>Ga0184623_10000952_pt1 | contig 12601 bp, 11 predicted proteins | sample PLM1_100_b1_FD_133138 | JGI IMG/M metagenome (GOLD analysis project Ga0184623, IMG submission 133138) | Groundwater sediment microbial communities from an aquifer in East River, Colorado, USA - PLM1_100_b1 | ecosystem: Environmental > Terrestrial > Soil > Riparian zone | place: USA: East River...
CGCGCTTCGCACTTAGCGCCCCCCTGACAAAGGTACCGGCGGGCCCATCCAAGCGTGGGAACCCTTCACCCATTATCGAGCAGCGGAAGCACTCGTGCGAATCGCTCGATCGATTCCCGGGTGATCGGATCGAGGATGAGTTGAACATGGCCGATACCGGTGAGCGCGTACTTCCTGAGCTCCTCGGCCATCTCTTCGTCGGTGCCGCTTAGCGGCTTCACCGCGCCCGCAACGGAGGCATCGCCCATCGTTCGGCCCGTTCCGCCGGGCAATTGAACGTGGACCGCCACCGTGCGTTCGACCTCTCCGGGATTGCGCCCGACCTCGATGCAGGCCGCGTCGACCGTTGCCCTGAGCGCCTCGACTCCGGCCGGCGAATTCTGGGTATCGGCGTACCAGGCATTCCAGGAATCGACGTGGGGCATCGTGATTCGCAGCATTCGCGGGCGTGTCGAGCCGATCATGAGCGGCGGGCCGCCCAGGCGCGGCCCTCGCGGCAGCAGCTCGCAGTCACGGGCGCTGTAGTAGGTCCCCTCGAAATCGACGGCGCCGTCCCGCAGGAGGCTGCGGATGATCGTGAACGCCTCCTCGAACCGGTCGATCCGGTGATCGAACGGGATGCCGAACGCACGGAACTCCGTTTCGTTCCAGCCCGCACCGAGCCCCAGGATGAGCCTGCCGCCGGAGATCTCATCGATCGTGTCCGCCCGCTTGGCGAGGATTGCCGGATTGTGGAACGCGGTGCAGGCAACGAGCGGCCCCAGCTCCACCCTGGTCGTGGCCGTGGCCAGCGCGGCGAGCGTCGCCCAAGCATCCCAGGGGCCGCGGGGCTCCCGATCCGGCCAGCGGTAGAGAAGGTGCTCGCCGAGCCACAGGGAGTCGTACCCCAGATCTTCGATGGCTCTGGCCATGTCGAGGATCTCGTTCCAGCGCACCTCGCGCTCGACCTCGGGGAGCTGGACGCCAACCTTCAGCGGGCGGGACACGCATGACCTCCATTCAACGGTGCTGTCGCTATTGTCCGGTCGCGATCGACCGATGGCCGGCGCCCGCACCGAGCAGCAGGCTGAGCCCCCAGCCGACGCCGCCGGCCAGCACGATCGTGCCACCGATGAGATGAGCCGACCAGGCGATCGGGCCTGTCGCCCACAGGACTGCGAAGGAGGCGGCAAGGAGCGCCGCCGGGGCGAGGAACGCGAACGCCTGGAGCCGCCACCCGCGACACTCCCGGCCGCAGCCAGATGAACAGGAGGTCGGCGAGGAACCCGCCAAGGATCGGCGCGCCCACCAGCTGGCCCTCGTCGTGGAGGAACGTCAGTCCGGCGAGCGACGCGCCGAAGAGCAGTGTCAGCCAGCCGGGTGGCAGCGTTCGCCAGCGGGCGACGAGCAGGAGCATCGGGACGACGACGATCCCGGCGGTGACGACCGCCGACGCGACGCCCATGTGCGGTCCGAACCACGTCGGGTCTTCGAGCTCGTAGCTGAATCGCGGCCACGGGTCGACGAACGGATTCGCGATGTGGAGCGCGAACGCGACGAGGCCCGTGATCGCGACGGCCGACAGGATCGCCGGCAGGAATGAGGGCCACGTCGCCTCGTCGTTCCGTGACCACGCCGCGCGGATCGGCCCGCTCGCGATCAGGCAAGCGCCCACGCCGAGGCCGAGATGCGTCGGGCTCAGCAGCGCCTCGGCGTCCGCCTCGATCCCGAACAGGACGTGCCAGGCAGTATCGAGAGCACCCATCGCGAGGAAGAACCCGACGCCGACCACGGAGGTCCCATAGCCGACGGGGATCGCGGCGATTGCCTTACCGCCGCCGAGTCTCGCCGCCAGCGGCGGTCCCAGCAGGACCACGGCGACGGCGACGAACGCTAGATAGACGACGACGTGCCACGGGGTGATGACGGACTCGAGCGCGAGCAGCTGATGGCTGTGCGCCCATCCGTCCAGGGTCGCGCCGGCCAGCATCGCCACCGACAGGCAGGCCACGACCAGGTCGTAAGGTCGGAGGCCCGCGAGGCTAGCTGTACGCTCGCCGGCGGCCGCCCGCCTCGCGGCCCTTCGCGCCCCGAGCTCCACGGGGATCCAGAGTGCCACCAAGGCGACGAGGTCGGTGGGGTCTCGGGTCAGATCGACAGGGACGGGTCCGCCAGCGGCGCCCCCGCCGGGAATCAGCGCAACCAGGAGGCGGACGGGCCACTGCGCAACGCCCAGCACCTGCTCGTAGATCGCTTCCGCGCCGGGCAGAAGCTTGACCGCGGCGAAGGCGATCCCGGTCGCCGCGACCGCCGCCTCGACGAGCCGCATGTCCGGCCCGCGCCAGCGCCCGGCCCCTGCCAGCGCCAACTCGGCGATCGCCACGAGCAGCAGCGGAAAGAACACGAGACCGGCGAGATCCGACAGCTTGCCGGTCACGAGTCCAGGCGCGATCGCCTTGAACAGGTGGTCGTTGAGGAGAAGGAGCGCGATCGCCCCGAACGCCAGCGGCTGCAGAAGCGTATCGCCAGGGATCGGACGTCGCCCCGAGGCGGTCGCGAGATCCGCGCTGGTCGCGGGAGAGGCCTCTGCGCTCACGCGCGGCCGCTCACTCGGGGACCTCCTTGATCTCGATGGTAGGGACGGTCAATGACTTCGTACCGTCAAGCACGGGTGGTCGCTGAAAAGGCGAAGCCTGGGCGGGTTTCCTGAACGGGCGGGACCGGTCAGGCCGTCGCCTCCTGGGCGATCTTTCCCTGCTGCAGGATCCGGATGGGGTTGCCGAAGGGATCGCGCAGGCCCATGTCGGTGCCATAGAAGTGCTCGGTGGGCTCCTGGGTGAAGTCGGTGACGCCGCGTGCCTGGAGGGTCTCGTACAGACCTCGGGCGTCGTCCGTCAGGAAGACGAGGCCGCCCATGGCGCCCTTGGTGATCAGCTCGCGGAGCTGCGCAGCGGTCGCTTCGTCGTGCAGCGGCGGGCCGGGCTGCTCCAGGGAGACCTCGGTCTCCGGGTTGCCGGGAACGCGGACCGTCAGCCAGCGGTAGTCACCCTGCCGGACGTCATTGCCTACTTCGAGTCCGAGCCTATTGACGTAGAAGTCGAGCGCCTCCTCCTTGTCGAGGACATAGATGGAGGCGACGTTCAGCCTGTTGATCATGGCGATCCTCACGTGTGCGAGTTCATTGGGGTTGGTCCTGATCCTAGGGCGCTGCCGCACCGGCGGCTTCTCCAAAACTGCTCGATTGCATCGCCACCCTAGCCGCGACCCGCGGCCGCATGGCCGCCAGTTGGACGCAGTGAGGCGCCACGATCGGTCCATGCCCCGTGCGGTAGCCCGACGGGGTCTCGCCGACGATCTCGCGGAACGTGCGGCTGAAGGTCCCGAGGCTGCTGAAGCCGACATCGAGGCAGATGTCGGTGACGCTGCGGTCGGTCTCGCGCAGGAGGAACATCGAGCGCTCCACCCGCCGCCGCTGCAGGTATCGGTGCGGCGTCTCCCCGAACGTGGCGCGGAAATGCGGATGAAGTGCGCCTCGGAAACATAGGCCACGGCGGCCACGGCGCGGACGTCGAGCGGCTCGGCGTAGGCGCGGTCCATCGCGTCGCGGGCGCGCAGCAGGCGCCGGTTCAGATCCTCGACTTCCAAGCTCACGGTGCCACGCTACGCCATCCGGGGGACGTGTGCTCAGCCCGCCTCCGACTCGTGTCCACTCGCCCTTCGCAGGGGAGTTGGTCGGGGTGGTCGGATTCGAACCGACGGTCTCGTGCTCCCAAAGCACGTGCGATAACCAGGCTTCGCTACACCCCGCCCTCCTATGATCTTATGGCATGGGAGGGTGGAACTCGAAGCTCTCGATGACCGGCATCACCTCAGCGACCTGCTTTTCGAACTCGGAGGGCTGGGAAGGTTCGACATTGAAGATGGCGACGGCCATGGTCCGCTCGTCGGTGAGGTCGAGCAGGATCAGTCGCAACGGACTGTCGGGGCCGATGCCGACCGAGGGGCCCGTCTCGGATGCCCCGAGGAGGATCGCCAGTCCGACGATCGGGCCTTCCGGCGCCAGGCAACCCTTGGTCCAGTCCGGCGCGAGATGGAGATCCAGCAGCTGGCCCTCGAAGCCGCCGATGGTCACCGCGGCTGGTGGTGTCGAGACCACGCCGGGTCGAGCCATGATCGCTGCCACGATGTCATCGACCCCGCGCCCAACACCGGGCGCATCGCTGAACGGGCCGCAGACCGCCCCTTCCGCGATGTCCGCGGCCATCTGGGGCTGCGCGAAAACAAACATGAACGTATCTGTCGAAGGCTGGCTTGGGGAAGCGTCGGGGAGGTGATGCAACACGAATGTCGCCGGCCGGTCTTCCTTGACCTTCCACCCCTCCGGCACCGTGTACGACAGCTGATCCGGCACTCCAGGCTTGTCGAACGGGTCGAATGCGGAGGTTTGGTACGTTCCGGGTGGCAGGGTCACTTCGCCACCTGTGGGGACGGGGAGGTCGGATCGCACCCATTGCCCAGCCAGCGCTGCTTCCCGCGCCGCGCAGGCATCCGCGCTGATCCCCGTCAGGGTCATCACTGTGCCCTGCCCCTCCACTGACCAGCGGTAGGCTCCGATGTCTCCGATCGCGCATCCCTTTGTCTCGACGGTAGCTGTGACCACGAGCGTGTCGAGGCCGGCGGCCCCGATCGCGGATCTTGACGCGGCGGCGCCCGGCTCGGGCCCGAAGTCCATTACTCCACTTGCCACGCTGAGGAACCCCGTCGCCCACTGATCCAGACCCGGCGTGACGGCATATGGCCTTTGCCACGAGTGACGAAGGGCCTCGGGGATCGGCCCGTCCGCTGATGCTGCGGGACTGGGCGTCGGCTGCGGGCCGATGACGGAGTCGGACGGTCGCCCAAGGACGGCGACGCCGACCACGCCGATGAGGACGACGGCCACGAAGGCGAGGGCCCAGCGAACGCCGGCGATGCGCCGACCGAGCAAGCCCGCGCCCAGCCGACGCTGCGACCAGCCGGTCGCGCCCTGGGACGACATCGCGTTGCGCGAGATCGCGAGCGCGTCGATGCGGCGCTCGATTGCCGTGTCCGTGTAGGCGCGGACGCGACCTGCGAACCGCGTCTCGAACGCCTCCATGGCCCGTCGCTCAGTCATCGCCGAGGTCCTTTCGCAACCGCTCGAGGAGGCGATGGAGGCGGACTCGCACGCCCGACGCGGTCATCCCCATCTCCCGTGCGATCTCCGCCGATTCGAAGCCACCGATGAAGCGCAGGCCGACGATCGCCCGGTCCTTCGGATCGAGCCGACCAAGTGCGTCAGCGAGGTCGATCATCGCGGCGTGATCGATGTCGTGCGGCCGGGTCGGGTCGGTGACGGCAAGCTCGCGAACCGTGCGCCGGCGCTGGCTCCGGGCGATCTGGCGCGCCTCGTTGGCGGCAACCGACATGAGCCAGGGGCGCAGGCGGTCGGGGTCCCGCAGGTCCTTCAGCCGACGGTATGCGACGGCCCAGGCCGACTGTTCAGCCTCCTCGGCCATGTCGAGGTCGCCACAGACGAAGTAGGCGATGCGCGCCATGTCGTTGTGGTGGGCCGCAACGATCCGGGCGAACGCGACCTCATCGCCGGCGATGGCATGCTCGAGCATCGACCGCTGGGTGTTGGGCTCCGCGATCACGCTTCCGATCATGCTCTAAAGATGCCGGTCGGACCGGGCTCGTTACATCGTCGGTCCCTCGCACATAACGGGAGCCTCGATCAGGGCGGCTCAAGCGGCTGCCGGTTGCCGAACGAGGGAGGTGCGCCGACTGGCTGTGCCGCCCAGCGTGCGGCATTCGCGATCACACGGCGCACGTCTGGGTGGAAGTAGGTTGGATGACTCTCGTGACCGGGCCGGAAGTAGAAGATCCGCCCGCGGCCGCGCTCATAGCAGCAGCCGCTGCGAAACACTTCACCTCCCTGGAACCAGCTGACCAGCACGAGCCGGTCGGGCGCCGGAACATCGAAGCACTCGCCGTACATCTCTTCTTGCTCGATCAGGAATGACTCGCCCAACCCTTCGGTGATGGGATGGGACGGATCCACGACCCAGACCCTCTCGCGCTCGCCCGCCTCTCGCCACTTGAGGTCACAGCTGGTGCCCATCAGGCGCCGGAAGATCTTCGAGAAGTGGCCGGAGTGGAGGACGATCAGGCCCATCCCGTCCAGGACACGTTGGTAGACCCGCTCGACAACGGCGTCGTCTACCTCCGGGTGGGCGGCATGGCCCCACCATGTCAAGACGTCGGTCGAGCCGAGAACGGCGTCGGTCAGGCCGTGATCCGGCTCGTCAAGCGTCGCGGTTCCGACACTGAACCCCGCCTCGCGGAGGCCGGCCGCGATCGCGCCATGGATGCCGTCCGGGTAGACCTCGCGAATCGGGCCTTCCGTGCGTTCCTGGCGGTACTCGTTCCAGACGGTGACCCGGGTCATCAGCCAACGGCCTCGAGCGGTGAGCTGTCGCGTGGGACCGGTGGCGTCGGTCGGGGCGATGTGGTCGGATTGGTGATGACGGCACCACCACTCGCGGCCGACGCGCGGATGGCGTCCCACAGTCGAGCCATCCGCAGGCCGACTTCTGGCGGGCTGGGGTTGGTGGCACGGCCGGCGCGGACGCTCAGGAACTGCTCCCAGACGGGCACGGGCGCGACCGACCGGACCTTGCGCAGTCGTCCGGCCCCCGCTCGCTGGAGTTCCAGCACTTCGCCCCAGATGCCCGTCCGGAGGATCGCCTTCGTCGTGAACACGCGGATGTCCGAGTGGCACGAGTGGATCGCGCTGCCACAGGCATTCATGGTCACGAGCGCTCCAGAGGCCAGTCGGCCCATGACCACAGCACGGATGTCCACCGGCCGCCCATCGTCCTCCATCCACGCCGCGACCTGCGCGAAGTCCTCTCCGGCGAGATCCGCCACCGTGTTGAGCATGTGCGCGCCGGTATCGAACAGGAAGCCGCCGCCGGATACCTCCGGCTGCTGGCGCCATGTTCCCTCGGTCGACGTTGCCCAATCCTGCCAGGCGACGGCGCTGATATTGAGGATCGGTCCCAGCTCGCCCGATTGAAGCATCCGTGACGCCTCGCGAACCTGCGGAGACAGGCTGCCCTGGAATGCGACGACCAGCAGCCGCCCCGTCCGGTCGCGCGTTTCGATCAACGCGGTTGCCTCGGGGGCGGTCATCACCATCGGCTTCTCCAGGAGGACGTCCAGGCCAGCCTCCAGACAGGCCGTCGCCTGGGCGAAATGCAGGATGTGCGGCGTGATGATGACGACCGCGTCGAGCTGGTCAGCGTAGGCCGTCACGAATCGGGTCCAGTCCGGCTCGTTCGGTGGGACCGGCAACCCACGCTGATCGAACAGCTTGGCCGCTGCTATGTACGCGGCCGCCGACGGCTCGCACACGGCCGTCACTTCCGTGTCGGTCCGCAGGAGCATGTCTCCGAGGTGGATCCGGGCCATGAAGCCCACCCCGATGAGCCCGACTCGTATTCGTTCCGTTTCGGCCATCCGCCGCCGACCTCCAAGCCTTGCTCGTTCGATGCCGAGTCCCCCCGCGCAGCCGCTACGCTACCGCGGGGTGCGCCGCCGCCGCGAGCGTGTTCACTCGGGTGCCTCCTCCGACGGTCGTGGAGGGATTTTCCTCCACATGCGAAGGCGGTCGGTGACCGCGTGCGACGCAACGAGACCGATGAGCCCGGGGACGACGAGCGCGAGAGGCAAGATCAGCACAGCCCCGGCCGCAACGATCAGGGCCAGGAGACCGGCGAGGACGATCGCGTACAGCGGGGCCGCGAGGACCGCGTACAGCGAGTTCCGGATCGCGCGCAGGAGCCCACCGTCCGGCTGCAGGAACACGAATGGCCAGACGTAAAGCACACTCACGCCGAACAGGATCCCGAGGACGGCCACAGCCGCCGCGAGCCAGGCCCGCGGTTCTGCAGGGTCGAGATCGAACCGAATGTTCACCCCGGCAATCGTCAGCCCGGCCGCGGCCCACAGCGCCCAGACCCATCCGCCGATAAACCGTCGCCGGACTGCGCCCATGTAGTCCCGAATACCCGGGGTTCGCCCCGAGGCGAGCTCATGCATCGACTCGAAGAGGGCGGCTGTCGCCGGCGGGAGCAGGACGACCGTCAGGCTGAGGCCGACCCATGCGAGGTTGATGGGCGCGATGGCGATCAACGCATCCCACGCGTCATTGAGAGAGCGACGGGTGACCTGGACCGCCTTAAGCGGCTCGCGCCACATCACGGCCTCCATTCCAGGCGTCCGGTCGAAGGATCAAACTTCAGCCCGACTGTCGAGCCATCGGCGAGTACCCAGGCGCGCTCGATCGGTCGCGGGATCAGCCAGAACCCGTCGACGATACTCTCTCCCGCGGAGTCCAGGCCCGCGAACGAGACGAGGATCTCGTGCTCTCCGGATGCAAGATCGAGCGGACCGCCGATCCGGTCGAGCCACAGGTAGTCACGGTCTGGCGAAACCCGCTCCGGGAGGGTCGCGACAGGCTGCCCGTCGAGCTCGACGCGGACCGCGACCGCCTCCGGTCGCGGATCCCGCGCGACCTTTGGGGGCGCCTCGGCCGGCGTCTCGACGAGCGTGAGCGGAGCGAGGTTCGAGGGGGTGTCCGGATCGGTGCCCGTCCAGTCGATGAAGCCGCCGGCGAAGCCGAGGCCGGTTTCGAACCCGAGGCGCGCCCCGGCACTCGCATCCTGTCGATTGAGGCTGGGCCACGGGAAGGCCGCCTCGTAGTGGTAGCCGCCCGGAACCTCGCGCCAGGCCAGCGTGGCACCCGGCAGGAATCCCTGCCCTACCCAGTCCCAGACCTGTGGGCCGCTCGGCGTCTGGGCGAGGGTCAGCTTCTTGTCGACTCGGTTCCGTTGGCCCGTGCTGTCGAGATAGAGCCACACAGCGTCACCGCGCCACACATCGGGGCCAACACCCCCCTGAGTGTGCTCCGGATCGTGCACATCGACGAAGGCGTAGAGGTTCTGGGCGTCCCAGGCGAGGCGAAGGTCCATGCCTGCCCGGTCCGGTCCGGGCCAGCTCGAAGCCCCGCGCAGGATCTGCTCGACCGACCCGATGACGATCGGTGGTGCCTCCGGCCAGTCGGCGGCGTCGCCGTCGATTGTCGGCGGGACTGGGATCCGAACAGCATCGAGATCGAGCCGGCGTGCGCTCGAGGCCTGGCGGATGTGGGCCATGTAGAGGTCGTACGCTCCGGGAGCGGCGATCGTGAAAGGCAACGCCAGGCTGTCGCCGCTGCCGAGTGCCTCGTAGCGGCTCCCGGAGTAGAACGCCTCGCCGGTCCAGTCCTGCAGTCCATAGCGTGGCGATCCGCTCGCATTCACACCGCGCTCCGCCTCGACGATGACGCCGCGGTTCGTCGGTTCCACGGTCCGGGCGGCAACAAGGCGGGACGCGACAGGATCGTCTGCGATGGCGAGGAGCGCGAGCAATGCCTCGATCGTGCTCTCGGCTCCCGCATTCCGGTTCACACGCAACTCCGTCGCCCCGTTGATGCCGTCGAAGCCGCGGCCGGTAGCCGGGTCGTACATCGGCGTTCGAGCCGGGTTGTCGCCGAAGAACCATGCAGCCGCGAGGCCGGCAAGCCGCCGGAAACGCTCGTCGCCGGTTGCCTCGGCGAGCGCCGCGTAGCCGAGCACGACGGGTGACTGGCCGTAGGCGATCTGGTCGTAGGGGCGCGGAAGCACCCCGATTTCGCGGACCATCCCGGCCGTCATCAGGCGGCCGTACCACGTCTCGGCCTCCGCCTCCGCCGCCGTGGTCCAGTCGTCGCGCTCGAATGTCTGTCCGGCTCTGGCGAGCGCCTCGACGCTGTGGCTGCCCCAGGCATGCCAGAACGCCGTCGAACTGGTGGTACTAGGCCGGAGACCGAACGGATACGTCAGACCGTCGCCGGCCCGGGATTCCGCAACGGCCTGCCCAAGCCGGAAGGCGAGCCGCCTTGTCGTGTCATTCGGCTCGACGCGGTACCAGTCGGTGAGCCCCAGCAGCGCCAGGCCGCTGATGTCGGTCCCGCCCTTGAGCAGGCCGGCGGGCTGTCGGACACCATGGAGGCTGCTGTCCGTCCCGGCATCGTGGGTCAGCGTTCGATCCAGTGCGGCTTCACCCTTTTCGTACGCTGCGCGTAGCCGAGCGCCAAACGCCGGGTCGACGGTTCGGAAGACCGCGTAGCCGCGGGCTAGGGCACGCTGACCGCGAGCGGCCCACCAGCCCCAGTCCGCGTAGCTCGTCGGTCCGTCTGTGTTGATTGTCCCGGCTCGATCCCGCAGGAAGTTGTGGTAGAGCCCGTCCCGCGTCTGGAGGTACAACACCGTCTCGAGTAGCTGGCGCGCCCGTTCGAGGGCCGGACCATCCTCGTCGCGGCTGCCGAGCTCGAGATAGACCAGGGCCGCGCGAGCGATGTCGTCGAGCGCGGCGATCCCCTCCCCCGACGCGTCGACCCAGCGGTAGGCAGGTGCCTCCGAATAGATGTGGACGATCGCCATCGGGCGTCCGTCGATCTCGATCCGCTCCGTGAGGAAGTCGAGGTGCGCCGGGTTGACCAGGCCATGCCGCACGGTCGGCGGGGGCGGTTGCGTCACGACGCGAACGACCACGAGCGCCACCGCGATTGCGGCGACGGCGAAGACGACGATCGCGGGAATCATCAAACGGCGACTCGGCAGGCGCCTCGGTCTCTTCAGCCTTTGACGCCCCCGAGCTGGATGCCTTCGATGAACTGCCGCTGGGCGAGGAAGAACAGGATAACCACCGGGATCACCATCAACAGTGACATCGCCATCATCAGGTGCCACCGGGGCGCCTCGTTGGAGATGCTCGCCTGGAAGAACTGGAGACCGAGCGGCAGCGTGAACCGCGTCAACGGTTCCTGGATGTAGATCAGGGCGCCTTTGAAGTTGTTCCAGTTGCCCTGGAAGCTGAGGACGGCGACGGCCAGGAGCACCGGCCTCACCAGCGGCAGCATCACGTACCACAACACCTGGAGCGCGTTCGCGCCGTCGACGATGGCGGCCTCTTCGATGTCTCGGCTCACGCCCAGGAAGAACTGGCGCAGGAGGAACACGTAGAAGGGCCCCCAGGCGAACAGCGATCCCACGGTCAGCGGGTCGAATGTGTTGATCAATCCCGCCTGTTTCCAGATCAGGAACCCGGGGATGAGGGTCACCACCCAGGGCAGCATCATCGTGCTCAGCATCAGCAGGAAGAGCGAGCTCCGGAAGCGGAACTGGAAACGGGCGAAGCCGTAGGCCACGACAGCCGCGCTGCCTAGCTCGCCGACCATTGCAAGCGTCGTGACGAACACGGAGTTGAGAACCATCGCGCCGAACGGGAGGGCGGACCAGGCCTCCCCGAAGTTGCCCCAGGCGACCGGATTGGGGATCCACTCGGGCGGAAACTTGAACAACTGGCCCGGGGTCTTCAGCGCGGTCGACACCATCCACACGAACGGCACCAGCGCGAAGATCGCGCCGATAGCGAGCAGCACGTACACGGGCACCTTCGCCAGTGACCGCCGGAGTGGCTGTGGGGCCGGCCGCAGCTCGCGCCGCTCGGCTTCGACCGGGATCGACGGAGCGCTCATCGCTTCACCTCACCCTCGTAGTAGACCCAGGCCGTGCTCGATCGGAACACCACGAGCGTGAGCACGAGGATGATCACGAGCATCACCCAGGCGATCGCCGAGGCATAGCCCATGTGGAAGAACGTGAACCCCTGCTGGTAGAGGTACACATTCAGGAAGTTCTCCTGAGGAACTCTCACGAACAGGCCCTGATCGAAGATCTGGATGCCGGCGATGATGCCCATGACCAGGAGGTAGAACAGCGTCGGCGTCAGCTGCGGGATCGTGATGTGGCGGAACTTCGAGAGAAGGCCCGCGCCGTCGACCTCGGCCGCCTCGTAGAGGTCCTTCGGGATGTTCTTCAGACCCGCCAGCATGATCACGGTGTTCGCCCCGAAGACCCCCCAGAAGCTCATGATCACGAAGCCCCAAAGGACCGTGTCTGGGTCCAGGAACCAGCGAGGTGGGCTATCTCCAAAGAGAGACCAGATGGGTTCTGTCGCGCTGTTCACCAGCCCTGATCGCGTCGGGAGCAGCATGAGTCGCCAGAGCAGGGCCGTGACGAACGCCGGCAGGATGGCTGGCAGGTAATACAGGGTTCGCCACAGGCCGACGCCGCGCACCCCCTGGTTGAGGAGCGTCGCCGCGAGGAGGGCGAGCGCCAGGCCTAGTGGAACGGTGATCGCGGAGTAGGCCATCGTCAGCCTGAGCGAGGCCCAGAACCGCTCGTCGGAGCCCAGGATTTGCTCATAGTTCGCCAGCCCTACCCAGTTGGGCGACTGGAGGACGTTGTAGTCGGTCAGACTCAGGTACAGCGAGGCTGCGACCGGGAACAGGTTCCAGATGAAGAATCCCAGGAACCACGGAATGATGAGCGCGAAGCCGGTCGCCGGCTCACGTCGCACCCCCGCCGTACGCAGGCCCCGGTATGTGAGAAACATGACCCCGACGATCGCCGCCGCCACGAGGAGGTAGCGCACGAGGGTCTCCGCGTACCAC
>Ga0184623_10000953_pt1 | contig 12595 bp, 10 predicted proteins | sample PLM1_100_b1_FD_133138 | JGI IMG/M metagenome (GOLD analysis project Ga0184623, IMG submission 133138) | Groundwater sediment microbial communities from an aquifer in East River, Colorado, USA - PLM1_100_b1 | ecosystem: Environmental > Terrestrial > Soil > Riparian zone | place: USA: East River...
GCCGGCACCTGACCCTGGGCCGCGAATCCGGAAACGAGCAGATTGGCCTCTTCGTCGCTGAACATGAACGTCGGCATCCGCACGTTCATCCACGGCCGGATCTTCATCGTGGTCGGATCTTTCAGGAAGTTGAAGAGCCACGGCGACTGGACGCGACGTCCCTGCGGCGAGAGATCGGGCGGCCGGAAGTTCTCATCGCTGATCAGCGCGGCGATGGCCCGGCCCGTGCCGTCCACTACGTGACACCCGCGGCAATTGCGCTGCGAGATCAGCTTCCGCCCCTCCTCCATGATCCGGCTGCGCGAGTCCTGCGCCGCCAGTCGGTTCGCAGCGATCTTCTCCTTCGTCTGACCGACGATGACGGATGTGATGAGCTCAGCTTCCTTTTGCGTGAGATGGAAGTTGGGCATCTTGAATTTGTCGTTGTAGGGCTTCGTCCGCTCGTCGTCGAAGATTCGCGGGCTGCGCAGCTTGTTGTAGACCCACGACGGGACGGTGTGGAGGATGTGCTCTTTCTTTCCCGACTCGTGCTCGTAATCGTGAACGAAGCCGAAGTCGAAGAGGTGAACGGCCTTCGATCCCTCGGTCGTCAGCTCTGTGCCGATCGGCTTGAGGCCATCGAAGCCCTTGATGTCGTGACACGAGTAGCAGCCGTATCTTTCGATCGAACGCTGTCCGAGGTAGACGAGCTGGTCCTGAAGCGGCATGGCTTTGAGCTTCGCTTCAGCGTCGCGCAAGCTCAGTGTGTTGATCAGGTACCCCTTGACCAGATCGTGCAGCGCCTTCGGATCCGGCTGACGGATGGGCTGGTGCATGAACTCCGGCTTCTGCAGCGTGACGAGATACGACGTTACATCCGCGGCTTCCTGATCGGTCAGCCGCAGTGAAGGCATCGGCGCGAATGGATCGTAGTTCTTCGGATTCTTGATCCAGTTGAAGATCCAGGCCTGGTGAGTCTTCGTGCCGGTTCCCGTAAGGTTGAATCCGAAATTCCGCTCGATCGGGTAGTCGTCGCGCTGTGCGGGACGCGTCGTGCCGTCTTTCTCGGTGAATGAATCAGACGTCAGGTGGCATCCCATGCAGCCGACGTTCTCGACGATGTTCTTTCCATTGGCCGCGTTGCCGGTGTTCGGTCCCCGCCATGGCCTGTGCGTCGAGTTCGCGAAGAGATAGGCGACGATGGCGTGGATCTCCGCGTCCTGGTACCTGATGTTCTGCTCGCGCTCGCGCGGCGGAACCGCGGGGCCAATCATGTTGCGCTGATAGAAGAACGACGGCATGCGCGTCGTGGAGCGGAACTTCGTCGGCTCCGAGATCCAGCGGAACGCCCAATCAGGAGTCGTTTTCTCGGCGATGCCCTCGAGGCTCGGTCCGGGTTTCTGCAGCCCGGTGAAACGCCAGGTGTTGATCTTGTGGCAGGCGTGGCAGCCATACAGCTCCACCATCGTCTCGGCCTTCGTGATCTCGTCGCCCTGGTTCACCACCATCTGCGATGAGTGGCACTTCACACAGCCCGCTTCGTAGTGCTGACGCGGATACATCGGCGTCTCGAGGAACGGATTGACTGCGTAGCCCCAGTTGCGTTTCTCGTAGTCCCACGGGCCGGGAAGCAGCGAGACCTTCGCATCCTTCCAACGGTGCTCCATCTTCTTGTTGGGCGGCGTGTGCCCGGCGCGGCCGAATTCTGTGGCGCGATCCTGTCCGCGATGGCACGCCGTGCAGCCGTATTCGAGCAGCGGATGCGGCGATGACGATCCGACGAAGACGTCGAGCTTGGGATGCGTGCGCCACGGATTGAGGATGTCGACCGGCGCGTCCTGCGTGCGGTCGAGTTGCGCGACGCGGTCTTCCGTTTCCTTCCGCCGTCCCGGCGGGATCAGCCCCTTGTCGAGCTTCCGCCGCAGCTCCTCGGACAGTCGCAGCGCTTCCTTCTTCGATTCGAATCCCGGCCGGTCGATGGCACGGTGACAGGTCATGCATCGGTCGACCCTCGGCACCGCCATGTAATTCATCTCGATGAAGAGATCGTTTAAAACGACCTGATCGATCTTCATCGTCGGGTTGATGAAGTCGAGCATGGGCAGGTTCAGAAGAACGTTGCTGGAGGTCTTCAGAGAAATGGTCCGGAGCTGATTGCTGAGCAGATCGATCGAAGCGGTGAGCTCTTTCTTTTTCGCTTCGACGTCCGCGACCCGCTTCAGATGTCCTTCCACTTGCGCGCGCGCGGCATCCCGGTTACGCGTCACCTCCTGAAGGCGGAGCTGAAGCTCGTTCACTCGACTGCCCAGATCGTCGAATTGCCGCTGCTTCTGGTTCCGATCCGACCGGCGCTGGAGAATGGCCAGCTCCACCTCGTACCTCGCCGCGTCGAGCTTCGCTTTGGCGAACCGGTAGTCCTGATCCGCGGCGTAGTACTTCCCTTCCCACGCATCGAGCTCTTTCTGCGCCCCGACGTACTGGTCGCGGTTCCTGGCGACAGCGACCTGCTGCTCGCGCAACTGCTTGTCGAGCTCGGCAACTTTCTTCCGCATGTCCGCATCGTTCGCCGCGTTCACTTCGTGTTCGAGACGCTGCTGCTGCAACTGCATGAACCGGAGCTGAAACCAGCGCCATCCGCGCACATAGTCGTAGCCGACCGTCACTACGGTCACAACGAGCAGAGCGAGACTCGACAGCGCAAAGATCGCGTTGAGTTTGCTCATGCTGTAGTTGTGCGGGATGGGTTCTTGGGGCTTCATTTTTGATTTTGGATTTTGGATTTTGGATTTTGGATTTTTGGACTGGGCGAATCCAAAATCCAAAATCTAAAATCCAAAATCGCCGACGACGTCATATGTTGAAAAAGATCTCCTGGATGTGGACCAGGTACTTGAGGTTGAAAAGCCAGCGCAGGACCATCTTGATCGGCAGCGACATCATGAACAGGAACAGGAACGCGCCGACGTAGTAGCGCGGCGCACCCATCTTCAGGTAGAAGCGACGGAACGGGCCGAGGGCCATGAGTGGCGGAAGGGCGAAGTATGCGAGAACGATCAGGATGCCCGGCAACTCGCGAATGACCCACAGCTTCGGCAGCGGCGACCCCAGGAACTTCACCCAGAAGAACTCGGACAAGTCGACGTTGACCAGCGGCTCGAGCTTGTTCGGATCCCAGAACTCGTACGGTCCGAAGAAGTTCCAGTTCGGACCGCGCAGAAATGTGCCGGTAATGATCAGGAATGACCAGAGCACCAGGAAGCCGTAGAGGAAGACCCCGATCTCCCACTTCCGCTCCTGGAACGAGAAGTAGCCGCTCCCTTTCGGATTCGTGTCGATGTAGGGAATGGCCATGAGCCCGACGATGATCAGCGTGGGCAGGACCACCCCCGCCAGCCAGGGATCGAAGTAGACGAGCATCTCCTGCAGGCCGAGGAAGTACCACGGCGCTTTTGCGGGATTCGGCGATGAGGTCGGATTGGCCGCTTCTTCCAGCGGCGCGCGCAATGCGAGCGACCAGACGATCATCACGATCGTGAGCAGAATCGAGCAGAGCAGCTCTGTGTAGACGAGGTCGGGCCAGACGAAGAGCTTTTCGTCCGACTCGGTCTTCTCCCACGGAATGCCTCCGGCGGCGATCTGGCGATCGTTCAGATATGCCTTCCGCAGCGCCACCCACGTGAAGATACCCAGGAGGAAGATCATTGCCCCGATGGGGACGTTGTCGGGCTTCGCGGCGATCAGATAGAAGTTCGGGTCGAACATCGAGAGGCCGAACAAGAACAGGCCGACGACGAGAAGCCAGAATCCGACTTTCCTGTCCCACAGCCGGCCACCGAGCCTGGCCATCCCGAACATGAGCACGAAGTAGGCAACCGCCAGATACATCAACGGCGTGACCCAGAGTCCGGCCACAGCGAAGACGACGCCCAAACCAACGAACATCCACCCGACTTTGGACCGGATCCTGCCGTCCGACAGGTTGAAGAAGACAAGAAAGGCGAAGACCGCGGAAAAAAGAGTGAAGGAGATCGACGCGACCGACAGTACGTTGATGTAGTTCTTGAGAAAGGTCATCGCGCTTTCACCTTACATTGGACCAGAAATCCCTCCGTCTTTTCGAACACGCCAGAAGTGAATCGCCATCAGGAAGCCCGCCGCGAACGGAATCACCACGCAGTGCAGAACGTAGAAGCGGAGGAGCGTGGCCGCGCCGATCGACCGGCCCCCGATCAACGCGAACCGCGCGTCGTCGCCGGCGTGAATCAACGGCACGTCCCCTAGTTTCATCAGCAATGACATCGGCCCTTCGTTCCCCGCAGCCGGCGCGGCGCGGGCCATGTTCGATCCGACCGTGATCGCCCAGATGGCCAGCTGATCCCACGGCAGCAGGTAGCCCGTGAACGACAGGAGCAGCGTCAGCACGAGGAGAATCACACCGACGTTCCAGTTGAACTCGCGAGGCGGCTTGTACGAGCCGGTCATGAAGACGCGGAACATGTGAAGCCACACCGCGATGACCATGGCGTGTGCACCCCAGCGATGCATCTCGCGCATGATCCCGAACGGAGCCTGCTCGCGCAGGTCCATGATGTCGGTGAAGGCGTATTCAATCGTCGGCCGGTAATAGAACATCAACAGCAGCCCGGTCACCGTCTCCACGAGGAAGAGGAAGAACGAGGTCCCGCCCATGCACCACGTGTAGCTCATGCGCACGCCGGAACGGCGCACCTTGACCGGATGCAGATGAAGGATGAGCGATCCGAGAACCGCCAGGACGCGCTTGCGGTTGGTGTTCGGGATCCCGACCCGGAAGATGGACTTCCAGATCTGCGAGTTGACGATGCCGTCTTGTAGGCCTTTTACCGTCATTGCTCTCCCTGAGCTCCAAGCTCTCAGCTCTACGCTCTCAGGACACCGTTCTCCTTAGAGCTGAGAGCTTAGAGCTAACAGCTACAACTTCAAGAAGGAATCAGGACTTGCCCACTCCCCTCGCTCCTGGTGAAACTGCACCGACTTATCGATCACGATCTGGCCGTCGGCTGGATCGAGAGCGATCTTGGCCCGCTCGAGGGGACGCGGGGCAGGTCCTTCGAAGTTGATTCCGGTCTTGTAGAAGCCGCTGCCGTGGCAGGGGCATTTGAACTTGTTCTGCGACGCCAGCCAGTTCGGCGTGCACCCCAGGTGCGTGCATGTCGTGATCAGCGCGTAGACCGAGTTTTCGGTCCGCACCACCCAGACGCCGAACTTCTCTTTCCAGCGTTCGTCGACCTCTCCGACGGAGTAGTCGCCCGGCAGGCCGGCCTTGAACTTCTGGACCGGCTCGAAGAGGACGTTCGGGAACATGAACCGGCCGAAGATGGCGGTCATGGCGCCCACGGCGGCGGTGAGGAGAAGCCATGCGCTCGTCAGAACAAAGGGAAACTTGCGGCGGGTGATCTCTCCCTGCTCACGAATATCGGAGGCCGCGCTTCCGCCAAGCGGAGTTTTCGGAGCTATCTGATAAGGCGTAATTTCTTCAGACATCAGGGCGTTGAGGATCAGATTCCGGCGACGCCTAATATCCGCAAAAGTGCGAGAAGTGTCAACCGAAATCGGTGACTATTGCACCTCTTGAAGTGCAGATCTCGCGACACCGCGCACGTGAACGCTCGGATCTGAGTTGGCGACGCGCTGCAGTTCCGGCACAGCTTCCTTCCCCGCCAGCTTCGTATAGGCGGCAATCGCGGAGGTCATCGCGGCGTCCTTCTGATCAGGACGCATGCCCGGCACCTGATTGAGACGTGATCGGTCGAGCATCTCCTTCAGGACGCCTACCGCCCGTTGGTCGTTGAAGCGAGCCAGCGCAATCGCGGCGTTGTAGCGGATGTCCGCCGTCGGATCGTTCAGCGCTTCGACCAGCGCCGGGACCGCGCCTGCGTCGCCGATCTGTCCGAGGGCGTAGAGGGCGGTCTTGCGGACGTCTTTCTCGGGATCGCGCGTCGCTTCGATGATCGCCGGGGCCGCGGCGGGATCGCGAAGCTCCGCCAGAGCCAGAAGAGCGTAAAGGCGGTTGTCTGCGCCCGGCTCGCGCAAAGCCTCGATCAGCGTCGGAGTGGCGCGCCGGTCGCCGAGTTTCCCGAGAACGAGCGTGAGGTACTGGCGAACTCGTGGATCGTCGTCCCTCGAGTCGCGATACACATCCACCACCTGCTCGACGAGATTCGGATACCGTTTCGCCTCTCCCCGCTTGATCGACTTCGAGAGTTCATACGCAGCCTGGAACTTGCGATGACTGCTCCCGCTCCGGATGTCGCCGAGATATTCAGGAATCGACTGCTCTTCAGAAGCGAGCTTCCCGAACAGAAGGAAGACGAACACGGCGATGAGGACCACGCCGAGTGGGAAGAGGACGAATTGGAAAAGAATCGTTTTGGGAGACTCTTTCGGGATGTCTGACGAGGAATGTTGAATGTTCAATGTTGAATGTTGAATGTTGAAGCCGAGCATTCAACATTCAACATTGAACATTCAACATTCAACATTCCCGTCATCTCCCCGTCCCCGCTACGACGAAGTCCGGCAGATAGCCCTTCAACTGCGTCGGCGCGTTCGGCACCACGATCGCGTCCTTGTCGCACACCGACTCGCAGAGGCGGCAGGCCGTGCATTTGGCCTTGTCGACGTACGCGATCTTGTAGTGGTTGGCCAGCGTTTCGTCCTCTGGCGCGATCATGGCGATGCACTCGAACGGGCAGATATCGACGCAGAACTCGCATCCCGTGCACAGATCCTTGATGACCTCCGCCTTCGGGATCTCCTTGGGCTTCACGCGCGGGATATAGGTGCCGTGCTGATTCTGAATGGCGTCCACCGGGCAGTAGATGCCGCAGACGGAGCAGTCGATACACCGCTCAGGGTGAATGTAGTACTGGCCCTTGATGGCCCCCCAGATGGTATTCGTGGGGCATTTCACCTCACAAATTCCGCATCCGATGCATTTATCAGTGATGAAGTGTGGCATAGCGCGCGATCAGTTTAGCGGACGCGTCAAGGCGATCATCGCCCGCTCGTTCGTGAACAGCGGCTGGACCGATCGTACTCCCCGTAAACGGTGGAGCTCGGGAGCGCCTCTCTCGCCGATCCATAGGAATGTCCCTTTCGGCAATTCGGACAGGTCGCCGCTCGTCGCCCGCCAGCCGGGATGGAGGGCCTGCTCCGCCGGCCAGGCGATGACCGACCGCTCGAGAGCGACGACCGTCTCGAGGTAGAGGTAGCCGGTCGCCACGATCGTGTCGACGGGCTTGGCATTGCGTTTCAGAACCAGCGCTGCCTCTCGATAGGGGTCGGGCGGGCGGCGGTAATGGTCGATCGCGCCTGCGGTGATGACGTACGCACCGATGAGAGTCAGCGGGATCACGAAACGGGGCCGCGCGTTCGCCAACAGCAACACGAGCGGACCGGCGAGAACCGCTTCGAAACGCATCGGAAAATAAACAGGCCTCCCTGCGAGCTGAAACGCAATCGCCAGAACGATCGGAACGAGGACCGCAAGGAGAGCGGGCGTCTCGCCCGCAGCGAGCGCGCGTCTCGCGCGGTCGCCATCGGTCGCCGGGCGAGACGCCCGGCGACTGCGGGCGAGACGCCCGCTCTCCGCGGCTGAGATGACCAGCAACACCAGCGAAACGATGACAAGGACCAGCGGCGCAGGCGTGAAAAGAGCTTCGGGATATCTGCCGGCGAAGGACAGATTCACAAGCGGTGCGTACAGCGGCTCATCAACCCAGGCGGTCGCCGCAGCGGGCTGCTGAGAAGCCATGTAGAAACCGGGGATGAATAGAACCAGTGTCAGGAGAAACGCCCTCACCCGCCCTTTCAGGGCACCCTCTCCCGCAAGCGGGAGAGGGAAGAAGAGGACGCCGTAGTAGTGGCTGTACGCGGCGAGCACGAACGACACCGCTTTGAGATATGGCTGTCGCGCAAGCACGCCGGCGGTGACGAACAGACCGCACAGCGCGTAGGCCCTGGCGTCGACCGCGAAAAGCGCTGCCGGCGGATAAACGGCGAGCAGCAACGCGGCGGTCCATGAGAAGCGCGCCACGAGGACGAACTGCGCGCAAGCGAAGAGCAGGGAAAGACAACGCAGCGCCGTCACCGAGTCGAAGCGCGCCAGGAAGTAATACAACGGCGGCCCGGAATCGTTCAGCAGCAGCGGAATGATCCGCGAGAACGGCTGCCGCGCCATCCAGACGGTGAAGAGCTCGTCGAAGAAAGGATCACGGACGATCAGAATCGCGACACGCGCGGCCAGAAATACCAGGACCGCGGTCACCACGGACAGGCGAGGGCGCCTGTCCTCCACGTTCATGCCGTCAGCAGTTCCGAGATCGTCTTGATCAGGTGCGACGATTGAATGGGCTTTGAAATATAGGCGTTGGCGCCGAGAGCCAGGCCGCGCTCGCGGTCCTCTTCCGCCCCTTCCGTGGTGATGATGATGATGGGGATACTCTTGAGCTGTGCGTTCTGCCGGACCAGGGAAACCAGCTTCAGTCCATCCATGACCGGCATGTTGATGTCGGTGAGAATGAGGTCGATCTTGTCGGGGCCGGAGAGTTTCTTCAAAGCATCGACGCCGTCCACGGCCTCGATGATCCTGGCGTTCTTGAATCGTTTCAGCGAGAACGAGATCAACTGGCGCATGGTCGGCGAGTCTTCAACGACCAGGAAGTTTGCGTTATCCATCCCCAACTTGGTTTTTCCTTCAGTTTGTCGTGAGCAGGTCGAGGAAGCTCTGAATCGTGTTCAGCTTCCTTTCCGACTGTGAATACAGCTTGGAAGAGAAGATCGCCGTCGCGGCGTGGGCCGCGAGCAGCGAGAATAACTCGTAATCGACAGCCGTGAATGCATCTTTCTGCTGCAGAAGTTTGTAAATGACGATCAGACCGATGACGTGATCTTTGATCTTCAGCGGCACGGCGGCCAGAGGTTTCTGAATCGAGACCGCGGCGGGGTCGTCGTCGTGCGTGAAGTAGTAGCTGTCCCCCGTGCTTGCTACCTGGCCCAGGAGCCCCTCGCCGATGGGGATGGAAATGTCATCCAAGCCGCGCATGACTTCAATCCCGTCCCAGGCGATCGACTTCAGCTCGTTGTCCTGCTCGTCCAGCAGAAGAATCGCGAAGGCCTCTGCGCCCACCAGATTGATGACGATCTCCTGGACGATCTGGATCACCTCGCGGAAATCGAGGGTGGAGTGAAGCTGATACGTGGCCACGTACAGATTGGCCAGGTTGTTGTTCTGTTCCTCGATCTCATGGTAGCGGCTGGCGAAGTCCTTGTTCTGCTCTTCCACTTCGTGAAAGCGCTCCTGGATGCGCTGGTTCTCGTCGGTGAGCCGTGCAATCTGCGTTTTCAACACCAGGAGCTGTTCGTTGGAAAGGCTGTCGGTCTCCATGGCCGCGAGGCTGTAGCGAAGGCGCTGGTTCTCGCGCAGGAGCTCTTCGGTGAACTCCTTGCCCTTGTTGAAGATCTCCAGAAACTTCTCAGCCCTCGATTCTTCGCTCATGTCGCAGCAGTGGAACCCTTGCCGGCAATGTAGCACAAGGGTCGCGGCAGGTGAAAACGCTTGCGGCATCATCAGTTGCCGCCGCAGAGGCGTTTGATTGCGGCGGGGATTTCCTGGAGCGGAAGCACTTCGTCGACGGCGCCGGACTTGATGGCCTCGCGCGGCATTCCGTAGATGATGGCGGTCTCCGCCGATTCCGCGATCGTTTTCCCGCCGCGCTCCTTCACCTGCCGCATGGCGCCGGCACCGTCGTCACCCATCCCGGTGAGCACCACGGCGATCATTCTTCCGGCGCTGGCCTCACTGGCAGTTCGAAAAAGCCGCTCCACCGACGGTGCGTGCAGATCCTCCGGTCGCGAACTCGAGACTCGGATCTGCAGCCCATCCGCCGTTCGTTGCACTTCGGTCTGCATTCCCCCCGGCGCGACGAACACCTTCCCCGGCGTGATGCGATCGCCGTCTTCCGCTTCCTTCACCTCGTATTTCGTCAGTTTGTTGAGCCTCTCGGCGAAAAGGCGCGTGAACGACGGCGGCATGTGCTGGGCCACGACGAAGGAAAGCGGGAGCAGCGGAAGCGACTCGAAGACGTGTTGCAGCGCCGGCGGCCCGCCAGTCGACGATCCGATGGCCACGACCTCGATTCCGCTCGGACATGAAGCCGCCGAGGCGACGGTCGGAACGTCACGCTGCTCTTCCTGTTTGGCACGGCGCTGAAGGTTCTCGATGCGCACCTCCGCGATCTGACGAACCTTCGCCACGAGATCCTTCTGAATCTCTGGAAGGCGCGGCGACACGCGTCCGCCCGGCTTGGCGATGAAGTCGACAGCACCGAGCTCCAGCGCCTTGAACACGCTTCGATCGCTGGCCTTCGACGACACCGCGATGACCGCCGTCGGCCGGTTGGCCATGATCCAGCGCAGAAACGCGAACCCGTCCATGACCGGCATCTCCAGATCGAGCGTGATCACATCAGGCTGATGCCGCAGCACCTGCTTGATCCCATCCTCGCCGTTCACCGCCGTCCCGATCACGTGGATGTCCTTGTCCGATTCGAGCATGCGCGTGAGCGTGACGCGGTTGTAGGCGCTGTCGTCGATGACAAGGGCTTTAATCAAGTGCTAGGTCCTGCGTGCTAGGTGCTAGGTGCTAGGTGCTAGGTGCTACGTGCTAGGTGCTAGGTGCTAGGTGCTAGGTGCTAGGTGCTAGCGTCGTCCCCTAACACCTAGCACCTAACACCTAGCACCTACTTCTGATACACCATGTCGTTCTTCAGATGCTTCAACTTGAATTGCGTGGAGAGAGAAATCAACGATTCCGAGTGACCCAGGAGCAGATAGCCCCCGTCGACCAGCCGCTGATAGAAATTGTTGATCACCAATCGTTTCGATGCGTCGTCGAAATAGATGATCACGTTCCGGCAGAAGACCACATCGAGAGATCCGAGGAGGGAGACGCGGGCCTGGTCGTAGATGTTCATGCGGCCGAGGGAGACGCGGTTGCGGATCTCGTCGCTGATTTGCCAGGAGCCGTCCGGCTGGCGCGCAAAGTATTTTTCGCGCAGGATCTGCGAGGTAGAGCGGAAGGAGTTCTCGCGATAGATGCCGCGCCGCGCTCTGGCCAGCACCTGCTGATTCAGATCGCTTCCGAATATTTCGATGGAAGCCTGCTTGAACCAGCCGTTCTCCTGGAGCAGGATGGCAATCGAGTACGGCTCCTCCCCCGACGCGCAGCCGGCGGACCAGATGCGCAGCTTCTTCACCGGCTTCCGCGCCAGAAGCTCCGGAACGATCTCCTCGGCGAATGCCGTGAGCTGTGCTGGCTCGCGGAAAAAATACGTCTCGTTCGTGGTGATGAGGTCGAAGATGTGGTCGTACTCGGCATCCGAGCGCGGGTCGTACTGGAGGAAGTAGAAGTACTTCTGGAACGAGTCGAAGCTCAGCTCGCGGGCGCGCGGCGAGAGCCGCTTCTGGACGAGGTACTTCGACGAGTCGGCGAAGAACATCCCCGTCCTCTTGTAGATCTCGTCCCGAAGCTGCCGGAAGATGTCATCGGGCAGGTCCAGATGGTGGTTGAGCGACAGGTTGAAGGTGGTCACTGTTGCTTCATGGACTGCAGGATTGCAGCGATCACGACCTCACGCCTGTTGTCGGCCGTCCTCCAGACCTCCTCCAACAGATCGCGGTAGTGTCCTTTGTGCCGCACGAAGATATCGGAGACATCGTCGAGGACGGCGGCGTTCTCGAGAGCTTTGAACAGGTACGGGAACGAAGCGCGGTCGGGAATCTTGTCGAGCGAATGGACGGCCGACTGCTGCACGTATGCATCTGAGTCCTCGAGCGCCTGGTGCAGCAGCGGCAGCGCCTCGCGGTCGCCGCGCATACCGAGCGCGCTCACGGCCGCCGCGCGGATCCGCCAGTCCGAATCGCTCAGCAGCTCGACCAGCGCGTCGAAGACATCCCGTCCCGGCACGCGCGCCAGGGCCAGCATGGCCGCGCGCCGGATCTCCAGGTCCTGCTCTCTCATGCAATCGAACAGCACCTGCTTGACGGCGGGATTCTCGGATTTGCCCAGAGCCTCCAGCACGGCGATGCGCACCGGCGGCAGATCACTCTGCAGATGTTTCATCAGCGGCTGCAGCGCCTCGGGCTGCCGATATTCGCCGAGCGCCTGCGCGGCGGCGGTACGAATCCAGATGTCGGGATCCTGCAGCGAGCTGATGAGCGGTTCCAGCCCTTTCTCGGGACGGAGATGCACGACCGCGTTGATGGCCGCGAGACGAACCGCTGTCGATTCATCCGCGAGCGAGAAAACGATCTGGTCCGCGAACCGTTCCTCGCCGAATCGTCCCATCAGCGAGACCGCCTTCTGCCGCATCACCGCATCGCTGTCTTTCGAAGCAAGCAGCAGCTCGTCGTGATAGCCCTCGCCTTGAATGGTCACGTAGACGGAGAGCGAGTTGAGCTTCATGGAGATCGAGTGCGACTGCAGGAGGCGCCTGATCTTCGAGAGAAGATCTTCTTTGATGGCGGGGAGAGCCTTGACGAGCGCGGAGATCGAGTCCATGGCCGCCTGCTGCGA
>Ga0184623_10000954_pt1 | contig 12589 bp, 12 predicted proteins | sample PLM1_100_b1_FD_133138 | JGI IMG/M metagenome (GOLD analysis project Ga0184623, IMG submission 133138) | Groundwater sediment microbial communities from an aquifer in East River, Colorado, USA - PLM1_100_b1 | ecosystem: Environmental > Terrestrial > Soil > Riparian zone | place: USA: East River...
CCGAGGTGACCTGACGGATTCGTACCGACGACACAGAGTTCCTTCATAACAAGCTCTGTGACCTCAGCGCTACGTTGTTAGGTCCTCTGTGCCTCTGTGGTGAAGGACTTTTTTCAGCGCCCCTCAAAGAGACAAGGAGCGTCAGCGTTCAGCCCGGTGCAAGCACCATCGGCTCTCCGGCTCCAATGGACCCGAGCGAGGACTCGAGCACATCGCGATCACCAACGACCAAAGTGAGCATGCGGTCTGGCTGCAGATACGTCGATGCGACCCTGGCGACGGATGAGGTGTCGACGCGCTGCACCTGACCCGGAAAGCTGTCGTAATATGCGTCGGGCAGATCGTACAGAATGAGTTGCGCGAGCGCGCGGGCAAGTTGGTCGGAGGTCTCGAAATTTCTGGCATACCCCATCGTCAGTGCCGATTTCGCAAGCTCCAGTTCGCCCTCCGTCGCCGGACGATCGCTCCGAATGCCGCTCAGCTCCGAGAACGCGTCTTGAATGGCATCGGCCGTGACGGCTGTCTGAACGCTCGTCTGCAACAGGAACGGGCCAGGACCGCGCCGGAAATCGAATGAGGTACGCGCTCCGTACGTGTACCCCTTCTCTTCGCGCAGCTTCAGGTTCACGCGACTGACGAACTGACCGCCCAGCACCATGTTGAGAACCACCAGCGGCACGTAATCTGGTGTGCTGCGTGACACCCCGACGTGCCCGACCCGCAATTCCGACTGGGCGGCCTTCGGCCGGTGCACGACCGCGAGACGGCGATCGGACATGGTGGCTGGTGTCGACAGCGCCGCATCGAACTCGACCGTCGGCCCTTCACCTTCTTCGCGGGTCCAGCCGCCGAAGGCATCATGCACGATTTGAAGGAGCGCGTCGGCCTTGACGTCACCAACGGCCACGAGCGTTGCACGCGCAGCGACATAGGCCGCCGCGTGAAACGCCATGACATCGGCTCGCGTCATTTTTTGCAGCGCTAATTCGGTCCCAATCGCCAGGTGCCCGTAGGGGTGGCGGCCGTACAAAGTCTGCATGAACGCGCGATCGGCCACTGCAGGCGCCAGATCCCGGAGCTGCGCCAGTCGGTTGAGGCGAAGTTGACGAACGCGCTCCAGATCGTCTTCGCGCAGGCTCGGCCGCACGACGCAGTCGACGAGCAACGACAGCCCGCGGCCGCTGAACCGTGAGAGGACCGTCACACCTATCAGCGTGACGTCGGCGGCCACCTCGATGTCCAGGTGCGTCCCGAGACGCGCGAACGCTTCGTGTACTTCGATCGCTGAATGCGAGCCGCTGCCCTCATCGAGCATTTCTCCCGTGAGTGACGCCAGCCCTGGTAGCGCGTCAGGATCGGAGGCCGATCCCGCCGGCACAATCAGAAGAAAACTGATCAGCGGAAGGGCAGGCTCTTCGATGCACCACACAGCGAGACCGTTGGACAGCCGCTGCTTGATGATGGGCGGAAACTTGAAAGAAGGGCTGGCTCCCACCTCGGGAAGGCGGGAGCGATCGGCGCGCTTCACGACACCTCAACGACCGCCGAACCTGGGATCGCCAGCTCGGTGCGGCCCAGGGGAACGACGCTCAAGACAACGCGGCCCTCAGTTCCAAACACCTGTCGGGCCGCCGCGCGGAGCGTCGCGGGAGTCGCTCCACGGTAACGGTCCAGATCCCGCGGCAAATATCCAGGATCATCCAAAAACACCGCGTACGCATTGAGTTGATCGGATTTGCCGCCAAACCCGCCCAGCGTCTGCAATCGAGACATGAAATGCGCTTCCGCTTGAGCCAGCCCGCGCTCGATCTCGTCTTCGGTGGCGCTGTCACGCAGGAAGCGATCGATCTCGGCCTGGATCACCTCGTACAGCTCGAGCAGCGTGTGGCCTGGCGTCGCCGTTGCGGTGATCTGACACACGCCCGACATCTCGCGCGAATTCTGGATCGCACTCACGTCGGTCGCAATGCGCCGGGCATAGACGAGCACTTCGTAGAGTCGTGACGATTTGCCGTTTGCCAACAGATCCGCGACAAGATCCATTTCGGCATCCCCGGGACCAAACATCGCCGGTGAGTGCCAGGCGAGATATAACCGCGGCAGCTCGACGCGATCTTCGAGCAGCAGCCGGATCTCGCCGGTCAGACGCGCGTCAGCGGCGACTCCTCCCACGAGCGGCCCGGGAGGAATCTCATCAAAGTATTTCTGAGCCAGAGCGAGACCGTCGTCTGAACCGATGTCGCCCGCGATGACCAGGGAAGCATTGCGTGGGTGATAGTAGCGACGGAAAAACGCTTGCACATCGTCCAAGGTTGCGGCGCGCAGATCCTCAGGGGCGCCGATCGTCAGCCAGTGATACGGATGGTCCGTCGGGTAGAGCGCCTCCATGAGCGCCATCCCGGCCATCCCGTAGGGTCGATTCTCGTAATTCTGGCGGCGCTCGTTGAGGACGACATCGCGCTGGTTTTCGAATTTCTCCCTGGTCAACGCCGGCAGGAGATATCCCATGCGGTCCGATTCCATCCAGAGCGCCAGTTCCACGGCGCTCGTGGGCACCACCTCCCAGTAGTTCGTGCGATCCGCATTCGTCGAACCATTGAGTGCGGCGCCCGCTTCCTGAAGCGGATGAAAATAGCCGCGGTCGTAATGTTCCGACCCCTCGAACATCAGGTGCTCGAAGAGATGGGCGAAGCCGGTCCGGCCCGGTTGCTCGTTTTTCGATCCGACGTGATACCAGAGGTTCACGGCCACGATCGGCAGCGATCGTGATTCGTGGACGATCACCCGCAGGCCATTGTCCAGAAAATGTTGAGCGTAGGGGATCTCCACAGTCTATGTACCGGAGCGACCGTCATCCCTTTCTAATTTCGCCGCACGTCAGCATCGACTTTCCGAAGTATGGATTCGTGATGTTCTGCCCTTTCTGGAGCCACGGCTTCTTGACCATCGGACAAAACGCCACGTTGACATCGGGACCAAAGGTAGCGCCGGTGGCCTTCGCATAAGCCATCATCGCGTCGCTCAGCTCGCCGAAGTCGTGCCGCGCGTTGATGATGTCTTTGGCCGTTGCCAGCTTTGCGGCGGTCGTGGCGACCGTTTTGGCCTGCGCACCCAGCTTCTGCGCCTCCTGAGTCAGCGCCTTCGCGCTCGCAGCCACGCCGTCCATCTTGTCGTCGGCAAGCGACACGTGAATTCGCAGATAGGGATCCATCAGCGTTGATGGCAGGTCGGCTGCCCGGACGGGCGCGCTGGCGACCATTAACAACAGTGCCGAGAGCACGACGATCAGGTTCTGCTTGCGGTTCATAAGTACCCTCCTTGCGCTCATCACCGGACCGGCGTGAGCGGAATCGTTGCCTTACGGGCAAAGCTGGCGATGGAGATTTCGGCGGCCGTGCGCTCGGCTGCGGCCATGAACGCTCGTGCCGCCACCGAGTCTGGCTCGCTCATGATGAGCGGCACACCAATGTCACCGCCCTCACGGATGGGCTGATAAATCGGAATACGTCCGATGAATGGCACCTCGAGCTGTTGTGCCATCTGCTCGCCGCCGCCGTGCCCGAAGATGTCGGCCTCATGGCCACACTGCGGACAGGCGTAGTAACTCATATTCTCGATGATTCCGAGCGTCGGGATGTTGAGTTTCTGGTACATGCGCACGGCTCGGCGGCTGTCGGCCAACGACACCAACTGAGGCGTCGTCACGACGATGGCGCCAGCCACTGGCACCGTCTGGCTGAGGCTCAGCGCCACATCGCCTGTGCCAGGTGGCATGTCCACGATCAGATAGTCGAGATTGTCCCAGCGCACGTCCCGAAAAAACTGCTGGATGGCGCCGTGCAGCATCGGACCGCGCCAGATGACCGCGGCATCATCGCCGGTCAAAAAGCCCATCGAGATCACCTGAACGCCATATTTCTCCGCCGGGACGATTTTTTTCCCGTCAGTCGCGAGCTGCGTCTGAAGACCGAGCATGATCGGCACGTTGGGTCCGTAGATATCGCCATCGATTATGCCGACGCGGCTCCCACACTTCGCCAGGGCGAGCGCGAGATTGACCGCAATCGTGGTCTTACCGACGCCGCCCTTGCCAGCCCCCACCGCAATCACGTTTTTCACATTCTCGACGCGAGCGCGGCTGCCGTCGGGCGCCATGACGGCCCGCACGCTGGCCGTCATCGTGACATCAACCCCGGTCACGCCGGCGAGCTGCGCAACCGCCGCGCGCGCCTGATCCCGCATCTGATCCTTGACCGGACACGCGGGAGTCGTCAGTTCGACTGTGAATGACACGTGGCCCTGGTCTATGGTCAGGTTCTTCACGAACCCCAGCGAGACAATGTCACGATGAAGATCCGGATCCCGGACGGCCCGCAGCGCCTCGAGTACCCCCGATTCGGTAGGTTCGGAAAACGCCATAGGCCCTTAGCTTAGCGGCTTTGCCCTGCGTGTGACAAACAGCCGCTCTGTTACACTGCTGACAGACCGGTCAACAGCCATATCAGGGAGTCTCATGACCGACGGATCCTCGCACAGAACGCCACCTGGCAGCAGGGCGATCATGATCGTGTTGTCGTATTTGTGGGTTCTGGCAGTCGTGCCCTTGCTGCTCGAAAAGGACGACAGTCAGATTCAGTGGCACGCCAAGCACGGTCTCGTGCTGATGGTGGCCGAGATTATCTTCTGGATCGCGTTTACGGTCGTCGTCTCGGTGCTGAGTTTCGTGACGTTCGGGCTCCTGTCGGTCATCGGTCTGTTAAGTTCGTTCGTCTGGCTCGCGATCATCCCATGTCGTGGCGATCGTCAAAGGGCTGAACGGCCAACGGTTGATCATTCCAGGTATCAGCGAGTACACGAGGCGACTTTAACTTGGAAACGACGTCCAAACCCTGAGTTCGTGGTTCGACAGGCTCACCACGAACGGTCTTGATCCGTTCGCTCTGAGCTTGTCGAAGGGCGAATTGGTCAGGCGGAGGTTTGAAACCAGTTTGACGTGCGTCATTCGTGAACTCTATGTCGCCAGAAACTGCGCGCGCGTTTCGTCGTTGAGCAGCACCCACAGCGCGTAGATGCCTAATGCTGTTCCAAAGGGCAGGAGCGCGAGGTCCAGTACCCCGAACACCAGCGCCACATTGCGGCTCCATGGTTGGTGACGACGGAGCGCCCTCCCTGTGGAAACATGAACGCCGCCCCATACAAGCGAGATAATGGCGAGCATACCGAAAGTGGCCGCGGTCAACCCGGCGGCTAATGTGCTGACTTCACCTGCGGCCGCGTATTGAACCAGCGCAAGGGCGCCGAGCATCAGCGCCAGCACGATTGCGCCGGCCAGGAGAAACAGGCCGCCCCAAATGATGTACAACAAGCCGAGGATATCCACATGCTTGAGCAAATTAGCTAATTATCACGCGGATATCAACACGGGTGGGCGGTGCCTGAGGCGTGGACACCTGAAGTCGGATGCAGGCGCCGTCGGCGATGCGCGGCGGAACTAAAATTTGAACGGCGTGGGTGAAGAGCGCCTCGCCGGATCCGCGACACGTCAGGCAGGGCTCGGTCCAGGTCTCGCCGCGCCCCCCGCAGGCCTGACACATGCCGCGCACCGGGAGATCGAGCGGCACGACGGTCCCGGTCAAGGCATCGAGCGGAGACAACAGGATTTCCTTGATGAACACGCGCGGCTCCTCGTCCGGAGCGAGAAACGCACTGCGCATTCGATCCACGACCGCACCGACCGACGGAAAATCGATCGCGATCTCATCGGCAAACCAATCGAATCGAGGCGAGAGTCCCCCGGCGCGGCGCGGCGCCGCTTCAGACTCGTTCTCGATCCGGCGTGTGGGCTCGCTGCTCACGCGTGTGGACTCCGCTGCCTACGATATGGAGCCGGCCTCGCCTTGTCAAGGCATGGAGCGGATGGTACGATGCCGCGACGTCTGAACGCGGGCGCAGGCGCGCCGGCCCCGAATGCAGCCAAAGGATTGTCCGCTCTGCGGCGAGACTATGCGCCTCGTGGAACGCGAGCTGACCGATCGCGTCCCGGGCACACCTGAAACAAAGAGGCGAAAGGTCATCGAATGGGTGTGCCCCGAGTGCGAACACTTCGAGGAAGCGGACCCCGAAGACGCGCGGTAATATTGCAGGATCGAGGTGGAAGGAACGGCGAGAGATGTCAGCGCGCTAGCGCGCGCCGAGGGTCAGCAGCACTTCCTTGCGCAGCGCATCCTCGAACTCTTCGAACTTGAGCGCGCTTTCACACTCGTCGCAGAGGACCTCGAGAACCACTGGGCGCGTTTCTTCGGACACTTCCACGCGCGAGTCATCCAGTTGGACCACGTGCATCTGCAGGGTCTTGACGAGAAATTTTTTCTGGTTCCCGCAACTCGGACAGGTCAACGGCACCGGCACTCCTCTCTTGCCCCGGATTTCACAGGTGCTTCAAACTGTTGATTGTACGAGATGCCTTCCCGGGAACGCAATGACGAAAACCTGACTCGATTTTCAGGGGGTTCCGACGAGCCAGGGTCCGCCTGGGCGTGCTCTTGGCCGACACAGCTGACAGCGCCGGCGGCCGCTGCGACGAGCGAGTCTTTCATTAAGTTCGTGGGGGGCCCCACCCCCACGAACTGCGTCTCGTGCATTCGCACTCGACGCGGCTCAGGGCTGCCGTCGAGATACAGCGGCGAGCGAGAGCCTTCAGCCGGGCGCGACGCGCCAAGCGGAGCGCCCAGCGCGCGGGGGTGGGGTCCCCGCGCGCCCTAATGATGATGGGGCCCCGCGAGCGGTAAACATGGAGTGAAGCGATGGGAGAACCAGTCACGACCCAGAACGGCATCTTCGAGATCCACAGCGAAGCGCACGGGCCTCATTGGATCGCGTGGCTGACACGCTCGGGCAGCGACAAGCCCGAGCGGTCAGTCGTCTTGATTGGTGAGACACAGGAAGAAGCGGAAACTCGCGCTCGACACTGGGCAAAGGGACTCTAATCGAACACTTCGTCCCCGTCTTCGCCAGGGTCGACAACTCGCCCCTGTGAGTGGCCAAAGGTCAGACAGTACGGACCCTTGGCTTCAACCGACATGACCCGAAAATCCTGACGCCCGACGCGAAAAATCCCGGCGATGCACCCGCATGGCAGCGGATCGAGCGCTTCGAGCTCGAGCGCCTCGAGCTCGAGAGAGGGGCCGGCACGGTCGACGGTCTGAGCGGTTCTCATCACTGGATACCTGGCCCGGCTCGTGGCACTGGGAACGGCCGGGCGGTACCTGTTTAGACCCCGGATAGACCGGATCGGTTGCGACCGCTTCTTCAGGGATAGATCAGCCGCCCCTCAACGGGAACCCCAGGAAACAAGGTTCGGGCGGCGGCGAGATAGATGTCGAGCTGAGCGCGATGGTCTGCGGTTGGGCGACCCGTCTTGAACTCGAACACGGTAATGCGCCCGTCAGCATGTTTTGTCAGGCAATCAATCGTCCCTCTCAAAATTGTGGAAGCCCCCGCACCGCGGAACGAAAACGGCACCTCGAACAGGCATGCGTCAGACGCCAGCACAGACAATTCTTTCCGGTTTCGGATGGCTTTGTACATTCGGACCGCGTCTGCGATCGTTCCGGACAGATCTTCCACGCCGCTCAATTCCTCGGGACGAACCAGGGTACCCGTAATTTGCGCGAGATCGTCAGCCTCCACGTCGCTTGAGTGACCATGGAATTGGAGCAGCCTGTGCACAAGCCGGCCCACCAACGTTGCTGCCGCATCCCGGGAAGATAAGGCGCGGAGAGCAGGGGCGGCCCGTGACGTCAGTGGAGTCTGTTCACAGGCGGCAACGCCGGTAACGGCCAGTCGTTCGATCTGGTTTTGATCCGCGAGCGGCTCAAATCGATCTTCAGGCGGCCGTCCATGCGACTCGGTTCCGGATTTCCTGGTTTCGGCAGAACACTCGATTGCCGAAGGCGCTGCACAAGCACGAAACACATGCGTCGTTCCCGACTTCCCTGCCCAGTGCAGCCCTTGGCCATCTGCAGTCCCCGCTGCCTGAACCAGGAGTTTGCCAAGTGAGCCGGGGAGCACTTCGCCGAGTCCGCCGCTGCCTGGCCGCCAACTGCCATCCTTGATCATCGACGAAAGGTAAAGCCTGTCCCGGGCGCGTGTCAGTGCCACGTACAACAGCCGCTTGCTCTCCTCACGATCCCGCGCCTTGAGGTGATCGTCTGCGTCCGATTCGAACTCTCCGACCGACACCGACGGTTCGCCCGTCCCATCGTCGATCAATACGCGAATTGGGGGCCGCGGCCCACCCGCTCCCCTTGCCACGTTGACGATGAACACGATCGGGAATTCCAGACCCTTGGCTGCGTGAATGGTCATCAAGCTCACGGCATCGGCCGCGTCGATGATGGCGTTGGCTTCATCTCCAGCCGACATGCGATCGAGGTATTCAGCAAGTCGCGCCATGGTCGCGTAGCCGCGGTTCTGCACGCGCCGGACAATCGCGCGGATCTTCTTCAGGTTCTCTCGGGCCTGCTCGAGCCGGGATCCGCGGAGCTCGAACGCATAGGCCGTCTCGGCAATCACTTGATCGAGGAGCTCTGCCGGCGGTAGCTGATCAACCAGCGCCAACCACCGCGCAGTCGCGCTTCGAGCGAGGCTCAGCACCTGCCGATCCTCGGCGTCAAGGATCGAGAGGGCCGCCGGCGGGCGCAAGCCGTTCACCGCTCGCGCAAGGTCGGGCGCGAGCGCCTGCAGCGCGGGATCCGACAGACGGATGAACCGGGACCGCAGGAAGGCAGCGGCGCGCGTGTCGGATTCCGGGTTCGCCAGATATCGAAGCAGCGCCACGACATCCTTGATCTCGTCGGCATCGAAGAAACCGAGTCCCTTGTAAACATAGGTTGGAATTCCGCGTGACTCGAGGGCGGTTTCGAATTCGCGATGGCTCTCGCGTGAGCGAAAGAGTATCGCCACATCGCCATAGCGCGCCTCTCGCATCATCCCCGTGTCGCGATCGTGAACCTGGGCCGACTCCAGGAGACGCTCGACCTCCAACGCCACACCGTTTGCGCACGCCTCGACCGAATCGCCGGCAACCACGCCAAGCGGTTCTCGCGCAGATGCCTCATCTCGCGACGAGTGCGCCCCCGGAAAGCGATCCTCGTCGGTATAGGTAAACGCATCGCGACGGTCGACGGACTCGACCTCGTCAAAGACGTCGTTGATGAAATTCAGCAACGCGGGAACCGCGCGCGCGCTCCGCGCAATCGATTGATGCGCCGGTTCATCTGGTCGAAGACCTGCGATGTACTCTCGAGCGTCTCGCAGCACCGTCACCTCGGCGTCGCGAAAGCCGTAGATCGACTGTTTGCGATCGCCGACGATGAACACCGATGGGCGGAGCGGCGCATTGTCGATCAGTCCGAAGCCCTCGCCCCACGACTTGATGAGGAGCGAGATGAGCTCCCATTGAGCGCGGCTGGTATCCTGAAACTCGTCGACCAGCACGTGGTGATACCGCGACTCCAGGCGATAACGGCTCCGCGCGAACTCATCCATCTGCCGAAGCAGCTGCACGGCGCGTTCGAGGACCTCTGAAAAGTCCAACGCCGAGTGTGCTTCAAGCGTGCGGTCGTACTCCTGCTGGACAATTTGGAAGATCTGCCACACGCCGCGTGAAAGCACGACATTCAGGTCTCGCTGAAAGGCACGGATGTCATCGCCGATCCGTACCGCAAGCGACGTCACGCCGGCCAGATGCCGGCGGTAGTCGCTGTCAGACCCAAAGTGCGCCTTCACGTAATAGGGCCCCAGTTGCTTGCGCGGCTCACCGTCCTTGTTGAAAAAGTGCTGGCGGATCCGATGCAGCGCGGCCCGGACCCAGCCAGGATCGAGCTCGTCGAGCGGCTCATGTGCGACAAGGCGCTGGACGTCCCGCCTGAAAATCTCGTAGCGCCGCTGCGACAACGGTCCGCAGGCGAGAAACGCCTCGGCGCCGCCTTTCGCCGATTCAACTGTGTCTCGCAGACGCAACATGCCTGTGCGGATGGCGTCGCGGGCGGTCAAATCGGCCGGACCTCGCTGCAGGAACCGCGCGAGCGCTTGCCGGGCGACCAGCCGTCGGTTCAGCAGCGCTTCCAATCCCCTTCGGATGCTGCGATCGGTGAGCTGCGCGAACACCAGCGCGATGGGCTCCTGTTGGCACGCGAGGCCGCGGCAGAGACGGAGGCCGCGGTCCAGCGCCTGCTCGATGAAGCGCGGAATTTCGGTTTCGTCGGCCATCGCGAAGCCAGGCTCGAGATCGGCTTCGAGCGGAAATTCCCGCAACAGCGACAGGCAGAACGCATCGATCGTGCTGATCGTGATCTCGCCCGCCCGTTCTCGCAGCTCTCGCCATCGTCTCGCATCGCCCTCTGAGAGCGCCTCGGCTTCCCGCACGCGGGCGAGAATCCGCTGCCGCATTTCGGCCGCGGCTTTCCTCGTGAACGTGATCGCCAGAATATTCGCTGGATCGACTCCTTCTCGAAGCAGGTTGACGTAGCGGTCGACAAGGACACGCGTCTTCCCGGTGCCGGCAGACGCTTCGAGCACGACGTTCCTGCGGGGATCGACGGCAAACGACCGGGCACGCTCGTCGGGGTCAACGGGAGGAGGTGCGATCGGCGCTTCGTCGAAGGGCAGGGAGTAATTACTCGTCACCGACGTAGTCCTTGCGGCACACCCCTGCGTACGGACAGAAGGTGCAACGAAATGGTTCCATCGGATCTACAGGGAACTGGCCCGCTTGAATAGCGTCGATCGCGCTCAGCAACCGCGTTTGCGCCTCTTGCAGCACTTGCTCGAGGCTTCCCCGGTCTGCCAGCGGCACGAAGCGCCGGGCGTCTTTGAAGGCAATGTAACCGCCTTCACCGACGTTCCACGATCGCCCATGCCTGCCGTCGAGCTGTTGGCTGGCACAGACCGAATACACCGGCAGCTGCAGCATGCGCTTCGCGCTGGGAGCCCGGCCCGATTTATAGTCGATAACCCTCAGCGTGCCATCGTCGAGCAGATCGATGCGATCGGCGATGCCGGTCAGCCTGACGCGCCGCGGCCCCGCCGCTCCTTGCACTTCGAACTCCCCTTCAAGACGATGTTCGAGCAATCGCTCGATGATATCGGCGCCCCATTCGGCCTCGATTCGAAACACGATCTCGGCCAGTCCTTCTGCCGCCGCGCTGCCGAAGAGTCGATTCCGCTCGAGTGTGGCCTCGGCCTCTGGCAGATCGTTCAACAGTGGTTCTGCCACCTGCGCGAACGCCGTACGGGCCTCGGCAAGGTTGTCGACGGTGATCGCGCGTTGCCCCGCACGGCTCCATTGCTCGAAAAAACTCTGGAAGACACGATGCAGGAAGACTCCCTGAATCCTCGGTCGTCTGGCTTCCTCGTCATGCTGCTCCTCGTCGAGGCACAGCACGTGCTTCGCGAAGAACTTGAATGGACACTCGAGATAGGTCTCGAGGGACCCGACCGCATATGAAGGGCGTTCGAACACACTGCCCTGACCATGAAACACCAGCGCTGACGGATCAGTGCGCGATTCGCGAAGGGAGAGCCACGTTCTTGCAGCCATCGACAGTGGGGTGAGGACCGTCGGCTCTTCAGAGACGGCTTCGTAGGGAAACACTCGTGAACGGCTGTCAACGGCGACGCGAGCGGCGTCCAAGCCGGAGGCTTCGAGATCTTCGAGGAAGACACTTGGACCGACGATCGCCTCGTCTTCGAGCGAAAACGTCGATAACGACGTATGCCGATGTGGAAGGCGCAGCAGGTCGCGAAATGCGCTGCGTGCGGACGTCAATCGGTCCGATTCAGCAGGCCACCCGAGATGCTGCTGAAGGAGGAATGGCGGATAGAAAATGTTTCGCGGCGAGCGCTCAGGCCAGTCGGTGTCGATCAGGCCGACAACGTGCACTTCGTCATACAACCCGAATCGTGCCGCCTCCGCGTCGACCAGATGTACCCCTCCCGAACCGGTTCGAGGCGCGAACGTCTGCCCCTCAATCCAGCGCCGCACCGCGGCAATGATATGACCGACATCGATCGTCTGGTCGTCGATGCGGCGATGAGCATCCCGTAAAGACTCAATGGCCGCGTGGATGGCTGCTCGTCCCCGAAGCTGCCGTTCGCGCGAAGGCTCCTCGAGCGGCGCCTGCCGGTCATGAGCACGCAAGAACTGACGCAATGCATCCAGATGACGCGACGCCGGCGCCGATTCCAGGAGCGGCGCGAGCTCCTCTGCGACCGCGAGCGCGACGCTCGCGACCTTATTCAATGCGCTTGGGGCCCCACCCCCAAGCGCTGTTGCTCCTCGACTCGCAGATTCGCTCGTCGCAACGGCCGCAGGCGCATTCAATCCGCTTGGGGCCCCCGCCTCCGCTCTTCGAGCTTCCGCCTTCGCTGAAGCTTCGGCGGACCGCCGTAGCCTTGGCGGAGGCTGGTCGGCGAGGCTCGCCGTAGCGTCGGAGGCGCGAAGGCGGCCACCCCCAAGCGCTGTTGCTCCTCGGCTCGCAGACTCGCTCGTCGCAACAGCCGCAGGCGCTATTTCCGGCGTGGATAC
>Ga0184623_10000955_pt1 | contig 12584 bp, 4 predicted proteins | sample PLM1_100_b1_FD_133138 | JGI IMG/M metagenome (GOLD analysis project Ga0184623, IMG submission 133138) | Groundwater sediment microbial communities from an aquifer in East River, Colorado, USA - PLM1_100_b1 | ecosystem: Environmental > Terrestrial > Soil > Riparian zone | place: USA: East River...
CAGCCTGGACTGGCCGGGTGTGTTGCCGGCGCCGACGCTCTCGGGCGAGATAGCCACCTATGCCAACGTGCTGCCCGGCGTCGACCTGGTCCTGCGGGCCACCACATCCGGCTTCACCCACGTCCTGGTAGTGCGCACGGCGCAGGCGGCCGCGAACCCAGCCGTGGCCCGGATCGCGTATCGCCTCGGCGGCGACGTGACGATGACCGCAACCGCGAAGGGCCTCGTCGCCAAGGCCGCGGACGGAACGATTCTGGCGGCCGCGCCGACGGCCTCCACGTGGGACTCCTCGATGACTGCCCCGGCCGGGTCGGCGGCGGACAAAGCCGGCCTGCGGCCGCAACCATCCACTGTGGATGCTCCCGGCGACGCGGCCCGACGCAGCACGCTGGCCGTCACCGTCGAGGGCGGCGCGCTGGTCGTGTCGGCGGACAAGGCGTTCCTGACCGACCCGGCTCGCGCTCTACCGATCTACATCGACCCGTCGTGGGCGGAAGACACCGGCAACGGCGCGTACTGGGGCTACACCATGTACCCAAACACGGAGAACAGCGACGGGCGGGCCTGGGTGGGGCTGGACCCGTGGTGGGGTCAGGTCTACCGGTCGACCTGGGAGTTCCCGACGGCCGCGGGTGGCATCAGCCTGGTCGGCAAGCACATCCTCAACGCGCAGTTCAACATCACCCTCTCCCACTCGTACTCCTGCGGCCAGTCCCCGGTCTACCTGTGGTGGACCGACAGCATCCCCTACGCCGGGCATGTTCCGTGGGCGCCCAACCCGATCGCTCTGGTGCAGGAGTTCTGGGCGCCTTCGGCCAACAAGTCCGGTGACGTGTGCCCTGTCCAGCCGGACGTGGCGTTGGGCTTTACCGGCGACAACAACGAACTGGCGAGCTACGTGCAGTCCATTGTCAGCGCTGGCTGGTCCTCGTTCGGCCTGTCGCTGACCGCGTACGACGGAAACTGGAACGGCGAGTACGACCAGTCGCGGTGGAAGAAGTTCTGGCCCGACACGGCCACCCTCGTGGTGAACTACAACTCGTACCCGAACGGCCCGGCGAACCTGCAGACGAGTCCGTCCTCGGGCTGCCGGTCGACCGCGGGCGCGGCCGACACGGCGTCGCTGCCGCGCGTCAACGCCCCCAACGGCGGGGCGGGTCTGGTCACCAAGGCGGTCTCCAGCGACCCGGATGGCGGCACCGTGCAGACGCAGTTCGAGGTGTGGCCCAAGGCGACCAAGGGCAGTAGCGGCCAGGTCTTCGGCGCCATGACATCGCCGCCGGCGGCATCGGGCACCACATTCCAGGCGACCGTCCCGGCCGCCAGCTTCGCCGAGGGCGGCGCATATTCCTGGCGGACGATCACGTTTGACGGCACGGACTGGTCGGCCTGGTCGCCGTGGTGTGAGTTCGTCGTGGACTCGATCGCTCCCCAGCCACCAACGGTATCGACTGCGCCAGGAAACGAGCTGAATCTCGCGGTGGCGCCGGCCGTGCCGGCGGCCCCGGCCGCTAACGTGCGGGTCGGGCGTCCGTCCACAGTGACGTTTCAGCCGGTCGGTGGCACAGACGCGCAGATCGCCGGCTACCTCTACGGGGTAAGCACGAGCGGGACCGCGACGAGGTGGGCGCCCGCGGATGCCAACGGTGTGGCCGTCGTGGCCCTCGAGCCGGTCGTTTCCGGGTTCACCGTCAACAAGCTGACCGTGCTGGCGGTGGACCGTGCCGGTAACCGCTCGCCGCTGCCCTCGGCGGGCTACTCGTACGGGTTCAAGGCCAACGCGGCCGTCGGCTGGTGGCGCACGTCAGACACCGGAACCCAACTCGGCGACGTCGTCACGTCCGCCCATCCGATGACCCTCTACGGCACCGCGAGCGTCGGCTACGGGACCGCGACGTTCAACGGTGGCCAGGCCCGGACAACGACCTCGGTCCTGCAGACCAACACATCGTTCACGGTGGCCGCCTGGGTCCGCGTCACCAACGGCAGTGACTGGCGGGCGATCGCGTCACAGGCCGGCACCACCGCCTCCGGTTTCTATCTGCAGTACCAGCCGGGCACCGGCAAGTGGCGCTTCGCGCTGCCGACCGCCGACGTGGTGAACCCGGCCTTCGCCGAGGTGTACTCCAGCCAGCCCGGCGTGCTCGGCACCTGGACCCACGTGGCGGGTGTCTACGACAGCGCCGCGGGCCAGATCCGCTTGTATGTCAACGGTGTTCTCGACGCGACGGCCTCGTACGCCGGACCACACTGGTCGGCCACTGGAGCATTCCGCATTGGACAGACGGTGTGGAACGGGTACACCGTCAACAGCTTCGTCGGCGACATCGCCGATGTCCGGGCGTGGCAAACCACCCTCGACGGGCCGGGCATCGCCGCGCTGGCCAAGCTGCCCCCGGCCGCCCTCCAGTGGGGCATGGACGACCCCGGGGCATCCCAGCTCGCTGATACGTCCGGACTGGCCGCCGTCCACAACGGCACACTCACCGGCGGTGCCGGCATGGCACCCGGCAACCGGGGCAGCGCACTGGCGGTGAACGGGTTCTCCAGCGGCGCATCGACCACCGGTGTCGTGCACACCAACGGATCGTTCAGCGTCTCGGCCTGGGTCCGGATCAACTCGCTGTCGTTGGGCTACGTCAACGCGGTCTCGGGCGACGGGGCCGTCGTCGGCATGTTCGGGCTCGGCATCAACCCGGACAACCAATGGGTCTTCTGGATGCACAGCAACGACAGCGTCGCCAACAGCTATGCCGGCGCGCTGGCCGGCAGTGGACCGTCGCCCGGTGTGTGGGCCCATCTGGCCGGGACGTACGACGTGGCGACCGGCCAGCTCGCGCTCTACGTCAACGGCACGCTCGCAGCGACCACGACAATGACGACACCGTGGGACGCCACCCAGCGGTTCGCCGCCGGGTTCGGCCGGTGGGACAGCGCCGACAACTACCAATGGCAGGGCGACATCGACGACGTACGGGCCTTCCAGGGCGTGCTGTCGCCGGCCCATGTCGCCCACCTCGCCACACTCTGACCCGCCGGACCGGGCCGCCGTCGCTGGCGGCCCGGTCGGCCAGGCCGGCCGCGTACGAAGCCGGCCCGAGAACGTTCCCGCCCCGCTGCCATCCGTGCCAGAGGAAGAGTCGTCATGTCATTTGGGTACCGAAAGACGCGCCTGCGGCTGGCGACCGTCCTGTCGCTGACACTCGCGGCGAACCTCGCCGTTGCCCTGCCGGCGGTGGGCGCCGCCCCGAAACGAGCGTGGCCAAACCCGCAGCACCTCAAACCGGTGTCCACTATAGACACTGCGCCGACCCCGCCGGTGACGAACGTCGCGGCCCGGCTCGCCGCGGCGGCACCAGTGCCGGCGGCACCGGTGTGGCCGACCGCGGCGTCGATGACGTACGACCTCGCCACGGCGCCCGAGGCCGCGACCGGGTTGGCCGCCCGGTCGGGCACGCTGGGCGGCCTGTCGGTGACCGTCGCGTCGGCCGGCAGCGCAACGTCGGGCCGCTCGGGGATCGCGGCCGGGGTGACGCCCGGCAAGGTCCGGGTGGACGTGCTCGACCAGGCCAGCCTGATCCGGTCCGGCCGGCGTGGTCTCGCGGTGCGGGTGAGCCGGGTCGACGGCGTGAGCGCGGCCGGCCGTGTTGCGCTCACCATGAGCTACGCCCAGGTGGCCGGGGCGTTCGGCGCCAACTGGACGCGGCGGCTGCGGCTGGAGGCGCTGCCCGAGTGCGGGCTTACCACGCCGGGCGCGGCCGGTTGCGCCGGTGTGCCCCTCGGATTCCACAACGACCCGGCGACTCGGACGCTCACGGCGGACGTCGGACTGCCTGCGTCCACAGTGGCGCCACATACCGCGACATCAGCCGATGTGGCCGCGGGGGGCTCGGTACTCCTGGTCGCGAGCGCCGGCTCGTCGTCTGTCGGCGGCGACTACACCGCCACGTCTCTTCAGCCCTCGGCCACCTGGTCGGGTGGGCAGGCGACAGGCGACTTCACGTGGAACTACCCGCTGCGGGTGCCGCCGTCGCTGGGCGGCCCGTCGCCCACGGTCGCCCTCACCTACTCGTCGCAGTCGGTGGACGGCCTTACGTCCGCGTCGAACAGTCAGGCGTCGTGGATCGGTGACGGGTTCGGTTACTCACCGGGCTTCATCGAACGGTCGTACACCTCGTGCGTCGACGACGGCCAGGCGGGCAAGGCCGACCGGTGCTGGGGCACCGACAACGCGACCTTGTCCCTGTCGGGCATGGGCGGTGAGCTCATCCAGGTCTCGACCAGTCCCGACGTGTGGCGACCGGTGCACGATGACGGCACCCGGATAGAGCGGCTCCGGGACACGTCGAAGAACAACGGCGACAACGACGGCGAATACTGGAAGCTCACCACGACCACCGGCACGCAGTACTTCTTCGGGCTCAACCGTCTGCCCTCGACCACGTCGGGCTGGCCGGAAACCAACTCCGTGTTCTACGCGCCCGTCGCCGGAGACGACGCCGGCGAGCCGTGCAACGGCGGCACGTTCGCGTCGTCGTTCTGCCAGCAGGCGTACCGGTGGAACCTCGACTACATTGTGGACACCCACCAGAACACCGCGTCCTACTGGTACGCGCAGGACGTCAACTGGTACGGCCAGAACGGGGCGACCGCGGTTGGTAGGTATGTCCGGTCCGGTTACCTGACCCGCATCGACTACGGCACCGACAACCGCTCCGGCACGGACAGCACGTTCACCGGTACCGCGCCTGCCCGGGTGCTGTTTGCGGTGGCGGATCGGTGCGCCGCGGGGTGCGCGACGCATGACGCGGCGCACTGGCCCGACGTGCCCTGGGATCAGGAGTGCGTCGGCACCGGTGGCAACCCGCCGGCATCCTGTGCCAGCCGGTACGCGCCGACGTTCTGGTCGACCAAGCGGCTCGCCACCGTCACCACCCAGGTCGCCACCGCCACCCAGGCGTGGAAGGATGTCGAGCGATGGAGCCTGGGCGTGCAGTGGCTCGACCCGAGCTCCGGTGACGGCGGCAAGATCATGTGGCTGACCACGATCGGCCACACCGGACTCAACGGTGCGGCGCCCGACGTCGCCGTGCCTGACGTGGTGATCGGGCCGACCGCGACCACCATGCTCAACCGCGTCCACAACACCGACGGCAACGGCGCGTTCAACCGGTTCCGGATCGCGACCATCGCGACCGAGAGCGGGGCAGTGCTCGGCGTGGCGTACTCGGCGCCCGACTGCGTCTGGGGCTCGAAGATGCCCGCCGTACCCGAGTCCAACACCTACCGGTGCTTCCCGGTCTACTGGACCCCGCCGGGCGGGTCGCAGATCCTCGACTACTACCACAAGTACGTGGTCACCTCGGTCACCGTCGCGGACAACGTCGCGGGCAACCCCACCGAGGCCACGAGTTACACGTACCCCAACGATGGGGCGTTCTGGCACTACGACGAGTCTGAGCTGACCCCGCAGAACAAGAAGGCGTGGGCGCAGTGGCGCGGGTACGAGCAGGTCACCGTCACGAAGGGCGCGACCGGCGGCACGCAGTCGCAGAAGGTCAGCAAGTACTTCCGCGGAATGAACGGCGACAAGCTACCGTCCGGTACGCGCAGCAAGTCCTATGTGGTCAACGGAATCACCTACGCGGACGAGAACTGGCGCGCGGGCACTGAGTGGGAGTCCACTGTGTACAATGGAGTCGGTGGGCCGGTGGTGACCGACACTCTCACGGAACCGTGGCAGCAGGGGCCGACGGCCACCCGTACCCGCAACGGTGTCACCGTCTCCGCCTACGCCACCAACACCCTGCGCACCACCACACTGACCAAACTGGACAACAGCCGGGCCGACCGGCGCAGCGTGATCACGAACACGTTCACCGACGGTTCGGACGGTACGCCACCCGGACGCATCGTCGCCGTGGACGACGAAGGCGACACGAGCACCGCCGCCGACGACGTCTGCACCCGCACCACGTACGCCCGCAACGACGCGACGTTCCTGTTCGGCCTGGTCGCCGAGGTGGAGACCACGGGGCTGCACTGTTCGGCGAGCCCGACCCAGGCCGGCGAGGTTTTGTCCGACAAACGGACGTGGTACGACGGCGGCGCGACCTATCCCACCACCCCCACCAAAGGCGACGTCACCAAGGCCCAGGTACTGTCCGTGTGGAACGCCACCCCGGCCAGCAAGCAGTACGTCACGTCCGGGCACTCCACCTACGACGCCTACGGTCGGGTCCTCGACCGCTTCGACGCGCTCGACCGCAAGACCACCACGGCTTACACACCCGCCGGCGGCGCACCCGTCACCGCCGTCTCGGTGACCAATCCGGCGCTGTGGACCACCTCGACGCTGTTCGACCCCGCGTGGGGCCTGGCGACCAGGGTGACCGACCAGAACAACCGGGTCACCGACCTCGACTACGACGCGTTGGGTCGCCTCACCGCCCAGTGGCGTCCTGGGTGGAGCAAGACCGCTCACCCGAGCCTGCCGAACCAGGCCTACGCCTACCTCGTGCGCTCGTCCGGCGGCCCGTCGGTCATCACCACGAACACCCTGAACGCCGCCGGGACCGGCGCTATCACTAGCTTCCAGCTGCTCGACGCGAACCTGCGGGTGCGCCAGACCCAGTCGCTGGCCGCGGGCGGCGTCGGCCGCGTCATCACCGACGCGTTCTACGACTCGCGCGCGCTGCAGACCACAACCAACGCGCCGTACTACGCGACCGGCCAGCCGGACTCAACCCTGCAGGTGACGTCGGACAGCGCCATCCCGTCGCAGACGCGCACCACCTACGACGGCGCGGCCCGCACCACGGTCACGGCGCTCGTCTCGCAGTCGGTCGAGAAGTGGCGCACCACCCTCGCGTACGGCGGCGACCGCACCGACACCACCCCGCCCGCCGGTGGCACCGCAACATCCACCGTGGCCGATGCTCGCGGGAAACAGATCGAGCTACGTCAGTACGCGGGGAGCACACCCACGCCATACGTCCCGACCAGCTACGCCCGCACGACCTTCACCTACGACCACGCCGGCCGCATGACGGCCGCCGTCGACCCGGCCGGGGTCACCTGGCAATGGGGATTCGACCAACGGGGCCGCACCGTCAGCCACACCGACCCCGACAAGGGCACGACGACGTCGACGTATGACGACGCCGACCAGCTCGTGACCACCACCGACGCCCGCGGCATCCTGCTCGGCTACACCTACGACCAGCTCGGCCGGCGCCGGACCGAATGGCGCGACGCGATAACCACCGGCACCAAGCTGGCCGACTGGACGTACGACACGGCCACCGACACCGCCGCCATCGCCGGGCATGCAATGTACGGCCAGCTCGGCTCGACCACGCGGTGGGTCGCGGGAACCGCCTACGTCACGGCCATCGCGGGGTACGACGCGGCCAACCGGGCCACCGGCATCGTCGTGACCGTCCCGTCGGTCGAGACCGGGCTCGCCGGGACCTACACCTTCGGGATGACCTACAACCCCGACGGGTCGGTGGCCACCACGTCCCTGCCCGCGGCGGGCGGGCTCCCCGCGGAGACGCTGACGACCGGCTACACCGCGACCGGGCTCCCGTACACGCTGACCGGCCTAACGCCGTACGTAAGCGACACGACCTACCTGGAGACGGGCCAGATCACGTCGTTGACGAACAACACCACGGTGTCGTACCAGGGCTTCAACTACGACCCGACGACCATGCGGCTGGCCAGCACCAACGTGCAGGCCAACACGTTCCCCGACATCCTGGCCGACGTCCGCTTCACGTACGACCCGGCCGGGAATATCACCCAGGTCGCCAACATGCTCGCCCAGTACGGCACGGGATACGGCGCCGACGACACCCAGTGCTTCACCTACGACAACCTTCGCCGGCTGACCCAAGCGTGGACGCCCGCCACCAACAGCTGCACGGCGGCACCATCCGTGGCCAGCCTCGGTGGCGCGGCACCGTACTGGCTGTCGTGGTCCTTCGACGCGACGGGCAACCGCACCGGCCAGACCCGCCATACCGCCGGCGGGGACCAGATCACGACGTCGACCTATCCCGCGCCGACGGCCGCGCGTCCGCACGCGCTGACCGCGACGAGCGGGGCGGTCACCGGCAGCTACACCTACGACGCCACGAGCAACACGACGAGCCGCCCCGGCCCCACCGGCCAGCAGACGCTGACCTGGGACGCCGAGGGACACCTGGCCACCCTCGCCGAAGGAACCAGCACATCGACCTATCTCTACGACGCCGACGGCGGCCGGCTGGTCACCCACGACGCCACAGGTGCGACCCTGCACCTGCCGTACGGCATGGAGGTGCACGTCAACCCGTCCGGCGGCAACGCGGTCGGCACCCGCCCCTACAGCCACGACGGCACGGTGGTGGCGAGCCGCACCGCCGGAACCGGGCTCTACTGGATGTTCGCCGACCGGCAAGGAACCGCAGGGCTGGCCCTGCGTGACAGCGACATGGCGATCAGCCGGCGCTGGCAGGCCCCCTACGGGACGGCTCGCGGCACCACGACGTCGTGGCCGAACCAACACGGATACCTCGGCGGCTTCACCGACGCCAGCGCGCTCGTGCACCTCGGCGCCCGCGACTACGACTCCGCGGCCGGGAGGTTTCTCAGCCTCGACCCTGTCCAGGACCTCAACGACCCGCAGCAATGGAACGGCTACGCCTACTCCGGCAACAGTCCCGTGACGTTCAGCGACCCGACCGGACTCGAACACGACGCCGAGGCAGGCCCCGGCTACCAACCACCGTCCCTCAACGACGGTGGCCCCACCGGACGGACCCGGGACGAGGAATACCAGCCACAGCCCGTCAACAACGGCGACCACACGGGGCGGACCAGAGACGAGTACCAGTGGGTGCCCGCCCCGAAGCCCGCGTCCGGCCCGTCCTCGACGCTGCCCGGGTCCGGCCGCGGGCGGCCCGCGCCGGCCCGACAACCGGCCTCGGAGCCGGGGGCGGGCAACGGCGCCCATGGGCATCAGTGCACCACGACGGGCGACCGGGGGCGCAGGTGCAGCCCGGAGGGCGGCGCCCACCTCATACGGATGTTTGGCGTGTGCCCCGTGACGGCCAGCTTCGCCGCCAGCCTCGGGTTCGTCGGCGCGAACTGCATCGTCATCGACGACACCGGCATCTCCGTTCTCGGCAGCGTCGGCCTCGGCGTTCCGGGCGGGGAGAGCGGGTTTCTCGGCATGGGACTCGTTGTCTCCAACGGGAGAGCGCGAGACCAGAAGGGCCGGTTCCTCTACCTGTCAGGCGCCGCCGGGGAAGGTCTTGCGGGCGAGGGAACACTTTCGGTGGGAAAAGGCGCTGACAATCAGACCGTCTGGACATTCCAGGGCTCCCTGGGTATCGGCGAGGGCGGCGGAGGGTCTGCGGGCGTATCCGACACACAGTGCATAGGGGCCTGCAACAAGCCCCGCTGAGCCCTACCGATCTTGGCATTGAGTGGACCTCAGGACAACGACGACCACCCAGTGCCAAGATCGGCAGCGGACGCGCAATGCCGTCTGGTGCGTGACTTCAAGATCTGCGGGTGACGTGGCCCCCACGGCGCGTTGACGGCCGCGCTCGCCGAGGCGGTCGACTCCGACCTGCGAGCGGTCCTATGTGACCTACTCGGTCGCCAGCGTGCGGCGACGGCGCCTGACCCGGTGCAACGGCGGGGTGGCGGCCATCGCCGCGTCGAGGCGGTCTCGGCGGGCCAGGGTGGCCAGCACGGTGTCCGATGCCTCGTCGAAGGCGGTCTGCCGGGCGGGCTGATCGAACCGCTGGGCGCGTAGCTACTGCTCATGCGCTGCGGCCCACGCGGCCCCTCCGCAATAGACGATCCCGTGACGCAGCAACAGTTTCGAGAACCGATGCCGGGCACTCATCAGATCACCACGGGCATCCTCGCGAGCCCGGACCAGATCGCGGGCGGCCTCCTCGGCCTCGGTGGGCACCGGCACCGCCGGCAGCTCCCCGATGTGCAGCAGCCGGGCCGCGTCGCGCTTGTCGGTCTTGACCCGGTCTCCCGGCGGGCGTTCCAGCTTCGACGGGGCGACAGCGCGATCTTCGACGAGGACAACCTCGTGTCGCACGCGGGCCTGGTGCCGCTGCTGGAACTGGCCGAGCAGGCGGGGCTGTCACGGCTGCTGGCCGAGCAGGTTCGGTTCACCAGCGAGCGGATCAAGTCCGGGGCGGCCAACGCAACACCGAAGTTGACCTCGATCATCGCCGGGATGGCCGCCGGGGCGGACAGCATCGACGACCTGGCCGTCATCCGGTCCGGCGGGATGAACAAGGTGTTCGGCGGGGTCTACGCCAGCGCCACGCTGGGGATTCTGTTGCGTGAGTTCACGTACGGCCATGCCCGGCAGCTGTCGGCGGTGCTACGCCGGCACCTGATCGCGCTGGCCGAGCAGACCCCGGTGCTGGCCGGTATCCGCGAGCGGGCTTTCATCGACATCGACTCCCTGCTGCGCCCGGTGTACGGGCACGCCAAGCAGGGCGCCTCGTTCGGACACACGAAAATCGCTGGGAAGACTGTCCTGCGTCGGGGCCTGTCCCTCCTCGCGGTGACGATCGGCACCCAGGCCGCGGCGCCGGTGCTGGCCGGGATGCGGTTGCGGGCCGGCCGCGCCGGGTTGGCCAAAGGCGCCGCTTGCCTGGTCACCGAGGCAACCAACACCGCCAAAGCCGCCGGCGCGCAGGCCGCCAACATCCTGGTCCGCGGCGACTGCGCGCACTGCAGCGGCAAGGTCGTCGCGGCGGTCGTCAAGGCCGGGGCGACGTTCTCCTTCGCCATTACCCGCAACCCCGCCGTCGACGCCGCGATCGCCACCATCGGCGACGAGGAGTGCCGCACTGGTGACCGCACTCGTGCGCGGGGCCTTCGACTACCAGGCCAGAAGTGTTCGGCCGCGTCGCGCGCCTACATCCCGCGTTCATTGTGGGAGGCCGAGGTCCGTGACCGGCTTGCCGCAGCGACCGACAGTTTGTCTTATGGTGACGTCACCGACCTGGCGCACTTTGGGGGAGCGGTCATCGACGCGCGTGCCCACGCGCGGCTCGCCGCTGCACTGAACCGCATCGCGCTGTCGCCGTCCTGCCAGATCCTGTCCGGCGGAAAGGCCGACGACCGCGAGGGCTACCTCGTCCAGCCGACGCTGGTCGTCTGCGACGACTCAAGCCACGAGGTGTTCACGACGGAATACTTCGGGCCCAACCTCGCCGTGCAGGTCTACGACGACGACCGGCTCGACGAGACGGCCACGCAGGTGGAACGCACGTCCGCGTACGCCCTCACCGGCGCGATCTTCGGCACGGAGCGGACCGCGCTGGCACGGCTGACGGCCGGTCTGCGCTACGCCGCCGGCAACCTCTACCTCAACGACAAGCCCACCGGCGCCGTCGTCGGGCACCAGCCGTTCGGCGGCGCCCGGGCCTCCGGCACCAACGACAAAGCCGGCTCGATGCTCAACCTCCTGCGCTGGACGTCGGCTCGCACGATCAAGGAGACGTTCGCACCGCCGGTCGATCACGTGTATCCCCACATGCGCTGACCCCGCCGGGCCGCCACAGCGGCCCGGCCGCTTTCCTCAAGGACGACACCGCATGACCTTCCCCCGTCAGACCGACGCCACGCAGTTCGCCGCCGACGACGCGTACGGGCGGCTACGCGACGCCATCCTCAACGGCGACATCAGGCCCAACCAGCGAGGAGCTCGCCGCGTGGCTTGAGATCAGCCGTACCCTGTCCGCGAGGAACTGCTGCGCCTGGCGCAGGAAGGGCTCGTCACGCGATCGCGTGGCTGGCTCGTGCGCGACCACGCGCCGGACGAGATCCTGCGCATCGTCGAAGCGCGGGCCGCGGTCGAAGGCGCCGCCGCCCGCCTGGCCGCCGCCCGGATAGCCGGCGACGACATCGAGCGCCTGGTCCACATCGTCGACGCGATCGACCAGCCGGAAACGACCCGGCCACGACTCAACGAGCTCAACAAGGCGTTCCACGGCATCATCACCGCGGCCAGCGGCAACTTCCTGCTGGTGCAATTCGCGCAGCGCACCAACATCAGCTACTGGGCCTTCAGCATGACCACCTGCTGTCCGCGCAGGACAGTGCAGCGGCCAACGCCCAACACAGGCAGATCATCGCCGCCCTCGCCGAGGGTGACGGGGTGATGGCCGAGCTGCTTGTGCGCGAGCACGTCGCACGGACCCAGCGGGTCCTCACCGACGCCTTCGACCAGTCGTAGCAGGAGATCGCCGACCCGCTAGGTTTTCGTTCGTTCCGCCTGCAATTGGAGATCATCCGGTGCGTTACCGGTGGCGGCCAGACTCGTCGATCGCAGCGGGACGAGTTGCTCCAACGCCTGCTCGGGATCACCGGTCCGCACAGCCAACTCGGTGCCCGACGTGAGCCAGATCAGAGCCGTGTCGTGATCGCCTAGGTCGGCATGCTCGATCCCGGCCTGCGCATGGACCCACACGGGATCGGGGAAGTCGGCGCGTGCCTACTGCCACAGGCTCCGGGCCTGTGGCTCGTGCCCGGAGGCAATACCCATGACAGGA
>Ga0184623_10000956_pt1 | contig 12575 bp, 10 predicted proteins | sample PLM1_100_b1_FD_133138 | JGI IMG/M metagenome (GOLD analysis project Ga0184623, IMG submission 133138) | Groundwater sediment microbial communities from an aquifer in East River, Colorado, USA - PLM1_100_b1 | ecosystem: Environmental > Terrestrial > Soil > Riparian zone | place: USA: East River...
CCGCGTACCGGGGACCACCGATCCGGGTGAGAGACAACTCCCGCTCGGCAAATTCTCGGCACAGGGCCGGCGTCGCCGGATCGTCAAGCAGTCTCACGAGTGCCCAGGCCGCTCTACGGTATTCTGCCTCGTCCAGACGCTCGACGATGACCCCCAGGTTCGGGCGAGTGAAGATCTTGTCGCAGTCTCCGATCCCTTGCGTGCTGACGACTGGGAGCCCCGCCGCCAGGTACTCCGCGACCTTGGCTGGAGAGACTCCGATACTCGCCCTAGAGGCAATCCTGAACGAAATCCCTGCATCAGCCGCAGGGAGCACCAGTGGTACCTCTGCCGGCTCCACGTAGTCGATGTCGTACGCATCCGCCGGCGCTCCTGCGATCTCCAGAGCACGGCGCATCAGAGACGGCTCGCTCTGAGTGAGCACCTGCAAGAAGAACCGGCTGTCTTCCTGGTGGGCTATCGCAAAAAACCGCGCCATCTCCTCCACGAGGTACCATGCCCCGAGCTTGCCCACGTACGCCAGAACCCGCCGTCCATCCCATCTCCGCCGGAGCCGCTCTGCCTGACGCCGGTCGGCGTCGAGCGCAAACCGCTCGACCGGAACGCAGCATGGGATCACGTCGATGTCCGGCAGCCGATCCCGCGGAGCCGACCCCGCGATTACGAACTCTGCCTTGAGCGCCTCTGTCAGCACGATCAATGCATCTGCGTTTCTGAACATGAACCGCTCCACCGCCTTGGTCAACCGATACCTCGCGCTGTGTCTCGCCCAATGTCCTGCATCGACGTACTCGTCCGCGAGCAGACCGCGGACGTCAAACAGGAGCTTCGCCCCCCGCAGCCATTTGACCGGCCACGCCATCGCCGCGCCCACGTGAGACCGTCCGTGGACCAGCGAGATCCCGTGTCTGGCGCACAGTCTTAGCGCCTTGGCGCTGCCGCGAACGAAATCATAAAGTGTGGCCGGCAACGACGGCCAACCATGATACCGCAGCGAATACCATTCGATACCGTCGCGTCCCAACTGCTCTCGGATGCGGCCCCGCTGTGAGGAGTCCAGCCGCTCCTTCTCGAAGGTCAGAAGGTGGATCTCGAACCCGCTACCGGCCAGTTCGCGCAGATAGGCCACGACCTGTGTGTGCACCAGCGGCTCCGTGACGTTGTAGTAGCAGAGATACAGCGCCGCTCTTCTCATCCGACCCTGGACGCCGACAGGTGTCGCCTCAGCGCCCGCACGGGGTACCCGGCGAAGTACCCAACCTGTCCGGGTCGCATCCTCACACTAGCCAGCGCATGCCTAGTGAACAGGCGGTATTCACCCGCTCGGAAGAAGGACCCGGCCAGCATCGAGTACAGCGCCCCATACGCCCGGCGGCGAATCTTTTGCAGCTCTGGATCATGATCTGCGAATGCCTTGGCGTAAGCCGCAAGCATGTCCATGGCCATGGCGTGGACGTTCCTGTGCATGTTGCCGCCGTGGACTCGGTATCGCACTAGCGCCTCAGGCACGAAGCCCACCTGGTACTTGCGCCCCACGCGGTAGCAGAGGTCCCAGTCAGCCGAAGTCGATAGCCGCTCGTCAAAGCCCCCCACTTCCCCAAAGGCGCCCCCTCGAACTATGGCCGTACTGCCCGCACCAAGGATCACGCCTCGGCGGAACAGAAGCATCTCCTGCGATACCCAGCCCTGCATGCCGTCAAGGCGTACGTTCAAACGGCGCCCTTGCTCATCCACCTCCTCCATACCGCAGTGGACGAGTCCGAGCTCCGGCTTCGCCGCGAGGCGAGCCACCTGCCGCTCCAGCTTCGCCGGAAGCCAAGCGTCATCCGCATCGAGAAAAGCCACCAGATCGCCCGAGGCTGCTGCCGCGCCAGCATTCCGCGCCGCAGCTACCCCTCGATTCGCTTGCGTCAGCACCCGGATGCGGCCCTCATATGGTCGCAGCACTTCAGCTGTCTCGTCGGTAGAGCCGTCATCCACCACGATCACCTCGCTGGGACGCTCGCTCTGGCCGAACACGCTCTCCAGCGCTTCTGGGAGGAAGGTCGCGTGATTGTACGCAGGGATCACGACCGAGACGCTCGCCATCAGCCAGCCTGCCCTCCTCGAAACGTCCCGAGGCCGTCTCGCAGGCTCGCGACTTCCTCGTTGTAAAGGAACCCGCGCTCTACTGGCCGAACCCGCTGAGTCAGATCCTGGTCTTCGCGTGTGTCTCGAAACTTCTCATCAAACAGAGCCGCGTTCGCGAGACCACCCCTTGGTAGCGACAGGTTCTTGCCTTTCGTGCAGGTCAAAGCGCGACGGGGATGCCTCGTGCTCCCAGTGCCCTTTCAGGATCCAGGCTGCCGACGTAGAAGTATCGATTACCCCATCTGTTTCGATTCAGCGAAGATATCCCTTGTGAGAGGCGACTGAGCACAAACAGCCCGACTTTGCGCGGGCTCTTGAGTTCCTCAATTCAAGCGAGAGCCTCGTCGGAGCTGGCCAAGATACTTCAAACACAGAAAACCTAATCTCTTGAAGCCCGAACCTCTGGAAGAGTCTTCTCTGCCCTTGTGCTGTTGCAAGCAGCACGTGTCTCGGCGGTACCTCGCTTCGATGCCATCGCCGCCGAACTGATCTGACCGAGCGAACTACAACGTTGAATAACGTAGTATTTCCTTCTAGAGGCCCAGTCGCAACTACGTAACCATCTAACTTAATTAGTTCCAGGATCTCCGGCATTTGTTGATCCAGCTTAGTCAGATGCTCAAGCACATCGCCCAAATGTAGGACATCAGCAACGCGCCGGCTTGCTGCCAGGTAGTCCGAGGACTTGGCCACCACCTTGATGCGTGTCTGACTTTCCACAAGCGCTGCCATCTCAGGATCAAACTCCACACCCAGAGCCTGCCACCCTAACTCTGTAGCTGCCTTCAGCAAGGAACCATTACCGCACCCATAGTCAATAAACATCCCCGGCCTCAGACTTTGAAGCAAGCCAATTACCGAAGGCTGATCCCCGGAATGATCATCAACAGTATCTGATCCCCAGTACGCTTTAGCCCGTGGCCCATACATTTCGGCGAGGACTTCTTCTTCGGGCATCGGATCGCAATATAGCGAGCCGCATGACGGGCACTGAACATAGGGAAACTCTCTACCGTCATGGAACACAGAACCAAGCCAAGACGGACGAATACGATCATCAGTACAAAGAGGACAGGTCACCCTACCCCCCAAATCTCGCTGGCCGACTGAAATCTCATTGCAATTCCCACCGCAGCGCCTCGATCGACGGTTGAGAGTCTCGTTAGGCAGCGCCGACGGCGGCGTACACTGCCTCGTAACCGCGCAGCATACGATCGATGCTGAAGAAGATCGCACGCCGGCGGCCTTCTTCGCCCAACGTCAGCGCCCACTCGCGATCCTTCAGAATGCGCGAGAGCGCCACCGCGAGGGCGTCAGCATCTCCCGGGGGCACAAGTAGGCCCGTCCGCCCATCAACCACCACCTCCGGGATACCCCCAGTCCGAGCGGCAACCACAGGTCTACTCAGGCTCATCGCCTCGAGGGCGGCGAAGCCAAACGACTCGGCCAGGCTCGGCAGCACCACCACCGAGCTGACCGAGATCAGCTCGGGAATGTCGCGTCGCCTACCCAGGAACCTCACCACGGAGTCCAACCCGCGGCGCCGGACCTCCGATTCGAGCTGCTCGCGGTGCGGCCCATCTCCGGCCAAGAGCACGACGAGCGAGCCCACGTGAGGCAGGACTCCTGGGAGAGCGTCGAAGAGCACCCGATGCCCTTTCTCCTCGTGCAGGCGCGCGACCATAAGGCAGACCGCCTCATCCTCGAGGCCGAGACCATGCCGCAGTGCCTGTACAGAACTCGGGGGTGGCGTCGAGAGGGGTTCTGCTCCGTTGTACACCATCACCACATTGTTCTCCGGTACCCGTTCGATGTCCGCCATGATCCGCTTGGTAGCTTCGGAAACCGCGATGACCCTGTCCGCATGGCGTCCGCACCAAGCGTCCATCCGTGTGTGCCAACGCTTACCCAGCCTCAGATGGTGGTTGGAGTGATGACGCGTGAATACGAAGGTGGCACCCGCGATTCGCGCGGCCAAGAGCCCGACGAAGGTGGGATCGAAGCAATGTGCGTGGAGGACCGACACGCCCTGTCGCCGGAGCAGCCAAGCGAGGCGCACGATGGCTTGACCATACTGGCGCCGCCTGGTCACCCCCAAGGCAAAGGTGGGAATCCGGAGCTCCTTCATCGCGCGCTGGAGCGGCCCCTCAGGGGCCAGGGACCCGATCATCACTGGGAATCGGACCTTGTCGTGATAACGGGCTATTGCCCGGAAGTACGGCGTATCGAGGTTCGCGTCGATCAGATGACACACGGGGTCGCCCGTGAAAGAACGCTTCACGGCCTCGTCGCGCCCCTGTCTCTCGTCATGGGTGGCGATGGAGCCACAGAAGCTCCGCCGTAGCGGACGAGTCCCTCCCGCACGCCAAGGAAAATCGAGATTCCGACGGCCAGCTCATAGGCACGCCGGTTCCACCGACTATCCGGTGCGAAGCGCTCGGCGAGAGAACACGCCATACGCACCACCGTCCTTCCCGGACCGGTCGCGAGCACGCACTTAACCATCTTCCTGAGAATCAGGCGCGGCGGATCGCTCGTCCACCGAACGGGGCTGCTCTCGCGCACCAGTCGTGCCCGCGGGCTCCGCTCCCCGTACTTCTCCCAGAGGAGCACGTCGGAAACGCTGTTGAGCCTCTGTCGTTCGCAGAAGTGATCGAGGCTCACCGCCCAGTCATTGTGGACCACGGCGTTTTGTGGATCGTATAGCACCCGGATACCAATATCTCGAGCTCGCTGACCTAGCTCCCAGTCCTCCGAGCTTGCTATCGCGAACTCCTCATCGAATCCTCCTAGGTCGCTGAAATCTGATCGCCAAAGGGCTAGGTTCGCAGCGGTGATGCCCTCCGTCTCCGAGGGTTCCCCTTGCTGCTGGGAGCGGTGGAACGCTTCCCAGCAGTCGTCCCGATAGCGGCCAAAGGCGGTTCTCCGCAACTCTGACGGGTGAACAACCCGCCCGACGACCCAGCAGCCAGGATTCTCCTTCAGCACTTGCAGGTGCCTTCGGATGAAACTCGGTGCGACGAGACAGTCGTTGTCGAGGAAGATCAACACCTTCCCTGCGGCCGCTCGCGCTCCACTGTTACGAGCTGCCGCCGGACCCCGATGCGTTTGCCGAACAAGACCAACTGGGGCATTCGACGCTGCGATCCAGTCCATGATAGTCGCTAGCGTCTCAGGTTTTGACCCGTCGTCCACCACGACGGCCTCCCATCGGTCCTTGGGGTAATCGACCTGCGCCAAGGCGCGCAGTGTCTCGCAAAGAACCCTGGGCCTCTCGAAAGTCGGTATGATCAGGCTGGCATCCATTCCCACACCAACGAACCTACGATTTCACCAAATCTCACTAGCCAACGAAGCGGACTCGGAACCGGTGCTTCCAGCTCTGCATCTGGCCGAACCACCGATATCCGAGATAAGTCGCAGCCCAGAGTGCCCAGACACGTCCCTCCAGAAGCATCCACGGCCGAATCTGGATGCTCCTTCGAAGGCCCCTACGGGAGGCCCGCATGAGCCGCCGCTGGCACATCTGTTCGGCGAAGCACCAAGTCCGATGCGCCACCTGACGCATCGCGCTTCTGCGCAGCTGCAGCAATTCCGGCCGCACCCTTCCGATGAGCTGAAAGATATCCGCCATCAGCAAGACCTCGTCGCTACCGTTCCGGGCCGAGGCCATGACCCCAGCCGTGTCGCTCGTGGCATGCTGGCGGTAGAAAGCCAGGGGCTCAGCTAGGTACGCAACTTGCGACTGAAGGGCAATCCGCAGCCACATGTGCCAGTCCACACCCCACACGATCTTGTCTGTGAAAGGCCCGACACTCCCATACACGCTCCGTCGGACCATCACCCCGGCAGGGTTCACAACGCACCCCTCGAGAAGGAGGCGTCGCAGTAAGACCTCCCCCGTGTCAATGCGATCTTCCTCGTACAGCCTTTGAAGCTGAAGCTGACTGCCTTCCTCGTCGATATGCTGAACTGTGCAATGCACGAACCCGACCTCTCGATGGGCATCTAGCACCGTCACTGCTCGCCGCAAGAAGGTCCGATCCAGCATGTCGTCGGCATGGAGAAGCACCACGTACGTCCCGCGAGCCTGCTCCACGCAACCGTTCCACGCCCGGCTCGCTCCACCGCGTTCCGCAAATCGCAGATATCGCACCTGCGCACTGCGGTAGCGCTCACATACCGCGGGTGTGTCATCCGTTGAGGCGTCATCACACACGACAACCTCATAGTCGCGAAAGTCCTGTCCTAACACGCTTTCAATCGTTGCCCCCAGGTATCGACCACCGTTGTACGCAGGGATGCAGACGCTAACTGTCGGCGTCGTCATGCCGTCCTTCCGCACCCGGCCTCGGGCTGTTCACCCCCGCATACACCCCGCACCTCGCTCTCACCCTCCGACCTCCACCAACACCTCGCCGCCCACGATCCGCTCTCATCAGCAGCGAAACACCCGATCATTCCCCTCCCGCCCCATTCCCGCCAACCCAATCCGCTCCTATTCCCCTCACGCGAACAATCCCACCCACACCTTCATCGCTCCTCGCAGTCGTGCCCAATACTCGGAATAAACCGGGAGCTGATCCGCCAGCGATATGTAGCACTCTTTAACCGTCGTCCCGCGCAACTTCATTGCCTTCACGTCCTTCCACAGCTGCTCGTTCATCGCCAAGCCATTCTTCTCCTTCACAAGATTCACATGCGGATCACTCGCCCGGTCATGCCACACGTATGGACGACCGCCACTCATCTGCAAACCAAGGTGATCGCAAATCTTCTTGAGAAACATGCCCGACCAAATATCTCCAAAGCGATCAAATTCGTATCCCTGGCCCATTAGAAGAAAATAGAAGGCCGGAATTATCTCCGGCCTGAAAGCCACATTCATTCCACAGACCGGCACAAAATACCCTCGAGGGGCCGGAAAACTAAAATCTGCTCGCACAGCTCGATACCCCATATTATCCAGTTGAGTTCGGGCATCAAGATCCGCAATGTTTGACCATAGACCGACATTCAGTACCGTTGGCAACCGTTCTAGTTCATACGGCATCCCTCGTACACGAATACCCGGGAAATGTTGAAACCACTCTGCGGAATGCGCCTCATTAAGTGCACGCCAATGCAGCTCTAAGAACTTCTCGTGGTCTGGATAACAATCGTCGTCCAGCGTCACCACCATATCCGGATGCATCTGATACGCCTTGTAAAAACCAAAAGAGCGCACACAATCAGTTCTTCGCGGGATAATCCACGCCTCATCCTTCAGTTCATGATCTATTTCTTGCCAGGAGTAATGAAACACGTTCTCTCGGCCAGGAACACGAAAGCTCTTTCTTGGATTATCCTCAATGACAATCACGGAATGAGTCTGAAACTCCCTATCCCAACGATCAAGCCAGGTGTTGAAGCGCTCTTCACGAATGGTTGGAATAACGATAACAATTTTCATTGGAGCACGTTACATCGCTTCAGTTCGAATATGCAGTGCCCTCCACACCCATAGCGTGCGTGGCGCGACAGCAGGAACCGTTCCAAGCACGACACCACCAGAAGGTACGGCCATGTGATCCACGATGCCAAACGCGGGTAGGACAAGCGCATTAGAAGCACGTTCCTGGCCGCGTGGAAACCGAACGAAAGAACAGCCTTCGACTCAACTACATCTAAGTACGGACTGAGCAGCGTCTCCAGCTCGCCAGGGACAAACGGATGTTCTTTCGGGGAGGGCCCACGTGGTGCCGCTCCAACACAGCGCTGATTCAGCCGCCCGCGGGTCTCTATTTCCCTGGCGCTACACTTCCGGATGCCTAGTGATTGCCCACTAAGGGGCAAGTGGATGAGCTTGTCGATCAGCCATCCCACGAATCGCCTAACGCGAGTATTGGGGAGATCTTCGTAAGCGACAGGCTCCAGAATAAATACCGTCGCTCGCGGCGCCGCAAGGTACCGACAAAACTCGTCGACGACGCCACGAATCTCCCGATTCGTAAGATGATGCAGTACCCCGTGGATAACCAACACGTCGATGCTTGGCACCTTCCCGCTCAACTCAGCCAGCGAGGCCCCGATAACATGAAATGTCGTTCTCCCTGATTGCCCTCGCTCTGCACAGCGCTGCTTCGCCACTTGAATCTGAGCCGACGAGGAGTCCACCCCGAAGACCTGACCCGCACCGTTCTCCGCCAATAACAACGCCAGCCACCCTGTCCCACACCCAAACTCCAATACGGTCCCTTCCGGTGGGATACCTTGAGCGATCCGCCGCACGTAGTGACCCCGCACGAGGCGCTGAATTGATGGCGTATGCGCCCAGCAGAACTGCTCTTCGACATCTGAAAACTCCTGCCACCACGCCATCTCCTGATCGTTCACACCGGGTGGGGCCATCTCCCACCGTTCCGACGTTGGCTGCCTAGCGGAGGCCGCTTTCCCCCCCCCCGTATGTCGCAACATGCTTAGTCTCGCGGCATGTCGCACGAGACTAGACCGATATCCGAGGACCAGCCGCCCGCACACTCACACCACGCAGCAGCACGACGAACTCCGCCAATCTCGCCCGCCCGCCAAGGGCGACGATGACAGCGGGATAGCCGACCGCAATCACGACCCCTTCCCACGCGAACCGAAACAGTCCTTGCGAAAACTGGCCGCCAACGCTCAACGCGAGCAGACCCACGGACAATGCGGCCAGTATCGGCACCCCCGCTGAGGTCACAAGTTCCCACTTCATCTGCGGCACAACACCACGCACTATGGCAAATAGAACCGCCGTCAACACTGTCATCGAAACCGCATCGGCCACTGCCGCGCCCACTATGCCCCACAGCCCTACCAGAGGGGGGACCAACACCACGATGGCGCATAGCTGGGCTCCGGTCGCGAGACCAAGAACGTGTGGTCGACCCACCCCCACCAAGACGGCGTTACAGGCGACTGCAAAAGGTCCCATCAGGATTGACACGCTCATGACTCGCAAGCAAGGGACAAGCGGAAGCCACTTCGTCCCCAGAACAGCAGCCACGAGCGAGGGCCCGGAGACACAAAGCATGGCAACAACGGGTGCGAGCAGCAAGTAGGAGTGCCCAAGGGATTGCCGCAGCACCTTCTCCACTCGTTCCCCATCGCCCTGAATGCGTGCCAGGGTCGGCACGAGGACCATCCCTACCCCCTGAATCAGAACCGAGATGGGGATACGTGACGCACTCCACGCCATGGCATAGAAGCTCATCGCCGCCGGTCCCACTGCCGTCGCCACGAGAATATTATCGAGGCGGCCGTTGAGGTAACCCACGAAGCTGGCGACAAACACGCTGCCGGTCGAACTCAGCGTTTGTCCCCACAGTCCCGTATTGGGCCCGCCTCCCCACGGCGGCCAAGCCTGAGCGGACAGTCGAGACCACAGAAACGCAGTGCTTAGTCCGCCGCTCACCAGGGCGGCCGAAACCAGTCCCATGGTGCCGTAACCCCACCAGAGCAGCAGCAGGGACAGCCCCACGTGGGCGGTGATCTGCAGCAGACTCGCCCCGGCGAGCGACGTCAGGCTGAGGCGGCGTTGCAGGAGGACGCGTGGATAGGTTGCAGCTAATTCGAGCCCAAGCTGCCAGATGAGCAGGCGGACCAGGGCGGTGAGTTCCGCGCTGGCAGACTCCAAGCCAGCTAGGAGATGGGCGAGGGTCGGCAAACACAAGAGCGCGAGGACAAGCAGGCACGCCGTAATGAGCCCGCGAGCGGCGACCGCCATCCACGCATGCTGCTGGTCGGTTCCTTGCCAGCGTCCGATCACCCCTGCGGTTTCGGCGCAAGAGGCCACGACCGACAGCACCCCGACGATGATGACCGCCAGCCCCAGCAGACCGACCTCGCCCGGTTGGAGCAAGCGCGCGATCGCGATCGACAGGACGATCATCAGTCCCCGAGTAACCATCTCCACGGTCCCAGAGGCAAATGCCGCTTGGGCAACGTCGAGACGCAGCGGCCCCGTCGCTTCTAACATCCGGTCACCTCGCCCAGACCCGATGCCTGTTACGGGTCCGGCGCAATTCGCCGTACCTCCACCAGTTCATGCGCGACCTCCCGGAAGTCATTTCTCGGTAAATGGGCGCTAATTAATTAGCGTCCGCACCGCCTCAGTCGACATCCTGACGCTCAAGAGGACCCACGATTCGACAGTTGTATACGCGGATTGTTAACCGATCGATTTCCGCACGGCTAGGCAGGACAATACATCTAGGGCGATACGTTGTCAGGTGCGCCCGGGGGCGAATGAGGCGACGGAGCCACAACTCGGTCCTCGCTACCTGCGGCGGCACGCCCATCCGTACAGTCGTACACCCGAACGGTGAACCGATCGATCCACGGACACTTCTCGAGGGGCCGGGGTACACCTTTGTTCGGAACTCGTTCTCGAATCACGACGATTCGGCCGGCAACATCCTCGACCCGAAGGTCGCGATAGTGGCCTCTCTCGCGCACCGCGATCGACGAACCATCGTACGCCACAGTGACCGACTGGATCGCGTATTGAGGCCCCAGGTAAAACTGGTAGATGTGACCTCCGTCCACGAGGGCCTTTTGGCCCCGAAGTGTGCCTGCAAGCCACTCCAAGTCATGGCGGGATTTCTGATCAGCCTTTCCAACGGGCCATGCAACCGCAATCGTTAGGCACGTGAGGCCAACGACCGCGAGGCGGACCACCCTGCGCGACAACCTGTCGCATGCATAGCCCACTACGCAAGCAAGAGGGGCAATTGCCGGGCCGAGATAGTGTGGCTGAAGCGCAAATGGAATCACACTCATGCCGTACACGCTCGCCACCGCAGCGAACGGACCCCATCGCCCACAGTCTCGCCGGGCCCTAAACAACAGCCAAAGAAGCAGCACCGGCCCAAGCACGAGCACCGGAAGAACCTGTCTAGCAATCCTTCCATACGACACAGTCATGTATTCCTTCCCCAATTGAACCCTGTACGCATAGATCGCGATCGTCTTTAGGAGCGAGAGCTTCACAATGACAGCGGGCCATACGAGTGCTATCAGGAGGAGCGCTATCAAGACACCCCGGATAAGATTGCGGAACCCTAGGCCCATCCGCCCGTGTCCCATATAGGCCAATCGAAAGCCCACGAACCAGAGAACGGCCGCTAACCACACCGCAAGCCCAGTCTCGAGAGTCAACAGCGAAACCGCGAGCGTGATACACAAACCGATCCACAGCACTGCTCGTGGCGCACCAGCTGGCGGGCACAGTCGAGCGATCAGTACTGCTGCCGTTGTACTCCAGATGGCCTCCCATCCATGAAAGGAGACCGAAGCGAAGACCAGCCGAACTATCCATAGCGCGAACAGCGACACTACCACCGCTCCAGCCCATCCGGATGAATCACTAATGATCCGGTAAGACAACATCATAGCGAGGATGAGCAGGAGGGAACCCAACACTTGGACGGATCGTATGACACGTTCACTTCGGGATGGCGAGATCGTAGTGAGCAGAAATACTACGAAAGGAGGATGAAAGTGTCGCAGAATGAAGGGATCGAGCGACTCGTCGTATTCGTCGGGAAGGATCGGATCGCGCCCTTGAGCCTTTGACAGGGCGAATCGCAGGAACTCCAAAGGCCAGAGCGATCCACTCTCTAGTGCGTTGGCCGAACTACCAAGTTTGGCGGCATTTACGTAGTCTACTTCGTCCCAGTCGAGCATCGCCCCATGATGAGGCCACAGCAATCCAACAGCCATTACCCACACGATTATCGAAATGCCAAGATACGTCGTGAGAGGCCTCGGTGAGGCCAAAATCCCGACGACTCTCCTCACTTCCCGCGTTCCCGCTCATACACAATCACCCGCCCCAGCATCTCGGGTAGATCCACCACCGGCTGGTAGCCGATCAGCCGCTGGATCTTCGAGATGTCAGGAGCTCGGCGGGGCATGTTCTCGAAGCCGGCCTTAGGCTCGCTCGTAGGGCACGAGAACGATGCCTGAGGCGCTGCCGGTCATCTGCTTCACGAGCACCGCCAGGTCGTAGATCGAGATCTCCTTGGTATGCCCGATGTTGAAGACCTCCCCATGCGCTTTCGGGTGCGCAATCAGGGCCAGCATGGCGCCGATGACATCGCCCACCCACGTGAAGGACCGGCTCTGGGTACCGTCGCCGTACACGGGGATAGGCTCGCCCGCCAAAGCGAGGCGCACGAAACGCGGGACCACCATGCCGTACTGGCCGGTCTGGCGGGGGCCGATGGTGTTGAAGAGGCGCACGACGACAGCGGGGAGCCCCTTCTCCTTGAAGTAGGCTCGCGCGAGGAACTCGTCGATCATCTTCGAGGCCGCGTAGCACCAGCGGGCCTTGGAGGTGGGCCCCAGGATCACGTCGTCGTCCTCGCTGAACTTCGGCTTGTCGAGCTTGCCGTAGACCTCCGAGGTGGAGGCCAGCAGCAGCG
>Ga0184623_10000957_pt1 | contig 12573 bp, 11 predicted proteins | sample PLM1_100_b1_FD_133138 | JGI IMG/M metagenome (GOLD analysis project Ga0184623, IMG submission 133138) | Groundwater sediment microbial communities from an aquifer in East River, Colorado, USA - PLM1_100_b1 | ecosystem: Environmental > Terrestrial > Soil > Riparian zone | place: USA: East River...
CACGCGAATCACCCGCGGGACGGAGGGGTTGCGACCGTAGGCCCCAGGCCTCAGGCCCCAGGCCCCAGGAGGCCACCGCCCTGCCCGCGGTTTTCGTTCTCCTGGGGCCTGGGGCCTGGGGCCTGGGGCCTGAACGTCACCTCGCGCGATCCGTCACCGAGCACACGGATCGCAATCTCGATGTGCGAGTCTTCGAATTGCTCGAACTCGCGCTTCGGCCACTCGATCAGCTTCAGCCCGGGAGCGGTGAGCATTTCCGGGATCCCGATCTCCATCCACTCGCGAGGCCTGTCCGAAAGGCGGTATCCATCTATATGGATGATGGGCGTGCGCCCGGGCCGCGGATACTCGTGAACAATGGCGAACGAGGGCGAGCTGACCTCGAGCGGATCGGCGCCGAGCTCCGACGCGATGGCCCGAACCAGAAACGTCTTTCCCGATCCGAGATCTCCGATGAGATGCACGACGGCGTCGTCGGGCAGAAGATGGGCGATGGCACGCCCCGCGGCTTCCGTTTCTTCTTCAGTCGAGCAGACCCAGCCCGGCATGGCGCGGAGTCTAGCGTGTAGTGCCGGCGTCCCGCCGGCCTTTGGGGGACGGGAAGGCCGCCGAGACGGCGGCACTACACGCCGCGCAGTTTCTGGATCGCGGTCGGAATGCGCTCGGCCAGATCCATCGCTGCGAGGCCGGTGTCGCCCATTTCCTCCTTGAGGATGTCGCCGGCGAAACCGTGCAGGTAGACGGCGAGGCAGGCGGCGTCGACGGGATCGAGTCCGCGGGCCAGCAGCGCGCCGATCATGCCGCTCAGCACGTCGCCCATCCCGCCGCTGGCCATCCCCGGATTCCCGGTCGGATTCACGTAGACGTGACCGTCGGGATCGGCGACCAGCGTCTGATGTCCCTTCAGAACGACGACGCAGCGGCTGACGCGCGCGGCATCGCGCGCGGCTGTCAGGCGGTCTGCATTGATCGACTTCGTATCACCGCCGGTGATTCGCGCCAGCTCGCCGGGATGCGGCGTGATGATGCGCGGGCGCGACTGAGGATTGATCTCCCGCGCACGTCCCGTGTACGCGTTCAAAGCCGACGCGTCGATGATCAGCGGCAGCTCGATTGAAGTCATCCACTCCCGAACGACGCCGTAGGCCTTCTCGTTGTCCGGAAGTCCCGGTCCGATCACGACGGCACTCTTGTTCTCGAAGAACTCGGCGAGATTGAAGCCGGAGTCAGTCATCGACTCGATGGAGTGGGCGTGAACGAGGCGCGCGGTGTCCTGATCGGTCATGACCGTGACCAGTCCCGCGCCTGAGCGGATGGCGCCGCGCGCGCACATCACCGCCGCGCCGCTTCGTCCCGGCGATCCGGCGATGACGCCGACGTGTCCGTACGTTCCCTTGTGTGTGGCCGCCAGCCGCGGCGCCACGAGCGGCTGCAGATCCTTCGGCGTGATGAGCGAGAGCGTGACGTTCTCGTCTTCGATCGCGGCGTTCGGAATCGAGATGTCCGCGACGATCACTTCACCGCAGTACGTCGCAGCCGGATCGAAGATGTGGCAGAGCTTCGGCGCGGCGAACGCAACCGTCACTTCCGCGCGAAGGCAGGGCTCGAACGGCTCTCCCGAAGAGGCGTTGGCGCCGCTGGGCAGATCGACGGCCACGACGGGGAGCCGCAGCTCGGCGATCGCGCTGATCACTTCCGCCTGTATCCCCGAGGGCGCGCGATTGAGTCCTGTGCCGAAGATGGCGTCGACGATCACGTCGGCATCAGCCGCGTGCACGAGTGCCTCGTCGACGTGGGCGGCGTCGTTGATCTGATAGATCGGGATTCCCAGGCGCTCGCAGATGGTGAGGTTGGCCAGAGCCTCGCCGACGAACTTGCTGCGGTCGCCGACGATCAGCACCACCGGCACGACGCCGCGATTCTCGAGAAGGCGGGCCACGGCCAGTCCGTCGCCGCCGTTCTGACCGACGCCGCAGAAGATCGCGGCGCGGTCGCAGCTCGGATAATGCGCGAAGATCGCGTCGACGACGGCCAGCGCGGCGTTCTCCATCAGAACGATCGCGGGAATGCCGAAGCGTTCCGTCGTCCGGCGGTCGATGTTGCGCATCTGCTCGGCGTTGACGATCTTCATTTGAGTTGTCGCGGCAACATGGCCAGCGTGCTTTCCCATCGGCGAATCATCTGCAGAGTGCTCTCCAGGACGCGGTCAGTTCCCCATTCCACATCCATGAAGATCGAGCTCTCGAACGCCGCACCGCGGCAGCCGATGAGGTAGCAGCCTCCATCGGAAGAGGGCCCGAGGACCCAGTCGCAGGAATCGAGGAGCGAGAAGGCGTGGTCGATGGTCGCTCGGCCGAGAAGTGGATCGTCCATGCCGATGGCAATGATCTTCTCCGTTCGCTGAAAGAAGAAGCGTTCTGAGAAAGCCATGCACAAGCGGTCGCCGAGCGTTGCGCCGGTCTGCATCGCCAGAGTGCGATCGCCGAACGCGCGGCGCAGCGTTTCACCATTGGCCGAAGCCGTCGGCTCCCACATCACTTCGATCTCCGTCTCCTCCGTCGACCAACCGAGGGAATCGAGCGGTGCATTGCCGCTCTCGGGCACAGGGGCGAAGACGAGCAGTCGTTGTGATGGCGGGCCCATCGTCCCAAACATCGGTGAAGTATATTTCGCTGCGGAGGTAACCCATGCTCTGGCCCGTCCGTCGGCTGCTCGCGCTCCTGGTCTTTCTGCTGGCGGCGGCGGCGTCCAGAGCGCAGTCGATCGTATCGCTGACGTGGGATCCGATGGCCATTCGCAGCGACCGCGTGGCCGATGTGAGTCTGGCCGTGGAGACCACAGGTGCCGTGGGCGGCGTCCGGATCGACCTCCCCGATAACGGATCGATCTCCCTGACCTCGGCCGGGGCGAATGCGTGGCGCGCGACCGTTCCTGCCTCGCGAGTGCTATTCGGCTACGCCTCGGACGACGTGAATCACAACTTCGCCGGGTTCGTCCGTCTCCTGAGCAGCGGCGGCCAGCAGATCGCGTCCTACAACGCATTTGTGAACGTGCTCGATGGAAATGTGCCCCCCGTTTCGGTGGTGAACCGGGCCACGGATGTCCGACAGACCCCGCGCATCGTGAACATCCACCTGCCCGGCTCGACGTACACGGTCGATCTCCGGACGGTGGCACAACGTTTCTACACGATGTTCGGAGATGACTTCGATTTCCTGCAATTCGCCTTTACGCTCCCGGTGTATCCGCAGAACCGTTATCACTTCGGGGTCAGGAATGACGTGCAGGGGATCGGACTCTCGATCAGGAACGATGCGCCTTTCTACGGCAGCGCCGGCAGGCTGAAGGGCATCACCGTCTACCCGATCGACTTCTTCTTCGATCTCGGGGAGAAGGCCTTCTCGCACGAGCTGGGACACCAGTGGATTCAGTTCACTCAACACCCGCTGCTTCAGCCGGGGATTCCGCACTGGCCAATCTCGACGATGGCCACCGGCGTGATGGGGTACAGCCTGCCGGGAGGTGTCGGCGGCGATTTCAACTGGAGCATCGAACCGGTTTCGAGCACGACGGCGATCACACGCTCTGCGGAGGCATTGAACGAGTTCGCTGACTTCGACCTCTATCTGATGGGTCTGATCAGCGCGGCGGAGGTGGCGCCTGGTCTGGTTCTTCAACAATCGCCATGCCCGGGGTGTACCGTGTCAGTCTCGCCGATCACGGTGAATGACATCATCAACCGTCACGGTCCGCGCGTTCCCGATCCGTCGACATCGCAGAAGAGTTTTCGGATCGCCACGATCGTGATCTCGCGCCATCGCGTGCTGAACGACGAGGAGATGGCGTTGTACGAGTTCATGGCGCAGAGAGGAGAGGCGCGCCAGCCGATGTCATACACCAGCGGCTTCAGCAGAGGAACGACGAAGCCGTTCTATGTGGCCACGCGTGGGTTGGCCACCGTGGATTTCAGGTTGTCGATCACCGCTCCGTCGCGGCGCCGGTCAGTCAGGCGGTGAAGATCGCTCTTCTCACCGACTTCGGGACGCGCGACCCGTATGTGGCGGTGATGAAGGGTGTCATCGCCTCGCGGACCATTGCTCCGATTCTCGATCTGAGTCACGAGATCGCTCGGTACGATGTGCTGGAGGCGGCGTGGTTCCTTCGCACCGCTGCGCCGTGGTGGCCGGAGGGAACGATCTTCGTCGCGGTGGTCGATCCCGGCGTGGGCAGCGAGAGAAGAATCCTCGGCGCGGAAGAGAACGGTCGGGTCTTTCTTGCGCCGGACAACGGTCTGCTCACGCTCGTGCTGACGCGTTCCGCAAGCGTGGTGTCGATTGAGAACCCGGCCTACTTCCTGCCGAACGGAAGCACGACGTTTCACGGACGCGACCGATTCGCTCCCGCGGCTGCGGCGATCGCCAACGGCACGAGCATCGACGACCTCGGTCCCCGCCTGACGTCGATCGTCAGGCTCGACTACGATCCGCCGCAATACGGTGAAGTCACGCGCGGCACGATCGTGGCCGTGGACCGCTTCGGCAATCTGATCACCGACGTCGAGCGCGCTCGCGTGCCCCACCCGCGCTTCGCTCTCCGCGGCCCCGGCATCATGATCGACCGACTGGAAACGAACTACGCCGATGCTGAACCGGGAGCATTCTTGATCGTCGGATCGTCAGGGCTGATTGAGATCTCGGTTGGCAACGGGAGCGCGGCGGAGCTGTTGAAGATGAAGCGGCTGGATGGCGTGGAAGTAATTCACTCCACGTAGCGGCGCGTATAATCGATTCAAAGGTCAAGATGACGCGAGACCGCCGCCAATCCGAGCGGTACCCGACCGCCTCGATTCCAGTACAGCTCTCTGACGTGAACGGCGAGCTGATCGATCTGAGTCTTCACGGCGCAGCGGTCGTTCACAAATCGCCGATCAAAGCGGGGAGCGCCGCCACGCTCATCTTCCCGAGCTACGGCGGGATCTACATTCCTTGTCAGGTGCTTCGCTCGATCGTGCAGGTGCGCCGCAGCGACAAAGGCCCCGAATACGTCTTCCGCTCCGCGATCGCGTTCAACGCCATGCCCCCCGACCAGGAGCAGACCTTCCACGAGTTCCTGCAGATTCAAATCAACCGCCTCAAAGAGAAGCAGGCTCAGGTGGCAAACACAGAGGGATGAGCGATGAACGATGAAGGATGAACGCGGAACGTTCATCGTTCATCCTTCAATCGTTCCCCGTTTCGAGGCTACATCCTCTTTCCAACGTACGTGCCGCCGGATGCGGCCAGGACGATCGATGTGGCGACCATCGAGAGTGCGCCGGGGTTCAGGATCGGGCCCGACGCAAATTCGCCGACTGCGATGGCGGCGATGACGGTCGCCAGACTGAACAGTCCGACGGCGGTCAGGGTGTTATGAGTTCGCATGGCGGAAGACGCCAATGCAATTACTTTACCGACTTTGCCGGGCAGTTTATCCCGACTCTGAGCGCAGCGAAGGGGAGGGATCTTCTGTTGCGCCGCTGTTGGGTGATCGTCGGGCGTGCCCTGTGGCGCGATCTTGGCCGCGCCACGGTAGATGCCTCCCCTTCGCTGCGCTCAGGGTCGGCATGAACTTATCGTGCAGGCTCGCGACGCCAGCGTTGCGCAATCGGCATCTGCCGTCCGCTGCCGAACGCTTTGCTCGAAACGCGGATGGTCGGCGCGGCCTGCCGCCGTTTGAACTCGTTCGTATCCACTAAGGTGAGAATGCGCTCGACCAGCTTGCGATCGAATCCGCGGGCGGCGATCTCGTCCACTTCGCGCCACTCCTCGATGTACAGCTTGAGGATCTCGTCGAGCACATCGTAGGGCGGGAGCGTGTCCTGGTCCGTCTGGTTCGGTCGCAGCTCCGCGGACGGCGGCTTGGTCATCGTCGATTGAGGGATGACCTCGCGGTCGCGATTGATCCAGTACGCCACGCGATACACCATCGTTTTGTAAACATCGCCGAGGAGCGCCAGACCGCCGGCCATGTCTCCGTAGAGCGTGCAGTAGCCGACCGCCATCTCCGATTTGTTGCCGGTTGAAAGAACCATCGCCCCTGTCCGGTTCGACCACGCCATCAGCAGATTGCCGCGGATGCGCGCCTGCACGTTCTCGTTGGTCGTGTCGAACACCTCGGTGCGGAAGAGCGCGTTGACCGCCTCTTCGTACGGCTTATAGATATCCTCGATCGGAACGTTGTGAAACGCGATTCCGAGTTTGCGGGCCAGCAGGCAGGAATCATCCACCGATCCCTTCGAAGAGAACTGCGATGGCATCGTGATTCCGGTGACGTGCTTCGCTCCCAGTGCCTCGACGGCGAGCGCGGCGGTGACGGCCGAATCGATGCCGCCGGAGAGGCCGACCACGACATCGGTAAACCCGCACTTCCGGATGTAGTCGCGGAGCCCGAGGATGAGGGCGCGGCCGATTTCTTCGGCCGGTTCGAGGGCCAGGACGGACTCGCAGCGCTGATCATCGAGATTGACGAGCATCTGCGCCTCTTCGAACGCCGGGGCGCAGAAGACAGTCTCGCCGGCCGCGTTGATCGCGATCGATGAACCGTCGAAGAGCAGCTCATCATTGCCGCCGACCTGATTCACATAGATCAAAGGCACGTCGTACCGGCGGGAGATCTGCGAGAAGAGCTCGTACCGGGCTCTTCGCTTCCCGGCGTTGAACGGCGACGCAGAGATATTGAGGATGACCTCCGCTCCCTGCCGCGCCAGCTGATCGATGGGATTCTCGCAATAGAGCTTGGTTCCGAGAATTTCGTCGTCGAACCAGAAGTCCTCGCAGATGCTGATGCCGACGCGATGTCCGGAAAGCGTGGCCACGTGCGATGCCCGGGTGGGCTCGAAGTAGCGCAGTTCGTCGAACACGTCGTACGTCGGAAGAAGGGACTTGTGCTGCACATGGATGATCTTTCCAGCCTGAGCCAGGATCGCCGAGTTGTGCAGCGGCTTGCCGCACCAGCTTTCGTTGCGGCTGATGCAGCCGAAGAGCAGGGCCACTTTGCCGGTCATGCGCACCAGCGCGTCGCGTTTCTCCAGCGCCGAAGAGATGAAGACCTCCCGGTCGAGGAGGTCGAGGGGCGGGTATCCCGTCACCGCCAGCTCCGGAACCATGACCAGTTCCGCCCCGGCCGCGACGCCCGCCTTGTACACGCGCTCGATCATCTCGGCGTTCGTATTCAGCGCGCCGACCGTGGGATTGATCTGTCCGATGTAGATCTTCACTTGCGTTCGTACAACATACTGCAAACCTAAACCACTCCGCGCGTGAGGAAAAGAGCCTTCGGCGCACACATGTGACGTTGCGCATTGCTCATCCGTATGGATTTTGCAAGGATAGGGAGCGATGCCTGAAGAATTTGGAACCGTCAACGTGCGGCGCGAGGATCGCGCCAAAGAACTCGAGGCCATTCGGCAGCGTTTTCGCCGGCACCGGGAAACTCTCACCAACCTCGCCGCCGATGCACCGACCTTAGCCCTCGGCATGGAGTACAACCGGCTCATCAAGGAGCTCGACGCATCGGTGCTCAAGCTGGACGCGCTCGAAGAACGCACTCCGAACGACACGCAGCCGATGCAGCCGTTGAAGAAGACCGACCCGGGAAGGCGGCCGCTCACGCCGGCGCCGCCGATGTTCGAGTTCCATGCACCGGAGAAGGCCCCGCGCACAACCACGCGCATCGTTCTCATCGTACTGACCGGCCTCGTGGTCCTGGGCGCGATCTCCTGGCTCATGTGGCAGGCCAGCTCCGACGAGCTGCCGGTGACGTCCACGATCGCCCAGAGCATCGGCACGAACATCACGCCGGCGACGATCGAGCCGGTCACTCCGGCTCCTGCGCCGGCGCCTGCACTCGGGCCGGCCCTCACCGTGGAACCGGCGTCTCAGGACTTCGGCGCGATCCGGAGAGGATCCCGACCGTCCAGGCAGTACGAGATCACGAATCACACCGATCAACTGATCCCCATCCAGGTGTCGCGCTCGAAATGCCGCTGCCTTTTCTACGCCCACAACGGAACGATTGCGCCGAACCAGAAGGAAACCGTGACCGTGACCATGGACGCGACGCGGGTGAAAGCCCGGAGGCTGAGGGAGACGATCAAGGTCTCCGACAAGAACAACCCGGCGAGCGAAACATCCTTTAATGTAACCGCGACGATTCGGTAACGGGCCGACATGTTTTAATGTGCGGCCCGTGAGTCGCAGCCTGATCCTTTTTCTCGTCCTTTCCCCCCTTTCTGTGCTCGCTCAGGATGCTCCGCTGACTCTCGAGCGTGCCGTGGAGCTGGCCGTGACGCGGAACGAGCGCGCCGCCGTCGCTGAGACGACCGTCGAAGCGGCCGAGGCGCGATTGCGCCGTGCGCGGTCGATCATCCTGCCTCAGGTGAATGTGACGGGTCAGTACCGCAACGACACCGCCGCCGACACGCGGAACACGCTCTCGGCCGCGGCGCTCCTTACCCAGCCGCTGTTCGATGCCCGGGCCTTTCCGCTGATGCGCTTCGCGCGGGGGCTGCGCGATGCCTCACGTTTGTCGGCCGCTGACGCGAAACGTATCCTGGCCTTTGATGCGGCGGACGCGTTCATCGTCACGCTGAGCTTCGAGCAGGTTCTGCGCGCTGCCCAGCAGCGGCGCGAGTTCGCCCGCACCAGTCTCGAAGACACGCGGGCCCGGTTCGAGGCGGGACTGGTCAGCTCGAACGACGTAACCAGAGCTGAGCTGGAGATGGCGACCGCAGAGCGTGGAGTGGCGCAGGCTACGGGCACGGTCCAGACGGCGTTTCTGGAGCTCGAGAACCTGCTCAACGTCGAGATCAGCGCGCCCCTGCAGGTTCCCGTCGACCTTCTGCAGGCCGCCGCGCAGCTCTCCTCGGTCGAGACCCCGCTGATCGCCGAGGCGCAGAGCCGCCGGAGCGACATCCTGGCCGCCCGCGCCGAACTGGGTGCTCTTCGCGCCTTCGCCGACGAGCCCTCGGCGCGACTGATCCCCTCCATCCTCCTGAACGCACAGACGCGAAACATCAATGAAGGGTCGATTTCGGACCGGAACAACGAGGGTTTTTTTGGAGTTACGCTGAACTGGCCGATCCTCGACGCCGGAGTCCGGGGCGCCGAAAGGGCGGAACGAACTGCAAACGCACGCGGTGCAGAGCTGGAGCTGGACCTCGCGCTGCGCGGCGTTGAACGGCAGGTCCGCACCGCAAGCGTCGCGCTTCGCAGCGAGCAGGCTGCTCTACGCGAAGCGGAAGCGGCTGTCCGCGCAGCGAGGAAGAACGCCGACGAGACGAACGAGCTCTATCGCCAGGGGCTGGCCAGCGCACTCGAGCTGGCCGACGCCAACCAGCGACGATTCGAGGCCGAAGTGGCGGAAGTGAATGCAAGATATCGCATGGCGCAGGCGTATCTGGCCTTGAGGGAGGCAAGGGGAGTGGGGCCGGTGGAATGAGGGGAACGGGAATGTTGAATGTTGAATGTTCAATGTTGAATGTTGAATGTAAGAACGCACGCGCAAAGTGTTTTCAACATTCAACATTCAACATTCAACATTCAACATTCCTCGTCCTCTCTCTCCTCATCCTCGCTTCCTGCTCCAAGGGCGACGCCCAGGAGCAACGCGGCGGCCCTGGCCGGACCATCGAGTTCCCCGTCGAAGCCCGACCTGTTGAATCGCGAAAAGTGGAGTACCAGGTCAATGCCGTCGGATCGCTCGATGCGTTCGAGCGCGTGGAAGTGACCGCGCGCGTAATCGGGGTCGTGGAGAACGTTCTCTTCACTGAAGGTCAGTTCGTTCAGAAGGACCGGCCGCTGATCGAGATCGAGCCGCAGCGTTACCGACTTGCTGTCGATGCAGCGCAGGCTACGTTGCAGAAGAACCAGGCGTCGAAAGCGGAGGCGGAGGCGGGCTACGCCCGACGGCAGGCAGCCAACGCGAAGAATCCGGGGCTCGTTCGCGGTGAAGAGCTCGAGACGTGGCGCACGCGCGTGCAGACCGCGATCGCCGAAGTGGCGCAGGCGCAGGCCGCTCTCGCGCAGGCGAACCTCAATCTGCGCGACGCGTTCGTTCGCGCGCCGGTATCCGGCATCATTCAGACTCGCACCGTCCAGACCGGGCAATACGTTCAGCCTGGAACCGTGCTGGCGACGCTCGTTCGCCGCGATCCGCTGCTGCTCCGATTTCAGGTTCCGGAGCAGGACGCCAGTCAGATCCGACCCGGCATGACGGCGCGGTTCTCCGTCTCCGAAGATCTTGGCTTCAACAACGCCAAGATCACGCACGTGGCCGCTGCGGCGAGCAGCAACTCGCGCATGGTCGACATCACCGCCGAAGTTGTGAATCCGAATCAGGCTGCGCTGCGGCCTGGCGCTTTCGCCCGAGTGACGGTGCCGATCGGCTCGGCGCGTGAGGCGCCGGTCATCCCCCAGACAGCCATCCGCCCAAGCGAGCGAGGATTCCTCGCCTACGTCGTGGAGAATGGAATTGCGAAACAGCGCGTCCTCACCCTGGGGATGCGCTCCGCGGATGGCCAGGTGGAAGTTCGCGATGGCGTGCGGGCTGGCGAGGTTCTCGTAATCCGTGGGGCCGAGGCGCTGCGCGACGGCGTGAAAGTGCGGGTCGAACAATGAGAATCACCGAAGTCTGCATCGAGAAGCCGGTCTTTGCGTGGATGATCATGACCGCCACGGTCGTCTTCGGTGGCGTCGCGGCCAGCCGCATCGGCATTAGCCAGTTTCCTGACGTCGACTTCCCGACCATCAACGTCGGCGTGGCGTGGGAGGGGGCGGCGCCGGAGATCATCGAGCACGACGTCGTCGAGGTGATCGAAGAGGCGGTCATGCAAGTGGAGGGAGTGCGCAACGTCATCTCCACATCGCGGCAGGGCAGCGGAAACATCACCGTCGAGCTCGATCTAGCCCGCAATGTCGATCTCGCCCTCCAGGATGTGACCGCGCGCGTGGCGCAGGTGGCGCGTCGTCTGCCTCGCGACATCGAGCCGCCCGTCGTTTCGAAAACCAATCCGGAAGATCAGCCCATCATGTGGGTCGGCCTTTCGGGACCGTACTCGCCGCAGATGCTTGCCGATTACGCACGCTATCGCGTCAAGGAAAAGCTGCAGACGATTCCCGGAGTCGGCGAGATCCAGTTCGGCGGCTACCTCGAGCGCAACATCCGCATCTGGATCGACGCGGACAAACTCGATGAGCGTCGCGTCACCGTCAGCGAGGTGATGAACGCCGTCTCGAGCCAGCACGTCGAGCTCCCGGCAGGCCGCCTGGAGACGTCCGGACGCGAAGTCAACGTGCGCGTTCTGGGCGAGGCCTTCAATCTCGCCGAGTTCCGGCGCATCGTGGTGAAGGACGTGGACGGCTCTCCGGTCTACCTCTCCGACGTGGCCATCGTCGAAGACGGGTTCGAAGACATGCGGCGCATGTCGCGCGTCAACGGAATGCCCGCACTGGGCATGGGCATCCGCAAGCAGCGCGGATCGAATGCCGTCGCTGTGGCGCAGGGCGTCAAGGCTTCTATGGCCGAGATCCAGAAGACTCTTCCCGCCGGGATGGAGCTGGGGATCAACTTCGACTCCACGAAGTTCATCGAGGAATCGGTCCACGAGATCGAGTTCGAGCTTTTCCTCTCGATCCTTCTCACGGCGCTTGTGTGCTGGCTGTTTCTGGGATCGCTCTCCTCGACGCTCAACGTCGTCCTGGCGATCCCGATGTCGCTCCTCGGCACGGTGGCCTGCATCTACTTCTTCGGCTTCACGCTGAACACGTTCACGCTCCTGGGGCTGGCGCTCGCTGTCGGCATCGTCGTCGACGACGCGATCATGGTTCTGGAGAACATCTTCCGGCATGGCGAGATGGGCAAGGACCGCGTTCGCGCGGCGCGCGAGGGGACGGCGGAGATCAGCTTCGCCGCGCTCGCTGCGACGCTGGCCATCTGCGCGATCTTCCTGCCTGTGGTCTTCATGAAGGGCATCGTCGGAAAGTTCTTCCTGCAGTTCGGTGTGACTCTCTGCGTAGCGGTGCTGCTCTCGTACGTCGAAGCGGTGACGCTCGCTCCGGCCCGTTGCGCGCAGATGCTCCGGACCGATGCCGCGCGCCAGTCGCGGATCGGCCGTTTCGTCGACAACATGTTTGACAGGTTGTCGCACACGTACGCGCGCGTGCTGGCAATGGGGCTGCGGCGGCCGCTCTCCATTCTTGCGGCGGCGCTCATCATCTTTCTTGCGTCGATCTACATTTACAGAAAATTGCCGCGCGAGATGGTGCCCTCTCAGGATCAGAGCCGTCTGATGGTTCGTCTTCAGACTGCGGTCGGATCTAACCTCGAGGAGACCGATCGCGTGTTCCGTCGTGCCGAGGCCTTCCTGCAGAAGCAGCCGGAATCGGTTCGCGTATTTGGCGTGGTCGGTGGCTTTGGCGGCGGCGGTGGAAGCGTGAACTCAGGAGTGGTATTCGTCACGATGGTTCCACCCGACGACCGGAAGAGGGCGCAGCATGAGCTCGCGGCGAGCGTGCGGAAGGAATTGAACTCCTACCC
>Ga0184623_10000959_pt1 | contig 12558 bp, 12 predicted proteins | sample PLM1_100_b1_FD_133138 | JGI IMG/M metagenome (GOLD analysis project Ga0184623, IMG submission 133138) | Groundwater sediment microbial communities from an aquifer in East River, Colorado, USA - PLM1_100_b1 | ecosystem: Environmental > Terrestrial > Soil > Riparian zone | place: USA: East River...
CCTGGTGGTCATCAAGCTCTTTCATCTCCAGCACCGGAAGGATTTTCTGCAACTGTACGCGATCAGCTTTCTGGAGCTCCTGGCGGCGGCCGCGCTCACGGTGGACCTCTGGTACGCGGGCGTGTTTATCGCCTATGTGTTTGCGGCGATCTGGACCCTTATCCTCTATCACTTGCGGAATGAGGCCGAAGAAGCGCGATCGGCCGTGCAGGTTGGCAAGGAACTGGAACCCCATCCGCTGGTCTCGCGGCCGGTGACGGCGCGGTTCTTCTGGACGACGAACGGCATTGCGGTGGGGTCCTTCTGTCTGACGCTGGTCATTTTCTTCATGATCCCCCGTATCGGGGCCGGATTCTTCCAAAAAAATCGGGTGGATCTCATCCGCACGTCGGGCTTCTCCGAAAAAGTTGACCTGGGAGTCATCGGCGCAGTCAAGCTCGATCCCACCGTCGTCATGCGGGTCGAACTGCCGGATCAGAAGGGTCCGGCCTCGGAGGCGCTGTATTTCCGTGGCGCGGCCTACGACACCTACGACGGGCGCTCCTGGACGAACCGGCTGGCGCGCCGGCGGATGTTGGAGCGGACGCCCGATGGAGCTTTTCTGGTTCCCTCCCAACAGGCGTCGGCCGGGAGCGGGGCACAAGGCCTGCGCCAGGAGATCCTCATTGAGGCGCTCGATACCAGCGTCCTGTTCGGGGTGCCCTTTGCGGACTCGGTCAAGGGCCATTTCATGTCAGTCCAGGTGGACGGCATGCGCGGCCTCTACTTGTCGCACCTGCCGTCGGCGCGGTTTCAGTACAGCGTGAGCTCGACCCCCGGTCGCCTGCTGGAGGCGGACCGTACCGCGTCATCTTTGACCTATCCCGACTCCATTCGAAAGCATTTTCTCCAATTGCCGGATGCGAGCCCGCGGGTGGCGGTATTGGCTCGTGAGGTCACTGGCGCAGCCCGAACGCCGTATGAAATGGCGGCGGCAATCGCACGACACCTCCGCCAGACCTACCAGTACAGTCTCGATGTCGGGACGACCGTCTCGGTCAGCCCGGTCGAGGACTTTCTGTTCACCCGCAAAACCGGCTACTGCGAACACTATGCGACGGCGATGGTGGTGATGCTCAGGACCGTGGGCATTCCCGCGCGCCTGGTCACCGGCTTTCTCCCGGGCGTCTGGAACGACTTCGGCAATTATTATTCGATTCGTCAGCAGGACGCGCATGCCTGGGTGGAGGTGTATTTCCCCAGGTCCGGGTGGGTGACCTTCGATCCGACGCCGAGCGTGCCCCCCACGGCTCCCTCCTTCTTCTGGTTGAGGATCGGCAAGGTGGTGGACTCGATCCGTCTCAAGTGGGACCGCTACGTGATCCAGTACAGCCTCCGCGATCAAATGGCGGCCGCCCAGAGTCTCCGGCAAGGGAGCGAGAAGGTCCGGTCGGAAGTGTCCGGCGTGGTGGTCGCGCTGACGCAGTGGGCGGCGACTGTACGAGCGTGGTTGGTCGAGCAGGCGCGTGCCTACGGATGGCTGCTCGCGGTGGGCCTGGCGGGTGCCGGGCTTGCGGTCTGGCTGGTTCTGAGATGGATCACGCGAGGGACACGTCAGGGGCAGCGGCATGCGGACCTCTACACGACCAGACAAGTCGCGGCCATCCAGTTGTATGGACGGATGCTGCGCATTCTTGAGTCCCGCGGAGTCCGCAAGCCGCCGGGGGCGACGCCGTTGGAATTCGCCCGGCAGGTGTCGCACGAGTGGGATGAGGCGGCGCGGTTCGTCGAGCCCCTGACCGGACTCTACTGTCAGGTCCGATTCGGACAGGCGCCGTTCTCGTCCGAGGACGCCCAAAGGAGCCGCGATCTCCTCACCGGCCTGCGCGCCATGTCGCGCTAGGGGAAAAGCCTGGTCTCTCCTTGACAGAGTAGGGGTGGGAGACTACGATGATACCGGTAGGTTGAGCTGATGTCTCGCGTCACCATTTCTATCCTCCTTTTTCTGACTCTCATCGCGTCGGCAAGTTTCGGCAAGACCGAAGAAGGCGCTCGGGAGTCTGTCTACGTAGGGACCTACGAGGGCGTCATCAATCCGGTGGCCGCCGAATACATCAATCACGTCCTGGCCCTGGCCCAGGAAGCGGGAGCGGCGGCCGTCGTCATTCGTCTGGATACGCCCGGAGGGCTCGACACTTCCATGCGGCTCATCATCAAAGACATCACAGCCTCTCCGATCCCGGTGATCGTCTACGTGTCGCCGAGCGGAGGGCGGGCGGCCTCGGCGGGGGTGTTTATCCTCTACTCGGCGCACATCGCGGCCATGGCGCCGGGCACGAACGTGGGGGCGGCACACCCCGTGGCGATGGGCGGGGAGATGGATGCCGTGATGAAGGCCAAGGTGGAGAATGATGCCGCGGCCTATATCAAATCCATCGCCGAGAAACGGGGACGGAATGTCCAGTGGGCCGAGGACGCGGTTCGTAAAAGCGTGTCCGTGACGGAAAGGGAGGCCCTGTCCTTGAAGGTCATCGATTTGATCGCAGACGACGTCCCCTCCCTGCTGGCGGCGGTGGATGGGCGGGAGGTTGTGACGGGGGCCGGCAAGGTCGTGCTCCATACCAAGGGAGCACCCTTAAAGGAAGCTCCCATGGGCTGGCGGCTCGAAGCATTGAAAGCGTTGAGCGACCCCAACATTGCGTTCATTCTCATGACCCTCGGCACGATCGGATTGATTGCGGAACTGTACAATCCCGGGGCCATTCTACCGGGCATCGTCGGGGCCATCAGTCTCATCCTCGCGTTCTATTCCCTTCAGACTCTGCCGATCGACTATGCCGGCGTGCTGCTCATCATTCTGGGCATTGTGTTGTTCATCCTCGAGATCAAGGTGGTGAGCTATGGGTTGCTGAGCTTGGGGGGCATTGCGGCGATGACTTTTGGAGCCCTCCTGCTCGTGAAAACCGATGCGCCGTTCATGAAGGTGTCTCTGTCGGTCATTATCCCGACGGTGGTGACCTTCGGAGGGCTTCTGCTGGCCATCACGTGGCTGGCCGTGAAGTCCCAAATGCGCCGTCCTGTGACGGGAACCGAAAGCATGGTCGGCGCGATCGCCGTGGCCAAGACAGACCTGGCCCCTCGCGGCAAGGTATTCCTGCAGGGGGAAATTTGGGACGCGGTCAGCGAGGAGCCGGTCCGTGAAGGCGAAGAGGCTGAGGTGAAAGCCGTGGCGGGCTTGACGTTGACCGTGCGGCCGCGCCGCAAGTAAGCCGAGAGAGGAGATGCAATGAATTTGGGATATTGGATTCCAATTATTTTGGTGGTTGCCGTCCTGTATAACAGCATCAAGATCCTGATGGAGTACGAACGCGGCGTGATCTTCTTTTTGGGGAAGTTCGATAGAGTCAAGGGACCTGGTCTGATCAGCGTGTGGCCGCGCATCCAGAAGATGCTCCGGGTCAACCTTCAGATCGTCACGATGGAGGTGCCGGCTCAGGATGTGATCACGCGCGATAACGTGTCAGTCAAGGTCAACGCGGTGATCTTCTTCCGGGTGGTCGATCCCCAGCGCGCCATCCTGGCCGTGCAGGATTACCTCTACTCGGCTTCCCAGATCGCCCAGACGACCCTGCGGAGCGTGCTGGGGCAGAGCCAGCTGGACGAGTTGCTGGCCAAACGGGACGAAATCAATGTCGAGTTGCAGCGGATCATCGATCAGCAGACCGAGCCCTGGGGGGTCAAGGTCACGGCGGTGGAGGTCAAGAATGTGGATCTGCCACAGGAGATGCAACGCGCGATCGCCAAGCAGGCGGAAGCCGAGCGTGAGCGGCGTGCCAAGGTCATCCATGCCGAGGGAGAATTTCAGGCCGCCCAGAAGCTTTCGGATGCCGCTGAAATCATCGGGCGGAATCCTATCGCGCTACAGCTCCGGTACCTCCAGTCACTGGTGGAGGTGGCGGCCGAAAAGAACTCGACGACGATCTTCCCCGTCCCCATCGACATCATTGCCCCCTTCATTCAGGCGATGAAGAAGCCCTGACCTTTACGCTTCATGGAGCAGGCGATCATTCAACGAGGAATCACCGGGAAGGTCTTGGACTGGGTCCGGGGGGGGCGGTACACGACCAAGCAGATCGTAGCCGGGGCCTTCCTGGGCATGATTCTGATCGGCGCGCTGCTCCTGATGCTGCCCTTCGCTACCACGGGCCAGGGCGTCCGGTTCGTGGACGCCCTCTTCACCATGACCTCCGCGGTCTGCGTGACCGGCCTGATCGTCCTCGATACCCCGAAGGACTTTACGCTGTTTGGCCAACTGGTCATTCTTCTGGGCATGCAGTTGGGGGGACTCGGGTATTCGACGATCGCCACGCTTCTGCTGCTGGCGCTGGGCCGCCAGATCGGGTTGCGGGAGCGCATGATGATGATGGAGGTGCTCAACACGTTGAGCATGGAAGGCCTCGTGCGGTTTGTGAAGGTCATCGTCGCCATCAGCCTGCTCGTGGAAAGCGTCGGGGCGCTGATCCTCGCGATCCGGTTCTCGTTTGACATGGATCCCTTGCGTGCCTTGTACTTCGGCATCTTCCATGCGGTGTCGGCGTTCAACAATGCGGGGTTCTCCCTGTTCTCCGAGAACTTCAACGTGGTGGCGTACCGGACGGATCTGACCGTCAACCTGACGATTACGACGCTGATCGTGCTGGGCGGGATCGGGTTCCTCGTCTACCGGGATATCCTGGAGAATCTGCGCGGTCAGCGGTTCCGCCTGTCGACCCATACGAAACTGGCGGTCACGGTCTCGCTGTTGCTGATCGTCGGGGGCACGGTCGGCATCTGGGCGTTAGAGGTTTTGAACGAGAAGACGCTGGCTGGGATGCCGTTTGGCGACCAGGTCCTGATGGCGTATTTTCACTCCATCTCGGCCAGGACGGCGGGGTTCAATACTATGGATATAAGCCTGATGGTGACGCCCACGCTGTATTTTCTCATTCTGCTGATGATCATCGGTGCGTCGCCGGGCGGCACCGGAGGCGGGATCAAGACGACGACCTTTGGGATCGTCTGCGCGTCGATCTGGGCGATGTTGAAAGGGCGAACCGATGTCATGATGTTCCACCGCCGGATTCCCCAGGAGTTGGTGATGAAAGCGTTCGTGCTGTCGGCCCTGGCATTCGGCCTCATCACGGGCTTTACGATGCTCCTCTCGTATTCGGAGGGTCCGTCTTTACAATCGGTGCGTTTGTCCTTCATCAAGATCATGTTCGAAGTGGCGTCTGCTGCGGGAACGGTCGGCCTATCCACGGGGAACGGCGGCGTGCTGAGTCTCTCCGCCCTGTTCAGCGACTTCGGCAAGGTGATCATTATTGCGACCATGTTTTTGGGGCGACTGGGACCCCTCGCCTTCGGGTTGTTCGCAGTGAAAACGCATGAGGATCTGCGGTATCGCTACGCCGAGGCGCGGGTGGTGTTAGGATAGATCAGCGGGCAAACTCAACCAGGGGGGCGACATGAAACGTCAGGTGGCGGTGATCGGGTTGGGGCGCTTCGGATACGGGGTAGCCGAAACCCTGGTGAAAGAGGGATGTGAGGTGCTGGCGATCGACAGCGACCCCGAAAAGGTGCAGTCCATCAGCGATCTGGCGACGTTCGCGGTGCAGTGTGACGCGACCGATGAAAAAGCCCTCAAGGCCATCAGCGCGCAAAACGTGGATGTGGCTGTCGTGAGCATTGGCGAGAACATTGAGGCCAGCATCCTGATCGTCCAAACCTTGAAGGAGATGGGGGTCAAGCAAATCATCGCGAAAGGGGTCACCGCCCAACACGGCAAAATCTTGCAAAACATCGGCGTCTCGGAAGTCATCTTTCCGGAGCGCGATGCCGCTGTGCGTCTGGCCCAGCGGCTGATTTCGCCGAATGTGTTGGAGTACCTGGAACTCGCGCCGGGCTTCAGCGTGGAGGAGCTCTCTGTCCCGGACCACTTGTCCGGACTCCGCCTGCGCGAGGCCAAAATCCGGGAAACCTATAATGTCAACATCATTGGGATACGAAAGAAAGTGTGCCGGATGGTCAAGGGAAAAATGACCACCGAGGAAGTGTTCAATGTGACACCTGCCCTTGATGATGTCATCGAAAAAGAGGATATTCTGGTTCTCGTCGGCAGGCAGGAGGACCTGAATCGGTTGACCAAGTCTGAATAGCCGCCAGGAAATCCAGAAGATTTTTCTAAAGTAGCCCTTGATCTTGCATTCTCCCCTGGTTATCTCTTCTAAGAGGTTGAAAGTGCGTTGGTTTTCAATTCGCTCTTTTGAAGATTTGACAGTTTTTCAATGGGTTAGAAGATTTAAACGATGAAAGAACTTTTTCGTCTAAGATAGTAGACATCTGAGGGTGTCGCCGTGTCCGTAACAATGAGAGAGGAAACTGTTCACAGCGCGAGTGAAATGATGGATGACCTGAAGGAAGATCACATGCTGATGGATGAGGAGAGGAGCGAAGAGCCTCGCGGCTTCGATCACGATCCGCCGAGTGAAGATGTTGTGGAGCTCGCGGACGCGAACGAGGCGCAGGAGAGTGCGGCTGCTGGTGCGCACCTCGCCGAACTGGAATGGCTGTATTTCCAGTCCTTCGGCAAGCGATCCCTCCTGACCCGTGAGGGCGAAGTTGTCTTGGGCAAGCGGATTGAACAGGGCGATCGCCAGGCGCGACGCGCTCTTCGAACGGTGCTGTCTGTGTCCCGTGGACTGCGTGCGACGGAGTCGCTGAAAGCCTGCCAGGCCGATCTGAAAGCCGTTCTCGGGGTCAGTGGCCTCTCGGCGACGGATCTTGAGAAAGGAAGCCGTGCCGTCAAGCAGGTGATCAAGGAAATCTGCGGACGGAATCGCCGCGCGACACCGAAGGCCAAACAGGTGAAGGCTGCCTTGAAGCAATATCATGAAGGGTGGGCTGGCTTAGAGAAGGCCAAGGACGAGATGGTGCTGGCCAATTTGCGTCTGGTTGTGGACATTGCCAAGCATTACAACGGGCGGGGATTGAGTCTCCTGGATCTCGTCCAGGAAGGCAATATCGGCCTCATGAAAGCGGCGGAACGATTCGATCACCGACGCGGGTTCAAGTTCAGCACGTATGCCACATGGTGGATTCGGCAAGGGATTACCCGCGCCTTGGCGGACCAGTCCCGTACGATACGGATTCCCGTGCACATGACAGAATCGTATCAGCGGGTATCCAAAGCGACAAGGCGACTGTCGCAGCGTCTTGGTCGGGCGCCCTCGATGAAAGAAGTGGCCGGCCTGGTCGATTCCACGAGCGACCGGGTCGAGCAGACAATCCAGATCTTCCAGGATGTGGTGTCGTTGGAGTATCCGATCGGCGATGGAGAGACCCTCTTGGGGGATTTTATCCCCGATAAGGAATCCCCGCGGGCCGACAGCCAGGTCGGAGTCAAGGAGGTCACCCGTGAAGTCGCCCGCGCGCTGAGCGCGCTCAGCCCGCGGGAGGAATCCGTGATCCGCCTTCGTTTCGGTATCGGCCAGGGAGAGGCGATGACCTTGGAGGAGGTCGGCCAAATTTTGGGCGTGACACGGGAACGTATCCGTCAGATTGAGGAAAAGGCCTTGATGAAATTACGGGCGCCCGAATTTCAGCAAATGCTCCGCTCCCTTCTTTGAGAAGCCGCCCCGGCTCACGCGCGCAGGCGCGTCCCCTTCCGCCTTTCGTCTGAATATGCGACAATACGACTGTCACAGGGAGAATGCGGATGGGACGGGTTGAGTCGTTCGGGGCGAAGGTACTGCGCGGCGTCCTTCTTCTCGGCCTTGTGTGGTTCCCAGTTTCGGCATGTGCCGCAAACGACGCTCCTCCGAAAACGCTCTCGGTTCCTGATGCCGTCGCAGAAGTTCTTCCCTCCGTTGTCAGCGTCATGTCGCAAAGCCCGATCCGGGGAGTTCCCTCACAGCCGGTTCCCTCCGGGTCAGGATCCGGTATTGTCCTCTCGCCAGGCTACATCCTTACCTCCAACCATCTTGTGGGAGGAGCCACCCGCTTGGTGATCGGTCTGTACGATGGTCGGCTTGTCCCCGGACGCGTCGTGGGGAGGGATTTCCTGACCGATCTTGCCCTCATCAAGGTCGATATCGAAGGATTGGTGCCGGCCAAGTTAGGCGCGTCGTCCAAGCTGCGGATCGGGGAGACCGTGGTGGCCATCGGAAACCCTCTCGCCATGAAGGGAGGCGCAACGGTGTCGGTGGGCGTGGTCAGCGCGCTCGATCGTGCCACCATTCCCCCTTCCGGCGAGCCCCTCTACAGCCTGATCCAGCCCGACGCCGCCATCAACCCCGGCAGCAGCGGAGGACCGCTCGTAGATCTCGCGGGCCGGGTTGTGGGGATCAACACAGCGGTTGCGCCGGCCGCTCAGAACATTAGCTACGCCATCGCCATCGACGAAGCCGTTCCGGTGGCCGAGTCTTTGATCGTGCGCGGGAACATGCTCAGGCCGTCATTGGGTTTTGTCCCCGTCACAATCACGTCTAGTGTTGTGGCGTCGTTCGGTTTGGAAGCAGAACGCGGGGTCCTGGTGTTCAGAGTGGAGCCCGGGAGCGCTGCGGCTGAAGCTGGTCTTCGCGAGGGCGATGTGGTGACGGCTGTGGATGTCACGCAGATTTATAATATGTCGGACCTGTGGCACGCGCTGCTCAAAGACGGGACAGATCCCATGATCAAGCTGTCGGTGGTACGGAAGACGGCCCAGGAACGAATCCTTCTCAAACGACCGGTGACGAAGTGATCGGCCAGGTTCTTGATCTGGGACTCACCGACTACCGGGAGGCCTGCCGTCTCCAGATGGACGTCCATCTGGCGCGTGTGGAGAATCTCATCGACGATACCTTGCTCGTCACCGAACATTTTCCGGTGTATACGCTGGGACGCACGGCTCGCGCGGAACACGTTGGGGAAGGCTGGACGTGCGGGGTCATCAACGGCATTCCGGTCTATGCTTCTGAGCGGGGCGGGTCCGTCACGTACCATGGACCGGGGCAACTGGTCGGGTATCCGATTCTCAAATTACGGGATCACTGCGCGGGCCCCAAAGCCTATATGGCGCGTTTGGAGGAGACCCTCATCCGCGCGCTGGCCGCGGTCGGGGTGCCGTCCGGCCGCCGCAGCGGGATGCCCGGCGTGTGGGTTGATGATCGAAAGATTGCCGCCGTGGGGGTTCGTATCGCGCAGGGCGTGACGCGCCACGGCTTCGCGCTGAATGTCGTGAACGACCTCACGCCCTTCTCAGCCGTGGTGCCGTGCGGGCTTGCCGGATGCCGGATGACCTCGGTGGCGAATGAAACGGACTCCGCTGTGGGACCTGATCAAACGCGGAGAGCGGTGGTGCAGGCTTTTCAGGACGTGTTCGGGCTTGCGTTGGCGGAAGGGAACGTCGCATGAAAATGGAACCTCGCGATGTGATCCGGTATCGTCTCTTGAATTATCTCATTGAGGCGCACGAATCGCAGCTCATCTCTGCGAACGTCGCGCTCCTCAACGAGATTGTCGAGGCCGATTGGGCGCAGGTCCGGGATGCCTTGAACGATCTGTTTCTGTCCGGCGATATTATCCTGTCCAAGGACGGCCAGCCCTATCGGGTTGAAGTCAACGCCGGCTGGTTCTTTCATACGGGCAACTTCCAGATCAAGTCGACGGTCCGAGGGCGGCGGGAATACGCCAAGCTCCAACTGGCGATGGAGAAGGAACGGCTCGCTCAGGAGGCTGAGGCGCCTGAGGCGTAGCAGCATGCCGAACCCCTATCAGGAGCTGGACACCCCGACATTTCGCCTGGCCGTGGCGCAGTTTGAAGAGGCGGCTGAACGACTTGGCCTGGACGGCAATATCCGCGAGCGCCTCAAGCTGCCGCAGCGGGCGCTGATCGTCTCCGTTCCGGTGCGGATGGATGACGGGAACGTCAAGGTCTTTTTGGGCTATCGCGTTCAGCACGACATGGCGCTCGGGCCCTCCAAGGGCGGAGTCCGGTTTCATCCGGATGTGAACCTCGGGGAAGTGGCCGCGCTGGCCATGTGGATGACATGGAAGTGCGCCCTCGCCGGGCTCCCTTATGGGGGAGCCAAGGGCGGCATTCGAGTGGCGCCCGAGAAACTGTCTCGTGTTGAACTGGAAAGGCTGACCCGCCGGTATACTTCAGAGATTCTTCCCCTCATCGGTCCGGAGAAGGACATTCCCGCTCCTGATGTCGGCACCAACGCGCAGGTGATGGCCTGGATGATGGATACGTACAGCCAGGAAATGGGCTATGCCGTTCCCGGCGTCGTGACGGGGAAGCCCTTGGCCATCGGCGGGAGTTTGGGCCGCGAGGATGCGACGGGAAGAGGGGTGACGGACGTCACCCTCGAAGCGCTGCGACATCTGGGGTTGGACATCAGTCGGGCCACGGTCGCCGTCCAGGGCTTCGGGAACGTGGGCATGCATACGGCCAGGATTCTGCACGAGGTTGGCGCGAAAGTCCTCGCCGTCAGCGATGCGAAGGGTGGGATCTACAGCACGCAGGGGTTGGATATTCCTACCCTCCGTTCCCGGTATCGCAGCAACGTACATCCGCTCCATGAATGCGGCATGGGGGAGGTCATTTCCAACGAGGAGCTCTTGCAACTGGAATGCACGATCCTGGTGCCGGCCGCGCTGGCGGAGCAGATCACGGAGAAGAACGCGGGCAAAATCCGCTGTCGAATTCTGGCGGAGGGAGCCAACGGGCCGACGACCATGGCCGCCGACCGCATTCTCGAGGACAAAGGCATCTTTCTGATCCCGGACATTCTGGCCAATTCCGGGGGGGTGATCGTCTCCTATTTCGAATGGGTGCAGGATGTTCAGAAGTATTTCTGGAACGAGCAGGACATTCGGAATCGCCTGCACGAGATCATTACGGCCGCCTTCCGGAGGACCCTCGAGTTCTCCCAGACGAAAAAGGTATCGATGCGGATGGCGGCGCTCATGAACGGGATCGACAAGATTGGTCAGGCGCATCTGGCTCGCGGGCTCTATCCGTGAGAGCCTTCGTCTATGCCTATTTTAGTTGCATCGGGGTCGTGTGGTTCTCCTTGGGACTCGGTTTGCTCATCACGCCGGCATGGATGGTCGAGATCCTCGAGCGGCTGCTATCGGACGCGCTCCGGCTGTTTGTCCTCATGCTGGTGGAGGTAGTCGTCAGTCTCACGCTGATGGTTGGAACAGAAGGGCTGGCCTTTCGGGGACTCTGGATCGTGGTGGGATGCATAGGGCTGGCCAAGGGACTATTCCTGATCAGCGCTCCGCTGGGCCGACGGGAGGCCTTTCTCGACTGGTGGTTCAAACGGCCGTTTTGGGCGTATCGCATACAGGGGATTGTGCTGGCGGGCCTTGCGACGACCCTTGCGTATGGCATCATCTCGCTGTAGAGAGCCGGTCGTGACGGACGACATCCTCGCGCTTTGGCGGGCTCACCGGGATGCGATGCTTCCTGAGGTGCCACGTGAACGTATTGGGGAGCTTTGGGTTCTGGACGAGGTCATCGGCGGATGCGTGACCTACTATTTGGATGCCGGCGGGACGCTGGACACGCCACGTGTCGTGATCCTGGAGGATTGCCGAACCGATCTGGAACGCTTGCTTCCTGATTTGGAAGAAGTGGCCGCCTCTTACTTCAGCCGCCTGCGGACTCTTGCAGGATTGCTCATCCAAGCCTCTCAGGCAGGAGGAAAAAGTTAAAGGGAGAAAGCCCGCACGAACAGCATTCTGGGCACTTGCATCTCGGTATCCGGTTCGTTACCATGGCTCGACGTTGATGTCTTTAAAACGGATTTACATCGGCGGATTTTTCTAACTTCAGCACGGGGGGTAGAGCATGGCCAAGTGGTTGAGAGGCATGGGGTTGGTGGTCTGCGTGTGTTCGCTCATGCTGTTGACTGCAGAAGCGGTGAACGCCGAGCCGTACGAACTCACCGAATCCGAGGTGATGGATAGCGCGAAATTCAATACTCCCGATGTTGCGCTGTTCGGTATCAAGATCGGAGACACCGAGGCGAAGGTCAAGGATAAGCTCATCAAGATCAAGATCCCCGGCGTGCGGGTCGAAGTCCAGGACGTGTTCGTGATGCTGTACGATAAGCGGAGCCCCAGCGTCGCGATGGCCGGAGTCGGGCTCATGGATGGGAAGGTGAACTATATTTACATCAACCAGAAGTTCGCGCATCTGGCGGCGGGAGTCTTTCGCCTGGTTCTGCGCGGGGATGGCATTGAGGAAGCCCGTAAGCTCTTGGGCAAAGAGGAATTGAGTGAAGATCAGTCTACTTTTACGAAACTGTATTACAAGGGCGGAACACTGATCCTTCTTTTTTCCGGCCGTGACATCACGGTGGAGTTCAATAACGGGGCTTAGTTCGGATTAGCGTGTGGGCGCGACCGAGGAGAGGGCCGGTGAGCCGAGCCCGTAGGCGATCAGGTCCTGCGCGCGCCCCCAGCGGTGACGGGCATTGAGCAGCACGAGGAGGAGTTCTTTCTCCTCGCGCGAGACGACGGCGATCAGACAACGCCCGGCCCCTCTCG
>Ga0184623_10000961_pt1 | contig 12552 bp, 11 predicted proteins | sample PLM1_100_b1_FD_133138 | JGI IMG/M metagenome (GOLD analysis project Ga0184623, IMG submission 133138) | Groundwater sediment microbial communities from an aquifer in East River, Colorado, USA - PLM1_100_b1 | ecosystem: Environmental > Terrestrial > Soil > Riparian zone | place: USA: East River...
AAGCATCCATTCCCAGATGAGCGCTTCAACGCCAGAACCCGAGGCAGGAGCCCAGTGCGGTAATTCCGCTCGCTGGGATCTGTGCGGGGGGCCGCCCGTGAGGGCGGTCCCTACCGCGACCCTTCGGTTGCCTGTACTTCGCGGGACTAAGACCAGAGGAGGCCGTGGCTATCACTAAGGAAACCCTCTCGATTCCTAAGGAAGGCTGGGGCGAATTGCACCTTGAGCGTGTCGAGCCGCACGCCGGCAAGGAATGGACGGACAGCGGAAAGAACCGCGACAGCCGAGAGCAACTCAAGCACCGAGAGCGCGGGGAGGGGCGGACCGTGCCGTGCCCGCCGGAACTAACCGCGCTGCTGCAAGAGCACATGGAGGCATACGGCACCGGGCCGGACGGCAGGCTGTTCTGCGGCGAGCGCAACAAGGAGGAGCTGCCGAAGCTGACCATTCTCCGAACGTGGCAACGGGCACGGGAGCGCACGTTCACCGAGGAAGTCGCAGCGTCACCGCTCGCGAGGACGCCGTACGACCTGCGGCATGCCGCTGTGTCCACCTGGCTCAACGGGGGAGTGCCCTCGACCGACGTGGCGGCGTGGGCCGGTCACTCCGTGGAAATCCTGCACAAGATCTACGCCAAGTGCATCGACGGGGGAGCGGAGGCGCTGAGGCGGCGCGTGCAGTCGGCGCTTGGTCACTCCTGAGCGCTCGCCAAACTTCGGCACGTATTCGGCAGGAACGGCCGACGAGGGCCGGAGACGGCCGGACACAACCGGACACATGACTGAGGCCCCTGACCGCCTTTTGGCTGGTCAGGGGCCTCATTCGTGCAGGTCAGACAGTGTGCCCCCGGCAGGATTCGAACCTGCGACACCCGCTTTAGGAGAGCGGTGCTCTATCCCCTGAGCTACGAGGGCGGATCGTGGCGAACCACCGAACCTGCGCCAGCCGATCGGCGAACCAACCCGCTGACGCTCCATCCAGCTTATCGGCATGCCCACACCCGCACGACGCCTTACCCCGACCACCCCGGCCAATGGCCCAGCCGCTACCGGTTCAGGTGCAGCCGGATCGTCGTCCCAAGCCCACTGGTATACAGCCGGACCAGGTCGCACACGTGGTTGACGAGCAGCAGGCCCCGCCCACGTCCGCTACCAGCCGGCGGCGGGATCCGGCCGGCGAGCGGATTGGTGAACGATCCCGGATCGCTGATCTCGCAGACGAACGCGTCCCGTTCCGACCAGGCGCGGATCGTCCCTGGTCCAGGGCTGTGTGCGACCGCGTTCGTGGCGACCTCGTTGACCGCCATCTCCAGATCGATGAGCCGGTCCTTGGCCAGGCCGGCGTAGCGCGCGTGTTCAATGGCGAACGACCGTACGGAGCGCAGCTGGTCACCGCTGAAGACCAGCGTGGCCGCGGGCGCGGGCGGGCCGGGGAGCGGCGCGTTGAAGGCGGCGACGACGGCGTGCGGATCCTGGTAGCCGTCGCTCGCCTTGCGCGTGTCGCCGCTGACCAGCACGGGATGGGTGGCCTCGGCGTCGATGAGGACGTCGGGCGGGAGCCGGCGCGCGTCGTACGGGCAGAGGATCGTGGCTCCGCTGCCGTCGAACGCGACGTTGATCAGGGCCTCGTGCTGGACGCACGCCGGGTACTCGACCGGCGACCGGCCGGCCCAGATCGGTTCGCCGATGATCCGCACCCGTTCGTTCGGATGCTCGGCGAGGAAGGCATAGAGCACCCACGGGATGATCCGCCCGGGATTGCGTCCGGCCTGGGTCATGTCGGCGAACCGCACGTGGTCGGCGGTGGTGCTCAGGCCGGCGCGCAGCAGGTCGAGGTTCGCTTCGGGGACGGCCACGAGCACTGGTTCGCCCGCGGCGAGTCCCTCTTCGACGAAGGGCACCGTGCCGCTCAGAAACCGGTCAGCATCCTCGTAGAACAGCGCTTCGTGGACGAACCCGTTCGCGCTCATGACCGCGCAGTCTCGATCGGCGCGTCTGGCCAGAGGACGTCGAGTAAACGCGTCAGCACAACCGGCGGATTGTGCAGCACTAGGCGCCGCGCGCCGTCGAGCCGTTGCGCCGCCATCGCGAGAATCGTGGCGCCCCGGGCGTCAATGAACCGGAGCTCGGTCAGCTCCAGATGCACGTCTTCACCGCTCTCCAGGACCGGCGTCAGTTCCGCTTCGAGCACGGCCCACGTCGACAGGTCCACCTCACCAATCAGCCTCAGCCCACACCGGTCGCTGAGCGGCACGGCACGCAACCGACCTGCACGCCTCCCAGCCGGCCATCGCGGCACAACGCGACGCCACGTGGCCGCTTCCAGGAGGCGCGTCCTCACCGAGACAAGTTACCCCGCGTGACGTCCGCCCGCATCTCAAGATCCGGGCGCCTACCTACGCGGCCGAACGGGTCAGCCGCCGCTCCGCCCAGACGAGGACTTCGCGGCCGGCATCAGTGAGCACGACGCCGGTGCCCGAGCACACCTCGCACTCGATCTCCTCAGGAGAGTGCGGCCGCTTGTCGATGAGGATCTGCCACGCCTCACTCGACTCCAGACCATCGAGGCTGCCGTATTCAGCCTGGTGAGCGGCCTCGACCTCGTCCGCACGCGCATACCAGGAGCTCCACTCCACCGCGCCGACCAGCCCGTTGCGGCACTCCACACAGCGGACCTCGAGTTCTGCCAACACCGTCGCCACCTCCGTCGGTCGTCGACCTTCGACAACCAAATTACAACGATGTGATCATCGGGGTCCGACAGTTCCGCGCCGCCACGCCGTGAGCATCGTTCACGGAACGTTTGTCCGGCGTCGCCAGCACGGCTACCGGCGGCCCCTAGCCTGGCCCGCGCCGCCGCCCACCGGAAGGATCTCCATGCTGCCGCGTACCCGGTTGATCGCCGCCCTCAGCGCCCTCCTGCTCCTGCCCGGCCACGCCGCGTGGGCCGGGGAGCCCGGCCACGTTCCTTGGGCGGGGGAGCCCGGCCACGTTCCTTGGGCGGGGGAGGCACACGGCAGCGGCCCAGGTCAGCGCGCAGTGCCGTCGCTGGAGACGCCGCCGCTCTTCGATGACGAGGCCGGCGGCGACGCCGACGCGGACGATCCCGCGATATGGGTCGATTCTCGTCACCCGAGCCGCAGCCTGGTGATCGGTACCGCGAAGAACGCCGGTCTGCGCGTCTACGACCTGGGCGGCCGGCAACTTCAGGCGATCGCCGCGCCGCCTGCTCCCGATCCGGACAGCGAGCCGGGCCGGTTCAACAATGTCGACCTGGTTGGTGGCATACGGCTGGCGGGCCGCACCGTCGACCTCGCCGTGGTCACCGACCGGGGCCGCGACCAGCTCCGGATCTACCGGATCGACCCGATCGCGCGCCGCCTGGTGGACGTCACCGCGGCGGGCGTCCCGTTCCTCTTCTCGAAAGACCAGGCCGAGGTGAACGAGGCCACAACCGGCTACGGCCTGGCCACGTACACCCATGGCGGTGCTGCGTACGCCGTCACGAGCCGCCGCCACACCAGCGGCCTCGGCCTGTTCCGGCTCCAGCCGCGCGGCCATCACGTCAGCTACCAGCGCGTCGACACTCTCGACCTGCCGAGCACGTTCCGCCTTCCGAACGGCGCCCGCTGGCAGCCCTGCGACGAACCGGGCGTCGGACCGCAGGTCGAGGGCATGACCGTCGACCGGGGCACCCTGTACGCGGCCCAGGAGGACGTCGGGTTCTGGCGGATCGACCTGCGCGGAAACCGCTTCCACGCACCGTCCATCGTGGACAAGGTGCGGGAGTTCGGAGTGCCTGCCACGTACGATCCGGAGACCGAGGAGTGCACGCTCGACTGGGCTCACGACCCCGGCTACGGCGGCACCAGGATCAGCGCCGACGTGGAGGGGCTCACGGTCTACGACGCCGGTCACGGGTGCGGATACCTGCTCGTCTCCAGCCAGGGCGATAGTACGTTCCTCGCCTACGACCGCCGTACCAACCGGTTCCTGACCCGATTCGTGATCACCGACGGGCCGGCTGCGGACGGTGCGCAGCACTCCGACGGCGCCGCCGTCGTCAGCGCCCCACTCGGGCGGGCATTCCCGGCCGGGCTACTCGTGGTGCACGACGGCGAGAACACCGGCGCCGACAGTCAGGCGCCGCGGCCCAGCACCAATTTCAAGTACGTCGATTGGCGCGCAGTGGCCGGGATACTGCCACGATGAGTCGGCCGCGGCTCCGGGTGACCGCCAACCCCGGAGCCGCGGCCTTCGGAGGCTCAGGTCACGAACTGACGCGGCTGCCCAGCACCCGATCGAGGTACTCGTTGGAGAACCGGCTTTCGGGGTCGATTTCGTCGCGCAGCCGCACGAAGTCATCGAACCGGGGGTACCGGGTGGCGAGGTCGGCGGCCGAGAGGTAGTGCAGCTTGCCCCAGTGCGGCCGTCCGGCGACGGTGGCGACGATGTCCTCGACGGCGCGGAAGTACTCCTCGTGCGGCGTCCGGAAGTACTTGTGCACAGCGATGTAGGCGCTCTCCCGCTCGGACGCCGTGGAGAGCCAGATGTCGTCGGCGGCGGCCACCCGGATCTCGATCGGGAACGAGACGCGCCAGCCTCGACGGTCGATCAGGGACCGCACCTCGCGCAGCACATCCGTGATGCTGTCCCGCGGGACCGCGTACTCCATCTCGCAGAACCGCACCCGCCGTGGGCTGACGAGCACCCTGTGCGACAAATCCCGGTACTCGCGCGCACCGAGGGCCCGCGCCGACACCTTGTTCACCGTGCGGATCACGCCCGGCACGTGATGCCCGAGCCGGCACAGCGCGCCGAACGCCGTGTTCGACAGCAGCTCGTCGTCGATGTACGACGCGATCTTGCCCAGCGGCTTGCGGTCCGCTTCCAGCGGGTATCGGGTGTCCTCTTTGTACAGTGTCCAGTCGGTGTGCGGGAACCAGTAGAACTCGACGTGGTCGTGGGCGGCGACCCGCTCATGGAACGAACCCAGCATCTCCTCGAACGGCACGGGCTTCTCGACCGCGTGCAGCAGGAACGCCGGCACGCACTGGAGTGTGACCGTGGCCAGCACACCGAGCGCGCCGAGGCCCACCCGCGCGGCAGCGAACAGGTCGGGCCGTTCCTCGGCCGAGCACGTGACGACCGAGCCATCCGCGAGCACCAACGACAGCGCGCGAACCTGGGTGGCGATGCCGCCGAAGGCCCCGCCGGTGCCATGCGTTCCGGTGGAGATTGCGCCGCTGATCGACTGTGCGTCGATGTCGCCGAGGTTCTCCATCGCCAGCCCGTACGGCGCCAGCAGCGCGGGGATCTGGTGGAGCCGGGTTCCGGCATGCAGCGTGACCAGGCCGGTAGCGCGGTCGGCGGATACCAGCCCGGAGAGCTGGTCGAGCCGCAGCTGAACACCGTCGGTGGCCGCGATCGAGGTGAACGAGTGGCCGGCGCCCACCGGCTTGACCCGCTGCCCCGCAGCACCTGCCGCCACGATCGCCGCCGACAGTTCGTCGACGCTGGCCGGAGACACCACGGACACCGGAGCGCAGCGCTGGTTCCGGGCCCAGTTCGTCCACGTCATAGAAACGCCTTTCCTTCACCGCGGTACGTCGGCACCGCACGCACGATCCGCTCGCCCTCGACCAGTTGCAACTCGTCCACGTGCTCGCACAGCTCACCAGCTTTGGCGTGCCGGAACCAGACGCGGTCGCCGACCTTGAGCCCGTCGGCAGGGCGGCCGTGCAGCGGGGTCTGCACCTCGCCTGCGCCCTCCTGGCTGTTGAGCGTCAGCCCGGCCGGGTAGACAGGCGCGGGCAGCCGGTTGGCGTCCGCGATCCCGGAGGCGATCCAGCCGCCGCCGTGCACGGTGACGATGCCCGGCTTGGGCCGGCGCACGACCGACAGCGCGAACAGCGCCGCCGGGTGCGGGTGGAACGACCGGTACGCGTCGAAGAGGGTCGGCCCGTACAGGCCAGAACCGGCGGCGACCTCCGTCACGGCCTCCTCGGCGCTGGTGCGCTCCAGGCTGCCGGTGCCGCCGCCGTTGACGAACTCCAGCTTCCGGACGGACGTCACCGCTTCCACCACCGCCGCCCGCCGCGTGGCGAGTTCGGCGGCGGACCAGCGCTGCATCTGCCGGATCGCCAGCCCACGGAACGGCTGCCCGGGCGGCGCGTCGCCAACACCGGCGATCTGCCCCTCGTACGCCATGGCCCCGACCAGCCGGAATCCGGTGCGCTCGACGACCTCCCTGGCCAGCGCCTCGGCCTGGGCGGGCGCGTGGATGGGGGAGCGGAGCGCGCCGATGTGGATCCGCCCGCCGGCGATGCGCAGCGAGGCGTCGATGTCGAGGCAGACCCGGATCGCGGCCCGCTGGTCGGGTGGCACGACGGCGTCGACGAAGTCCAACTGCGCCACCGAGTCGACCATGATCGTGACGCGGGACGCGAGCCGGTCGTCGGCGCCGAGCTGGCGGATCGCCTCGCGGTGGACGGTCGGGTACCCGACCACGACGTCGGTGAACGCATCGTCCGACGCGAGCCACAGCGCCTCGGGGAGGGTGAACGCGAGCACGCCGGCGTAGCCGTCACGGCCGAGCACGTCGCGGAGGAGTTCCCGGCACCGTACGGACTTGCTCGCCACCCGGATGTTCTTGCCACCGGCGCGGCGGACCAGGTCGTCGGCGTTGGCCCGGAACGCGTCGACGTCGATCACGCCGAACGGCGGATCGAGGTCGCCCGTTGCCTGGTCGAGCCGGGTGCGCTGGTCGGTCACGGTGTCTCCTCGGTTCGCTGCCCGCGATCGCTTCGGGCCGGCACATCGCCCAGCTCTGGGTGCCGTTGCGTTCGCGTCCAGCTCACGGTGCCTCCATACCCGCGGCGGACCGCGCTTGTTACCCATCGGTGTTACTCGTCGTTATTACTCGCGAGTAGGTATTCTCAAATGTCCTGTGGAAAGAAGAGTACGTCGTGGCGCGCCGTGTGTGGAGGGTTTGGCGAGGGATACTGCCTGGGTGACCGCGACTTCTGGACCGCCCGCGCCCCGCCCCGTGCCTCCGGTGGAGCCGATGCGCCGCCTCCCGAGCCAGGAACGCAGCCGGATCCGCGTCGAGCGAATCCTCGACGCCGCCGGCGAGCTCGTGGCCGAGCGCGGCTACGAAGCGACCACCACCAGCCTCATCGCCCGCCGGGCTCGGGTCTCGCCGGGCTCCTTCTACCAGTTCTTCGCCGATAAGCGGGCCGTCGTCCAGGCACTGTCCGCCCGCAACCTGGAGGCGTTCGCAGAGCGGCTCGACGGGATCATGACGACCGGCCTTTACGACCACTGGTGGGACGTCGTCGAGGCCGCCTTCGACATGTATGTCGAGCTGTGCCGCGGCGACGTCGGCTTCCGCGCCGTGCGCTTCGGTGACATCGTCGACCAGCACCTGCTCGACCCGGACGAGGAGAACGACGCCGTCGTCGCGCGCAAGATCGGCGAGCTGCTCGGCAGCCGGTTCTCCGTCGACGCCAACCCCGATCTCCAGCTGGCGCTGTTGATGACGGTGAAGGTCGCGGACACGCTCATACGGTTCGCGTTCGCCCGGGATCCGCGAGGTGACGAGACGGTGCTGCGCGGCACCCGCCGCCTCCTCCGCATGCACCTGGAGATGGCCGTCCAGCCCGACAACGCTTGACGGACGCTCAGGGAATTCTCAGGAATCGTTCAGCCTGAGCGCAGGTCCGGGCACGAGACTGGACGGCATGAGCGGACCGGTGGAAGCGCGGATCCTCGTCGTGGACGACGAGACGCCCATCACCGAGCTGGTCGGGATGGCGCTGCGGTACGAGGGGTTCGCCGTCGCCGCGGCGGCTACCGGTCGGGAGGCGTTGACCCGCGCCGCCGAGTTCCAGCCCGACCTGGTCGTCCTCGACATCATGCTGCCCGACCTCACCGGCCTGGAGGTATGCCGCCGGCTGCGGCAGACCGGCGAACTGCCCGTCGTGTTCCTCACCGCCCGTGACGCCACCGAGGACAAGGTCAGCGGCCTGACCGTCGGCGGCGACGACTACGTGACCAAGCCGTTCAGCGTCGACGAGCTGGTGGCCCGGATCCGGGCGGTGCTGCGGCGGACCCGCGGCGGCGGGCATTCGTCGCGGCTGGAGTTCGCCGACCTGGTTCTCGACGAGGACGCACACGCGGCCAGCCGCGACGGCCACCTGCTCGACCTCACGCCGACCGAGTTCAAGCTGCTGCGCTTCCTGCTGCTCAACGCCGGCCGGGTGCTCTCCAAGGCGCAGATCCTCGACCACGTCTGGCGGTACGACTTCGGCGGCAACGAGAACATCGTCGAGGCGTACATCAGCTACCTGCGCAAGAAGGTCGACCTGTTCGACCCGCGGCTGATCCACACCGTCCGCGGCGTCGGCTACAGCCTGCGACTACCGCGGTGAGCAAGCGGTCGTTGCGGTTCCGGCTCGTGGCCACCGTGGCGGCGCTGATGGCCGGTGGACTGCTGCTGTTTGGCGCCGGTACCTACTACGCCCTGCAGCGGCACCTCATCAACCAGGCCGACGGGCAGCTGGACCGGACTGGCGAGGTGGGCGAGCGGTACATCGACACGTTCCCCAAGGAGAAGGGGCTGCCGCGGTTCGGTGACGAGGAGGACGGAACGGCGGCCGGGCAGCTGGCCGAGAACATCGCGATCCCGGTGTTCCTGCAGTCGCGCGGGCCCGACAACAAGCCGGTCGAGGAACTGCTCTCGGACGGCAGCGGGCCCGGCCCGAGGATCCCCGAGACCCTGCCGTTCGAGGGGAAGCGGGTAGTGCACTTCACCGTGCCCGAGGACACCGAGCGGCGTGGCGGCCAAGCCTGGCGGGTCCGCGCCGCGCGTCTGCACGATGACCGCGGCTACCTGCTCATCGCACAGCGGACCCGGGACATCGACACCACCTTGACCGAGCTGGCCCGCAACCAGTTCGCCGGCGGTCTGTGCGTGCTCGGCGGGATTACCGTGCTCGGGTGGTGGCTTGTCCGCCGCGGGATGCGGCCGCTGGACCGGATCGGATCGACCGCGCACGCGATCGGCGAGGGTGACCTCTCCCGTCGGGTCGAGCCGGCCGAGGAGCGGACCGAGGTCGGCCGGCTCGGGCTTGCGCTCAACGCCATGCTGGGCCAGATCGAGACCGCCTTCGCTGAGCGGAGGGAGTCCGAGGAACGGCTGCGGCGGTTCATCGCGGACGTCTCGCATGAGCTGCGCACCCCGCTCACCTCGATCCGCGGCTACGCCGAGATGTTCCGCCGCGGCGCCTCGGCCGATCCCGACGACACGGCGACCGCGATGCGGCGAATCGAGGAAGAGTCCGCCCGGATGGCCGTGCTGGTCGACGAGTTGCTGCTGCTGGCCCGCCTCGACGAGGGTCGGCCGCTGGAGTGCGCACCGGTCGACCTGGCCCGGATCGCCGGAGACGCGGTCACCGACGCCCGTGCGGTCGAGCCCGACCAGCCAATCCACTACGAGCGCCCGCCGCCGATCACCGTCCTGGGCGACGAGGGGCGCCTGCGCCAGGTGCTCGCCAACCTGCTGGCCAACGTCCGCCAGCACACCCCTCCGGGAACCGCCGCGACGGTTCAGATCCGGGCGGTGACTGCCGAAGACGGCGCGCTGGGCGTACGGGTCGAGGTCGCGGACGACGGTCCGGGGTTGACGGCGGAGCAGGCCGCGCGGGTGTTCGAACGCTTCTACCGCACCGACCCGTCCCGTTCCCGGCAGCGCGGCGGGGCCGGCCTCGGGCTGGCGATCGTCGCCGCGACGGTGGCCGCGCACGGCGGTGCCGCTGGCGTGGAGTCGGTGCCCGGGGCGGGCGCGACGTTCTGGGTCGAGATGCCACTCGCCGGCACGTCGGCGGCCGACCGGCGGTAGGGCTCAGGAACCGCCGTCGCCGCCGTTGTCGTCGTCGCCGCCGTCGCCGCCGCCGTCGCCGCCGTCGTCGCCCGTCGCCGCCGTCGTCGCCCGTCGCCGCCGTCGTCGCCGTCGTCGCCCGTCGTCGCCGTCGTCGCCCGTCGCTGTCGTCGTCGCAAAACGGACTTGCGGGGTAATCGTGGCTACGCGCGCCCGGCGTAGGCACGGGAGTCCCGCAAGTCCGTTTCGGGTTGAGGGTGGCTGGTGGCGGGCGGCGGGCGGCAGGCGGGCCTGAGGGCGGCGGGCGGCAGGCGGGCTTGCGGGCGGGTGGCGCCTCAGGAATCTCTCAGTCGAGGTTCAGGGCCAGCCAAGGTGTGGTTGGTGGAGTGGTCTGGTCCGACTGTGCCGTCCTCGAAGGAACCCGGCCATGACCTCGTTGTCCACGTTCGTGCTCCGACACAAACTCCTGGTTGTGCTGTTCTGGCTCGCGGTATTCGTCGCCGGGATGGCCGCGTCTGGACGCCTTTCCGACCAGCTGTCCCAGGACTTCTCCTACCCCGGCCGAGAGGGGTACGAGGCGAACGTCGAGATCCTGCGGAGCTACGGCAGCGGCGGTCCGGGCAACCCGCTCGTTCCGGTGGTGACCTTGCCGGCGGGCACCACTGTGGACACTCCTGGCGTCCGCGAGCGGCTCGGTACGGCGTTCGCCGCCGCCGGCGAGCGGTTGGGCGGCCGTGCCGTCTCGTATCCGTCCACCGGCGACCGCCGGTTCGTCACCGGCGACGGCCGTACGGTCTTCGCCGTCCTCTCGGTGCCGTACCAGGGCGAGGACTCGCCGGATCTGAGCCCGGCGCTGGAGGAGGCGCTGGCCGGTGCGGTGCCGCCAGGATCGACGGTCGAGGTGACCGGCCTCGACGTGCTGTCGGCGCAGGCCGGCGACGCCGAGGAGTCCGGCGACACGGGCGTGCTGATCGAGACGCTGGCCGGCGCGGTGGGTGCGCTGGTGGTGCTGCTGTTCGTGTTCGGGTCGCTGCTGGCAATCGTGCCGCTGATCATGGCAGCCGTCTCGATCCTCACCACGTTGCTGCTGATCCTCGGGCTGACGCAGGTCACCGAGGTGAACTTCCTCGTCCAGTACCTGGTGTCGCTGATCGGCCTGGGCGTGGCGATCGACTACTCGCTGCTCGTGGTGACCCGCTGGCGTGAGGAGCGTTCGCGCGGCTACTCCTCCGAGGAAGCTGTACGGCGGGCGATGGCCACCGCCGGACGGGCCGTCGTGTTCAGCGGGATCGCGGTCGCGGCGGGGCTGCTCATCCTGGTGCTGCTGCCGGTGCCGTTCCTGCGCAGTGTCGGCTATGGCAGCATCCTGATCCCGCTGGTCAGCACGGTCGTCGCGCTGACGCTGCTGCCCGTCCTGCTCGCCACCGTCGGCGCCCGCCTGGATTGGCCCCGGCTGCGCAAGGACCGGTCTGCCGGGCGTCTCTGGACCCGGTGGGCTGGCTGGGTGGTGCGCCGTCCGGTGCTGGCGATCGTCGCGGCGCTGCTGGTCCTCGGCCCGCTCACCGCTGCGGCGTTCACCATGCGTACGGGCGATGCGCCGGCGGGAGCGGTCGCGCAGTCGGGGCCGGCGCACGAGGCGTTGGAGCGGCTGGATGCGCCGTCCGGCGTGCTGACGCCGATCGAGGTGCTGCTGCCGGCCGGTGCCGACCCCGATCGCGCCGCGCATCAACTGGCCACAGTGGACGGCGTCTACGCGGCGGCGCGCTCGGCAGGCACGCTCGTCACGGTGCTTCCCGTCGACGAGACGAGTACGGCCGCCGGCCGCGACACGGTCGAACGGGTACGGGACGCCGTAGCCGGCGGTGGTGCGTTGGCCGGTGCCCGGGTCGGCGGCAGCGGCGCGCTCCTGATCGACGCCATCGGCGCGATGTACGGCTACTTCCCGCTGATGCTGGCGGTGATCGCGCTGGTCACGTTCGCGCTGCTGGCCAGGGCATTCCGGTCGATCCTGCTGGCGCTGCAGGCGATCGTGCTCAACCTCATCTCGATCGCCGCCGCGTACGGCGTGCTCGTGCTCGTCTGGCAGGAGGGGTACGGCTCCGAGCTGTTCTGGGGAATCCCCGCGACAGGCTCGGTGACGGCCTGGGTTCCGCTCATGACATTCGCGTTCCTCTTCGGCCTATCGATGGACTACGAGGTCTTCCTGCTCTCCCGGATGCGGGAGGAGTACGACGCGACCGGCTCCGCGCGGGCGGCCGTCGTGGAAGGGCTCGGCCGGATCGGGCGGCTCGTGACGAGCGCGGCGCTGATCCTGTTCCTGGCGTTCGCGTCGCTCGCCGCGCTGCCCGAGGTGGACGTGAAGACGATGGCGACCGGGCTCGGCGCCGGCATTCTCATCGACGCGACGATCCTGCGCGCGCTGCTGGTACCGGCGCTGGTGACGCTCGGTGGCTGGCGGACGTGGTGGCTGCCGGCGTGGGCAGCGCGCCTGTTGCGGATGCGGCCCGAGGCTGAGGTGGGCGATGCGCCGGTCGCCATGGCCAGGACCAGATAAGTGAAAGGTGTAACCGGGCCATTTCCGGGCGAGGTCTATACGTGAAACTCTACTCGCAGGTAGTGTGACCTAATTCACGGTCGAAAGGGGACATCCGTCATGGATCGCCGCCGCGCTAC
>Ga0184623_10000963_pt1 | contig 12539 bp, 12 predicted proteins | sample PLM1_100_b1_FD_133138 | JGI IMG/M metagenome (GOLD analysis project Ga0184623, IMG submission 133138) | Groundwater sediment microbial communities from an aquifer in East River, Colorado, USA - PLM1_100_b1 | ecosystem: Environmental > Terrestrial > Soil > Riparian zone | place: USA: East River...
CATGCTCCTCTTCGCCGGGAAGCCGCAGGTAGGCCGGGATCTCGGTGACCGTGGCCTCCGGTCCGGTGGTTGGCGTCGTCTGGCCGCCCGGCTCCACAGTCCTCGTGGTGGGTGAAGTGCCGGGGCGCGCGAGAAACTCCGCCTCGCCCGACCCGTACTGAGGAGCGCCGCATCCGACACCGCCGATGATCGCGAAGGCGGCCAATGCGCACCCGAGAGAGGCCTCTTTGAACGTCCCCATTCATGCTCCTGCTTGTCCGAGATGGCGGCCACGTCGGGGCCAGCCACAACAGGACACACCGGCCAGCCGAGCGAAACAGCCGAGCGGATCATGCACCCCTTTTGACTACGCACACCGGCACCTCGCCGCGGCCTGACGCGTTTGCTGCAGTCCAGGATCGGCCGGTCTCCACGGGTGCCCGCGCGCAGGCGATCTACCTCGTCAAGCCCTCTTCGCACACCGGCCATTGACCTGCGGTAACGCTCGGCGCAGACACGGGGCGCGCCTCAGTCGCGAGAGGCTCCTTCTGGCCATACCACAGAGACGGGGACTCCAAGCTTGCGCGCATGTGCGACCACGTCGGCCGTGCCGCCGTAGCTGCGTGAGGGTTCCCCATCCCACACGGCGAGGAGTTCATCAGCGAAAGAAACCATGTACTCGCTCGCGGCCATGTGCGCTTGTTCGTTGGATTCCGTGTAGTTGAGACGATGAACCTTCTCGGCTAAAGAAAACAGTCTGTCGTATTCGCCATGCGCGCTCACGGGTAGTCCTTCCCTGTATTTGGCTGCGGGAACGATGACCTCTAACCTCCCGCCGTGGTCGAGCACGGCTCTGGCGAACAGCTGATCCGCTCCATCCGCGAGGGCGCTAATTCCGACCAGTGATCGCGGCTCGTAGCCGTGAAGTATTTCACGTATCGCCCGATCGACAAGACGCGCCGTCTCGGGTGGCAATCCCCGGTGCCCAGTTATCCCGAGGTTCGTCACTTGTGTCATCCCCTTATGCGTAGGCGACGTCACGTAAGCGGTCGTCGAAGTCATGCACAAACCGTGGAAGACTCGGCCGAGTGACCTGGCGACGGAACCACCGTGCTCGCTGAATAATCCGCTCAGAACGCGTGCCTGCTGCGATTTCGACAGCCTGAAGGGCAATCCGGAATCCCTGATCTAGCGAATCGTCCTGTATGTGGGCCGCCGCAAGATCGAGCAGGAGGAGGGCTCTCTGCTTCAGATGAAACGACGTGGAGAATGGATCCAACGATTCCGCAGCCTGGTAGGCGACGGCCGGTCGGTGGAGCATTACCGCACAACTCAGCCGATGGCTCGTTACCTTTCGAATGTCAAAGGGGAAGACCCAGGGCCAGGGGGCGTTGCCATCTCTTGTCGCCTGTTCGGCGGCTGCGGTCGACTGGTCAAGGGCAGTCCACGCTCCGGCTTCGTTTCTCAGTGCGGCGAATGCGAGCGCCTGGGTGGCGGCGAGCCAGGCGCACGCGGTAGCTGGCGGCTCGTCGCCGAGATGACCGGCGGCCTGACGGAGCAATCCCAGTGCGTCCGACGCGTCGCCTTCATGGATCGTCAGTGACGCCAGGCTCCCGAGCATGTATGCGGTGAGAGTCGGATTATCGGCGCCTCTCGCCGCTTTGATGGCTGTCTTGTAATGGACCCGCGCCGAGCCGAGATCCTGCATATCCCAATGCAGCCATCCGGCAAAGCCTGCCCCCTCACTCACGGCGGCGGCCAGCAAACGTCGCTCCTGCGGGTCCCAGGAGCCGTCGTGTTGCCGTGTCGCCATTCGGAGGTGGGCTGTCATGGCGTCAACGAGTTCTGGTGACGGCAGCACTGCGTCGAGGCGTCGCTGCATCGCCGTGATGGTGCGTATCGCCTCGCTGGTGTCGTGCGGGTGTCGATGGGCGCTGGGAAGGGCTGCGGTCGCGGCAACTGCTGCCGTGCTGGTTAGGAAGTCGCGGCGTTTCACTGGAGGCTCGTTCTCGTTCTCGCTGGCTGTTCTTAGTTCGATGATACCCAGCAACTCCGGCGGGACTTCTAGGACCTGCGCGATTCGGCGCAGAGTCCGCACGTCGTGCGTCGAAGCATTCCCGCGCTCGATCCGCGATACGGACGATTGGTTGTATCCACAGGCATCACCGAGTTGGCGTTGTGTCATCCCGCGCACCTTCCGGACGAGCCTGATGACCTCACCAAAGTCGCCTGCCTCGGCGGCCTCGCGGATGGCACGGGATGCGGCTACGGGAAGCATCATCTTCCTACGTCATCAAAGGGGAGCCTAGCCCGCCGTCGTCTGTGAGCGGTCCCAGTATGCAGGACGCGCATATCTACATGCATGTAGTGACTGGCATGTCGCGCCAAGCAGTCTCTCGCGGCCACCCTGTCTGCCATGAGTCGTCACGGATCTCGCGATCAACTCCCTGTCCGTGAGCCGGGCATGTCGGAGCTTCCACCGACAAGTCCTCGGCTGCTCGGAGGATACGGAACGTCTTCGGCTGGGCACGCGCAGCGTCGGCGGCGGGCCAATAAGCCGGTCATATCAGAGGAGGACAAGGGGCGACGGTCACCCGAGTTGCTGCGACGGTCACTCGGAGAGCGTCTCAAGTCGTGGCGAATCGCTGCGGGGCTGACGCAGGCACAGCTTGCGAATCGTACCGGTTATAGCCGATCCGCCGTGGCAGGCGCTGAATCGAGCGGCCAGGGAACGGCACGCGATTTTTGGGTGCGGTCTGATGCGGTGCTTGGTGCGGGCGGCGTTCTGGTCGCGCATTACCGGACGATTGTAGCGGCACGGGAGCGAGAGATGTTTGAGCGGGCGCGCCGGGCCGAGGCGGAACGGGATGAGAAGATCCGCGAGTGGCGGGCCGAGATGAACCTTCCCGACGAGACCGTGATATTCGTCGACCCGCCCATCTACTACTGAACGGGGAACGCTTGCCTTTCCAACCCCAAAAGGAACGGCAGGACCGGTGCCGAGAATCCTTGACGCCCGCACGAGGAGATCCAGCACCGGTCCTGCAACCAACGAGCAATGACAACGGATACACGACGAGGACACGGGAGGAGTGACCCAGGAACTTCGCCGAACTGAAAAGCAGCCGGACCATCCCTGCAACCCTTGGCAGAGCATACGGGATGGGCCCGGTGGGGACACCACGTCCCCGCTGCCCCATGGTAGCGGGGACCGTCGCGCTGCGCACGTGCCTTACTTGGAAGAGCGCAGCGCCGCAGCGTGGCAACCCTTGGATTTCGCGGAAGGGAGGTGAGACCTGACGAATTGAGAATCCGTCCGATCACCCTCGGCGGCCGTCATTGCGCGTGCGGCGCGGCCATCGGGCGGGATCAGAGCGTGTGTCGGAAGTGTCACGCGCGGGCGCGCTGGCTTGAGCCGCCGCGACGTATCATCCGACGAACGGCACGCATGAGCGATCTCGATACGCAGGAAGAACCGGTCATCCGGATCCGAGAGATCCCGTTTGTTGGCCTCCCCGTGCAAGGTGATGTCGTGCTCGTCCGAGATCGACAACAACTCCTCGAGATCCTTCGGCTGGCGCATCAACCGGTCCGGGTGATACGTCAGAATGTGCCGCACCCCGGCGATGCGCGCCAACTCCAACAGCGCGTCCCACCCCGGCCGCTTCCGGTTGCGCCGCCACGCCGACCGGGTGTTGTCGACGAACACCCCGTCCGGAGAAACGGCCAGCCCCAACCGCTCCGCGACGCGCCGGCAAATCCGCTCCTGCCGGTCCACCCCGGTCCGATCCTCGTCCGTCGCGTGCGAGATCCGGCAGTAGATCGCGGCCGGTTCCCCCGCCCAGTCCTCCCGCCGGCCCCCCGCCCCACGACGCGAGGACTCCGCTGACCTGCGCACCCGCGCTTCCCGCTGCTTCCGTGCCATGTCTGTAACCATGCCACGCAGTGTGCCTAGAAGGAATGACTCTGTTCATGGCACGTGCGCTGGCCGCCGAGCAGGACGGCCGGGTTGCGCCGGCGCTCGCGGGCGCTTGCGGAGTACGCCGAGGCTATGGAGGACCGGTTCCTGCTGCTGCCGGAGATGGCGCGCCCGGCGCTTGCGGTCGATGATCCGGCCGCCGCTGCGCCGCAGTCGAGGCGTGTGCGGTCGAGGCCGCCGCGGAACACTCGACCGCGGGTCCGATGGCGAGATCCCCGAGCGCCTTGACGGGCTCGCCTACCTGACCCGGAGCAGCCACGACCTCGGGCAGTGCCGAGCCGCGATCCGCCAGGCTGGGTGAGGCTTGGCGCTCTCGCGCGCCAACCGGCGCGCCTACCTTTTCGGCCCCTTTTCGGCCCGCTCGTCGTCACGCTCGGAACCGTGGCGGCGGGCTGACGGTGGCCCACATCGACGTCCGGATGCCCGCCTGCGCGATTTCCAGGGTCCTGAACCCGCGGATCGTAGGCGGACACTCCTCTTGCTCCGGTTGGGAGGAGAGACGGATGCTAGGGAAAGCTTCCAAGGCCGAAGGACGAACCAGGCTCGCTGCCCTTCGACTCGTTGCCCCTCGTCGGACCGGATTTTCTAGACTGCCGCGGGGACTATGCTGTCTACTGCTCGTACTTGGAACGTCGGGTGGCACCATAGTCACGTCCTCGCCCGCGCAGGCGGGCACCCTGGGACCCTACACCGCGACTTGGCAAAATGCGTACGCTCCGCTGGGTCTCAAGGTTCGCTCGTTCCCCGGGGGACAATGGATTGCCTCACTCTCCCACGGCGCCGATTTCCATAGCACCTATCAATGCCAAGCGGACTATTCCGTATACGGCAGCACGACCTGGGATTACGGAAGGACGGCGGACGGCATCTGGGGGTACGTCAGCGACTACTACATGAACTCGCCGATCCCAGTGAACGCACAGCTCGGTTGGCAATATGACCATTGGTGCGAAGGCTGAAAGGACTCATCAATTCGACGGCCGGCGGATTCCACAATCCCGCCGGCGGCACTCCGCTGGCGTCGTGCCGTCGTGCCGTCGTGCCGTCGTGCGCTCAACTGTCCGCAGGGTGGACCCCCGAAAGCCTTACGACCGCGTCCACCAAGCAATTCCGCACATTCTTGGGAGCGTTCCCAGTCTGCTCGGTCCGAACGTCTCTCTCCCTGGCAGCGCCACACCACACATAGCGACCACGCCACAAGCGGCAACATGGCCGCGCTCTCCGCACTCGCACCCGGCGCGCCGAGACGACAACGGCGGCGCCTGATGCCTGTTGTTTACTCACTCCTCACCCGCGCCTAACGGCGTGATCGGACAGTTGTTTCCTGATCCGCCTTTCCTGACGTGCGACGACAACTCGACGGCCACGAGGCGCCGGAGCCCGTGGAGCGGGTCGTGTCGAACGGTGTCCCCGAACGGGTGAGGCGTAGCGATGGCGAACGGCGACGAGTGGGTGGTGACATTCGCGGACGGGCGGCGGATGCCGGCGTCCGATTTCGGCAAGCGGTGGACGGTCAACATCGAGGACCTGTCGCTGCTCCCGGACGACCTGGCGAGGGGCGCGGACGCGCTCGATGCCCACCTCGTGACGTTGCACACAGCGGTGCGGGGAGCGCGTGCGGCTGCGGGGCAATGGGAAGCAGGCGTCGCGTTCGTGAAGTGCGACCCGACACATCCGGGATACGAGACGCTCGAGCGGAATGCGTGCCAGGCGATCAAGGATCTGGCGACGAACTTGCGGGCGCTTGCCCGCGATCCGAACGGCGGTCTTCGCCAGGCGGCCCAGCGCATCTTCGAGACCGAGCAGGCGACGCTGGCCGCCTGCGGCGGCATGCCAGCCACAGATCCCCGCAAGCCGTGGCAGCGGGTGTAGGGCAGCCGTGGTTTCGCACCCGGGTGGTGCAGCGCCGAGTCAGGGGCCTGCGCCGACGCCGTTCTTGGTGTCGGCGACGCGGCCGGACGGCCGGCCGGTACCGAATGCCTATTCGACGTACCGAGAGTGGGTGTCCGCCCCAGACGGCGATCCGGTGGCGCTTCGAAAGGCCGCCGACGCCTTCCGGCGGATGGCGTCCGCGCTCGAGTCGGAGCAGGAGCGGCTGGACAGGGCGGTCCACCGCTATACGGCGAGATGGGTCGCTGGTGGGCAGGAGGAGTTCTGCAACCTGTGGGCTGCGCGGTTCACCGGCGACCAATCCCTGATGAGTCCGGCGCTGGGCCAGATGTGGCGTGGTCGGTTCGGCTCGCAGCGGGTCACCGCGCAGGCTGCGTTCTCGCGGACGGCCGAGAACTGCCGGAACCTGGCCACGTGCCTCGACAGCTATGCGGCCGTGGTCGAGCGAGCAAAGGCCGAATACGAGGAGGCCGCCATCCGGGAGCGCGTTCAGGTCATCACGATGACCGCCGGTCTGGCGCTCGTCGTGGTGCCGTTGGCGCTGCCGGGAGTGGCCGCGCGGGTATCCGCGACTGTGGGCACTGGAGCGTTGGGGGCTTTCGCCACCTCTACCACCGGAGTCCTGCAATGGGCCGCGCTGGCCGCAAACCTGATCATCCGTGCGGCCATCATCGACGGTGTGCCTGCACTGATACTGGGCGGTGTTGGCGAGTCCGTCGCGCAGGCATGGATCAGACGGGCCGTCCATGGCGAAGACCTCCCGACCGCGGTGTCCCACGTGGACTTGGGAAAGGTCGAGCTGGCCGGGTGGCAGAACGCGGCCTTCATGGCGGCGACCAGCGTCGCGGCCGCGCCGCTCCGCGTCGGCGCAAGAAGCCTGCTCGGCCCTGTTGCGGGGGAGACGCTCGCGTTCACCACTGCCACCACGCTCACCAGTGCCGGAGCACAACAGTTGACGACCGGCCGGGTCGACCCCGGCCAGGTCATCGTCGATGCGATCATCGCTGCCGCTACGACTGCGGCCACGGTCAAGGTCGCGACTGCGCTGCACAACCGCTTCGCCGCCAGGCCCAACGTCGTCGTGCGCCTGAAAGGCGGTGTCGAGTTGCACGGCACGCCGAATGCCGACGGCAGCATCACGGTGCTGGGCGGCATGGAAGGCGGACGGCGGCGGCCGGTCGGCATCGGCCGCATCGCAGACGGCGTGCTCTACATCGACCCGTTCGACCCAGGCGGCGCAGCGTCCCTGCCCCGCTCCGGCTACCGGATCGTCGCCGACGCTGTCACTGCCTCGCCTGCACCGGCGGCCGGACTCCACGCAGCCAGCGGTGATCCGCTCATCCGCGCCTACGATCTCCGCGGCGCGGCCGTGAAGATAAGCCGACCAGTCACCTCGGCCGTCCCCGCAGACCTGGTCACGACCAAGAATCGGGTCGAGGTCTTCCTCGTCGATGCCGACGGCCGCCCACGCCTGCTCCACACGCTCGCCGATGGCCCGATGGGATCCCGGGTCGCCTCCGACGCGCGCGGCGAGGTCGTCCAGCTCACCGGGCGGAGCCCCGCCGATCTGTCCACGGCGGATGGACAGGCGATCCGGAAGGGAACACGGATCCGGGTCGACGCCGCAGGTACGATCACGCCGACCTCCCGACCGGCGGACTCCCACGGCGGCAGCGCGCCGACGTCACGGACCGGTGCTGTGGAGAGCTACCTCGTCCGGAAGCCGGGCTCGTCCACTCCGGAACACCCGCCCCGCGCTGGCGATCTCGCGGCCAGGGTCCGGCCGGTTTACCACGGGGGCCGGTTCAGCGGGTACGTCACCGCGGACGGCCGGCCTGCTCTCGCTGCGGTGTACGACCCGAACGGCGGTCTCACCGGGTACCTCACGCCGGACGGGCAGCACGTGGTCGCCGCGGGCCCGCGCCACGCCATGGCGACGGCTGGGGCGATCGACGCCGGGCCCGGCGCCGCGACCGAAGGCGCCCGGGTCGTCCGGAGCGGGCCTGCTCGGGTGGTGGCCAAGCTCGAGGTCACCGGGCCGTTCCTGCACCTGCCCGAGCGGTGGAAGGACGTCCCGGCTTTCATCCGTGACCAGGCGCCCACCGTCCCATTCGGAGCGGGCAAGGTGACGGTTCAGATCACAAGCCGGGACCAGATGCTCGAGCTCGCTGGCGGTTCGCTCGTCAGGGAGACCGCAACGACCACACGGGTGCAGTGGCAGCACCGGACATTGTCGGACGTCCTTGTTCAGAAGGTCAGCGTCGGCGCCGAGCACGGGCGAGCGCCGCTGTCCGGGATCCCGCTGCCGGAGGCGGTCGGCAGCGCCCTGCGGAACGCGCAGACCTTCCCGACGCCGGCTGGCGTCGTGAGGGTCGAGTGGTTCGTCGTCGACGAGTTCAAGCCGACGGGGACCGGGCCGCAGGTCACCGCCGAGTGGGTCACGAGGCGCACTACGGTCGTGCACGATGCGACCGGCACGCTGCCGAAGACGTGGAAGTCGTTGCCGGAGCGCCGTAGCGGTGTCCTAGCGTCGGCGCCGGCCAAGCACCAGAACGAGTTCAAGATCGGTCTGAAGGTGTCGCTCAAGGCCGGTGGCATCGGTCCCAGCGTGCTCGGTCTCCAGCCAGCGGCCAAGGGCGAGGTGGCAGTCGCGCTCAAGGGCGCGACGGCGGTGCGTTGGCTGGAGCTGGTTGAGAACGGCTTCGACGTACTAAAGGCGCTCGGCCGGGCACTTGCCGACCCCAAGGGGGTCGTGGAGATCAAGGGGGTGGTGGGGATCGAGTACAGGCTGGTTCCTGAATGGGCGGCCAGCCTGCTGCCCCGGATCGGCGAGCCCCACCTCGACATCGGGCAACTGCCCGGTCCACTCGGTGGTGTCGAGCACCTGGCCGCCAGCATCGAACCGGCGAAGATCGAGGCATCCGCCGAAATCGCCGACGTCGGGAACGCAATCCAGAGCCTGGCCAGCCGGCTGGGTCTGCCGGTCGACAAGGTCAAGCAGCTCATGGGCATCGCCGACGGCCAGATCCTGCCGCGCCGCGGAGACACCGCCCACGCACGTGCGCGTCGCTGATGTCCCGCGCGTTGTCGGCGGACCTGACGACACCGACGACGTAGGTGCCGGTTGCGGATCAGCGGCTGCGCCGGTGTGACCTGGTCAGGCGGTCGTGGGCAATGCTCACGATGACGACGCGTCGATGCCCTGAACCGAGGTACCGGCGACGAACGAGCCGCGACTCGGCTGGGCGCCGATGACCGGGCCCGGTCATCGGCGCACTGCGGCGGCCAGGTCGTATCGTCGCGGAAGATCTGGGGCGGCATGCGGCACAGCGGCTCCGCGTTAACGCCGCCGGGCCCACAAGACCACGCCGTACACCACGATGCCCAGCCCGATCAGAACCGTACCGGCGGCGATGCTGCTGCCGAGCAAAGCGACCATCTTAGTCGCACGCCTCCTCGAAGACGCAGAGGGTGTTGACGTAGTCCGCGGCGACCTGCTGCAGGGCAGGACGCTGGTCGCCCACCTCGCCGCTGACTGCGACGAGGAAGACAGCGTTCGCGCGGCGGATGATCGCGTGCGCTTCGTCGCCCGCCGCGGTGACCTGATCACCGTCGGGTCTGTACACGGCGGAGTACGCGAGGATGCCCGGCTCGCTGCCCACGGGCGTGCTCGTGACGCGCCAGAGTTGCGTCGCCGGCGCGCCGTCAGTCGTGGTGGGAATGCGCTTGCACGTGGCCAGCGCCTGGCGGAACTCGGCTAACGCTTCATGCGCGTCAGCGGTGGTGCGGTACACCACGAGCTGACGCACCTGGGAGTACTCCGGCACTCCCTCGTTGCGTATGGTGCGCATGTCGGTGCGCGTGCGGTCGGTGGGATACTCGGCAGGCTGGCATGGGCCGAGCGCCCACAGCGTGTCCAGGGCGTCGTCGGCGAGCCAGCCACGCTCCCCTTCGCCGGGAAGCCGCAAGCTGGCCGGGATCTCGGTGACCGTGGCCTCCGGTCCAGTAGTCGGCGGCGGCTGGCCGCCCGGCTCCGCAGTCCTCGCGATGGGTGAAGTGCCGGTTCGAGCGAGCGACTCCGCTTCGCCCGACCCGTTCTGAGGAGCGCCGCATCCCACACCGCCGATGATCGCGAAGGCGGCCACCGCACATCCGAGAGCGGCCTTCTTGAACGTTCCCATTCGTTCTCCTTCTTGTCCGAGACTGCGGCCACGTCGGGGCCACGCCACCGACAGGACACACCGGCCAGCCGAGCGAAACACCCGAGCGGATCGCGCACGCCCGCTCGCGCATGCTGCGACTCTCCGCAGCGGTGTAGCGATCCCCGCTGTGCAGACTCTGCGTCGCCCCGTTTTAGGCGAACAGCATTGCGCGGGGTCGAGCCGTGGGGACCCTGGGCACCCGGTAGTCGGCACCCGGACCGAGGGGTCGGTGCTGCGCGCGGTCGCCAATGAGGGCCATCGCGCATTCCGTCCAGGGCGATTGCGCACGCCGCAGGCGCAAACTGCCGAGAGCGTTGGGGTGATGCCTGATGTAGAGGATGACGGTCGCGAGTAGCGCAGTGGCAGAGGAGGGGCGCGGTGGCTGGCTTCCACGTCAATATCCAGCGGCTGCGTCGTCGGTCGGACTCGTTCGGCGAGGCTGCAGACATCATCCGGGGGATTCGTCTGGTCACGGGTCCGATCGAGGACTGTGACGCCGGTCCGGGAGATATCAGCCAGGCATGCGCTGACTTCGCCGACGCCTTGGTCCGTAGCCTCGAGGAGCTGCCGGTCGACGATATCGCGGGCAAGCTCGCGGTCACCGCGAAGGCGTATGAGCAGGTCGAGCAGGCCACTGCACTGGTGATCAAGGGCCGACCGTGACAGGGGACGAGGGGTGATCCCCTTCTCCTGGGCACAGGAGCCGGCGGAGTTTGCAGCCTTGGGGTTCAACCCGGCGCCGGGTTCGGTGAGGGCGGTCGACGACGCCGTGGCTGCGCTCGAGCGGGTTCTCCGGCGGCTGGACCACGTCGGTCAGCTTCTGGTCGCCCCGTCCGCGGATGGGTCGTGGTCGGACACTGCGGCCAACGCTTGTGCCGCCAGGATCGAGGATCTGAAGAAGAAGCTGCCGCGCCGGCGTGAGGCTGTGGAGGCCGTGTGCCAAGCGCTGTCAGGGTGGTCGGTGACGTTGTCGAGTAATCACCAGCTGGCCCACCGGTACGAGTTGGAAGCCGAAGCGGCGCAGAAGGCGGCGGAGGCGGCCCGCGCGAGCCCGATCTTCACCATGGCGGCGGTGTCGATCGACTGGGCGCGGTCGACCGAGGGTCGGCAGCGGCTGGCCGAGGCGCAGCAAGCTGTCAGCGAGGCGGAAGCGCAGCTGGCCGCCGTACGGGCGAAGGCCAATAAGCTGGAGGGCGACCACGGCCGGGCAGCGGACGCCGTGGCGCGGGCCATCCGCCGCACCGAGCCGCTGCTGGAGGTGCCCTTCGGCAAGCAGCCGCTGGGGCATCCGGCGTTTCTGGCGTCGGCGCTGTCTGCGCTGACGCTCTGGTCAGGTCGTGACCAGGGGGACGTGCCGGCGCCGTCGTCGTGGCCGCGGCCGGACGCGGGGTCCGGCCGGTGGGGTGCGAAGGCCCCGACGGCCGCGGATTGGCTAACCTATGCCAAGTGGGACGCGGTGCAGCTCGTGGCGGACGCTGAGGGCCGGACGAATGCGGCCCGGCACATGCGCCACTACCTCAACAACACCGGGGAGCCGCTAGACGTCGATCCGGGCCGGATGATGCGCGATCTGCCCCGCTTCCGTAAGGCCGTGGAGTATGACCTTTCCCGGCATGACGCGGAATGGCGTCGTCAGGCGTTGGAGTACTTCGAGCGGAGCGGCGGCCGGCCGTTTCAGATCCCGGTCGAGACGGATTGGCACGCAGGCAGCTCTGCGCAAAGCGATGACTGGTCATACGCCCTTGGGGAATTCTGGTACAAGGAGACTGGCGTCATCGAGGTAATCCCGTCACGTGACGGAGGCGAGCCGCAGATCACCATGCGCTATCAGGTCCATGTCTACGACACGTACAACTGGGACCAGGGAAAGGCCGTCCAAATCGATGGTCACCTTGTCAAAGACTCCGAGCTCGGCCGCCTGCACCACGTCGGACTGGCGCACGAATACGAGATGAGGGGCCACACCGACACGATGACGCGGTCTGTGGGCGACGGAAGCGGTCCGAGCCCGAGCATCACCCCGCCCACCGGCGAGCGCGACGGCACCAGGGCCGATCCGGCGCGCTGAGCCAGGTTCAGCTCGCCGCCCACTCAGCCAGCGTGGGCGCCGTCACATCGACGGTCTGGACGAGCAGCGGGCGCTGCTTGCGGCGCTCAACCGACCCGCGTCCGGTCGGCGGTGCCGACCCAACCTGCGCAGAGATCGCGGCCCGGCCACCGGCCCCATCCGCTTGCGGGACGCATGGTCGCGGCATGCCGCGTTGCATTCGGTGGCTGTCGCCCACGGAGACGGGGACCGGGAGCTGATCAAGTGAGCCTGCGTGCCAAGGGGTCCCCGAGCACGCTCAGGTCGTCCCGATCACGTGCCCTGACCCCAGGTCCCAGCCCCTTGCTGGAGTCGTGCTGAGGCGTGCCGTGGGGACGCCTCGCCACCCGTCGGCACCTCGGGGGGGACGCCCGGGATGCTGCCGCGCGCGCTTTCATGCAGA
>Ga0184623_10000964_pt1 | contig 12539 bp, 7 predicted proteins | sample PLM1_100_b1_FD_133138 | JGI IMG/M metagenome (GOLD analysis project Ga0184623, IMG submission 133138) | Groundwater sediment microbial communities from an aquifer in East River, Colorado, USA - PLM1_100_b1 | ecosystem: Environmental > Terrestrial > Soil > Riparian zone | place: USA: East River...
CTTCCCGAAGGACGTGGTCGAGCCGAGCGTCGAGGATGCCTCCATCTGCTCGGCGCTACGCCGGTGCGGTGCGCGCTTCCGCTATCTGCCGGCCGCCCGCGTCCACTTCGGGGCGCCGCTGACCCCGCGAGATTGGTGGCGCCAGAAGCTTCGCACGCGTCGTGGGTTCGAGCGTCTCGCGCGCGTCGAGCCCATCGTCCGGCCGATGCAGGCGGCGCTTCTCCGCCACGTCCGGCAGCTGCCCGCCGGCCGGTCGCTGACCGCCAGATCTCTGATCCTCCAAGAGCGACTGATACGAGCCGTCGCCTGGCTCCTGGAGCTGCCGGGGAGGCGTGGCCCCGCCGCCTGGCCCGTGATCCCGTCGACGAAGTCGCGGCTCAACCCCGCGCCCGGCTCGCCCGGGCCGCCGCCCGAGGCGCCCACCCGCCGCGGCGGCGCGTGATGCCTTCCCGGGCCGCCCTCGAGCCTCAGGTCTCCTCGGCGTGAGCCGTCCGATCCTCTTCATCGCCGGGAGAGATCCGCAGCTCGAGACCGCGGGCGGGCACTCGGCGTACGTCCGTGCGCACTGCCGCGCTGCGCTCCGCAAGGACTTCGAGCCGCATCTCTTCTGCGTGAGCCGGGCTTCCGGGTCCGTCGAGACGGAGTACGGTATCGTGCACCGAGCTTGCTCGCCCGTCGTACGACTCACGGGCATCTGGACCCGAGGCGCACCGATCGACGTGCCGATCATCGCCGGGCTCGTCACGCGTCTCGCCCCACGACTCGGCCACTCCCACCTCATCCACGGCTTCGCGCACTGGGCATCCGCCGGGGTCGTGGCGCGCGATCGTCTGCGCCGCCGCGGCATTGCCGTCACGACGGCCTCCAGCTTCTACACGACCGTCCGGCACGAGTCCATCGCCATCCGCGACCAGCGGCTACGCCAGGACCCCGGGCGCCTCGCGGTGCGGCCCCACCTGCGGCACGCATGGCTGGCGCTCGCCCTCGGCGGGCATGAGCGCCGCGCCGTGCGGAGGTCGCAGGTCCTGCTTGCCAACTACGAACACGTGCGCGGCCTGCTCGACGCAGAGTACGGCGTCGGCGAGCGAGTGCGGTTGTTGCCGTACGCCTCCGAGACCGCGTTCGAAGCGACGCGGTCAGCGTGGCGCCTCCCGGCACCGACGCCTTCGCCCCTCATCGTCGCCGTCTCGCGTCAGGACCCCCGCAAGGGCGTCGACCGCCTGATCGCGGCGCTCGCCCGTCTTGCCGGGGCGGGCCTCGACTTCCGTGCGGAGCTCGTCGGTCCCGGACCGCTGCTTGAGCGGCACCGGCGCCTGGTCCGCGATCTCGGACTGGGCGACCGCGTGGCACTGCCGGGTGAGATCCCGGAGGTGATGCGCGTCCTCCGCCGGGCCGCTCTCTTCGTGCTCCCCTCGCTCGAAGAGGGGAGCGGCTCACTCGCGCTGCTCGAAGCGTTACAGGCCGGCGTCCCGGTCGTCGCCTCCGCCTGTGACGGCGTCGTGGAGGACATCACACACGAGGTGAACGGCCTCCTCGTCGCCCCGGGAGACGTGGCCGCGCTCACCGCTGCCATCCACCGCCTCTTCCACGATGAGCCACTGCGACGGCGGATCGCCGCCGCCGGCCGTCGCACCTTCGAGGAACGCTTCTCGGCTCCGGCCTTTGCCGATGCGATCGGCCGGCTCTATGCCGAGCTCGGTTTCGAGCCATAGTCCCGCGCTATATCGGCGGTGGCGGGCACTATGTTGTCACGGCGCGGCAGAGGGGTGGCGCGCCCGAGGGGTGCCGGGCGAGTGCCACGGGAGCGGTTGACGAAGGAGTCGGCAGCCGCGGCCTTACATGACGGCCGCGGGCGGGGCTGGGGCGGGGCCGGGCGGGTCGGGGCCGAGCGAGCGGCCGCGGTGCGCGAGGATGGCACCGCCGGGGGATCGTGCAGTTTCGTACCCGCCTGAGACCCGGCACCCCCAGCCACTAAAGCCCGCCTGGCCACCGGCCGTCGGTTGACGGTGCGGGCGGGCTCGGTACTCCACGCGGGCTACGCGAGGACCTCCGCGTACGTCTCACCCAAGGCGCTGGCGAAGGCCTCGGCCGAGAACCTCTGGACGAACGTCTCGCGCGCGCGCTGGGCCAGCCGTTGCCGCAAGCCAAGGTCGGTCACCACCCGCCGAAGGGACTCGGCCAGCGCCGCCGCATCTCCGGGCGTCACCAGCAGGACACTGTCTCCGTCCGCGACGTCCTCGGGTATCCCGTCGATGTTGGAGGCGACGACGGCAACCCCCGCGTGCATTGCCTCGAGCAGCGCCAGCGAGCCGCTCGCTTCTTGGAGTGAGGGTAGGACGAAGACATGCGCATGCTGGAGGAAGGGGTACGGGTCGGGCACCCAACCGGTGATGGCCGTCACATCGTCGAGGCGCAACTGGGCGGCCAGTTGCCGGTGTGATGCAAGAAGCGGCCCCCCGCTCACGAGACACGCGCGGAATGGCACGCGGCCCGCCCGAAGGATGGCCAGGGCACGGAGGAGGACATCCACGCCCTTCCTGGGGTCGTGGCGGGATACCGAGACGATCAGGGGCACCTCTCGAGCCTCCAAGCGAGCGATCGCCTCCGGCTCGGCTGCTGGTTTCGTCCGCTGACTTCGGAGGAACGCGGCCTCCGAGGTGTAGGGCAGCTTCCGGATCGGAGCTCCGGTCCCGTAGGTTTCGACAAGGAGCCTGCGCACCGACTCGTAGTTGACCGTCACCAGACGGGACTGGACGTAGGCCCGTCGCTCGTACTGCGCGACGACGGTCTTGTTCCAGAGATGGTCGAGGCCGTAGCGGATCCGATGGAAGCGACCGTGGCTGGGGGCGACGCTCTGCATCTTCGCCCGGGTCTCGTGGTCGGCGGTCGTGTAGAAGCCCGTCAGCACCGGTGCCTCGACGCCATGGCGCCGAAGCCGTCGACTGGCGAGGAGGCCGATGTAACCCCAGGTGCTGAACCCGTGGATCAGGCAAGGCCCGTTTCGGCGCAGGAGAAACCGTTCCAGGCTGGCCGCGACCACCGGCGCGTGCAAGGGGATGAAGCTCCGGTGGAACTCCATCTGCGGGTCGCGGCGAACGAGCTGCAGAGGCGACGACCGGATCCGGTGGACGACTCCGAAGTCCGTTTCGACGACATCGGTGCGAGAGGTCGCGCAGAAGGTATGCGGCTCGAAACCGGCCCGAATCGCCGCCCGAGCGTGCACACGGGCATAGTGCTGGGCACCGCCCCGGCCCTCCACAGGGTCCTTGCCTGAGATGAAGACCACGACCCGGTCAGACACGCGGCGTGATCCTCGTCGGCCGACCTTCGCGATGAAGCGTTGTCGAGCCCTCCAACCGCCCGGTACCCGAGCCGAGCCAGCCGCGGATCAGATGCTGAAATGGGGTCGCGGAGCCCTCGTAGTGGGCCTGGAAGCGGAGCAGGCGATCCTTGACGGCGGCGAGGCTGCGGAAGTCGTCGGGCGTGAGGACCTTCCCCGATTCTGCCGGATGCGACGAAGCCTCACCGCCCGATCATCTCACGCTGCGGATAGCACGAATAGCGTGGCGCAGATAGTGGCGCCAGACCGGGCTTCCCATCAGCCGGTCCACGCGGCTCGCGAGCCTGCCCCATCGGTCCTTTACGCCGCTGCGAGCGGCGACAATGTCGCCTATGCGCTGCCGCTCGACCTGATCCGGCCTGATAGACCGCCATTCGTGCAGCACCCGGGCCAGCTCGCCGAGGCGCGGATCCCTCGCCCCGGTCAGGGCGGCGGCTCGCATCGTATCCTCGACGAAAGACACCTGGTTGGCGACGGCGTGCGATCCTTTGAAGGCAGCGCGCTCGAACCGCTCGTCGGGCAGGCTGCGCGGCAGCGCAAGACCCAGGGCCGCGCAAGCGGTCGCCAGGGTCAAGCAGCGTGCGCAACGCCCGCAGTTCGTGGCGAGGCCGTGGATCCAGCACACCTGCAAGGCGTTGAACGCCTCGGGCCAGGTCGCGATCGCCGCGAGCTTCGCGAGCCTCGGCGTGTCGCCGCCGTGGTGACGAATGGGAAATCGCGCCGAGCCGAGCAACGGATCGATCGCCGGGTGCGATCCCTCCGCAAGGGTGAAGCGGCGGTGATCGTCGGAGGCAGCGATCAATCCGTCACTGAACCTGCCCGACAGGATCGTCAGGACCGTCGCCAGCATGACGCCGAAGGCGTCCTCCCAGCTGATCCTCGCGAAGGACTCGCGCCAGTTGGTGGTCACCGGAATGAGCTCCATGCCGCGCGACGCGAGGGTCCTGGCCGCGGCGTCACGCAAGGCCGCTCCCGACTCGCGATCGGACACCGGGATGTTGTAGCCGAGAACGATCGCGCCCGCAGCCCGTCTGCCGTCTCGGCTGACCTTCAACGCGGTGTAGCTGCTATCGAGCCCGGACGAGAAGCCGAACAGCGTCCCGCGGGTGGCGGCCGGTGGCCGTTCGAGCAGCGATTCGGCCGTAATTTGGACCCGCCGATAGGTCGCCGGCCGCCAGCAATGCCAGACGTTCTGGTAGTCCGCAAGATTCTCGAGCAGCGACAGGGACACGCTGGAGCGAACATGCATGTCGCGTCCGAGCTTCATGGCGGGAAACAGGAAGGCCAGCAGAAAGGCGTCCCCAAGGACGGCGGGGTCGGCCGAATCGGCCGGGAAGCGGAAAAACACCTCCGCCGGCGCCAGTCCTTCGCCCTCGAGGCGCGCGGTGGCGATCGCCTCGGTCCCTTCGGTGCGCAGGGGATCGATCGTGACCGAGAGCGAGGGCACCGCGACCGCGGCCCGCTTGCTGGGCAAGGCGGCGCGCGAACGGCTGGCGCGCGGCGCGTGGGCGATGGGCGCGATCGACGCGCAGAGCTTCTCCCAATGGTTGTCGAGATCGGTGAGCGCGACCGCGCGCGCCTTCTCGAGATTCTCGGTCAGCGTCGCCCGGTCGTGCAGCGCCCGTGCGAGAACCTCGTCGATATGCTCCGCCGCCCGTTCGAGATCGAGGTCGAAACCATCGATGCGGGCATGGTCCAGAGCACCGACCATCCGCACCCGCGTATACTCGCCGTGATGAAGGCCGATCGCCGGCACCGCGCCGGCCAAGGCGAAGACAAGCGGGTGGTAACGCGTCGTCACCACGAGCGATGCTGCCCCGACCATCCAGCGGGTCTCCGCGGCGCCGTGGAGCGGCAACCGGCGAACCCGATCGCGACGATGGAGCTTCGCAACGAGCTCCTCATGACGTGTCACATCGAGCATCGTATGTGGGCACAGCGCAACGACGGCATCCTCCCGGCCGGCAAAGGCGATGATACGCTCCAGGACCGCCACCTGAAGGTCGATCGGAAGCTCAACATCCGAGTTGTGACCGAGCGTCGCGATGATGACCGGGCTGCCGCGGCCGAACGGCGATCTTGAGACCGGGCGCGGCGTGATGGCGATCGCGTCGTCCGGCTGGTGACTGAGGCGGTCATCTGGAATGCCGAGCCCCGTGAGCAACGCCGCGCTTGACGACTCGCGGACGCCGATGATCTCGGCGCGACCCAGGATGTCGCGCAGGATGATCCGCTGCGTCGTCGCCAGCTGCGGCCCGATCGTCTGGCTGGTGAGCGCCACCGGGACGCCTTGCGCGTGCGCGATGGCGACCGCGGTCGCGCGCCCATAGGCCAGATTTGGCCATCGCGCATTGATATTGCCGCCGCCGGCGATGACGAGCGCGTCCGCGCTGCGGATGGCGGCCGCGGCGTCGTGCAGATCGTCGATCTCGCGGAGCCAGGCGCCGGCGGCACCGTCGGCGGCCACATCCAGGGCTCGCTGGAAGCAGAACAGAGCCTCGGGCTCGTCCGGGCGGTCGTGGCAGGGCAGCATGAGCGCGGCTGTTCCGAATTGGGCCGCCGTCGTCTCCGGGTGGCACGACATGGCGATGACCTCGGCCTCCGGCCAGCGCGCCCGCAGCCGCGCGAGCGCGACCTCGAACATGGCGTCATCCCCGACATGGCGGTAGCCGACATCGCCAACCACAACGATGCGCATCCGGCGCTATCCCCTTCATGACACCAAGGCGGCGGTCCCCGGACAGTGGGGACCGTGGGCACAACGTCCTACCTGTCCATGCGGATGGCTCCCTCTCACACTGGAGGCCCCTGTGATGCGCTGGACGATACCGACCCTGGGCCGGGTGGTCAATGGCGATCTCGCCATCCGTTCGTGCCCTCTGGACAAGCAGCGAACGCGAGCCAGCGGCGGCGGCGGCCGCGAGCCACGATGCCCAGCGCGGACGTCGGCGGCAGCATGGTGCCCGTGAGCCATCCTCGGAACGACGCCCGCCAGAACCCCGCGAACCACGCTGCGCCGGCGGGCGGGCGCTCGAGCAGCGATTCGGCCGTAAACTGGACCCGGCGATAGATCGACGGGACCGACAAGGAGATCGCGCGGGTGCGCCCGCTTGCGCCGGCTACCCGTCGCTGCCCTCCCCTGCTACCATCTGAAGTATGTCCGATCGCCCTTCAATCTCCGTCATCCTGGCTACCACCGATCCCTGGCCCGACCTCGCCACTTGCCTGGCGGTCTTGGAGCCCCAGGTCAGCGCGCTGAACGGCGAGCTCATCGTCGGGGACGCTCACGGCGCGGGTCTGGACCCACAGCATGTCGCGGAGTCCCGCTGCCTTACCTGGATCCGGCTGCCCGGAGCATCCGTCTTCGAGCTGCGCGCCCGGGCCGCAGAGCTGGCACGCGGCGAGATCATCGCCGCCACGGAGGACCACTGCGTCGTCGCGCCCGATTGGTGCGTTGAGATCCTGCGGGGCTTCGCGCTGCATCCCAAGGCCCTGGGCCTGGCGGGACCCGTCTTGAACGGCTCGCGCAGGCACCTCATTGACTGGGCCAACTATCTGCACACCTTCGGGGGCTTGCTTCCTCCGTACGACTGGGAGCAGCGTGAGCGTTGCCCGCCGAACGCCAACGTGGCTTACCGTCGCAGCGTATTCCCCGCCGGATCCCTCTCGCCCGGCTGGATGGAGCTCGAGCTCAACCCGCGCCTTTTCCGGCGGGGCCACTTCGCCTTTCATGAATCGATGGCGGTCACCCACGTGCAATCCCATGGATTCTGGAACACCCTGCGCACCCATTTCGACAACGGCCGCAGCACGACCGGACTCCATCCGATCCGTCTCTCGCGAAGACAACTCCCCTGGAATGTCTATCGCGGGACGCTACGCGCGCTGGGCGGGCGGGACCGGCACGACCCCGAGATCCGTACGAGCATGCCATTGCTCTTCCTGCTCTCCTGTTGCCATGCCCTTGGGGAGACCGTGGGCATCCTGGCCGGTCCCGGCCGGAGTCCCGCCCGCTTGCGCTGATCCCGTCGCATGACCCGACTCCCGCGCCCAGCCGGCCCGATGCGGATCGTGCACGTCTCCCCGTCCTACACCCCCTGCATCGGCGGCAGCGAGCGCATGCTGCAAGCCGTCTCGGAGCGGCTCGTCGCCCGCGGCCACGCCGTGACAGTCCTCACCCTCGACTGTGCCACCCAGCGCGACTTCACTTCCAGGACCGGCGCGGGGCTTCCGTCCTGCGAGCTGCTCAACGGGGTCAAAATCATTCGGGTCTCCCCGAGCGGAGGGGGGTTCCTCCGCTCGGTCGAGTGGTGGCTGCGCCAGCGAGGAGGCTGGCGCACCACGACCTGGCTCCTTGGTAACGACTTCGACTACGCGCTTTCCAGGCCCAGCGGCCTCAGCATGATCCTGCCGCTGCTCCGCCTGAAGGCGGACGTCGTCGGGACCGTCAACTGGGGCTTCGGCGTCTCCTTCTGGGTCTGCCACTCGTTGCGACTGCGTCGCGTCCCCCACGTGGCAATCCCCGTGCTCCACATCGATCGGCCCTGGGCTCAACGGAAGCTCTACGCGCGCTTGTTCAAGACCTGCGCCACCGCGATCGTCCTGACCGACGCGGAGCAGGAGTTCGTGCGTGCGAAGGGGGCCCCGTCCGCTGTGGTGGCCGGCGGAGGTGTGGAACCCGGCCGGTTCCAGCAGCGGGATGGTGCTGCGATCAAGGCGCGTTACAACCTGGGCGCCCGCCAGGTTGTCGGTTTCATCGGAAGGCAGGACTCCCTCAAGGGCGTTCCCACGCTCGTCGAGGCCATGCGGATCGTCTGGGAGCACGCACCCCAAACGGTGCTGCTCATTGCAGGTCCCCGCTCGCACCGGGACCGCGCGACCAGCGACAAGCTGCACGCCCTCTCGGAATCGGAGCGGCAGCGCGTGCTGCTCATCGATGACTTCGCCGACGAGGAGGGCCCATCGATCATCGAGGCCTGTGACCTGCTCGCACAGCCCTCGGTCGAAGAAGCCTTCGGGCTGGTCCTGCTGGAAGCCTGGATGTGTGGAAAGCCGGTCATCGGAGCGGATATCCCCGCGACTCGGTGTCTCGTCGATCATGGCGGCGACGGATGGCTCGTGGCGCCGTTCGACCCTGTGGACTTGGCCGCCAGGATCCGGAGTCTACTCGCCGACCCCGAGACCCGTGCGGCCTTCGGGCGCCGCGGTCGCGCGAAGGTCCTTTCGCGCTACACCTGGGGGCGTATCACGGACATCTGGGAGGCGACCTATCGCACGGTCGTCACTCACCGGTCACCGCTCACCGGCCACTCGCCACAAGCCGCGAGCCACCAGCCTCGCCGCCCTCACCACTAGCGGCCGCAACGGGCCTAGGCGGGCCTCTCACGGGCCCGCTCAGCAATCGACGGCGACTGCTGCCGGGGCAGTCGTCTGCGCCGCTCACGCGGCCCTTGACGACGCCCCCTGTCCCGGGAGCAGGATCGCCGCAGGAGCCGGATCAGAGCCGGGCGGGCTGCGGGGCCGGCGGCTCGACGACGCTGAGGTCTTTCAGGGGGTCCTGAATGCCCACTGCAGGGGGCCGCGTGATGCGAACTGGCGTTACTGTTTCGTATGGGCCCGAGGGATGGTTCCGCTCTAGCACGCGGGGCGGCCCGGGCCGCCTTGCCGGCCCGGGCGGTTCGGGCTAGCCTGGAGGGCAGCATGGCGGCTTCTTCGCCGCTCACCCGTCCCCTCCTCCTCCTGGTCTTCGGCACGAGCCTGATCGTGTTCCTCGTCTCGCCCATTCGTCAGATCGCCGACTCCAAGTACTCCATGGTGCTCAGCCAGAGCCTCTGGGAGCGCGGGCGCTTCGATCTCGACGGCTATTTCGTCCCCGAGCGGGATCGGTACGGGACGCGCCTCGAGACCGTCAAGGGCCACTTGTACTACTACTTCCCCCCGGGCAGCGCGGTCCTGTCCGTTCCGTTCGTCGCCGTGATGAACGCGATGGGAATCGTCGCCGTGCGTCCCGACGGTCGCTACGACAGGGCCGGCGAGCGGATGCTGCAGGCGCTCCTGGCCGCCCTCCTCATGGCGGGCCTGACGACGATCATGTTCCAGACGGCCCGGATGCTGCTGTCGCCCGGCTGGAGCCTCCTCGTGGCCGCGGGCGGTGCGTTCGGCACGCAGGTCTGGAGCACGGCCTCGCGCGGCCTGTGGTCGGACACGTGGACGATCTTCCTCCTCGGCTGGGCGATCGCCATGCTCGTGAAGCTCGACCGAGGCGAGGGCCGCCCTCGCCCGGCCCTCCTCGCCACCCTGGCTGCGTGGTCGTACTTCGCTCGTCCCACGAGCAGCGTCGCGATCCTCGCCGTGACGGCGTACCTCCTCGTGAGTCACCGGGCCATCTTCCTGCGCTATGCGCTGACCGGGAGTGCCTGGCTCGCGCTGTTCGTCTGGTACTCGTGGACGCACTTCGGGGCCGCCTTGCCTGCCTACTACCAGGCCCAGCGCCTCGGCTTCGGGCGGGTGAAGCTCGCGCTGGCCGGAATTCTCGTCAGCCCATCCCGCGGCTTGCTGGTCTTCGTCCCCACCCTCCTCTTCGTGGCCTACGTGATCGTTCGGTATCGCCGTCACCTGCCGCAGCCCCGCCTCGTCTGGGTCGCCCTCGCGACCATCGCCGGTCACCTCACTGTCGTCGCCGGCTACTGGCAATGGTGGGCGGGCCACTCCTACGGCGCCCGCTTCACGACGAGCCTCGTGCCATGGTTCGTCCTGCTCGCCATCCTGGGCATCCGTGCCCGGCACGACGCGCGGGCCGCGGGCGCGGCCAGGAGGGGCGGGATCTGGCGCGCGGAGCTCGCGACGGGCGCCGCGCTCCTCGTGGTGAGCCTCTTCGTCAACGGACGCGGCGCCACCTCGGCGGCCACCGCCGAGTGGAATCGGCTTCCCGTCGACATCGACGAAGCGCCGCGCCGGGTCTTCGACTGGCGGCGGCCGCAGTTCCTGGCCGGACTGCTGCCGCCGCCGTAGCGGCCGTGGACTCGCGCGGCGGGCCTGACGCCCCGGTCACGGCCACCGCCGCGTACGCTTGACCGAGGGCCGCGCTGAACGCGTCGGCGGAAAAGCGCGCCTCGATCGTCGCGTGCCCGCGCCGGGCGAGCCGCTGGCGCACGGTCACGGGATCCTCGCGGCATTTGACCGGAGCTCTCTGTCGAGGCTAGGCTCGGCGAAGTCCATACCTCATGGGACCGCCTGTCATCCTCGTCTGCGGTCAGGACCCGCTCGTCGGCCGGAGCGGTCATCCGAGCTTTACCCGCGCGCAGGCGCGTGGCGCGAGGCTCGCCGGCTTCGATCCTCACATCTTCTGCACGGGCGCCCCGGTGGGCACGCGCGAGGACGACTTCGGAACTGTGCATCGGGTCGGTCTCTCGCGGCTGCGTCAGATGACGCGGTCGCACGCCTTGGGCCTCAACAAGAGCTTCCTTGGTGTGGACGGGCCTCGCCTGGCCACGGCCATCGCCCGCTTCGCCTCGGGGGAGACCGCTCATCGCGGCCCCTTTTTGATCCACAGCGTCAGCACGTGGGGCTATGCCGGCGTCCTGGGCGCGGCGAAACTGCGCCAGGCGGGGCTTACCGCGCTGACCGTCAACACCGTCTACACGACGATGCGCCACGAGCTGGACGCGAAGGTGCGCGGGCTCCCCGCCCGCGCGCCCTTGCGGTCCCACCTCTACTTCCGTGGCGAGCGGCTGTGGGCCCGGGCGAAGATCATCGGCTACGAGCGGCGTGCCTACCAGGAGTCCGACCTGATTGCCGTCAACTACGAATCGGTGCGCCGGCTCTTCCTCGCCGAGTACGGCGCCGGCGCACCGATCGAGCGGCTGCCCTACGCGGCGGAGTCGGCCTTCCTCCGTGAGCCCCTCGGGGAGCGTCCGCCCGCGCCGCCGGAGCTTGCAAGGCTCGAGCCCGCCGACGCGCCGCTGATCGTGTCGGTGTCGCGCCACGATCCCCGTAAAGGTATGAACGTCCTGCTCCACGCGCTCGCCGAGCTGCGGCGCGGGGGCGGGCGGTTTCGAGCCTGCCTCACGAGCGGCGGCCATCTGCTCGAGCAACACCGGGAGCTCCTGAAGCGGCTCGACCTGGGACTGACCACGGTGCTGACCGGCTGGGTGCCCGATCCGTTCCCCTACCTGCGACACGCCGATGTGTACGTGCTGCCGTCGCTCCAGGAGGGCAGCGGCTCGCTCGCTTTGCTCGAGGCGCTCCAAGCCGGCCCCGCCGTGGTCGCGTCCGGCATCGACGGCATCCCCGAGGACGTGACGGACGGCGACAGCGCGCTCCTGGTTCCCGCCGGCCAGCCCACGGCGCTGGCCGGCGCACTGGCGCGGGTGCTCGCTGACACGGAGCTGCGAAAGCGCATGGGCCGGCGCGCGCGCGAGACGTTCGTCGAGCGCTTCTCGGCCGGCGCGTTCGCCGCCGGTCTGCGGCGGGCGTGGGCGGCCCTCGGCTTCCCCGGCTGAGCGGGCGTGAGAAGCCGCTCAGTCCAGACCGCGGGCGGAGGGGGCCTGGGGAGCGGCGCCCCGCTCACCTCCCGGACTGACGATCTGGACGATCTGGTAGCGTAGGTCGCGGCGAGGTCGCGTGAGTGCTTCCTGTGTTTCACCCTTGCCCGCGCGGAGACGGGACTATACTCTCGCCCGGGAGGGCGGAGCCGGACGACGGCCCCGCAGGGAGGGAGGGCACCATGAGCACGAATCGGCGGCAGTTCCTCGGCAGCGCGGTGGGGGGCCTCGTGGCGGCGGGGGCCGCCGCCGGGACCAGGCGGGCATGGGCCCAGGGCGCGTCCGCCAAGATCAAGCCGGGCGGCCGTGACGTGCTCCTCGTGGTGGACGTGCAGAACGACTTCATCCCGGGCGGGGCCCTGCCGGTGAAGGAGGGCGACCTGATCGTGCCCCTCGTGAACCAGATCGCGGCGGGCTTCGAGCACGTGATCATGACCCAGGACTGGCACACGCCGGGTCATATCTCATTTGCCTCCGCGCATTCCGGCAAGAAGCCGTTCGAGACCACCAAGCTCGCCTACGGCACCCAGGTTCTCTGGCCGGATCACTGCGTGCAGGGTACGGCCGGCGCCGATTTCCACAAGGACCTCAAGATCCCCCACGCCGAGCTGATCATCCGCAAGGGCTATCGCAAGCAGATGGACTCCTACTCGGCC
>Ga0184623_10000966_pt1 | contig 12515 bp, 15 predicted proteins | sample PLM1_100_b1_FD_133138 | JGI IMG/M metagenome (GOLD analysis project Ga0184623, IMG submission 133138) | Groundwater sediment microbial communities from an aquifer in East River, Colorado, USA - PLM1_100_b1 | ecosystem: Environmental > Terrestrial > Soil > Riparian zone | place: USA: East River...
CATGCTGAAGCGGCCGCCCTTCTTGATCTCACCCGCCGGCGTCGTCGTCTGGGCCGCGCCCTCGCCGTCTCCGTCGCCGCCGCAGGCGGCCAGCCAGGCAGGAAGCGACATGAGCGCCCCGCCTGCGCCGAAGCGCAGGAGGGCCTGCTTACGGGTGATCTCCTCCTTGACGAATCTCTCGATTGCATCGAAGTCCCGAGGGTCTATGTCGGGTGGCGGCTTGCTCATCAGGTCTCCTTTCGCAATTTCCGTTTACCAGGGCGGCGTCGCCGCGCCGAGCACAGCGGCCATGCCGACGCTCGAAGCGTTTCGATAGGCGTGGGGGGTCTCGGTCCTGAAGCGAACGAGGTCGCCCTGGGAAAGGCGGTGGACCTCGTCGCCGAAGAGCAGCTCGATCTCGCCGAAGAGCACGTAGGCGATCTCCTCGCCGGGGTGGGCGATCATGTCGTCCTCGAAGGTCCCTCCCGGCTCGAAGGAGAGCAGGCAGGGCTGGAGGGTGTGACCCTGCGGCCCTCCCAGCAGCTGGTACAGGACTCCCTTCCCTCGCCTCACGGGCTGGACGCTCGCCGGAGCGTCGCGGATGACCTCGACCGACCGGTCGGAGTGGTTCGGGCCGTCGGGCTCGGCGAGGAGGTCGGTGAGGCGGAGCCCGAAATGGTCGGCGACCCGCTGGAGGCGGCGGAGCGAGATACCGCCGCGGCTGTTCTCGATGTCGGAGAGGGACGACGCCGAGATTCCCATGGCGCGCGCCTGCTCGCGCAGCGTCCGCCCGTGTTGCGCGCGAAGGCGCCGGACTCGCTGGCCGACTATCGAAGCTGTCTTGTCGCTCGTCTGTTCCGTCGTGCCACCCCGAACAGATGGGCCGTGACCGTTCGGATCGCGCGAACATATGAAGCGGCGCGGCGCATGTCAAGGCGGCCGAGTGTTTGACCGAACCCCCTCAGCGGTGAAGATCGGAATGTGAGCCTTCGCGGCGAGCCGATCGAGCAGACCGTCGTCCTGCCGGACGGACGAGAGGTCGTCATCTGGATCGGCGTCCCGAACGACTCCTACATCCGCCACCGCGACATCGAGACGGTCACTGTCGAGCTCCGCACTGGAGACGCGGTGCTGGCCACGGTGAACTCCGTGCTGGAGCCGCGCCAGACGAGCGAGGCGCGGGCGCTCGCGCAAGAGCTTGCCGCCGGTCTCGGGTCGGGCGAGCTCGAGCCGACCGCCGGCGCGATCGAGCCGCTCACCGACCGGGTTCCGACGCCCGGCGTGTAGAACCTGCGGGGGTGCGAGCCCCCAAACCGCTTCTGCAGGGCCTCGAGCGCGTCGGCGTCCTCGCGCCCGCCTACCGCTTGTACGAGCGCGCGCGAGCGCTGCGGGGCCGAAACGGCCGAGCGGAGAGCGACGGACTACCGCTTCCGCCCGCGAGGCTTCGTCTCGTCGTCGCGGGCACGACTAACGCGAGCTGGTTCCTCGAGAGCGGCCGCACGACGGCTGAGACCATCAGGGCCGCCGCTGCCCGCCACGGCGCGGATCTGGGCGAGATCGAGCGCTTGCTCGACTTCGGCTGTGGCTGCGGACGCGTCACCCGCCACTGGCGCGACCTAGGCGCTCTCGTCCACGGGTCGGACTACAACGCCGACCTCGTCGATTGGTGCAGGCGCAACCTGGCCTTCGCCACCTTCACGACGAATCGCCTCGCCCCGCCCCTCCCGCTTCCCTCCGAGAGCGTCGACGTCGCCTACGCGGTCTCGGTCCTCACGCACCTTCCCGAGGAGCTCCAGCACGCCTGGCTGACGGAGCTCCGTCGGGTCGTCCGCCGGGGTGGCCTGCTCATCCTCACGACGCACGGCGACCGCTACCTCGAGCGCCTCGACGACGACGAGCGGGCACGGTACGAGCGCGGGGAGCTCGTCGTCCGGTGGGAGTCGGTCGCGGGGACGAACCTCTGCACGGCGTTCCACCCCGAGCGTTACGTGCGCGAGCGGCTGGCACGGGGGTTCGAGCTACTTGAGTACGTCCCTGAGGGCATCGCCGAGGGGACGCCCCACCACGACCTCCTTGTTCTGCGCACCTCACGTTCAACGGCGCGCTAGTCCCGTTCAGGACTTCGCGCGCCGCCGGCCCTACCTTCGACTCACACGTCAAGGGGAGGGAAGGGATACGTATGGCACGAGTGCGGGTTGTCCTCGTCGCTGCGCTGGCCGGCGTCCTGCTGGCGGGCTGGTCGAGCGCGTCCGCGGCGAGCGGGCCCGTCGTCGCATCCGCGAACGGCGGCAGCATCTTCGACGTCCACAACATGTTCGGCTTCGAGCTCATCGAGGTGCAGCCGTTCACGTTCACCGCTCAGGTCTACGCCGACGGCAGCGTGCACGGCAGCTACCTGTACCGGACGGTCGACGACGGCGTTCCGTTCCTGGCCCGCGGGCCGCTGACCTGTGCCGTCATCGCCGGGAACCGCGGCTGGTTCGGCGGGCTGATCGAGCATTCGAGCGACCCGTCCATCGAGGGCCTGGAGATGTGGTTCCAGGTCGCCGACAACGGCGAGCCCGGCGCCGACGAGACGCCTGACATGTCCACGCTGATCGGCGCGGGCGGGCCCGGGACCGCGCAGGACTACTGCGACCGCGCGCCCCAGGCCATGTTCCCCTTCTTCCTCGAAGGCGGGAACATCCAGGTTCCCTCGGGCTAGCAGTCTCGACGCACGGCGGAGCGGTAGCGGGCCGGTGTCAGGCCGGTGTGGCGCTTGAACGCGCGCGTGAAGTGGCTCTGGTCGGCGAAGCCTGCCTCGGCGGCGAGAAGCGCGAGGCAGGTCTCGCCGGCCGCAAGCTGAGCCGTCGCCCAGTCGAGCCGGAGTCGCCGCGCGTAGGCGCCGATCGACGTTCCGTGGTGCCGGCGGAAGACCCGGGCGAGGTGGCTTGGATGGACGCCGACCTCGATCGCCAGCTCGCCGAGCGCCGGCGCGTTTCCCGGGATCTCGTGCAGGCGTTCCCGTACGGCGGCGAGCCAGGCCGGCGGCCTGCCTGCGGGACGGCCTTCGTCGGCGCCGCGCATGAGGTCGGAGACGAGCTCCAGGCCGTAGCCTTCGGCCGCGAGCCGGGACACCGAGTCCGAGGCCGCAAGCTCCCCGGCCACCCGCCAGCCGAGCCCCGTAAGCCGACCGTCGTGGACGTGCCGCAGGCCGGCCACGATTCCGTTCCAATCGCTTAGGCTTGGCCCCTCTTCCTCTGCCGGCAGGAGCAGGAGCACGGTCGTGCCGGTACGGCCGAAGCGTGTCGCGTGGCGCGCGCCGGCCGGCATCGTGACGACGCTGGCCGCGCCCAGGGTCTGGGTCGTCCGCGCGAAGATCTTGTCCATCGCGCCGTCGAGGACGACGACGACGTAGGGCACCTCCGGCTCGAAGGCAGGCAGGAAGGACGAGGCCGGGAAGACGATGTGCCGGAACTGGAACCGGCCCGCGCGCCCCATGGTCACGCGCACGCCGTCCTCGACGATCGTCGTCGCCGTCATGCCCATTTCGACCAGGAGGCGCTGGAAAGGTTAGGCGGGCTTGCGCGACCGGACCGAGAGCCCCCACGCCCGGCCGGAAGCGAACAGCCGATCCGCGTCGACCTCGTCGACCCAGCCGATGAAGTGCTTTTCCGGGTTGTCCGGTGTCGCGCCGTACAGGGCAGCGCGCACCGCGAGCGCCTCATCGATCTCGCCGAGCTCGCCACGCTCGAGCGCCTCGTAGCGCTCCTCTGCCGCCGGTCCCTCTGCGTAGCCCTTGCCCACGAGTTCGATCCTACGTGCGAGGGCCCGATCGTGCCCACTCGTTCAGGTCGTACCAGTGCGTGTCCTGAAGGGCGGCCGCGATCCTCGCGTCCGTGTGGGCGGGGTTGAAGACGTTGTGCTCGAGGTCGGCGCAGATGGCGATCGCCTCGCGCGGCACGTCGGGAATGTTGATGAGCACCTCCGCGGGAAGCTCCGCCTCGGCGACGGTGTAGTGCTTGAAGTGCAGGTCCGGCGCGATCTCGAGCAGCATCGGCCAGTCGGGGCAGCTGCGCGTGCTCACGGCACCGGGATTCGGGGCTCGTAAGCGGGAACCTCCCGCACGAGCCCGGCCAGCACCTGGATGAAGGCGGGATCGTCGTTCAGCGACTCGATCCGGTCGAGCTCGAGGCCGAGCTCGGCCGCCTTCTCGCGGGCCTCGACGTCGATGTCCCAGAGGATCTCGAGGTGGTCGGCGACGAAGCCGACCGGAGCGACGAGCACCTTGCGTACACCCTCGGCGTGAAGCCGCTCGAGCTCGTCGAGGATGTCCGGGCCGAGCCACGGCTCGCCGGTCGCGCTCTCGCTCTGGAAGGCGAAGGACCAGCTCTCCACACCAGCCCTATCGGCCACGAGCCGCGAGGTCTCCAGTAGCTGGTCACGGTACGAGTCGCCTTCCTCGAGGATCCGCTTCGGCAGGGAGTGGGCGGTGAACACGACATGAGCATCGGTCCCGCGCACGCGCCCGGCGACGACGTCGATGAACGGCTCGTAGGCGTGGTAGCCGCCGATGAAGACGAGCTCGGCCTTGCCGGCGAGGGCATCCTCGAGCTGGCGGTGGTAGGCGCCCACCGACATGCGCGCGTAGTGCGGCGCGAGCACGAGGCCGGTCACCCGCTGCGCGCCCTCGCTGACCGCGCGCTCTGCCGCCTCGGCGATCCGGGGCTGCCAGTGCTTCATGCCGACGTAGACGGGCATGCCGAGCTCGCGCTCGAGCGCCTTCCGCTGCCGCTCGGTGATCTCATTCAGCGGCGAGCCGCCGATGCGGCGGTAGCGCTCGGCAAGCTCCTCGACGGCCGCCTCCGGGACAGGCCCGCCACGGATGTCCTCGAAGTACGGGCGGATGTCTTCGGGACGCGAGGGGCTCCCGTAGGCCATGAGGACGACCGCGGTTTTCAAGCCGGAACTCTCGCTGTCGCTCGTTGGACGAGCTCCACAATCCGGCGCAAATCCGAAGGATTTGAGCCGGGCAAGACGCCGTGGCCGAGGTTGAAAATGTGCCCGGGCCGCCCGCCGACGGCGTCCAGAATGCGGAGCGCGGCTGCTTCGACGCGCTCGAACGGGCCGAGGAGGAGCGCGGGGTCGAGATTGCCCTGGACCCCCCGGTCTTGGCCGACGAGCTCCCAGCCGCGCTCGATGGGCACGCGCCAGTCGAGCCCGATGACGTCCCCGCCCGCGGCGGCGAGGTCGCCGAGGAGGTGGGTGGTGCCCGTCCCGAAGTGGATCGTCGGGACCTCGACCGCGGCGAGGACGCGCGCCGAGTAGGGAGCCACGAACTCGCGGTAGTCGTCGACGGACAGCGCGCCGACCCACGAGTCGAAGAGCTGGACGACGTCGGCGCCTGCCTCGACCGTCGCGGCGAGGTAGGCGGCAAACGTGTCGGCGAGCTTGTCCATGAGGGCGTGCCAAACCTGCGGCGACCCGTACATGCAGCGCTTCGTGGCGACAAAGTCGCGGGTCGGCTTCCCCTCGATCAGGTAGCCCGCGACGGTGAACGGGCCGCCGCAGAAACCGATGACCCCTTTTTCCGCCTGGAGCTCCGCGCGCACGAGCCGGACCGCCTCGAGGATGAAGGGCACGGACTCCTGCGGGTCAGGAACCGCCAGGCGCTCGACGTCCCCCTCCGTCCGGATCGGGTCGCGCACGACGGGCCCGACGTTCTCGACGAGCTCGACGTCGATCCCCATCCCGAGGACCGGGAGCATGATGTCGGCGAACATGACGGCCGCGTCCACGTCGTGGGCGCGAACGGGTTGGAGCGTGACCTCGGCGCAGAGCTCAGGCCGGCGGCACACCTCGAAGAGGTCGTGGCGCTTGCGGATCTCCCGGTATTCGGGCAGCGAGCGGCCCGCTTGCCGCATGAACCAGACAGGAGTCCGCTCGACCGGCTCGCGCCGGCAGGCGCGCACGATGAGGGGGCCGGCCACGCAAACAGCCTAGCCCTAGGGAGCCGGGCTACCCGCCGATGATCAGCGCGACGTGAGCGCCCTGGAGGTCGGCGATCCGGATTCCGTCGAGCGGCGCCACGCGCTTCACCTTCAGGTCGCGCGCGAGCCGCCGCGCCTCGGCCTCGCGGCCGGGGCGGTACATGACGAGGGAGCGCCGGAAGGTCGTGCGGGGCGCATTCGTCGTCCCCGCGATGATGTACCCGCGCCGCTGCACGCGGTCGGCCGCGACGCTCGCAGCGCCGGAGACCCCGTTCCCGTTCAGGACGATCACGGAGGTCTCGTTGCGCGCGAGGATCACTGGCGCCGCCGCCTCGATCGGGGCCTCGGTCCGGGGCACCGGGGTCTCGGCGACGATTGCCTGCGCCGCCGGGGCCGACGCTGTCGCGTTCACGCGCTCGACCTGGCGGGAGAAGAGCTTCGCTCCGAAGGCGAAGCCGAGCACGACGAGGAGAAAGAGTTCAACGGCCGCGATCGTCGCTGCGACGAGCGCGGCCGAGCGCCACGGCTGGGGGGCGGAGAGTTGGGCCGGATGGTCCACGGGCCGCCCTAGTTCGCTTCCTGGTCTTGCCCTCCTTCCTCGGCGCGAATGAACTCCCAGGTAGCCGCGAGGCCGTCCTCGAGTGACGTCGTGGCGCGGAAGCCGAGCTCGCGCTCCGCGAGGGTCGGATCGAGAACGCTCCGCTGGAGCTCGCCCGGACGAGGCTGTGCGAACTCAGGCTCCGTCTTGACACCGCTGACCCGCTCGCAGGCTTCGACGAGCTCGAGCACGGACGTCTCGCGTCCCGTGCCCACGTTGAAGACGCCGCCTTTGTGGCCGCCCGCGGCGAGCGTCGCGGCAACGGCGTCGGCCACATAGACGTAGTCGCGCGTCTGGTGCCCGTCGCCGTAGAGCCGTGGCGGCTCCCCGCGGGCCAGGCGGCCGAGGAAGATCGCCACGACGCCTGCCTCTCCGTGCGGGTCCTGGCGGGGGCCGTACACGTTGGCGTAGCGCAGGGCGACGTGGGAGGAGCCGTAGAGCCTGGCGAAGGTGGCCAGGTACTCCTCGGCGGAAAGCTTCGAGGCGCCGTACGGCGCGACCGGCCGGCGGGGGGCGGTCTCCGGCGCCGGTCCGTCGCACTCGCCGTAGATGGCGCCGCCCGTCGAGGCGAGGACGACCCGCATGCCGTGCCAGTGGGCTGCCTGGAGCACGTTCACCGTCCCGATGACGTTCACCTCGGCGTCGAACTCGGGGCGCTCGACCGAGACGCGAACGTCTGCCTGCGCTGCGAGGTGGAAGCAGACGTCTGCTTCCGCCGCCGCGAAGGCAGCCGCGACGGCTCCGGCCTCGCGGACGTCGACGACCTTGATCGGCGCCGACTCCGGCACCCGCTCGCGCCGGCCGGTTGAGAGATCGTCAAGGACGAGGACGTCGTCGCCGCGGGCGACGAGCGCGTCGACGAGATGCGAGCCGATGAAGCCGGCTCCCCCTGTCACGATCGCCCGCACAGCTAACTATCCTAGGGCCGCTCCGATGTTCGTCACCTTCGAAGGCGTGGACGGGTCGGGGAAGACGACCCAGACCCGCCTCCTGGCCGAGCAGCTGCGAGCGGAGGGGCGGGAGGTCGTCGAGACCCGCGAGCCCGGCGGTACGCCGCTCGGCGAGCGCATCCGGGAGCTGCTGCTCCAGAGCGAGCGCGTCGCCCCGTGGGCGGAGACGACGCTCTTCGCCGCCGCCCGCGCCCAGCTCGTCGCCGACGTCATCCGCCCGGCGCTCGCCCGCGGCGCCGACGTCGTCTGCGATCGCTACATCGATTCCTCGCTCGCCTACCAGGGGCTTGCGCGCGGGCTCGGCGTCGACCGCGTCCTCGAGCTCAACCTCCTCGTGACGGGCGGTCTTCTTCCCGACCGGACCTTCCTCATCGACATCCCCGTGGAGGAGGCTGCGCGCCGCACCGGGTCCAGGCCGGACCGGATCGAGCGCGAGGGGCAGGGCTTCGCCGCCCAGGTCGACCAGGCCTACAGAGAGCTCGCGCAGGTCTTCGCGCAACGCATTACGCTCGTGGACGGAATGCAGCCCCCCGAGGAGATGGCCAAGCTCATCCGTGGACAGCTTCGAGACGTTTCCTGAGCAGGAGGAGGCGAAGGGGCTCCTCCGCGCCGCCTTGCGTGAGAGCCCCGCGCACGCCTACCTCTTCCACGGCCCGCGCGGCGTCGGCAAGCGCCGCGCCGCGCTCGCGTTCGCCGGAGAGCTTCTGGGCGAGCCCGATCGGGTGGCCCGCGGCACTCATCCGGACCTCTACGTGCTCGAGCCGGTAGGGGCGCAGATTCGAATCGACCCCATCCGCGCGCTCCGGCGCGACCTGCACATGCGGCCTTTCGAGGCGGCGCGGCGCGTCTACCTGGTGCTCGGCGCAGACCTCATGAACGAGGAGGCTGCCGACGCCCTCCTCAAGGATCTGGAGGAGCCGCCGGCCTACGCCGTCGTCGTTCTCGTAGCGGACGACCTCGGTTCGCTCCCCGAGACGATCCGCTCGCGCTGCCAGCACGTCCCGTTCCGCCGGCTGTCGCAGCGGGCCGTGAAGGCGCACCTCTCGGCGCGCGGTGTCGAGGGCGAGCGCCTCGAGGCCCTCTCCCGGGTCGCCGGCGGGCGGCTCGACCTGGCCGAGCGCCTGCTCGACCCGAAGGCCTCAGAGGGCCGCGAGCGGGTGCTCGAGCTCGCGCGCGCCGTCTACCGCGACGACGAGTTCGACCCCGGGCAGGCCTCACGGCGGGTCAACGAGCTCGCTCAAGCGGGGGCGGCCGAGGCGAGAGCGGAAGTGACGGCCGCAGCGCAGGCGGAGGAGAGCGCACGCGAAGTCGAGCAGCGCGCGCGGCGCGCGGGGCGGGGGGCCGAGCGCGACGAGCTCCTGGCCGCCCTCGACGTGCTGGCCGGCTGGTACCGCGACCTCATGGTCGCCTCCGCCGGCGCAGAAGGAACGGTCCTGAACGTTGACCGCCTCGCGGAGCTCTCCGCGGATGTCGCGCCAGAGCGCGGCGAGGCGGCCGAGCGAGCCGCCGAGACGGTTCGCGACGTCTGGCGCTCGTTCGAGTTCCAGCTGCAGCCCGGGCTCGCCCTCGAGGCGCTCTTCGTCCGCCTCCGGCGGGAGCTTGCAGGACTTCCGCCCGCTCCGAGCTAGTCTTTTCCCTTCATGGCTACGGCGGTCGGCGTCGTCTTCTCGCCCGGCGGGAAGGTCTACTCCTTCAACCCGAACGGGATCGAGCTCGCCTGGAACCAGAAGGTCATCTGCCAGACCTCGCGCGGGCAGGAGCTCGGGCGCGTGGTCAAGTCGAACCACGAGCTGACTGAGGCGCCCGCGGTGCCGCTCAAGAAGGTGCTGCGGCGCGCGACCGAAGGCGACCTCGAGCTCTCCGAGGAGAACCGGCTCGAGGAGAAGCACGCCATGCGGGTCTTCCGGGAGGTGAGACGCCGGCTCGGGGTCGAGGTCAAGCCGGTGTCGGCGGAGCTCGTCTTCGACCGCTCCCGGCTCGTCTTCGCCTACCAGGCCGAGGGGAGGCCGGACGTGGGCGCCCTGCAGGCCGAGCTCCGTCGCCGGCTCGATCGCCGCGTCGAGCTTCGCTCCGTCGGCCCTCGCGAATGCGCACGCCTGTGCGGGGATCACGGGCTCTGCGGCGGCCAGCAGTGCTGCCGGCGTTTCCCTTCCCACGAGCAGCCCATCACGCTGAAGATGGCGAAGGAGCAGGAGCTCTCGCTCAGCTCCGGCCGCATCACCGGCCTCTGTGGGCGCCTCCGCTGCTGCCTCGCCTTCGAGCACCCGACCTACCGGAGCTTCCGCGACCGCGCGCCGCGCGTCGGCGCTCGGGTCGAGACGCCGAGCGGTGCCGGGCTCGTGACCGAGTACGCCGTCTTGCGGGACGCCTGCCTGGTGGAGCTCGACGACGGCGCCGCGGTCGAGCTCTCGATCGACGACTGCCGCGAGTTGAGTACGTAGGAAGCCCCCCAGGAGGGGGTTTCCGGGCCTCTAGGCGCCGAATAGACTCCCTACATGGCCGCTGCCGCGCGCCCGGAGAGCCGGCTCGCCGAAGATCTCTTCACCGAGCACTCCCGGCTGATCTATGCCTACTGCCTGCGTCGGCTTGGCTCGCCGGAGGAGGCCGAGGACGCGCTCCAGGTGACCTACCTGAACGCGTGCCGGAGTCTCATGCGCGGCTTCGAGCCGAATGAGGGGCAGGCCTGGCTCATCAGAGTGGCGCACAACGTCTGTGTCAGCCGCTTGCGGTCGAAGTCGCGCCGGCGCCTGTTCGAGCGGCCGCAGGACTTCCAGGAAGTCCAGGACCAGCTCGCGGCTCCCGAGATCCCCGACGAGGAGCTCTTCGGCCTCGAGGACGCGCTCGCCGGGATGCCCGAGCGGCAGCGCCGGGCCATCCTCCTCCGCGAGTGGCAAGGCCTCTCATATCGCGAGGTGGCGGCTGAGCTCGGGCTCACCCAGTCGGCCGTTGAGACGCTCATCTTCCGCGCGCGGCGCTCCCTTGCGCAGGCGCTCGAGACCACCCGCCCGCGCCCGCGCTTCGTGCACGCGTTCCATCCGGCGGCCCTCCTGGGAAGCTTAAAGAGTGGGCTCGCGACCGGAGTGGCGATCGCCGCCTCGGCGACGGTCGTCGCATCGACGGCGATGGTCGCCGACGGAGCCCCGCGTGTCTTCGCCGAGCCGGCCGCGCCGAAGGTCGAGAAGAACGTGTCGTTCACACAGGTGGCGGAACCGTCCAAGGCGGCCGTGTTCGTCGAGAGCAAGTCCAAGGCGAAGGGCGAGGGCCACGCGAACGGGAAAGCGAAGGCGAAAGGTCACGAAAAGCGCCACGGCCCGCCCGCGTGGGCAAAGGACAAGGCTCCGAAGTCCAAGAGCAAGCCGCCCGCCCCGCGCGAGCCGGCAAGAAGAGCTAGACCCCCACGCTAGACTAGGTCTTCCCTGCCGACGTAGCTCAGCTGGTAGAGCACTTCACTCGTAATGAAGGGGTCCCCGGTTCGAGTCCGGGCGTCGGCTTTAGCCTCTTTTGCAGGAATTTTCTTCTGGATGGGCAACGCCGGCGCGCGGTCTTAGGGTACGAAACGGGTACGTCGCCTGACCCCTTCACAGTTAGTGAAGGGTCCTCTCCGACGGCGACAACCTGTCTATTTGCAGGCACTTCGAAGCTCAGGAGGGATGACGGTGGCCTCAAAGCAATGCCCGGACGTGCCCGCGCGATGACGCACGTGCCCGGGGATGGCAACTTGGTGCGGGAGCCTCGGCGGCGCGGCGGTCAAGTTTCGCGGTCGCCGCGCGCTCGTTGCTTGCATGCGACAGGAGCCGGGCGGTGAAGACGCCTCATTCGAGGTAGCGAGGGGCGGGGAGCAATCCCGCCCGTCGCTCGTCTCTCACGAAACAGGCTTCAGAGCCGGAATCAGGCGTACAACCCCGGCCCCCTAGCGGGCGTCGAGGGCGGTCTGCGCCCTGCCCTCGACGTCGACGACGACCCCGATCTCGACGACCGGCTCCACGGCGGGGCCCTGAGACCACAGCATCCGGAGCCCGAGTTCGTCGAGGCCCGCCCCGACCTCCTTCCGGATACAGCCGAGCTCGCGCGCAGTCGGAACATCCGCTCGACGATGCAGAGCGGGCCGCCCCAGACCTTCGTAATCGCCGCCTCGTGGCGCTCACCGTCGCCCGTAAAGACGACGTTGACGATCACCGGCCGAACTCGAGCGCCGGAGGATCGAGATGCGTGGCCCACGAGGTGACGTAGTCCGGCTGCGACCTGGCGTAGGCGTCCACCGGATCCGCGTCCTCCTGTGTGGCTTGGTCGAACCCGGTCCAGCCGCTGGGCTGACTGGGGGGTCCGGTGGAGCACGCGAACGTGAGGAGGTAGAGGACTTGACAGGAGGGAAGGGCCTGTTAAGGTCGCCCTCAATAAGTTCGTACTATTGCCAGAAGACGTAGTGCGGTAGTCGGCCCTGGCAAGGAGCGTGACTTGGACCAGACCTCCGTCGATCTCGTCATTGAAGTCGGCGCTCTACTTCCGCTGACGGGGGACGACGTCGTGTACGACGCGGTGGTGGCCGTCGATCAGGGTCGGATCGTTTACGCGGGCCCACGAGACGGTGCATCTGCGCCGTTCATTGGCTCCGAAGTCATTCGAGACGCCGACGGCGTCGTCATGCCTGGATTCGTCGACACACACACGCACGTCGGCGCCCACTTCTTCGGAACCCTTTGCGACGACGAGAACATCATCACCGCCCTCTACGACCTCTGGTTCCCGATGGAGCGCGGATATGAGCCCGAGCTGACCTTTGCCGCGTGTCTGCTCGGCTTCTGGGACGCGCTCAGAGCGGGAGTCACGACGGTCGGGAACGACGAGTACTTCCCGGAGGCGACCGCCGAGGCGGCGACGACGATCGGCGCCCGCTGCCTGGTCGGCAACCGGATCAACGAGTTCGCGCTCGACGCTCCCCCTCGGTACGACCGTGCCGAAAGGCGCTTCGAACTCGCCTACGTCCGTGAGAAGGCCGAGCGGAGCCTGTCAGAGAACGTC
>Ga0184623_10000967_pt1 | contig 12508 bp, 9 predicted proteins | sample PLM1_100_b1_FD_133138 | JGI IMG/M metagenome (GOLD analysis project Ga0184623, IMG submission 133138) | Groundwater sediment microbial communities from an aquifer in East River, Colorado, USA - PLM1_100_b1 | ecosystem: Environmental > Terrestrial > Soil > Riparian zone | place: USA: East River...
AGGTGGGAACTCATGCACACTCCTCGGAGCGTTGCCGGTGGGCGGCGCGTTGGGTCGCGTCGAGCGTGAGGGCGACGCCGTTGAGGAGCCCGGCGCCTGAGGTGTGGCCGAGCCGCAGGACGCTGTCACGGGCGGTTGCCACCTCGGCGCGGTGGCCGGCGTCCAGAGCCCGGAACAGCGCGGCCAGCTCGGGGACGCACTCGCCCCGGGCGGCATGCCAGAGTAGGGCTGCAGAGACGGCAGTGGTCGCGGCGGGTGCGGCAGCGAGGACGGGGCGTGCGAGCGCGGCAGCGGCCCGGTGGTCGCCGAGCGCACGCAGGGTAACGAGCACGCCGGCCAGGATGTCGTCGCCGAGCGGGGTGAGGCCAGGACCGCGCCCAAGCAGCATCGCCGCCTGGATCCCCGGTCCGTCCACTGTAGAACACTCGGGGAACGTGACCTCTTGCCGGCCGTCGACACGGTGATTTCCCCGAGTGTTCCACTGTAGAGAGTTCACCATCCGCCCGGCGACGACGGTCAGCTCACGGTCGATTGGCGGGGGAGCCAGCCAGCGTGGTCGGGGCTGGGCCGCGAGGGCGGGCCGTGGCACTCGCCACCAGCGGGCGACCGGGACGGCGAGGCCCGGCAACGCGACCCGCCCGCCGCCGACGGTCCCGCGTGTCCCCAGGTCCAACCCCCACCCGGCCGGGACACGGCCCTTGACGTGACCGCCAAGGAGCAGCGCGGACGGCAACCGAACCGCGCCCGGCAGCGCGAGGCAGAGTGAAGGCGGCGTGCCGGCATCCGCGTCCACGACCGTGAGGTGGAGCGCCACCGGGAGCGCGGCAATGACCGCGACCGGTCGCGGCGCTCCGGTGAGCAGCTGGGCGAGCCCGGACGGCGCGGCGGCGGGAACGCTCTGCACGTCCTCACCCCCACGGTCGCTGCCCCGGGCGGCGCCGCCCGAGGAGATTTCGCCGATAGTCGCAGCGACGGTAAGTCACGGCCGTACCGTGTGTTCATGGAGAAACTTGCCAAGGATCCGCCCGTGCCTTCGGTTGATTCACCCCAACCCGGCGCGGTACCCCTTGGCGTGCCGGCCGGCTACGGGCCCACCGTGCAGGAGGTGCTCGGCGCGTCCTCGCTCGCCGGATCGGTGCTCCGCGCGGGCGGTTCCGGCCTCGACCGGGTGGTGCAGCGCCTCAACGTGATGGAGGTGCCGGACATCCTGCCGTGGGTGAAGCCGCACGAGTTGCTGCTCACCACGGGGTACCCGCTGCGGCACGCGCCGGAGAGCCTCGCCGACCTGGTCCGCGAACTCGACCAGCGTGGGCTCGCGGCGATGGCGATCAAGCTCCACCGGTACCTCGACGAGCTGCCCCAGGCGATGCTGGACGAAGCCGATCGGCGCGGGTTTCCGATCATTGAGATCCCCGCCGGTATCGGGTTCGACGACATCATGCACGAGGTGCTGAGCGACCTGCTGAACCGGCAGGCGGCGGTGCTGGCCCGGTCGGAGGAGGTACACCGAGCGCTCGTCAGCGTGGTGCTCGAGGGCGGCGGGCTGGAAGATCTGACGGCCGAGCTGGCCCGGATCCTCGGCGGCGCGGTCATGGTCACCACGCCGGACGGTCGCGTCGTCGCCCAGGCCGGTGACCACGGCGAATTGGAGCGCGCGGCCCACCCCGCCTGCTTCGACGACACCGGCCGGTTCCACGCCGAGGACGAGCCGCGCGGCGCACGCGAGCACGGTGCGGGTTTCCACGCGGTCGTGCCGGTGGTGGCCGGCAGGGTCGACCACGGGCGGATCGTCGCCTTCTCGCAGCGTCCGCTCACCGGGACCGACGTGCACGCTCTGGAGCGGGCCGCCACGGTCGCGGCGCTGGCGATCACCAAGCAACTGGCGGTGGCCGCCGTCGAGGGGAAATACCGGGCCGACTTCCTGCGCGACCTGCTCACCGGACGGGTGGAGGATCCGCAGGGCGCCGTCGGCCACGCGCGGTCACTCGGCTGGGACATCGAGCGTCCGGTGCTGGCCGTGGTGGCGGAGCTGGATCCCGATGACGGGCCGGCGCCCGACCCCGGACTGGAGCTGCGCCCGGTGCACGAGCGGTTCGCCGCCGCGTGGCAGACGGTGGTGCGCTGGCGGGACGCCGCAGCCCCGGTGGTGAACTTCAACCGCGAGGTCGTCGTGATCCTCCCGCCGCCCGCCGACGGCAACATCGACCGGCTCGTCGCCGAGCTGGTACGCCTCGTCTCCGGTGACGGCGGTGGTGGCCGGCGCTCGTTCTCCCTGGGCGTTTCCCGGGTGGCCGAGACCCCCGCCGACCTGCCCCGGGCGTACGAGCAGGCGCGCAAAGCCGTCCAGATCGGGCGCCGCCTCCAGGGCAACGGCGCCCGCGCCAACTTCGACCGGCTCGGCGTGCACCGGTTGCTCTCCCTGATCCCGGACACGGCCGAACTGCGCGGGTTCGTCACCGAGGCGCTGGGCGAGCTGGCCGTGGAGAACGCCGAGAACGCCGACCTGCGGCACACCCTCGCCGTGCTGCTGGAGACCAACCTCAACGTCGCCGAGTCGGCGCGGCGGCTGCATTTCCACTACAACACGCTGCGGTACCGGATCAGCAAGCTGGAGAAGATGGTAGGCCCGTTCACCGAGGACGCCACGCTCCGCCTCGACCTGGCCCTGGCGCTACGCGTCCTGGAGATGCGCGGCCTCTAGCGACGCTTGCGAGCTGCCGTTCAGGCCTGCGTCGGCCAGGGCGGCGGCGTTTTGCGCTATTTCGCAACGTTCGCCTCCTTCTGGTGACGATCCGGAATCCTCCCTTCGGACGGTGGCGAGCGCCGAACACCGCACCACCCGGGCGTCCCGCCCGCGTGGTTGGCAGGTTTGGCTAAGCGGGAACCGGCCGCTTGGGGGTTTCTTGCCCATGAGATGGGCGCCACACTGCCCCCATCCTCATCGACATCGCGGAGTCTCCTCGGAGGGGGGCCGTACCTCATGGGCATGCGCTGGAGCGCCTTCCACTGGGACGTGGTTCACAGTGGAAAGACACCGCCGCCTGGCGGCGTCGTACGTCCGAACGAGAGGCTGTCCTGGCCCCGCACCGTCGGCCTCGGCGCGCAACATGTCGTCGCGATGTTCGGTGCGACGTTCGTCTTCCCCATCGTCATGGGCCTCAACCCGCAGCTCGCGATCATGATGAGCGGCATCGCGACGATCTGCTTCCTGCTGATAGTCCAGGGCAAGGTGCCGAGCTACCTCGGCACGTCCGCGTCGTTCGTCGGCGCGGTGGTGGCGATCCGGGCCCAAGGCGGCGACTCCGCCGACGTCACCGGCGCGATCCTTATCGCAGGGCTGGTCCTGCTCGCGGTCGGTGTGATCATCCACTTCGCCGGTAGTCGGGTCATCTACGCGGTGCTGCCGCCGGTAGTCACCGGTGCGGTCGTCATGCTCATCGGGTTCAACCTGGCGCCCGTGGTGGCCGACATCTACTGGCCGCAGGACCAGTGGATCGCGCTGATCACGATGTTCGCGGTGATCGTGATGGCGGTCGGCTTCCGCGGCTTCATGAGCCGGATCGCGGTCTTCCTCGGCCTGCTCTTCGGTTACGTGCTGTCCTGGATCTTCGACCTGATCTTCGGCAAGATCACCTCCTTCGACGCGGTGGCCAACGAGGTGACGACCCACTCCCGGGTCAACTGGGACAACCTCAGGGACGCCGCCTGGGTCGGCTTCCCGCCGCAGACGACGATGGGCGCGGACGGCAAAGAGATCGTCGGCTGGCACCTGCCCGACTTCAAGTTCGCGTTCATCCTGCTGGTGCTCCCCGCCGTGATCGCGCTGATCGCGGAGAACACCGGGCACGTAAAGGCGGTCGCGGAGATGACCGAGACCGACCTCGACCCGGTGATGGGCAGGGCGATCGCCGCAGACGGCTTCGGTACCGCGCTGGCCAGCTCGGTCGGTGGCTCGCCCACCACCACCTACGCCGAGAACATCGGCGTCATGGCGGCCACCCGGATCTACTCCACAGCGGCGTATTACGTCGCCGCGATCGTGGCGATCCTGTTTGGGTTCTCACCGAAGTTCGGGGCGCTGATCTCGGCCACGCCGGGCGGCGTACTTGGCGGGATCACGGTCGTGCTCTACGGCATGATCGGCCTGCTCGGCGCGAAGATCTGGAAGGAGAACGGGGTCGACTTCGGCAACCCCATCAACCTCGTCCCGGTCGCCGCCGGCATCATCATCGCGATCGGCGACACCACCCTGAAGTTCACCGACAACTTCAACCTGACCGGGATCGCGCTGGGCACCATCGTCACCATCGTCGCGTTCCACCTGGCCCGGACGATCGCCCCACCGCACCTGCGAGAACAGCTGGTCGCCGAACGCCAGGAAATCGATCGGCTCCGCACCAATGCACAGGCCCGCCGGGCCGAGCGCACGCACGGCGACGGCGACCATCCGGAGGGCACCGCGATCATCGTGGATGAGCCCGGCGCCTACCGGGAACCCTGACAGGACCACGTTGCGGTCCGATTCTGCCCTCGACTGGGCGGGATCGGGCCGCAAACACCTCTCGGGGGAGCGAAGATCTCGTTATGAAGCCACCGGTGTTCGAATACCACCGCCCGGAGACGGTCGACGAGGCGCTGTCGGTGCTGGCCGAGGCCGGCACGGACGGGAAGGTGCTGGCCGGCGGGCAGAGCCTCGTCCCGGTGCTCAACATGCGCCTCGCCGCGCCCAGGCACCTGGTCGACATCAACCGGCTCGCCGACCTGGCCTACGTGCGAAGCGGGCCGGACGGCGTACGGATCGGCGCGCTCGCCCGCCACGCCGAGGTCGAGCGCGACGGCCCCGCCCACGCCGCCGTGCCGCTGCTGCGCCAGGCCCTGGAGAACGTCGCGCACCCGACGATCCGGAACCGGGGCACCACAGTCGGCAGCATCGTCCACGCCGACCCGTCGGGCGAGGCGCCGGCGGTGCTCACGCTGCTCGGCGGATCGATGAAACTGGCGCGGGCAGGCTCCACCCGAACCGTCCCAGCGGCGGAGTTCTTCGTCGCCCCGCTCGAATCGGCGCTGCGGCCGGGGGAGCTGGCTGTCGAGGCGTACTTCCCGCGACCGCCGGACCGCAGCGGCACCGCGTGGCGGGAGGTGTCGCGGCGGCACGGCGACTACGCGCTGTGCGGCGTCGGCGTGCTAGTCACGCTCGACGACGACCTCCGGGTAGCGGCGGCGCGGGCGGCGTTCATCTCGGTCGGCCCCACTCCGGTGCTCGTCGACCTGACCGACGCCGTTGCTGGTCAGCAGTACGACGCCGTCGACTGGAGCGCCGCCGCCACGCTGGCCCGAGACCGGATCGAACCGGAGGACGACATTCACGCCACGGCCAGCTACCGCGCCCACCTCGCCGGCGTGCTGCTGGGGCGCGCGGGCGCCGAGGCGGCCGGACGGGCGGCCGCATGACCGAGACCCTGCACGAGACGCGGCTGGTGGTGAACGGCGTGCCGCGCACCGTCCGGGTGCCGGCGCGGCGCCTCCTCGCCGACTGCCTCCGCGTCGACCTCGGCCTCACCGGTACGCATCTGGGCTGCGAGCACGGGGTCTGCGGCGCCTGCACGGTGCTGGTGGACGGTCAACCGATGCGCTCGTGCCTGATGTTCGCAGTGAGCGCCGACGGCGCCGAGATCACCACCACCGAAGGATGCCGCGCACCAGATGGCGGCCTCGGCCCTGTCCAGCAGGCGTTCCAGGAGTGCCACGGGCTCCAGTGCGGCTTCTGCACACCCGGGTTCATCACGACGATCACGGCGTACCTGCGCGACAACCCGGCGCCCAGCGAGGCCGAGGCGCGAGAGGCGATCGGCGGCAACCTCTGCCGCTGTACGGGGTACCAGAACATCGTCAAGTCCGTGCTCCGCGCCGCCGAGATCCAGGGTGAGGTGGTCCCGTGAGTGGCCGCATGTTCGGGGAGCCGATCGCCCGCCGGGAGGACCCGCGTCTGGTGTCCGGCGCCGGCCGGTACCTCGACGACCTGGGACCGTCCGCGCTGGCCGCCGCGTTCGTCCGCTGCCCGCATGCGCACGCCCGCGTCACCGACATCGACGTGACCGACGCGCTCGACGTCGACGGGCTGGTGGCGATCTACACCTACGACGACCTCGCCGACGATACCGCCACCCGCGTCGCCGAACCGCTCCCGCTGCTCATCCCGCACCCCGCGCTCACCCAGCCCCGCACGGCGTACGCGCTGGTCAAGGACGTCGCGAAGCACGTCGGCGAGCCGATCGTCATGGTCGTCGCCACCGACCGGTACGTCGCTGAGGACATCTGCGACCGGATCCGGGTGTCGTACGAGTTCCTGCCGCCCGTCGTCGGCGTGGCAGCTGCTAGGGAGGCCCGGCACGCGGTCCACGCCGATGTGCCGGACAACGTCGCCGCGCACCTGCTCCAGGAGGTGGGGGATGCCCGCGCGGCGATCGCCGCTGCCCCGCACACCCTGGAACTCGACCTGGAGATCGAGCGCAGCGCCTCGATGCCGATGGAGGGCAAGGGCGTGTACGCGCGGTGGGACGCCGCCGACGCTTCGCTGCGCGTCTATTCCTCGACGCAAACGTCGACGTCCGTGCGGTTCGCCCTCGCCGCGAAGCTGAACATCCCGGTCGATCGGGTCGAGGTGATCGCCCCGGACGTGGGCGGCGGGTTCGGCGTGAAGATCGTCCACCCGTGGCCGGAAGAGGTGCTCGTGCCATGGGCGGCGATCCGCCTCGACCGCGAAGTGAAGTGGTCCGAGGACCGCCGCGAACACTTCGTCTCCTCCGCGCACGAACGCGGCCAGCAGCAGAAGATCCGCGTCGGCTTCGACGACGACGGCCGCATCCAGGGCCTGGACGTCGAGTTCTGGCACGACAACGGCGCGTACACGCCGTACGGGATCATCATCCCGATCATCACGTCCACCCAGCTGCTCGGCCCGTACAAGCCCGGCGCCTACCGGGTGGAGTTCCGCTCGCTGTACACGAATACGGTGATGGTGACGCCGTACCGTGGCGCCGGCCGGCCGCAAGGTGTGTACGCGATGGAACGCACGATGGACGCCATTGCCGCGAGGCTTCGCCTCGACCGCGCTGAGGTGCGCGAACGTAACTTCATCCAGCCACACGAGATGCCGTACGACCACCAGCTCACGTTCCAGGATGGCCGCCCACTCATCTACGACTCAGGCGACTTCCCGGCGTCGCTGGAGAAGCTCAAGAAGCTGGTCGACTGGGACGGATTCGCCGCCTACCGGGACGCCGCCCGCGCGGAGGGGCGCCGGGTCGGCATCGGGCTGGCCTGTTACGTCGAGGGCACCGGCGTCGGGCCGTACGAGGGCGCGCACATCCGGGTGGAGTCGTCCGGCAAGGTGGTCGTCTCCACCGGACTCACTACCCAGGGCCAGGGCCACGAGACGGTGTTCGCGCAGATCGCCGCCGACGAGCTGGGCGTGCCCGTCGAGGACATCAGCGTCACGACTGGCGACACGCGACGGTTCAAGTACGCGGTCGGCACGTTCGCGTCGCGCGCCGCCGTCATGAGCGGCAACGCCGTGGCGCTCACCGCCCGCAAGGTGCGCGCGAAGGCGTTGCGGATCGCCGCCGAAGCGCTCGAAGCCGATCCGGGCGACCTGGAGATTACCGACGGCGTGGTCCGGGTGAAGGGCCATCCGCCGGGCGCCTCCGGCGGCGAGATTCCGCTCCGGACAGTGGCAGTGCTGTCCAACCCGCTGCGGTACGCCTTCGACGAGGAGTCCAAACGGGCCACCCAGTTCGCGGTCGGCTCCTCCGACAAGCCGCCCGTCGACGAGGACGACGAGCCTGGCCTGGAGGCGACCGACTACTACTCGCCGATGCAGGCCACGTTCGCCAACGGCATGCACGCGGCGATCGTGGAGACCGATCCGGAGACCGCGGAGATCAAGATCCTGCGGTACTGCGTGGTCCACGACTGCGGTCCGATGATCAATCCCCGCATCGTCGAGGGGCAGGTGCACGGCGGCGTCGCCCAGGGTATCGGCGGGGCGCTGTACGAGCGGATCGTCTACGACGAGAACGGCCAGCTGCTCAACGCGTCCTACATGGACTTCCTCATTCCGTATGCGTCCGAGGTGCCGGTGATCGAGACCGACCACCTGGAGACGCCGACGCCGCTCAACCCGCTCGGGATCAAGGGCGCGGGGGAGGCCGGCGTGATCCCGGGCTCGGCGCTGCTGGCGTCCGCCATCGAGGACGCGGAGGGGATCACGATCACGCGGATGCCGATGTCCCCGTCCGACCTGTTCCACCTGCGCCAAGGAGCGACTGAATGAAGGTATCCGGCAACGCCACGCTCAACGCGCCCGTCGAGAAGGTGTGGGCGGCGCTGAACGACCCCGCCGTGCTCGTCCGGACCATCCCGGGCTGCGAGCAGCTCGAGGAGGTCGAGAGGGACGCGTACCGGATGACCGTGACGGCGGGCGTGGCGTCGATCAAGGGCAGCTACGCCGGCGACGTGCGCCTCACCGATCAGCAGGAGCCGCACGCGTTCGTCCTCAAGGCGTCCGGGGCGGGCGGGCCGGGCACGGTGTCCGCCGACGTCAAGGTGCGTCTGGTGGACGGCGGCGACGGCACGACCGTCCTGTCCTACGACGCGGACGCCATCGTCGGCGGCATGATCGGCGGCGTCGGCCAGCGGATCCTCACCGGCGTCGCCAAGAAGACCGCCGCCGAGTTCTTCCATGCTGTGGACGCGGTGCTGACCGGAGCGCCCGTCGGCGTGGTGAGCCCGGCCGCCGTACCGGGGACGGCCGCGCCGGCTGTGTATGTGGCACCAGCCGGCGCGGTCCGGGCCGGTGTGATCGGCGGCGACTTCGCGAAGGGCGCGGTTTTCGGCGCCGCCGTGGCGCTGCTCGGTGCGCTCGTCGGCGGCTGGGCGGCGGGCAGGAGGGCACGATGAGGACGTTCACCGCAGCGGCGGTCCAGCTCGCGCCCGTACCCGGGCCGCTGACGGCGGCTAGCGTCAAGGCGAACCTTGACAAGTGCGTCGACTTCACCGAGCGCTGCGTGGCCGCGACGGCCGCCGAGCTGGTCGTGCTGCCCGAGTCGGCGACCACCGGTTTCACGCCCGGGATCCCGCCCGAGCAGCTGTGGGACCTGGTCAGCGAAGTGCCCGGGCCGATCACCGCGCCCGTGCAGGACGTCGCCCGCCGGCTGGGCGTGCACGTCGTCTTCGGCACCTACGAGCGAGGCCCCGAACGCGGCACGGTCTACAACACGGCGGTGCTGATCGGGCCCGCTGGCGACGTGCTCGGCGCCTACCGCAAGACCCACCTCTTCTGCGGCGAGGACGTGCCCGGTGGCGGCTGGGTCACGCCGGGCGACGAGGCGGTCGTGGTCGATAGCGAGTTGGGCCGGATCGGGCTGATCGTCTGCTTCGACGGCGACTACCCCGAGCTGGCCCGGATCGAGGCCGTCCGCGGCGCTGAGGTGATCTGCCGGCCGTCGGCGCTGCTGCGCTCCGCGGACATCTGGGAGCTGACCACCCGTGCACGCGCCTACGACAACCACGTGTTCGTGGTGGCCAGCAACGCCACCGGTATCGACCCGGCGGGCGTGGTGTACTTCGGCAACTCGCTGATCGTGACGCCCGTCGCCGAGGTCATCGCGCGGGCGGCGTCGCACGAGTCGTGGGTGAGCGCGAGGCTCGATCCGGCGACGGCGCTGGCCTCGCTGACACCAGGGTCGAGCGTCCGGCAGGGCTTCGACCACCTCGCCGACCGCAACCTCGCGCTGTACCGGCGCCACGCCGACGATCTGCTCGGCCCGGCGGAGACGCCGTTCCCGCACTGAGTTCTGTCATACCGGGGTTCTGTCATACCGGGCTGGCAGTGTGCCGGCATGGATAGTCGATGGGACGCGGTGGGTGCATCCCGCGGCACGGTGGCGTTGCTACACGGGGTCGGGTCCAGCGCGGCCACCTGGTGGCGGGTCGGGCCGGCGCTGGCCGAGCAGGGCTGGGATGTCGTGGCGCTTGACCTGCCGGCGCACGGTGACCGGCCCGCCCCGGACGAGTCGCTCACTGCCGAACTGCTCGCCGACCAGATTGTCGCGGAGTTGCCGGACGGCGGGGTCGAGCTGCTCGTCGGGCACTCCCTGGGCGGCATCGTCGGGGCGGTGATCGCCGCCCGGCATCCGGGCGTGGCCCGCGCGGTCGTCCTGGAGGATCCGCCTGGGCTCGGTGCGGTGAGCCCGGACGTGTTTGCCGAGGTCATCGCGCACGACACCGAGCTGGCCTGGGACGATCCCGACCGGCTCGCCGCCCGCCTGCGTGCCGTCCATCCCCGCTGGACCGACACCGACGTCCAGGTCGTGGTCGGCGGATTGCGTTGCGCCGACGCGGACGCTGTCGTTGGCGGCCTCCGTGCGGGGCTGCGCTGGGACGTGCCCGCGCTCGTCGGCGCCGCTGGTTGCCCGGTGCTGGTGTTGGCGGCGGACGAGCGGGGGAGTGCGCTGCGGGACGACGAGAGACGCGCGGTCGAGGCGGCGCTTCCACCGGGGCGCTTCGTCGTGCTCGACGGCGCCCACGCTCTGCACCGCGACCAGCCGGACGCGTGGGTTACGACGGTGAACGATTTCGGCGCCGGCGTCGGGGTGACCGGCCGCTAAGACACGTGGCGCCGCAGTCCGCACGGGCCCTGGCGCCACTGCAGTTTCAGGACGCCAGCCTCCGCGGTCCACCCTTGGCAGAAGTTGCCGGCGATCTGGGCGGGACTTGCCCGTTCAATGACTTCCCAAGGCGACCTGCTGAGGGAGAGTGCGGATGGCGCGGCGGATCCGGATCGGCATCGACACGGGCGGCACCTTCACCGACGTGGTCGCGTTCGACGAGGCGACGGGCGAGACCGTCACGACGAAGACGCCGTCGACGCCCGCCGATCCGGCGCAGGGCTTCATCGCGGGTGTACACAAAGTGCTCGGTCTGATCGGGGGCGGCGGCGCGGACGTGGTCGCCGTCAGCCACGGCACCACGGTAGCGACCAACCAGCTACTCGAAGGCAAGGTCGACACCCTCGGCTTCATCACCACCGAGGGGTACGAGTTCCTGCTGGAGATCGCGCGGCAGAGCGTCCCGGACGGGTACGGCAACAGCTATTTCTGGGTGAAGCCGCCGCGGATCGTCCCCGCCGATCTGGTGCGCACTGTCGGCGGACGGCTCGACTTCCGCGGTGACGAACTGCGCCCGTTCGACGCCGACGCAGCCCGGGAGACGGCCCGCTGGTTCCGGGACCGAGGCGTCGCCACGATCGGCGTCTGCTTCCTGCATGCGTACGCCAACCCGGAGCACGAGCAGCGGATGCGCGCGATTCTCGCCGAGGAGCATCCGCACGCGGTGGTGTCGATCTCCAGCGAGGTGCTGCGGGAGTACCGCGAGTACGAGCGGGCGATGACCACGCTCGTGGACGCGGCGGTGAAGCCCCGTGTGGCGCGGTATGTGGCCAACATCGCCGGCCAGCTCGACTCCCTCGCCGCGGGCCTGCCGTTCTACATCATGAAGTCGAACGGGGGAGTGCTCTCGGCCAGCGAGGTCGTGCACCAGCCGATCACGACCGTCCTCTCCGGGCCAGCGGCGGGCGCGCTCGGTGCGGCGCTCGTCGCCCGTGAGGCCGGCTTCGACCGGGTGCTGACACTGGACGGCGGCGGCACCTCCACCGACGTGAGCGTCGTGCTCGACGGCGAGCCGACGCTCACCACGGAAGGGACCGTCGGCGTCTACCCGTCGAAGATCCCGATGATCGACATCGTGACCGTTGGCGCGGGCGGCGGCTCGATCGCGTGGCTCTCGCGCGAGGGGACGCTCAAGGTCGGTCCGCGCTCGGCCGGGGCGGATCCCGGCCCGATCTGCTATCGCAAGGGCGGCACCGAGCCGACGATCACCGACGCCCACCTGCTGCTCGCCCGGATCCCGCCGCACCTGCTCGGCGGGGAGGTGCCGCTCGACGTCGACGCTGCGACCGACGGCGTCACGACGCTGGCCAGCAAGCTCGGCCTCACGCCGACGGCGTGTGCGACGGGAGTCCTGGAGATCTCGGCGTGGAACCAGGCGAACGCGCTGCGCCAGGTCACGGTGAAGCGCGGCCTGGACGTCCGCGAGTTCGTGATGACCACGTTCGGTGGATCCGGATCGCTGCTGCTATGTCGACTCATCGACATCCTGGGTCTGCGGGCGGCGGTCGTGCCGCGCGATCCGGGCAACCTGTCGGCGTTCGGGCTGCTTACGGTCGACGTGAAGAACGACTACGTGCAGACCGCGGTGGCTCGGCACGCCGCGCTGGATCTGGACACGATCGCGGCGCACTACGCCGAGTTGGAGACGTCGGCGGCCGCCGCCCTCGACGCCGAGGGATTCCACCGCGACGACCACCAGTACCTGCGCACGGCGGACCTGCGGTACTACGGCCAGGCGTACGAGGTGCGTGTTGGCGCGCCCGACGGGCCGATCACCGCCG
>Ga0184623_10000968_pt1 | contig 12505 bp, 8 predicted proteins | sample PLM1_100_b1_FD_133138 | JGI IMG/M metagenome (GOLD analysis project Ga0184623, IMG submission 133138) | Groundwater sediment microbial communities from an aquifer in East River, Colorado, USA - PLM1_100_b1 | ecosystem: Environmental > Terrestrial > Soil > Riparian zone | place: USA: East River...
CGATCTTTGAGCCAGTCGAAGCTGTCGAGCCCTCCCGCGAACACCCACGCATCCGCCCCATAACGGTCCAGCAATGCCAGCGCGTCTGGAACAGACGTTGGCTGAAACAGCTCGAATGCGGGCATGACGTCGTGGATAACAGCCATCATTTCTCCTTAATCGCCGATGAGGAACGAGGAACGAGCAACGAGGAATGAGTTTTGAACGTTTACTCACTCATTGCTCATTCCTCATTGCTCATTCCTAAACATCACACATGCGCTTTCAACGGTTCGTGCATTCGCCGGCCGTGCTCGAGTGACATCAACACGACGTCTGCGGTGACCGGCGCCCGGCGGAACGAGTCCTCGCCGACTGCGTTTGCGATCGCGTTCATCACCGCGCCAAACCCGGCACCGACAGGTGGCTCACCGACCCCACGCGCACCGACGGGCGTTTCCGGATCTGGAATATCGAGCGCCGTCGCCTGCATCTCGGGAATATCGAGAATCGTCAGCGGCTTGTTGTAGTGAAATCGCTTGGCCAATGGCAATCCGTACTCCTGGTCGTACACCAGTTTCTGAAAGAGCGCGTGCCCGATGCCAAGGCAACTTCCGCCATTGATCTGGGCGTACAAGCTGCGCGGGTTGATGACGGTGCCGACATCACCGACACCGAGATAGTCGATCAGCGTCGTCGTGCCGGTTTCGACATCGACTTCGACCTCGGCAAAGCCGATCACGAACGAGTAGGTGTCTCCATCACGCTTGTAGTTGTCCTTCGCCACGCCCATCAGCCCCAAGCCGGCGAGCGCAGCCGCCGAGCCTTTCGTGACCGGATGAATGTCGGTGGGCAGCTCGTGTCCGTCGTACTGACCGCCCAGTTCGAGCGCCCGCTTCGCGGCCTGCGCGTACGTCATCCCGCGCCCCGGATTGCCGCGCCGATGCACGCGCTCATTGCTGAGCTCGTAGTCCTCGGGCGAGCCGCCGAGATCCTTGGCAGCAATCTCTTAAGCTTGCGCTTCGCGTCCATGGCGCCGGCGTGATTCGCCCTCGTCATCGCGTGGGTCGTCTGACTGCCCACCGACAGACAGCTCCAGGGGAGATGCTTGCTCGTGTCGCCCCAGGCAAGCTCGACCTTCTCCCACGGCATCGCGAGCACGTCGGCGGCCACGCGCGCCAGGTCGATCAGCGAATGTGTACCGAGATTCCCTACGCCGGATTGAACGTACAGCTTGCCGTCCGGCCGAATCGTCATGAGCCCGTCGAAACCGATCGATCCGGCTCCATGCGGACCAACGGCGACGCCCACTCCTCGGACCTTGGACCCGCGGCGTTGTCCCGCCTGCGCCTTGCGCTCAGCCCACTTGAACAGCTCCGCGCCCCGATCGAGCGCCTGCTTCACAAACGCGCTGGTGACGTACCGCTGTCGTCCGTTCGGGCCGGGTGGTCCGTATGGGGCCTTCCCTTCGGGGGCGTTGATCTTCCGGATCTCGACCTGATCGAGGCCGAGCTGCTTCGCCGCCTTCGTGATGACGGGCTCGACGATGCCGTCCGCCTGCAGCGGCCCGGGCGACCGCTGCTGGCTCCGGGGCGGCGTGTTGGTGATGACGTTCACGCCGCGCCACCGCATCGCCATCGGCTGATAGATCAACGACGCCGCGTTCGCGGCGGACCGAAAATCTCCCATCGGTCCGTACGCGCCGTTGTCCTGAACGATGAACAGATCCAACGCCAGAATGCGGCCATCCTTGCGGAAGCCGATCCTGGCGCGTCCCGTCATATTGGTGCGCGCGCGGCCGATGTAATGCTCTTCCTCGCGGCTGATGCGCATCATGACCGGCGCATTGGCCTTCTTCGACAGCAATGCGGGAATGGCCATCGACACGGCGCCCCCGCCCTTGCTGCCGAACCCGCCGCCCGTGTATTCGGATATCAGCACGAGCTGCGACGGTTCGATCCCGACCCAGCGCGCGAGGTTATCGACGGTCCGCACGACGCTCTGCGTCGATCCGTGCAGATACAGTTTCCCGTTCTGCCAGTACGCCATCGCGCTGCGCGTTTCCATCGTCTGATGACTCGTGGACGGCACGACGAATGTCTCGTCGAGCACGAGCGCCGCACCTTTGAACCCGGCTTCGAGATCGCCGAACGACCACTCTTCCGGGGCTGGTCCCACGGGCAGCCGGCCCTCTTGTTCCTCGGCGAAATCCTGCTCGGTCCACTTCAAGGTTTTGACTTGCGGCCGCGCCTGCGGTCCAGGGGGGCCTCCTCCGGCAGGGGGGCCTCCGGCAGGCTGAGGTGGCGGCGGAACCCATACGTTCCCTTGCAACCGCGCGTTGGGGCCGTTGGGTCGAAGGCTTTCCAACGGATCGACGACAAACGGCAGCGGCTCCAGATCCACGACAATTTTTTCGATGGCATCTGCCGCCGTGAGCTCATCGACCGCAGCCAGGGCGAGAATCGGCTCTCCCTGATAGAACGGCTCGTTGGTCAGCGCGCGCTCGGCGCCGTCCAAGTCGGGCAGATCGTCGGCGGTCAGAATCGCTTTGACGCCTGGCATCGCAAGCGCCGCGCTCGCGTCGATGTTTCGGACCCGCGCGTGCGGCATCGGGCTCAGCAGGAGCTTGCAGAAGAGCATGCCATCGGCCCGAAAGTCCTCGGCATACCTCGCCTTGCCGGTGACCTTCGCCACCAGATCGAGCGGCGTGTAGTTCTTGCCGATCAAGGTGTTGTCAGCCACGTCAGGACCTCCGCATGTATTCGGCCCCGCGCATCAGCGCGGTCAGGATCTTGTTGTAATCCTGACAGCGGCACAGGTTGCCGGAGATGCCATGCGCGAGCTGAGCCCGTGTGGGGTTCGGAGTGACTTTGAGGAAGCCAACCGTGGCCATCACGAAGCCGGGCATGCAGAAGGCGCATTGGAACCCTTGCTCGTCGACCACCGCTTGTTGAACCGGATGCAGCTCGCCGGTCGGACTTGCGAGCCCCTCGATCGTCACGATCTTGCGTCCACGAACCGTGTGGGTCAGCACCGAACACGAGTAGTGCGGCACATCGTCGATGAGCACAGTGCAGGCGCCGCACTCGGCGCGGTCGCACCCGAGCTTGGTGCCCGTCAGGCCGAGCTTGTAGCGGAGCGTCATCGCGAGCGTCTCCTGCTTCATGACATCTACGCGCCGCGACTGCCCGTTCACGGTCAGCGTGATGAGCCGCTCGACGGATCCCGGAGCGGCGGGCTGACCGAGCAGGGGCCCGGTGCCACGGAATAGATAGCTGGCCGATGTGGCAACAGCGCCCGTGGCGATGACTCCTTTGATGAAGTTTCGCCGCGACACCGAGCGGGCCGAATCGGCGCTGCCTTCAGTCATTCGGTCTTCTTCCATGGCTTCGTCACCTTTCGTGCGAATTCCGCTTCAACCCGCCACGCGAGCCGGGCGGACAACTGCCTCTCCGTGGAATCAAATCGGATACCTGTCGACCCGGATTTCTGAGGTCACTGAGTCTACGCCGGGCCTCCCGGTCCGTGCAACGCGAAATTCCCGACTGGCTTCACCCAGTCGATCCCGCAGGATCTCGGGCGGATCTGCAAGGCGGGTCTGACCGCCTTCGCCGAGGCTACGGCGGTCCGCCGAAGCTTCACGCGGAGGCGGAAAGACCCGCCTCTACCGAGTGGTCTGAAGACCCAGCTCCACCGGTCATGAACTCGTTCATAGAGTTAGTGGCCCGTCTCGGCTGATCAAGGACCACTAGAACCGCTCACGGCCAAAACGAGAACACCAGTAGAGGCGCGTCTCGAGACGCGCCTGGCATGGCTCGCCGGTCCAGGTTTTGCCGTGGACCGGCGGGCGCTTTATGAGAGAATTCACATTCCGTAGACTTCCCTTCCAGTATCGTTGACGCCGCGCGACCTCCTCGCCGCCGTGAGGTGAGCCGCACCCGGTAGCTGTGTCGGTTCCGGAGAACTTGAAACGCGACGAGCGGCGCGGGGCAGAGGGGCCCCGCAAGCGAGGAGCTTCGTGGCGGGGTCCCCAACGCGGCACCCGCGTTGGGGTGCCTTGGGGGTAGGGGCCCCACGATCCAAATAAAGATGTCTAAGAAGAAGAGCGCGCGGCACGGAAGGGGTCGGCCGAACCCCCGAAAGATGCCGCACTGGCCGAAGCGGACCGGGCGCTCGACGCCGCACGTCATGGGCAATCGCGGGGCCCGTCTCACGGCAGCCGTCGCGATCTCTGACACGGAATCGCGACCGCTCACCATCGTCGGCGTGGGCGCCTCGGCGGGTGGGCTCGACGCGTTCTCGCAGATGCTCGAGTCACTCAAACCGGATGGCAACCTGGCGGTCGTGTTCGTGCAGCATCTGTCGCCGCAACATGAGAGCGCGTTGCCGGCGCTTCTGGCCGCAAAGACAGCGCTCCCGGTCGTGCCAGTGACCGATCATCTGCGTGTTGCTCCCAACCACGTGTATGTGATCCCACCCAATGTTCAGATCACGTTGACAGACGGCGAGCTGCGAGTCGCCCCCCGACCCCACGATAAATCGCAGTTCACGCCGATCGACGTCTTCTTCCAGTCGCTGGCCCACTCGGCGCAAGATCGGGCCATCGGCGTAATTCTGTCGGGCACGGCCTCAGACGGTGCGGCCGGCCTGCGAGAGATCAAAGCTCAGGGTGGGATTACGCTGGTCCAGAAGCCCGATACGGCGAAGTATGACAGCATGCCTCGAGCGGCCATTGCGACCGGGATGGTCGATCTCATCCTCGCACCCCGCGACATAGCCGAGCACATCCTGCATGTCCAAAAGCATCCGTATCTGCGAAATCAGTCTGGCCATGCCACGGCCGACGACGCGGTCCTCGCGACGGACGTTCAGTTTGCGGAAATTTTTGCGATGCTGCGCCGTACCAGCGGGATCGACTTCAGGCAGTACAAACTCCCGACCCTCAGGCGCCGGTTACTCCGGCGAATGGCGCTGCACCGGACGACCGAGATTGGCACGTACATCCGCCACCTTCGGAATGATCCGCAGGAAATCAAATCTCTTTATCAAGATCTCCTCATTCATGTCACCCGATTCTTCCGCGAGCCGGAATCGTTTGTCTCGCTGGCGAACCACGCCTTGCCAGACATGCTTGGCGCGCACGGCGTACACGATCCCGTCAGGCTCTGGGTCCCCGGCTGCGCCACCGGAGAAGAGGTGTACAGCCTCGGCATCGCGATGGTCGAATTCCTTGGCGACCAGTTTTCGGAGCGGCGCATTCAAATTTTCGCGACTGACGTGAGCGAGAGCGCCATCGAGCAGGCTCGCGCGGGGACCTATCCGCTCAGCATCGCGGCCGACATTTCGCCGGAGCGGCTCAAGCGCTTCTTCAGCAGGAGCGACGCTGGCTACAAGATCAACCAGCTGCTGCGGGACATGTGCGTGTTCGCCCGCCACGATTTGACACGCGATCCGCCTTTTTCTCGCATGGATCTGATCGTCTGTCGCAACGTGCTGATCTATCTCGACGAGGCGGCACAGAAGCGGCTGATTTCGATGTTCCATTACGCGCTGAATCCTCATGGTTTCCTGATGCTGGGACACGCGGAAACGATCGGAGATCAATCGCACTTTGCGATCGCTGACAAGCGGTGGCGGCTCTACAGGAAAACACCAGCCGACATTGGTCTGCCGGCGACCGTTCCGACGCACAGTATGCCGGACGTCCACCCGGCTCGGACAGTCCACGGGCCGACGCGAATCCAAGGACATCCCGTTCCGGACGAGGTCAGCCGTCTCCTGCTCGAACGCTACAGCCCTGCTGGCGTCGTGGTGGACGGAAATTTCCAAATCGTGCAGTTTCGCGGAAAGACAGGGGCGTTCCTGGAATCGGCCTCCGGCGAACCCAGCCTGAGCATCCTGAAGATGGCCCGTGAAGGGCTGCTGTTCGCACTGAAAACGGCGCTGCACACGGCGCGACGCAAACGCCACGCGGAGCGGAAGGAAGGCATTCAGATTCGGCGGAACGGCGACTGGCACGAAATGAACATTGAAGTGATCCCGCTGAGCGGTGCGCGGAACAGTCAAATGCTCGTGGTGTTCGAAACGGCCGGCCGGCTCAAGGAAGCACGACCAGCAGCCGGGCGACCGCGTCGCACCATCGGTAAGCGCGAAACCGAAGAGCGTCTGACCAGTCTGACCCGCGAGCTGGAGGCGAGCCGGGAGTACCTGCAGTCCACGATCCAGGAGCTCGAGGCGGCGAACGAAGAATTGCAATCGGCGAACGAAGAGATTCTGTCGAGCAACGAGGAGCTTCAGAGCACCAACGAGGAGTTGGACACGGCCAAGGAAGAGCTGCAGAGCACCAACGAAGAACTGAACACGGTCAATGAGGAGCTGCACTCGCGCAACGAGGAGCTCACACGACTCAACAGCGACCTGGTCAACTTACTGGCAAGCACCGACATCACGATTGTCATCGTGAGCAACGAGATGCGCATTCGGCGATTTACGCCGATGGCGGAGGGCGTGCTCAATCTGATTCCTGGCGACGTGGGACGGCCGATCGGTCAAATCAAGCCGAATCTCGCCTCCGAGGATCTCGAGGATCTCATTCGTAAGACGGTCGACAGCGTAAAGCCGACCGAGCGCGAGGTGCAGGACCGGACAGGCCGCTGGTATTCCTTGCGCATTCGCCCCTATCGAGGCGTGGACAACAAGCTCGACGGCACTGTTCTGGCGCTCATCGATGTCGATGCGGCCAAACGCTACCAGCGCCAGATCGAGCGCGCCCGTGATTACTTCCTGGCCATCGTCGAGACCGTGCGCCAGCCGCTGATCGTGCTGGATCACGACTTCCGCGTGAAGTCGGCCAACAAGATGTTCTATGAGAGGTTCGGTCTCAGCCGGCGCGAAACCGAAGGCATTCCGATCTTTGAAGTAGGCCGCCAGCAGTGGGATCTTCCGGAGCTGCGCACTCTGTTGTTAGAAGTGTCGGCGAACCGGCCCGTCAATGGTTTCGTGGTCGAACACGTATTTCAGACGATTGGCCAGCAGCGAATCCTCCTGAACGCGCGGCGGCTCGAACTGGAGGAGGAAGAACATTGGATTCTGCTGTCGATCGAGGACGTCAGCCAGGAGGGACCGGACCCTCAGAAGGTGTCGTCTACGTGACGAGCAGCCGATCGAAATGGGTCCTGACGGCCTGATAGCACTCGCAGGCAACGGCTTCGAGCCCCTCTCGATTCCGGATCGTGATTTTCCGGTGGCCGTGATCGATGAGCCCCGCCCTTCTGAGGCCATTGACGGTCAATGTAATTGTGGGCCGTCGCACGCCCAGCGCTGAGGCCAGCGCGTCCTGCGTGATCGGCAATTCATCACGACCGATTCGGTCGTGCACCATCAACAGCCACCGGCAGCACCGCTCATCGACGCCGTGCAGACCGTTACACGCGCAGGAATGCATCACGAGGCGCAGAAAGGCGTGCCCATATCGATGAACAAGATCTGAAAACTTCCCTCGGCGATCCATCTCCGCCCGAAAGGCGTCGATGCCCATGACCTGCATCGCGTCGTCACCGATTTGGACGCGCGTTTCGCTGGGCGCGGAGGTATGGTGAGGCAACACGGCAACCCCGGTCATGCCCTCGCAACCGATCATGCCCACCTCAATCGTCAGTCCATCCTGCATGACTTCGACCAGCGAGCAGGTGCCCCGCACCGGAAAGAAGACACGTTCCACCGGTTCGCCCTGGCTCTGCAACACCTGCTTGGGCGTCACACTGATCGTTTCGAGCGCCGGTCGCAGTCGTTCGTACTCCTCGCGAGGAAGCGCGGCGAGCAGCCGGTTCTGTGATTGCATCGGGATCGGATGGCGGAGCGACTCAGCCGTTTGTGGTTGCAACACCTAACACCCCTTCCAGGGTAGGTCTACCGAACCTGGCGGCGGACGCGGGATCCAGTTTTCTCCCGCGCTGTAAGTGAATCGGGGCTCTCGGCTTCCTGATCCGTCTGGAAGGCAGGTCGAAGGCCTTGTCGAATCGTGTCCAACCAGTCGTTGAGTAACACCCCCCGCTTCCGAGTCAGTGCTCGACTCCGGTTCAAGACCACCCTCATTTCTGCGTCTATCGCGCGGATGCAGGCGCGCTCGGTGTCGTGGGGTCGGTCCGCACTGAGTCCGCAGCGTGGACACAATAAGCGAGAAGCGAAAGGCATGACCGACATGCGTGTGATGATCCCTGATGAATGATAGCACCGCGCGCCCGAAAAACAGCGGCGACCGTGCGCGGTTGCACCGAATCTTCCAGGCCCGGGCGACGCGAGAAGCGCTGTGTTTACAGGATCTTCGACGCCGCGCGGTGATTTACGGGTCGAGAACCGATGAGAAGATGGAGGTTCTCGCGATCAATGTCGTAACGGTCGCGACGCCGCGGAGAGGACCCGGGGCGCGTAATACCCGGATCGCGACCGCACGACGAGCGTTGCCGACGGCACCCGGATCGAAATCGTCCGCCAGCTTCCGTCGCGCATCGGCGGCGATGGCTCATAGCCGATGCGGTAGAGGTTGACCAGCTCCGTGTTGATGTCTTCGTAGGTCTGCGTCAGGTCTGCAGGATCGTGGATCGCAACCGCGCGGCCTCCGGTGTCGTGCGCGAGGAGCGACATTTGCCAGGTCGGCGCGTCCGTCTGACCGCGATGCCCGGACCGCAACGAAATTGTGTACACGAGAACGCCGCTCCGCCGGACGGCCTCGAGCACGTCCTCGAACGGCAGACGGCTGTGCGTGTCTTCACCATCGGACAGCACGATGATGACGCCCCGATATTCAATCGTGCGAATGTGCTGAGCGCGCTCGATGTCATGCAGCGCGACAAGCACCGCTTCGTACAATCGCGTCCCTCCTGCTGCGGAGATGTCATTCATCGACACCTTCGCCTGCTCACGCTCCGCGCCGAGTGCGTAGCGAAGATTCGCGCGCTCGTTGAATGACATGACTTCCACGAGATCGTCCGGCCGGAGAATGTCGATGAACTTGGCTCCAGCCACTTTCGCACGGTCGAGCGCCTCGCCGAACATGCTTCGGCTGTTGTCAATCAGCAAGACGACCGCCAGCGGGACGCGCCCGGCCACGGAAAACAACCTGATGCGCTGCGGAATATCGTTCTCGAGAATCAGAAAATCCTCGGGCTTCAGCCCTTTCGTCGGGTGGCCGTCCCGGTTTTTGACGCACACATCCAACGCGACCAGATCGACGCCGCTCTTGAACTGCGCCCGTTGACCGTCAGGCGCGGCGGATCGGTCTCCTGACTGAGCGTTCAGGAAACTGAAGCCCAGGAACAGAAGAAAAGTGCACGCGAAGAATGGCCGCCTCATGGGGATTGGTATAAGAAGCCCGGTGCCATCCAAGCGCAGGTTGCTGTGAGCGTTGGCTGGCTATTCTTGTACCACAAAATGGTGACCAGGGAGAGGAATTCTGCTTCCTAGAGACGTTCTTCTACCACAGAGGTCAGGCAGGGCACAGAGTGTTTGACCGGCTTTGGCGTCAACCTTGCTCTACACAACCGATGTGACGATCAGCGCTCGCGCCAGGGTCATGCTTCTTCTTGATGGTGTTGCATTTGTCGCCTCAGGCATGCAGCGCTGAGCATCAGCGTCCGACAAATGTGCCCCAACGATTGTGACGAAATTGCACCCGGCCTGAAGGCCTTCCAGTCCATCGAAGGTCTTGCCGAGAAGCTCTGGTCGTCGTCGCCGCCGCTGGTGCGCTACGGGATAGCGTCCGGGTTCGCTGTCCTCGTCATTCTAACCAGAGTGCTGCTCACGCCGGTCTGGGGCTCGACGCTCAGCATCATCGTGTTCTCCCCCGCTGTGCCGCTTGCCGCGTGGTTCGGCGGCCTCGGCCCCGGACTATTGGCGACATGCGTCTGCGCCTTTGCTGCCGCCGTCTGGTTCCCGCCGGCACCCTCGCTTCTCGTACGAGACTGGCACGACATTGCCGCGCTGCTGGTGTTCACGGCCATTGGCGCGATGATGAGCGCGGCGATCGAGGTGCTTCATCGGACAGGGCTCCAACGGACCCGGCTGATGCAGCTCGAGCATGAAGCGCGCGCGGCGGCTGAGACGGCGAACCGTACGAAGGACCGGTTTCTGGCGGTGCTCGGGCACGAGCTGCGGAACCCGGTACATGCGATCATGGCAGCGGTTCACGTGATTCGTACTGTGGAAACGGAGGATCGCGTGACGCGCGCCTCAGATGTCATCGCCCGTCAGGCAGAGTACCTCGCGCGGCTGGTTGAAGACCTCGGCGATGTCAGCAGAGTGATGAACGGCAGGATTCAGCTCGACCGTCGGACCCTTGATCTTGCCGATGGGATCCGGCGTTCGGTCGACATGCTGAGCCTGGCCGGTAAAACGGAGCGGCACCACATCACGCTCCTCGCCGAGCCTGTGTGGGTCCAGGCGGATGCGATTCGACTCGAGCAGATTACAGTGAACCTGGTCGTGAACGCGCTGAAGTACACACCGGCCGGCGGCTCGATTCGGCTCACCGTGAAGCAGGAGGGACAGGACGCCGTCCTTCGCGTTCAGGACAACGGTGTTGGAATATCGGCGGATGCGCTGCCCGGCATCTTCGACCTGTTCGTGCAAGAGCCTCGCACCGACGGGTCTCGAGGCGGCCTCGGCATCGGTCTCGCGGTCGTTCGTTCCCTGGTCGAACTTCAGGGCGGCACCGTGCAGGCGTCCAGCGACGGACCTGGACATGGCAGCACGTTTACCGTGCGTCTCCCTGCCGTGCCCCAACCAGTCCAGGAGCTCGGCGGAACGGCATCGAAGTCGCTCGTCGCCACGTAGCCGGCACCAAACCCAACCCCCTCACACGTACATACAAGCCAGCATCGAGCACGCATCTTGCACGACGGCACGCTGCGGAAGTTCAAACTGTCCAAAAACCTGACGCTTGTCGATGACTGCGCTCCGAGGAGGCATTATGGCGAGAACCGGGACATGCAGCTGGCGTGACGTGCGGATGGCCGCGAGTGTGATCATGTTCCTCGGGGCTTCAGCCTCCGAGCTGGTCGCCCAACAAGCGGCGCCCCCGCCTCCTCCTGTCCGCGAGGGAAAGGCCGAATTCGCGTTCGTGGCGACGAGCGGGAATTCCTCGACGCAGTCGATTGGCGCAGCTGGCGACGTCACGTACCGACCGCCCGCGTGGGTGCTCAACGGGAAGGTCATCTTCGTGCGCAATGAGGCGAACGATCTGGTGAGTGCCAGATCGTTGGCGACGCTCGGACGCGCAGCGCGCGTGTTGACGCCGCGCCTTCAAGCGTTCGGCCAGCACCAGTATCTGCGCGATCTCTTCTCCGGAATTGCGCACCGGAATAGCCTCGATGGTGGCCTCTCTTACCTCGTGCTGGGGACTGCCAAAAACACGCTGTTTGCTGATGGTGGAATCGGATATCTCCGTGAACAGCGGCTGCTCGCAGCAGACTTGTCGACAGCAACCGGTTTGGCGGGACTGCGATACAAGCTGGCGCTCTCGTCGACAGCCGATTTCACGGACGATCTGCTGACCACAATGGACTTCGCCGAGGCCGGCACGTGGAGGCTGGCCCAGGCGGCAGCGCTCACCGCACGGCTGGCGACGGCCCTTTCGCTGAAGGTCTCGAATCAGATCAGGTTCGTGAACGTTCCGGTGCCTGGCTTCGAGCGAACCGATACCATCACGTCGACGGCGCTTGTCGTGAGCTTCTAGAACACGCTTCAGGCTTCGGGCTACAGGCTTCAGGCTCCTCACGGGATCCCAAGCTCGGCACTCACGCCGGTCCCTGGTGTAGTGCGTATGACGCTTTAGCACAGGGCCGTTCGCCCTGAGCCTGTCACCACCCTAGGCATCGGGCCGCGTCCCACGTGTCACGCTGTTGCGGGACATGGCCTGCAGCCTGAAGTCTGAAGCCCGAAGCCCATTCGAAGGCAGCAGCGCCAGGCCGACCATGAAGAGCACCAGCGTGAAGAAGGCAATGTAGCCTGTCGCCGGGTGGAAATACTCCTGTGTGACCGTGCCCAGCGTCAGACCCTCGATCATGACGAGCAGTGCTCGCTTGACCAACCCGCCAGCCGGATCCGAGAGCGCCGCCAGCACGACGAACTTCAGCGTGAACACCGAGCCGAAAACCACGACCAGGCTGCGCAGCACGCTGACGCGATCCGGAGACGCCGCTAATGTATTGAGGAGAAGGACCAGGAGGAACACGCTGCACAACAGGCGCGGCAGCCCTGAGTCGGGCGTCGCCAGGTTGAACACCTGCGCCGAGGCAAAGAACGTGACGACGATGACGACGAGTCCGTTCAGGTTGGCAAGGGCGGAGCGCGACGCATGCATCAGCCGGTCAGGTGCGAGCACACCGCCGCGGACGAGCACACCCAAAAGCAGCAGCGCGAGCACCAGCGCGAAGAGGGACGGTGGCAGCAGCGCCAGTCGGTCGGCGACCCGGACGCCGCCGAGCAGCGCTACGGTCAGAAACAGCACCGGCAGGTAGAGCGCTTCGGC
>Ga0184623_10000969_pt1 | contig 12503 bp, 13 predicted proteins | sample PLM1_100_b1_FD_133138 | JGI IMG/M metagenome (GOLD analysis project Ga0184623, IMG submission 133138) | Groundwater sediment microbial communities from an aquifer in East River, Colorado, USA - PLM1_100_b1 | ecosystem: Environmental > Terrestrial > Soil > Riparian zone | place: USA: East River...
GCGCACCTTCCGGGCGACCAGCACGATCGTGGCGAGCAGCCCGACCGCGAAGACCATCCCCGGCCAGGTGATGATCACGCCGTTGAAGCCCATGCCGACCGGGACGGTCGTGCCCGCCACGTCTGGCACACGCGTCACGAAGCCGGAGTCGACGAAGCCGATCAGCGCCAGGAACAGGCCGATACCGACACCGATCGCGATCTTCAGCTGGGCCGGCACCGAGTGGAAGATCGCGGTACGCAGTCCGGTGAGGACCAGCGCGCCGATCAGCAGACCCTCGATGACCACCAGGCCCATCGCGTCGGCCCAGGTCATCTGCGAGGCGATGTCCTTGGCCACGATGACGTTGACCCCGAGGCCGGCGGCGAGCGCCAGCGGGAACCGGCCGTAGACCCCCATGAAGACCGTCATGAGGCCGGCGACCAGCGCCGTGGCCGCGGCGACCTGGGGCATCGACAGGGTCGCGCCGGTGCTGTCCTTCGCCGAACCGAGGATCAGCGGGTTGAGGACCACGATGTAGGCCATCGTGAAGAAGGTGGCCAGGCCACCGCGCAGCTCGCGGGCGATGGTGGAGCCGCGCGCGCTGATCTCGAAGTAGCGGTCCAGGAAGGGCAGTTCCCTCGCAGTCGTCGACATGCGCCGCATCGTGGCACATCGACGTCCACAGGTGAAGGCAGCCGCGGTTAAATGTTGCGGTCCTGGCTCGGTTGTGCGGGGGCGCTCGCGCGATCGCCGACAGATGAGGAAGAATGTCCCTGTGACCAGGACCGCCACTCGCCCTGCCCGCCTCGACCAGGCCTGCGCCGACGCCGTCGAGGTCGCCCGTGCCGCGATCATCGAGGTGCCGGCTGAGGAGATCGGCGTTCACGAGGGCGTGGTCGCCGAGGGCGACCGGCTCGTCACCCACTACTTCGCGTCGCTGCAGCCGGGCTACCGCGGCTGGCACTGGGCCGTGACCGTTACCCGCGCACCCCGCTCGAAGCTCGTCACCGTCTGCGAGACGGTTCTGCTGCCCGGCAACGGCGCGCTGCTCGCCCCCGGCTGGCTGCCCTGGGAGGAGCGGCTGCGCCCCGGCGACCTGGGCGTCGGCGACCTGCTGCCGACCGCACCCGACGACGACCGGCTCGTGCCCGGCTACCTGCTCGTCGACGATCCCGAGATCGACGCGGAGAGCTGGGAGCTGGGCCTGGGCCGGCCGCGGATGATGAGCAAGGAAGGCCGCGAGGAGACGGCACAGCGCTGGTACGACGGCGATCACGGGCCGACGGCCGCGATCACCGAGGCCGCGCCCCGCCACGCCCGATGCATCTCCTGCGGCTTCATGCTGCTGATGGCCGGCTCGATGAAGCAGATGTTCGGGGTCTGCGGCAACGCCTACGCCCCCGACGACGGCCGGGTCGTCTCGCTCGACCACGGCTGTGGAGCGCATTCCGAGGTCGTCATCGACGCGGGTCCCCCTGTCGAGGCGCTGCCCACCGCGTACGACGACGGCGCCGTCGAAGAGGTCTAGAGCCGCGAGGTGCGGCTAGTCGCGTTGATCATGAACTAGAGGTCCCCGTCAACGGCGTGTCACACCCCGGAACCTCATGATCAACGTGGGTGTGGCGCGGCCGCCATTTGAGCACGTTAGACCTGGCGCGAGGCGCGATTGCGGTCGTGCACCCGCATGACAGCCCACCCCGGGAAGCCCGCGAGGAAGCCGGCGACGCAGATCCACAGCCAGCTGTCGGGCGAGTCGAAGATCCACAACACCACTCCGGCGACCAGCCACGCGATGATCCCGCCGACCGCCAGCGGCGTCATCGGCGGGTCGAGCGGCTTGACCGGTTCGACCGGCGGCTGCGCAGATTCGGGCGTCACGCGACGAGGATACCGGTTATGAAGATCGCCCGGACGTCGCGTACACTGGTCAACCGTTGCCGCCTTAGCTCAGTCGGCAGAGCGATTCACTCGTAATGAATAGGTCAACGGTTCGATTCCGTTAGGCGGCTCTGGCAACGAAAGACCCAGATCACACCTTGTGGCCTGGGTCTTTTTCGTGCGCGCAAGGCCGCGCCGCTCAGCGAAGAGGCTCCATCACGCGTCGGATCAGCCGATGCGCCTCGTCTCCGGTCGCGGCGTCATGCCACAAGCGGTCCATGATCCGGATGTACGCGCTTGAGTCGGGTTCCTCGTAGAAGGACTCGCCGACGAAGGTCTCAACCACAGCAACTTCACCATAAATCTGGAACGCGTTCTAGGGCGTGAGGCCGATCGCGGTGTCGAGCGGGATGACGCCAAGCCGGACGTTCGGCAGGTCCGCCGCCGTGTTGAGCCGGTCAAGCTGAGCGAGGAGTACGTCGTTGGGGCAGGTTCGCCAGCGCAGGACGGGTTCGCGGATCAGAAACTCGAACCGCTTGCCTGGGTCATACAGATGCTGCTGGCGGGCGAGCCGCGCTGTAACGGTCGCGTCGACGTCCTGCGCCTCGTCGCCGTGCAGGCTGGCCGATTCGGCGAAGACATGCCGCGCATACGCCGGTGTCTGGAGGAGCCCGGGCACCCATGCCACTTCGTAATGCCGCACGATTCGCGCCTCGGCGACCAGCCCGTTGTAGGAGGCCTGGACCTTCGCCTGCCCGTGGCGCATCCGGCGGCGCCAGTCGCGGTGGTATGCCGCGGCGTCCTCGGCCAGCCGGCGCACCTCGGCAGCTTCGTGCATGTTCGCCTTGCAAGCCGTAACCCAGGCTTCAACGTCGGCCGTCGAGGGCATCTGACGGCCAAGTTCGAGGCGTGAGACCTTGGATGCCGCCCAGCCGAGCTCAGAGGCGAACTCTTTGCCGGACAGGCCAGTGCGCTGGCGGCCCCAGCGCAGACGCAACTCCCCAAGCCCACTGGCACCGTCCGCCGCCTGAGTGACGCGATGCAGAACTTCGCGCGCCTTATGGACTGACGGCCACGCTGGTACGCGAGGCCCCGGCTCATCACCGGGGGGCTTAGCGCGACCGGCAATAGGCGTGCGTCACATGCGCGTTGATCATGAGGTTTGGGGTGTCGACGCGCCGTCGACAGGGACCCTAGGTTCATGATCAACGTGTAGGCGCGTCGCTGGCGGCAGCGGATCGGGGCGCGATGCGCGAGCTCTACCAGGCAGAGGCGGCGCTGCGTCGGGGGCGGCTGGCCGACTACTCCAGCGAACTCGAGACGGCGGCGGCACGCGGCGACGACGATCCGCACAGCCTGAGGTTTGGCGCCTACGCGACCCTCCAGCTCGGAATCGCCGCCGAACGGACCATGATCGACTGGTGCGAGTGGGTGGTCGAACAGCTTCGTAGGTAACTATTCAGCGAAATCTCAGATCGAACGTCCCTCGGGGACATACCCGGTCGGAGGTGACCGCTAGGGTGTGCCGGTCGCGGAAAGATCCGCTCATTCCATCCCCTCTGGAGGAAGCACGCGCATGTCCGAGCCCATCACCTACCAGCCCGCCCCGCAGCAGCCCGCGCCGCAAGACTCGCGCGGCAAGCAGATCGCGAAGGGCGTCGGCAAGGCCCTCCTGTGGCGCATCGTCATCGGCGGCATCATCCTCGTGATCGGCCTCGGCTACGCCGGTTACAAGTACCTCTCCGGCAACATCACCGCCAAGACCCCCGTCGTTGGCGAGTGTGTGACCGAGGCGCAGACCGACGCCGACGTCGAGAACGTCAAGGCGATCGACTGCACCGACGCGAAGGCGACGGACAAGGTCGTCGGCGTGCTCACCGGCAAGACCGAGGCCGAGGCGAAGATCAACGACGAGGCGACCTTCGCGTGCAAGTCCTTCCAGGCGACCGAGACCTGGATCTTCATGGAGGACAAGGCCGGCTCCGGCAAGGGCACCATCCTCTGCCTCGCGCCCAAGAAGTGAGCGAGCAGAACTGAGCTATCCGGTCGAGGAGGCCACGAGCGCGGCTCGTTCGGCCTCCTCGACCGCTTTCCGGGCCAGCCCGTCGCGGCCGTCATAGGCCACGAACTTCGGCAGCGCCGCCGCCAGCGCGATCGTGCCGGCGATGCAGAGCGCGCCACCCCAGACGACGGATCCGCCGACGCCCACGATCTTCGCCATGCCACCACTGCGTACGCCGCCGAGCAGCGGCCCGATGGAGTAGGACAGCATCTCGATGCCGGCGAGCCGGCCGCGCAGGTGGTCGGGGATGGTCTGGTTCCAGATAGTCGACCGGAACACGCCGGAGATCATGTCCGCGGCGCCCGCCACGATCAGGCCGAACAGCGCTATCCAGAGGGCATGGGAGAAGCCGAAGACCACGATCCCGACGCCCCAGAGCCCGGCGGCGACGATCACGGCCAGCCCGTGCCGGTGGATGCGCTGTGTCCACCCGGAGGTGAGGGTCGCCAGCATCGACCCGGCGCTCGGCGCGGCGTAGAGCAGGCCGAGGACGGCCGGTCCGCCGAGCTTGTCGGCGAAGAACGGGTAGAGCGCCTGCGGCATGCCGAACGCCATCGCGTTGATGTCGACCAGGTAGGTGCCGAGCAACTCCGGCCGTCGGACCGCATAGCGCAGGCCGGTCGCCACGCTGCGCAGCGACGGCCGATCGGCCATCTCCGGCGGCGGGACCGCCTTCATCAGCGCCAGCAGGGTAAGCGAGGCCGCGAAGGTGGCCACGTCTATCGCGTACACCCAGCCGAGGCCGCGGCCCGTGCCGAACGCCGCGATGAGCAACCCGGCGATGGTTGGCGCGCCGAGCGAGGCGACCTGGTGGCGCAGGGAGGTCAGTGCGCTCGCGGCGGGGATCTCACCCGGCTCGACCAGGCGCGGGGTGAGTCCTTCCAGCGCGGGCCGCTGGAGGCCGTCGACCGCGGCCGCGAGCCCCGCGATGACATAGAGCAGCCAGAGGTGGGGCTCGCCGAGCAGCGCGTTGACCAGGAGTAACCCGGTGAGCGCGAGCTGGGCGACCTCGCCGCCGAAGACCAGGACGCGGCGGTCCACGTAGTCCGCGAGCGCACCGCCGACGAACGCCATGAACAGCAGCGGAACCAGCTCGCAGATGCCGATCAGGCCGACCAGCAGCGGATCGCCGGTCATCTTGGTGACCTGATAGGGAATCGTGACATACGTGATGAAAGAGCCGATCGAGGTGACCGTCATCGCGCTGTAGAGCAGGCGGAAGTCACGATGCCGGCGCAGCGGCGTCAGATCCAGGGCGAGGCGTTTCTTGGTGCTCATCGGGGGGAAGTCTGACGCAGGGCGCGCGACGGCGTCGACAGAGTTTCGCCATTGCGGCCCGCTGTCTTCTCCCGGCATCGCAGGATGACGATATGACGCGCACGACGGCGACCCTCTCCAAGCGCCAGCTCACCTGGCTGCTCGGGGGCCTGATGCTCGCGATGCTGCTGGCCGCGTTGGACCAGACGATCGTCGGCACGGCGCTGCCCACGATCGTGGGCGAGCTGGGCGGGATGGGGCACTACTCCTGGGTCGTCACCGCGTACCTCCTGGCTTCCACCGCGTCGACACCTCTCTATGGCAAGCTCAGCGATCTCTACGGTCGCCGCCCGGTGCTGCTGTTCGCCATCGTGACGTTCCTGCTGGGCTCGCTGGCGGCGGGGCTGTCGCAGAACATGACCCAGCTGATCATCTTCCGAGGCGTACAGGGCCTGGGCGCCGGTGGCCTGATGACACTGGCGTTCACGATCATCTCCGACGTCGTGCCGCCTCGCGAGCGCGGCCGCTACCAGGGCTTCTTCGGCGCGGTCTTCGGCGTGGCCTCGGTCGCCGGCCCGCTGGTCGGCGGCTACTTCGCCGAGCGCGACTGGCGCTGGATCTTCTACGTGAACCTGCCCATCGGCATCGCCGCGCTGGTGCTGTGCAACCAGGTCCTGCGCCTGGTGCACACGCCGCGGCGGGAGCACTCGATCGACTGGCTCGGCGCGGCGGCGATGGTCGCCGGGGTGAGCTGCCTGTTGCTGGCGCTGTCCTGGGGCGGCAGCGAGTACGCGTGGAACTCTCCCATGATCATCGGACTGCTCGTGGCGGGTGTGGTTCTGTCGCTGACGTTCCTCTGGATCGAGTCCCGGGCGGCCGAACCGATCCTGCCGCTGCGGCTGTTCCGCAACCGCACGTTCAGCCTGGCGAACGGGGCCGGCTTCGTGGTCGGCTTCGGCATGTTCGGCGGGATCATCTACATCCCGCTCTACCTGCAGATCGTCAAGGGCGCCTCACCGACCGAGTCGGGCCTGCTGATGCTGCCGATGATGGCGGGCATCATCGTCACGTCGATTGTGGCCGGTCAGCTGACGGCGAGGTGGGGACGCTACAAGTGGTTCCCGGTCTTCGACATCGCGATCCTCTCCTTGGGCCTGCTGTTGTTCAGCTACCTGCCCGTCCAGTCGGCGCTGTGGGTCTCCTTCATCTACATGGTGATCGTGGGCGTCGGCCTGGGCATGTCCATGCAGACCCTGATCCTGGGCCTGCAGAACAGCCTGGAGCCCACGGACATGGGCGCGGGCACCTCCACCGCGACCTTCTTCCGGTCGATGGGCGGCTCGTTCGGCGTGGCGGTGCTCGGCACCGTGCTGAACAACCGGCTCAACAGCCATCTGACCGTACGCGTGCCGGAGGCGCTGGCGCAGCTGCCGCCCGGGCAGGCGCAGCAGTACGCCGGTCAGCTGGCCGGGGGTCAGGTGTCGATCGCGGCTCCAGCGGTCATCGCCCAACTTCCCGCGCCGCTGCGTGCGGCGATCGAGGCTTCCCTGGTCGCCGCCCTGCATCCGGTCTTCCTGATCGCCGCGTCGGTCTGCGCCATCTGATTATTGACACCAGCAGATCACGGATATGCATGTGATCATGGGCCAAGATCCCATGGATATCCGTGATCCGGCACGATCGCGGGACGGGTTAGGGTTTGCCGCATGGGTGCTGTCGAAGAGTGGTGGGCGTCGTATCACGGCAAGCTCCGGGCGGCGCTGCCGCAGGAAACCCTCTTCCTGATCGGCGGCCGCGGTGTCATCCGTGACGAGCAGGGGCGCCTGCTGTTGATCAAGCGCGCCGACAACGGAATCTGGGCATTCCCTGCGGGCGGCATGGAGATCGGCGAGTCGCTGGTCGACTGCGCGATCCGGGAGACCTATGAGGAGACTGGGCTCAAGGCGGGTCAGGCAACGCCGTTCGCCCTCTACACGGGCCCTGAGCACACCTACACGAACATGTGGAACCACACCTACCAGCACGTGATCCTGGCGTGCCTGCTGACCGACGTGTCCGGCGAGCTGAACCCCGATCCGGAGGAGGCGACCGACGCCGCCTTCTTCCACCCGGACGACTTTCCCCATCGCAGCACGACGATGCAGCGCACATTGGCGGACCTCGCGGAGTTCGAGCGCACCGGCCGGATGCGGGTCAGCTAGGCGGCGGGTCAGCTAGGCGGCGCGGGCGGCTTTGGCGCGCTCCACGGAGGCGCGCAGGGCGGCCATCAGGTCAATCACCTCTGCCTCCTCGGCGGGCTCCGGTGGCTTGACGACCTCGCGGCCCTCCACCTTCGCCTCGATCACCAGCTGCAGCGCGGCCCGGTACGCGTCCGCGAACTCGGTCGGGTCGAACTGCCCGGCCATCGACTCGATCAGCGAGCCCGCCATCTGCAGCTCCTGCTTGCGCAGCTGGACGTCGTCGGCCGTGCTCAAGACGTCGAACGCTGGTGCGCGTACCTCGTCGGGCCACAGCATGGTGTTGAGGACCAGCACGTCGTCGCGGACCCGGATGGTCGCGAGCTGTTCGCGCTGGCGCAGCGCGACCTTGACCAGCCCGACCCGCTCGGCCTTGACCAGCGCGTCGCGCAGCAGCAGGTAGGGCTTGAGTCCCACGGCGCCGTCGGGTTCGAGGTAGTAAGCCTTGCTGTAGAGGATCGGGTCGATCTGATCGGCCGGTACGAACTCCAGCACGTCGATGGCGCGGGAGCTGCTCAGCGGCAGGTCGGCGAAGTCGGCGTCGGTGAGCACGACGATCTCGCCGCCACCCGCGTCGAAGCCCTTGGCCAACTGGTCGTAGCCGACCTGCTCGCCGTCGACGGAGCAGACCCGCTGGTACTTGATCCGGCCGCCGTCGCTGATGTGCACCTGGTGGAACCGGATGTCCTTCTCCTCGGTGGCGGCGTAGAGCCGTACCGCGATGGAGACCAGGCCGAAGGAGATGGCACCCTTCCAGATCGACCGCATACCCGTATCGTGGCATATTTTCACATTTGTCGGGCCTGAATGAGCCTTATGGCGGCCTATTCTGGAAGGCGTGACCAAGGTCGAGGTCGATGGGCGGCGCCTGGAGCTGACCAACCTGGACAAGCCGCTCTACCCCGACGGCTTCACCAAGGCCGAGGTGATCGATTACTACACCCGGGTCGCGCCGGTGATGCTGCCGCACCTGGCCGACCGGCAGGTCACCCGGATCCGCTACCCCTCCGGCGCCCAGGCGGACGGTTTTTTCGAGAAGAACGCCCCGGCCGCGAAGCCGAGCTGGGTCCGCGTCGACGGCGGCCTCATCGTCGTCGACGAACTCGCGACCCTGGTCTGGCTCGCCCATCTCGCCGCCCTCGAACTGCACACGCCGCAATGGACGGCCACGAACGGCCCGGAGCACCCCGACCGGATCGTCTTCGACCTCGACCCCACCGAACCAGCCGGGCTGGACGAATGCCGGGCCGTCGCCCAGGCACTGCGCGACCGGCTCGCCGTCGACGGGCTGACCGCGTACCCGAAGACCTCGGGACGCAAGGGGATGCAGGTCAGCTGCCCCGTCACGGCGACCGCCGCGCAGATCGCCGACTACGCCCGGGCGCTGGCCGGTGAGTTCGCCACGGCCGCGCCGGACGCCGTCACCGATCAGATGGCCAAGGCCGGACGGCGCGGCAAAATCTTCATCGACTGGAGCCAGAACAACCCGTCCAAGACCACCGTCTGCGTCTACTCCCTGCGCGCGGGCCCGTCACCGACCGTCTCCACTCCGGTGACTTGGGACGAGATCGCGCAAGGCTCGTTCACCGCGGCCGACTTCACGCCCGCGGTGGTCCTTCGTCGCATCGACGAGTACGCCGACCTGCACGCCCCGCTGCTGTCTGCGGGGCCGGCGCTGCCCACCGGATCCCGCAAGCGCCGCCGCCGATTGTGATCATTGCGTCAGCCAAGTGGTTCCGCGGGGCGATTTGCCCCGCTCCAACCACTTGGCTGAGGCAATGATCACGCGAGGGAGGTCACGCGAGAACGTCGTCGGCGTCGACGATCGTGTAGGCGTACCCCTGCTCGGCGAGGAAGCGCTGGCGGTGCGCCGCGTACTCGGTGTCGATCGTGTCCCGCGAAACGACCGTGTAGAAGTGCGCCTGCCGCCCGTCGGCCTTCGGCCGCAGCACCCGGCCGAGCCGCTGCGCCTCCTCCTGCCGCGAGCCGAACGTGCCGGAGACCTGAATCGCCACCGCAGCCTCGGGCAGATCGATCGAGAAGTTGCCCACTTTGGACAAAACCAGCGTACGCAGCTTGCCCGAGCGGAACTCGTCCAGCAGCCGCTCCCGCTCCTTATTGGTCGTGCTGCCCTCCAGGATCGGGGCGTCGAGGTATTCGCCGAGCTCGTGCAGCTGGTCGAGGTAGGCACCGATCACCAGCACCTGCTCATCCGGGTGGCGATCCACCAGGGCGCGGACCACCGGCAGCTTCGTCCGTGCGGTCGACGCCATCCGGTAGCGCTCCTCGGCCTCGCCCATCGCGTACGCCATCCGTTCGGCGTCGGTCAGCGTCACGCGTACCTCGACGCATTCGGCCGGGGCGATCCAGCCTTGCGACTCGATGTCCTTCCAGGGCGCGTCGTAGCGCTTGGGCCCGATGAGGCTGAAGACGTCGCCTTCCTTGCCGTCCTCGCGGACGAGGGTCGCGGTGAGGCCGAGCCGGCGGCGGGCCTGCAGGTCGGCGGTGAACCGGAAGATCGGCGCGGGCAGCAGGTGGACCTCGTCGTAGATGATCAGGCCCCAGTCATTGGCGTCGAAGACGTTGAGGTGCGGGAACGTGCCGCCGCGGCGCATGGTGAGCACCTGGTAGGTGGCGATGGTGACCGGGCGGATCTCCTTACGCTCACCCGAGTACTCCCCGATCTCCTCCTCGGTCAGCGACGTCCGCGCCAGCAGCTCGCGCTTCCACTGCCGGGCCGCGACGGTGTTGGTGACCAGGATCAGCGTCGTGGCCTTCGCCGAGGCCATCGCGGCCGCACCGACGAGCGTCTTGCCGGCGCCGCAGGGCAGGACGACGACGCCGGAACCGCCGGCCTCGAAGTGCTCGACCGCCTCACGCTGGTAGGAGCGCAGTGTCCAGCTCTGGAGATCCAGCTCGATCGCGTGCGCCTCGCCGTCGACGTAGCCGGCCAGATCCTCGGCCGGCCAGCCCAGCTTGAGCAGCGCCTGCTTGAGCCGGCCGCGCTCGGACGGGTGCACCGCGATCGTGTCGGGGTCGAGCTGGGCGCCGAGCATCCCGGCCAGCTTCCTGGACTTGGCGACCTCGATCAGGACCGCCCGGTCCAGGCCCCGCAGGACCAGCCCGTGCGCCGGGTCGTTGGCCAGCTGCAGGCGACCGTAGCGATCCATCGTCTCGGCGACGTCGACCAGCAGCGCATGCGGCACCGGATAGCGGGAGTACTTCAGCAGCGCGTCGACGACCTGCTCGGCGTCGTGACCTGCGGCACGCGCGTTCCACAGCCCCAGGGGAGTCAGCCGGTAGGTGTGCACGTGCTCCGGCGAGCGTTCCAGCTCGGCGAAGGGCGCGACCGCCGCACGGCACGCGACCGCGTCCGGGTGATCGACCTCTAGCAGCAGCGTCTTGTCGGATTGGACGATCAGCGGGCCGCTCGACATGGATCACCTCGGTGAGTGGGGGGAGCTGACCCTCCAGTCTGACACGATCCGCCTGCTCACCGGGGAATGGCGTGCACCGCAGGCGTGACGCCCCAGTCCTCCGCTCGGTCACCGTCATATACCGAACGGTGGATTTGGGGAGCGAACCGCAACCACCCCTCCTGCCTCGTGCGTCCCTCGTGTGGAAGAAACGGTTGCCCAAGTGGCGGGCAGCATGAGCGTTCGGGGGAGTCCAACGGGGGCGAGCGCAGTGCTGCCGCCACGGGCGCCGGTTCTTCTACGCAAGTCAGTTAGCCAGTTAGCCAGTCAGTCCGCTCCGCGTCCGCGCGCGAGCGCGCCGACGATCGAGATGAGCAGGAGCAGTAGCAGCCCGGAGCCGATCGCCTCACCGGCCGCGTCGAGCATCATCCGGTCCAGCACCAGCCAGGCGAAGAAGAACCACGCGGTCAGCGCCACCGCGGCCAGGGACACCCAGAGCAGCGCCCGGCGCGACAGCCCGGCCCTGCCTGATCCCGCGACTTCGGCCTCGGCGGTCTCGCCCTCCGGTACGCCGGGCTCTGCGGTCATTGCCGTGCCTTCGTTTCGTTCGCCCGCAATTGTCCCTCCCGCCGAGCCATGCGCTCTCACCGTCCCCAGGGTGCCATTTCAGGCTGTAATTATGAGGGCCTTTCTGAATCTTCGCCCGAATCCGCGCTACGGAACGCCCGAATAGCACCGACCACCGAAACAACGATCAGCACGCCGAAGACGACCCCCAGGGCCTCGCCCGCCGCGTCGCCAAACGGCTCCCGCATGCCCAGCCAGGACAGGGCCAGCCAGCCCGCACCGCAGGCGGCCGCAACGGCCGCCGTCATCGCCAGCGACACCCGCGCGCGGGTCCTCCCCGACCGACTGAACACGGACTGAACCTCTGGCCGCTCACGCGAGCGTTCCCGGCGGCGGCTCGCGCGAGCACTCCCCGGCTCCTGGATCACGCCGGCCTCCTCACCCCACGAACTGTCCGATCAGCACGATCGGACGCCGCATCTCCAGCGTGGCCTCCTGTGGATCACCCGGCCATCCTCCGAACAGATTGACAGGAAGCTCACAGTCGAGTCCCTTTCTCTTCCGGGCCGTCTTGTTTAGTGTCTGCGTGCAACCCGGGACACCCTTGCACGCGTCAGCTCTCGTAGACGCGGGTTTCACGGGCGTCCGGAGCACTGGGGAGGGCTCGATGAGAAGGAAGCCGGCGATCGCGTTGGGCGCGGCGCTGCTGTTCGCACTGACCGCATGCCAGCCGGAACAACCGGTCGGCGCTGGACAGCCGAGCCTCGCGCCGGTAGCGGAGACCACCGCAGCGGCGACGGCCGGCGCCACGAGCCCGGCGGTCAGCCCGTCCGCGAGCGCCTCGCCGAGTCCGTCGGCGACGCCGAGCAAGACCCCAACGACCACCCCGACACATACCTCGAGCTGCCAGCAGGGGCCGCGCCAGCGTGAGGTCGAGGTCGCGCTCGCCAAGCTGGGCACCTGGGGACCGATCGTCGTGGACGGCAAGCAGACCGACGCGGACTGCGCCACGATCAAGAAGTTCCAGAAACGGTTCAGCATCTCACCGGCCAGCGGCCGGGCCGGCGACACCACCGCCAGCGTGGCCAAGCGGCTGGCCGCCAC
>Ga0184623_10000970_pt1 | contig 12502 bp, 13 predicted proteins | sample PLM1_100_b1_FD_133138 | JGI IMG/M metagenome (GOLD analysis project Ga0184623, IMG submission 133138) | Groundwater sediment microbial communities from an aquifer in East River, Colorado, USA - PLM1_100_b1 | ecosystem: Environmental > Terrestrial > Soil > Riparian zone | place: USA: East River...
GGACGTGCTGGCGAGGGCGGCGAGGTCGAGGCTCTGGCCGGCGGGGACCTGCCCGTGCTGGGCAGCGTAGTGGGTGATGACGACGCCGAGGAACGCCACGGTGATGCCGACCGAGCAGATGACCACGTACTTCCACGCGGCTTCGACAGCGGAGCGGGTGGCCCGGTGGCCGACCAGGAACGCGGTGGTGATCGTGGTGGCCTCCACCGCAACCCACAGGACACCCAGGTTTCCGGCCAGCACGGCCAGGCACATCGTGGCCAGGAACGCCTGCACCAGGACGCCGTACCGCGTGGCGGTGCGGTCGGTGGCGTGCCCTGCCGTGGTCTCGGCGCGCAGGTAGGCCGGTCCGGTCCAGGTGGCGACCACTGCGACCGCGCCGATGACGATCAGCATGAACGCGGTGAGCGCGTCGGCCCGGAGCAGCCCGCCGAACGCGGTGACAGGCTCGGTGGCGGCGAGCGCGGCGCCGACCACCAGTAGGCCGGCGGCGGAGACAACACCGGCCCAGGCGGTGCGGCGCCAACCGGCGGCGGCGTGCAAGGCCGCGGTGGCAGCGGGCAGCGCCATCGGTGCGATGAGCAGCAGGGTCGTCGTGGACATCAGTCGTGCAGCTCCCGCAGCTCGTCGAGGTCGGTGGCGCCGAAGGCGATGCGCATCCGGGCGGTGAGTACGAGCAGCACGAGCACCGCGAGCAGCACGTCGAGGGAGACGCCGAGCTCCACGGTGAGCGGCACCCCGGCAGTGGCGAGGAACGCGACGGCGGTGATCCCGTTGTCCACCAACAGCAGCCCCACAACCTGCGACAGCGCACGGCGCCGGGTCGCCAGCACGAACAGACCGATGAGCACGACCGTGATGCCGACCGGTATGGCCTGCGTCGCGGGGGAGGGGGCGAGCGCGACCAGCGGCCGGGACACCGCGTAGGCGAGCAGGGTGAGCGTCGCGGCGGTGAGCAGTGAGGCGGCGACGTTGACCAGCGGCTGGGTTTCCCGAGCCTCGCCGCTGGCCGCGAGCGCGCGGCGCATCAGGTAGGGCAGCAGGCCGGCGCGCAGCGCGAGGACGCCGGCGGCGACGCCGAGCAGCTCCGGGTGTTGCTGGTGCACGCCGAGGATCGCGACGAGCGCGGCCAGCGCGGCGCCCTGCGCGGCGAACAGCCGGATGATCGAGGCGAGTTCGCGGCGCCACAGCATCAGCACCGCAGCCAGGAGGAACACCCCGGCGGCGAGGTCGAGCAGCTGTACGTAGGCGGTGTCACTCACAGCGGGCCCGGCTCCTTTCAGCGGTCACGCGAGGAAGAACGAGGTGGCGACGGCGAGCAGTGCGAGCAGGAACGAGCCGGCCAGCAGCTCCGGGACGCGGAACAGCCGCAGCTTGGCCATGAACACCTCGGCCGCGGCCAGCCCGGCACCGAGCAGGGCGACCTTTCCGGCGAACACCCCCACCGCCAGCGGCAGGGCGGTCAGGCTGGCGCCCGTGGCGATGCCCCAGGGGGCGAACAGGTTGGCGAGCAGCCCGAGCAGGACGGTGAGCCGCATCGCGGACGCCCACTCGATCAGGGCGAGATCGGGCCCTGAGTACTCCAGCACCATCGCCTCGTGGATCATCGTCAGCTCGAGGTGGGTAGACGGGTTGTCCACCGGCAGCCGCCCGGTCTCGGCGATCGTCACCACCGCGAGCGCGACGGCCGCGAGCAGGCTGGCCGGGGACACCACCCGCAGCGGATCGTGCAGGGTGGCGGTCACGATCGCGGCGAGGTTGGTCGACCCGACCCGCACCGACAGCGCGAACACGGCGAGCAGGATCGTGGGCTCCACCAGCGCGAGGACGGTCATCTCTCGGCTGGCGCCCATCCCGCCGAACGCCGTGCCGGTGTCAAGAGCGGCCAGCGCGAGGGTGACGGTGCCCAGCGCGAGCAGCGCCACCACCGCGATGAGGTCGGCGGCGCCGTCCAGCGGGGACGCCGTGGTGACGAACGGGGCGACCGCGGCGGGCACTAGCGCGGTCGCCATCAGCACGGTCGGCGCGGCGCGGAACGCCGGCCCGCTGCCGCGTGGGGTGATGGGCTCCTTGCGTAGCAGCTTGCGCAGGTCGCGCCACGGTTGGGTGACGCCGGCGCCGGCCCGGCCCTCCATGCGGGCCCGGACCTGGCGCATCAGGCCGGCGAGCAGCGGGGCCCCACCGGCGACGAGGACGAGCTGCAGCACAGCACCGGCGGCACCGGTGGAGTTCATCGCGTCACCGCCAGGGCGACGAGCAGCGTGATCACGCCGTAGAAGCCGTAGCCGAGGTAACGGTGCACGCTGCCGTTCGCGAGCCGGCGACCGGCCTCGCCCCACGCGCGGACGGCGGCAAGCAGCGGCGCGTACAGGCGGTGTTCGATCCGGTCGGGGACCCGGCGGCGGTAGTGGATGGTGTCCACGAGGTAGCGGGACTCCCGTACATGGGTGACGTCGATGTCCTGTTCGGGGCGGAGTACGTCGTCGAAGACCCGCTGCAGCGGTTCGCCGAACGAGGTGGCCGTGTACTCGGTGCGGGCCGTCAACCCGCCCCCGCCGCAGTCCCACAGCCGGGCCGCGCGCCGGGCCCGCCGGGCCCCGAACACCCGCAGCGCGGCCAGGATCCCGACGGCGGCGACGACCAGCGCGGCGGCGATGAGCAGCGGCGACATCGACCCGGTGATACCGGACAGCTCCAGGGTCAGGCGGCCGGTCGTCGCCGCCTCCGTCCCGGGCACAGCGACCTGCACCGCGCGAGCCAGCGCGGGCACCAACAGCGTCGGCGCGAGCGCCAGACCCACGCAGGCCGCGGCGGCCAGCCCCATGCCGGCCAGCATCGCCGGCCCGCACTCGGTGGCGCTCTCCGCGGCCGGGGTCCGAGGCTTGGCGAAGAACCCGACGCCGAGTGCCTTCACGAACGTGGCCACCGCGAGACCCGCGGTCAGCGCGATCACCGCGACCGCAAGCGGCATCGTGACCGCGGTCGCGACCGCGGTGGCCGGCAGGGAGTGGATCAGCGCCTGCAGCAGCAGCCACTCGCTGACGAACCCGTTGCCGGGCGGCAGCGCCGCCGCGGCCAGCGCCCCGACGGCGAACAGGCCGGTGGTGGCAGGCATCCGGGCCCGGAGCCCGCCGAGGCCGTCCAGGTCGCGGGTGCCGGTGGCGTGCAGCACCGAGCCGGCGGCCAGGAACAGCAACGTCTTGAACGCGGCGTGGTTGATCACGTGCAGCAGCGCCGCCGCCAGCGCCAGCCCAGCCAGCGCCCGGTTGCCGGCCGTGGCGAACAGGCCGGCCGCGCCCACCCCGAGCAGCACTAGGCCCAGGTTCTCCGTGGTGGAGTAGCCCAGCAGCCGCTTGAGATCGGTGGTGACCGCCGCCTGCAGGATCCCGTACAACGCGGACGCCGCGCCCAGGCCGAGCACTAGCAGCCACCACCACGCTGGACCGCCGCCGAGCAGGTCGAACCCGACCCGCACGATCCCGTACACGCCGAGGTTCACCATCGCGGCGCTCATCAACGCCGACGCGTGGCTCGGCGCCTCCGGATGCGCCTTCGGCAGCCACACGTGCAGCGGCACCGCGCCGGCCTTGGACGCGAACCCGACCAGCGTCAGCAGGAACACCGTCGAGCGCATCGCCGGGGATAGGTCGGCGGCCCGGAGCTGCGCGAACGTCTCCCCGCCAGCGTGGGCGGCGAACAGCAGCAGCCCGAGGAGGATCGTGACCATGCCGGCGTGCGTCATCACCGCGTACCAGCCGCCCGCCTCGGCCACCGCCGTGCGGCGCCGATGCTCGGCGAGGACCAGCAGCAGCGACGCGGCGGCCATCGCCTCCCACAGCAGCAGGAACGTGGCCACGCTGGCGGCGGCCGGCAGCAGCAACATCGCGGCGACGAACAGCGGCAGCGCCGCCTGCACGGTGCGGGAGTCCAGGCCGTGCCGGGTGTAGCCGATGCTGTACAGGGCGGCGGCGACCGCGACCGCCCCGGCCACGGCGGTGAACACCCCGCCCAGCGGATCGAACTCCAGCCGCACGCCGAACAGCGGCAGCAGCTCGGGTAGCCACACGGCACCGCGCCGCCCGGCCGCCGCCAGCACGCCGACCGCGATCCCTGCACCACCGAGCGCCGCGGTACAGGACCCGACGGTCGTCGGCCGAACCCGCTGGGGCGCCGCGAGCGCGGCCAGCACCGCCACCACGGCGAGCCCGGCGATCGCCGCCAGGCCCCACTCGACCGCGCTCACCGGCCGGTGAGGTTACGTAGCGCGGCCACGATCGCTTCCGGTGGCGGCGGACAGCCGGCGATCTCGACATCGACCGGCACCACGTCGCTGACCGGGCCGATCACGCCGTGGCCACCGGCGAAAACACCGCAGTTGCGGGCGCAGTCGCCGAGCGCGACCACGACCTTCGGCTCTGGCGTCGCCTCGTACGTGCGCCGCAGCGGGTCGGCCATGTTGCGGGTCACCGGCCCGGTCACCAGCAGCACGTCGGCGTGGCGTGGGGAGGCGACCAGCCTCGCCCCGTACCGCTCGGCGTCGTACACGGGCGAGAACGCCGACGCGATCTCCACCTCGCAGCCGTTGCATGACCCGGCGTCGACGTGCCGGATCTGCACCGACCCGCCGAACTCAGCCGCGGCCGCTGGCGCCGGTTGTTCGCTCGCCGGGATCGGCGGCTCGGCCACCCGCCCGGTCCGGCGGATCTTGCCCAGTAGGCGTCTCACCACGTACTCCACACCTGAGGAAAGCGTGCTTCCTGCCCGGCGGGCGTGCCGGGCAGAGGGTGCGGGCACTCCGCTGGGCGGAGCAGCGGGGTGCCCGCGAGCGGCTGCCGACGCACGGAAGTCCGTCGACGGCCGCGGCTCTGCGCCGCTACGGCGAGGCCCCGCGCGTCGCCGCCGAACCAGGCGTGGCCGCCCGCAGGTCCGCGAGCAACTCCGCCTGCCCGGTCAGCACGCCGGTGAGGATCAGCCGGGCCACCGCCAGCAGCTCAGCCACATGCGGACTGGTCAACGCGTAGTACACCGTGGAGCCCTCCTTGCGGGACACCACGAGATTCGCCCGCCGCAACACCGCGAGCTGCTGCGACAGGTGCGAGGCTTCGATGCCCACCTCGGGCAGCATTTCCGCCACCGAGTGCTCCCGCTCGCTGAGCAGCTCCAGTACCCGGATCCGGGCCGGATGCCCCAACGTCTTGAAGAACTCCGCCTTCAACTGGTAAAGCGGTCTGCTCACCACGTCACCCAGTCCCGTCTGCGCTTGGTTTGCGCGTTGCCGTCGCCGGCGTTCGCCCGGCGGCGCGACAGCTCCACCGCCGCGACCGCCGCCGACACCGTCGGCACCACCTGAGGATCCAGCACGTCGGGCAGCAGCCGCCGCGCCGACAGCTGATCGTCCCCGACGAGCCCAGCGAGCACGTCGGCGGCGGCCAGCTGCATCGCCGTCGAGATCCGCGGCGCCCGCGCGTTGAGCGCACCCCGGAATATCCCCGGGAAGGCCAACGCGTTGTTGATCTGGTTCGGGTAGTCCGACCGGCCGGTGGCCACCACCGCAGCCAGGCCCGACAGCTGCTCCGGTCGGATCTCCGGATCCGGATTGGCTAACGCGAACACGATCGGGTCCAGCGCCATGGTCGTCACCAGTTCCCGGGTGAGCACCCCCGGCCGGCTCAATCCGATCACCGCGTCCGCGCCCGCGAGAGCCTCGGCCAGCCCGCCGGTGATGCGGCGCGGGTTGGTGTGCTCGGCCAGGCACACCACCGTGTCGCCCGCGCCGGCCTCACGCAGCAGCTTCGTCACTGCGGTGCCCGCCGCGCCGGCTCCGACCACCACCACGCGCGCCGTCTCCAACCTCTTGCCCACCACCCGCAGCGCGTTGCGTAGCCCGGCCAACACCACGATCGCGGTGCCGTGTTGGTCGTCGTGGAACACCGGGATGTCCAGCTCGGCCTGCAGCCGCTGCTCCACCTCGAAACAGCGCGGCGCGGCGATGTCGTCCAGATTGATGCCGCCGAACGTCGGAGCCAGCGTCCGCACCAGCGCCACCAGCTCATCTGTTCCGGAAACGTTCACGCAGAGCGGGACGGCGTCGATGTCGGCCAACTGCGCGAACAGTGCGGCCTTGCCCTCGATCACCGGCAGCGCGGCCAGCGGCCCGACGTTGCCCAACCCCAGTACCGCGGTGCCGTCGGAAACCACCGCCACCCGGTTCCCGCGGCCGGTCACCGCGTCCGCCGCGCCCGCATCGGTGGCGATCCGGGCCGCCAACCGGCCCACCCCCGGCGTATACATCAGGGCCAGATCCTCCGCCGTCCGCGCAGGCATCCGAGGACGCACCTGAATCCGACCACCTGCCGACATCGACCACAGCCGGTCCACACAGGCGGTCACCCGCGGATGCCGCCCGCCGCCCACCGCGCGCCCCAGCCGCCGCAACGACTCCTCGTCCTCGACCTGGAGGACGACACGCCGGTGACCAGGCAGCAAGGACGGAAGGGGCGAGACTCCCCAACCCGGCTCAAGGAAGTCCAACACCCGTTCCAGTGGCTCGTCCGGCGCCGCCCGCACCGTCAGGACCAACGCGAACGCCGGATCACCTCCCGGCCGCGCCCAATCACCTGATGTCTCCAGCACTTGCCAACCTTATCAACTCGTCCGATCATCAGGATTGCCGGCCACGCGACCAGCGGGCCGTGGAGGGTAGTTTGCGGCCTGTTCCGGAAGGACCCTGTTTCTTCACGGCACGACGAGGCGTACCTGCGCATAGGGACATGTGGCCCGCCGGTCCCAGGCCGAATGGCCCTGAGAAGACCTGCGCTACCGCCGCTTGAATGGGCAGAACTCGGCTGGCGGCAAGGGGACGGAATACGACATGGCGATCGTGACTGCGCTGGTGCTCCTGGCGGCCTTGGGACTATGGCAGCTCCACCGGCGGTATGCGCCACGTCGACGGCAGGTGATCCCTCCATCGAGCCGGCCGGTCCGCTCGGCGCAGCGCGACCCCGTGGTGGCGAGCGCGCAACGGCACGTCGGGCAGGGTGCGCCAGCGCTGACCGAAGACGACGTGATCACGTTCGGTCTCGCTCTGGAAGCGACCAACGACGTCGTCGAGAAACTGCTCGCCGACAAGGACTGAACCGTGGATACAGGAAGCCCGTGGTCACCTTGGACCCTGACGCGGCCGCCAACAGTTCGCGCCGCGCTCGGCCGAGCGCGATTTGCCATTCCGCTGTTGTCTCTTAGCCCTGCCGACATTGCCCAAAGATCACGGTTGTCGGGGGGTGGGTAACGCTGTTGAGGGATGTTGCGAATCTCGGACACGTGTCTGAGATTTGTAACATCTGTGAACGACGAAGGCAGCCCCCGACGGCCCTTGCTCACGGTGTGCTCGGGTCGGTCTAGCTGCTAGGCCTCGCTCTGCGGCGCACCTCGATCCGCAGATAGAGGTCGAGCTCGTACGCGAGCCGGCAGCCGGTGGTCCCGGCGAACGGGGACTTTTGGTTCTGTCCTGCGGCCACCGCATCCACGTTCGATAGGTGGGGAGGTGGTGGCGATGCCCACATCACGCGCGATGCAAGCCGCTCTGCTCGTGGCGACGGCGCTCGTCCTGGTGGCCTGCGCTGCCGGTCCGAACAACGTGGCACATGTCGACGCTCCGCATATCGCTGGTTTCTGGCTGGGTCTGTGGCACGGCGTGATCAGCCCGATAACGTTCCTCATCTCGCTGTTCAACAGCGACGTGAACATCTACGACGTGCACAACAACGGCAACTGGTACAACTTCGGCTTCATCCTCGGCGTGTCCGCCGCGTTCTCCGGTGCCGCCCGCTCCAGCAGCGCGGCGCGTCCGCGCCGTCGGTCCAGGCCCGGTGACCCGGCCGAGCGTCCCTGATGGCTCCCGTGGGCGGGCGCCGCGATGTCGCAATGGACACCCAGAAGACACCTGAGCGCGACCCACCGGGACAGGCGCGCTTCGTTCCTGTGCGGAAATCTGCCGGCGACCAGGTGATGTCCAGGCTCGTCAACCCGGTGGTGCGCCGGGTGCTTCGCTCGCCGCTGCATGACCTGATCAGCGGATCGATGCCTGAGGTCCCGCGGGCGAGACGTGGACGACAGCTTTGGTGGACGTGGTTCAAGGCGACCACGCTCGGCGAGGTAGTGGGCTTCTGCGTACCTGCGGTGACGGCGCCGCTGGTCGTCGGCGTCGGCGTGTGGTTCGTCGAGACGCCGGCGATCGTGCTCGCCGGCACGGTCGAGGGCGCGCTGCTCGCGCTCGGGCAGGCGTACGCATTGCGCCAGGCGCTGCCGGGGATCCGCACCCGGGAGTGGGTGCGCGCCACAGCCGCCGGCGCTGCGTTGGCCTGGTTGATCGGCATGGCGCCCGCGACCGTCGGGCAGCAGCTGTGGGACGTCTCCGAACCGCTTGCCGTGGGGCTCGCCGCTGCCGGCGTCGCCGTGCTGCTCAGTTCGATTGGCCTGCTCCAGTGGCGGGTCCTGCGCAGGCACGTGGCACGCGCTGGCCGTTGGGTGCCCGCGACTGCGGGTGCTTGGATCGCCGGGCTGCTCGGGTTCACCGCGGTAACCTCGCCACTCTGGCGTGCGGGGCAGCCGGCAGTCTTGGTCGCCGCAATCGGCGTGCTGGGTGCGGTGGTGATGGCCGCGACGGTCGCGGCGATCACGGGGCTCGCGCTGGTCCGGCTGCTTCCACCGCCCATCGGGCAGGAGGAGTGACGCCGGACGGCCCCGTCAGAACAGGGACGGCGGCCACTCGGAGACGACTCCCGCGATGACGCCGGCGTCGAGCGCGAGTCCGATGATCAGCCAGGGATGGAAGTAGCCGAGCTTGAGCACCAGCCCGCTGAGGGCCGCGACCACCGCGGTCACCCAGGCGAGCGTCACAGCCGTCGTGCGCGCCGGGCGAGCGGCGACGTTCATACCGGCGAGGATCCACGAATGCCCCGGGTCGAACAGTGCGTTCTCACCAGGCTGCTTGGGAATCGCGTAGATCGCGACGTGGATCAGGCCGTGGGCAATCAGGAGGCTGGCCAGGAGGAAACGGATCATCGCTGGGCCTCCGTCATGGTCGGGGGGTCGTCCCCGCACCGCGTATGCGGACACCGAGCGCGATCAGGGCGACAGCCACAGCGCCGTAGGTCACCTGGAACGGCGCAGCGAAGCCGACCACCGGGATCTGCACGGCCAGCCAGCCGAGCAGCGTGGCCCCGATGAGGGCCAGACCCAGCCATGCCCGCTCCCACCGCCGCGCCGTGGCGACGAGCGCGATCGTGGGGAGCACGCCGTTGATCAGGAATAGGGCGATCCCGGGCAGCAGCCAGTCGGCGAACGGCGTGCCGTCGAGGTAGGCGCGGTGGGCGCGAGCGTCGTCATCGCCGCTCGTCCTGGTGGGACACCGTATCCAGTTGCTCGGCGATGCTGTTGCTCCACGCGTCGATCTCGGCCCAGTCGCGGAAGTCGCCGTACGGAGCGTGGACCGCTTTGGTGACCAGACGCTCGCCGAGCCCCAGCCGGCTCCGATCGAGCGCGCCGAAGAACGTGCGGTGGTCCTGTGCGCGTACCGATTCCCGGAGCTCGGCGAGGTGCTCCGGGTCACTGGCCGGATGATCGCCGAGTGGCCCGCTGCTGAACAGCCACACTGGGTGTTCGGCCAGCGCGGGGGCGTTGGCGTGAATGAACTCCGCCGCGACCGTCAGCCAACGTCCGTAGTACAGGGCGCTGCCGATGACGGCCCCCTCGTACCTGCCGGGCTCTTTCACGGCTTCCACCGTGCGGACCTCGACGTCCTTGCCACGCTGGCGCAGCGTCGCGGCGATGCGCTCGGCGATGTCGTAGGTCGATCCATGCTTGCTCGCGTACGCGACGAGAACGGTCATCTCCGGTGCTCCTTGCCTGCCTGCGTCCCGCGCGTGGCGGCCGTCTCTGTTGACCGTGCGGGACAGCCGCCGGCCGCGGGCGAGGCGAAGGGCCTCAGACCGCTCGCCGAAGGTCCCGACCAGACCCGGCAGCTGGACCGGGTCTATCGGCAGAGGGTTCAGGGCCAGGTCCCAGGGCGTCGAGACTTGCGGCACTGCATCCGGGACGGCGCGCGGCGAGAGGGTCGCGGTAGGCCGACGCGCGGTCCAGCATGCCGCACCTGATTCGCCGGCTACGTCCCGGCCGCAGCCATCCAGCGGCGCGCGGAGGTGCCGCCCGGATCGGAGGCGGCGCGTTGTGGTGGCGGTGCCAGGGCGCGCCAACGCCACAGCCGGTCCGGAGCCGATTCTGCGCCTATGGGTCGTCTGCCTCTTTGGATTGGGACCAACGTCCCTGTCTGGATCGGCGCCGCAGCGGAATCGTTGGCCACCAGAATCCGCAGACCCGGCTCTGATACCTGCCGGCAGCGGCGTCCCGTAAAAGTGCCAGCGATCGGGCGGGTGGACATGGATGCGACGAAGCAGCCAGGCGAGGGTCAGCGGAGGCTGATGCTTGGCCTGGCCACCCTGGGCTTCGCGGTCAACTTCTGGGCGTGGGCGCTGCTGAGCCCGCTCGGGCCGCGCTTCAAAGAGATACTCGAGCTCACCTCGTTCCAGCAGGCGCTGCTCGTCGCGGTGCCCGTGCTGGTTGGCTCGGTGGGCCGCATCCCGGTCGGGGCTCTCACTGACCGGTTCGGCGGCCGTGTCATGTTCCCGCTGGTGTCGGCGGCGACGATCGTGCCGGTGCTCTATCTCGGGCTGGCCGGCCACACATCGCTGGCGGGGCTGCTGGTCGGCGGCTTCTTCCTCGGTATCAGCGGGACGGCGTTCGCCGTCGGGGTGCCATTCGTCAACGCGTGGTTCCCACCGGAACGTCGCGGGTTGGCAATCGGCATCTTCGGGGCGGGTATGGGTGGCACGGCGATCAGCGCCCTGACGACCGTCAAGCTCGTGTCGACCGGCAGCGAGGCGACTCCCTTCCTGATCACCGCGGCTGTCCTGGCGGTCTACGCCGCATTGGCCTGGTGGTTGCTGCGGGACGCCCCCGGCCGGGCGGCGCCGAGCGGCTCCGTCGCGCGCCGGCTCGGCGCCGCGGTGCGGCTGCCGGTGACGTGGCAGGCATCCGTGCTGTACGCGGTGGTGTTCGGAGGCTATGTCGCGTTCTCCGTCTACCTGCCCGCATACCTCAAGACCGAGTACGGGCTCACCCAGGCCGACGCGGCGAACCGGATGGCTGGGTTCGTGCTGCTGGCCGTGGTCATGAGGCCGGTCGGCGGCTGGCTCTCAGACCGGTTTGGACCCGTCCGCATTCTTGCGGTGGCCCTCACCGTGGTGGCGGTCGGCGCCAGCGTGCAGTCGCTCGCGCCGGCACTGATGCCGCTGGGCACCGTCGCTTTCCTGTCGATGGCTGCCGCGCTCGGCGCGGGCAGCGGCGCGGTGTTCGCACTGGTCGCGCAGGTCACGCCGGGTGGCAAGGTCGGCTCCGTGACCGGCATCGTGGGTGCCGCGGGCGGGCTTGGCGGGTTCCTGCCGCCGCTGGTCATGGGCGCGGTCTACGAGATCTTCGGCTCCTACGCGCTCGGCCTGATCCTGCTCGCGCTGGTCGCGGCCGGAACGCTGGGGCTCACGCTAACCACGGTCCGCAAGGCCGGAGGTCAGCGCCCGGCACGGCGTGGTGCCATTGCGACGGCGGGCGGTCGGGTCGAAGGTTGAAAAGCAGTGTCCCGTTTGGTTCGCCCGACGAGGAGAACGTTAGCCATGGCTGTTGAGGATGAGCCGGCGAGGTTGGACAACGGCGTGGTCGACGCTCTGGTGCGTACCCGCCGCTTCTTCACCCGCGCCGAGGTTTCCGGCGACCTACGCACGCTGCACAAGATCGGTGGCCGACAGGCGGATGACTTCTACCGGGACCGGTGGAGCCACGACAAGGTGGTCCGCTCGACCCACGGCGTGAACTGCACCGGGTCGTGCTCGTGGAAGGTGTACGTCAAGGACGGCATCATCACCTGGGAATCCCAGCAGACCGACTACCCGTCGGTCGGCCCGGACCGGCCGGAGTACGAGCCGCGAGGCTGCCCGCGCGGAGCCGCGTTCTCCTGGTACACGTACTCGCCGACCCGGGTCCGCTTCCCGTACGTGCGGGGCGTGCTGCTGGAGATGTATCGGGAGGCGAAGGCCCGGCTCGGTGATCCGGTACTCGCCTGGGCCGACCTGACCTCCGACCCGGAGCGAGCCCGCCGATACAAGGCCGCGCGGGGCAAGGGCGGGCTGGTCCGGGCGTCCTGGGACGAGGCGGTGGAACTGATCGCCGCGGCGCACGTGTACACGATCAAACGCTTCGGCCCGGACCGAGTGGCCGGCTTCTCGCCGATCCCGGCGATGTCCATGGTGTCGCACGCCTCCGGGGCCAGGTTCGTCTCCCTGATCGGCGGGACGATGCTCTCCTTCTACGACTGGTACGCCGACCTGCCGGTTGCCTCGCCGCAGGTGTTCGGCGACCAGACCGACGTGCCCGAGTCCGGTGACTGGTGGGA
>Ga0184623_10000972_pt1 | contig 12500 bp, 7 predicted proteins | sample PLM1_100_b1_FD_133138 | JGI IMG/M metagenome (GOLD analysis project Ga0184623, IMG submission 133138) | Groundwater sediment microbial communities from an aquifer in East River, Colorado, USA - PLM1_100_b1 | ecosystem: Environmental > Terrestrial > Soil > Riparian zone | place: USA: East River...
AACGATGCGCATACCCGGTTGCTGAAGCACACGGCATCGGACGAGGTCAGCCTCTTTCAGGCGACCACACTCGAACAGATTCAGGAGACGATTCGCGCGGCGGCCGCGGCCGATCCCGAACGCGGGTGGATCGTCGGACGCGGCTGGAGTGCTTCCGCGTTTCCTGGTGGGATGCCGACGCGGCAGCAGCTCGATGCCGCTGTGAGCGACCGCCCCGCGTACTTCATCAGCCGGGACGGTCACACCGGCTGGGCCAATTCGAAAGCGCTGGCTCTTGCAGGAATCAAACGCCGCACTCCCGCACCTGTCCACGGGGTGATCGTGACCGATCCGCGGACGGGAATCCCGACAGGCGTGCTGAACGAAGACGCGCGGCAACTCGTCGAGCGTCTCCTGACACGATCGTCGCGTGAGGATCGTCTACACGCGTTGCGTGACACGCTGGCGGAAGCGGGACGAAGTGGCGTCACGAGCATCCAGACGACGGGCGACGAACCGGCGGATATCGATCTCTACGACGAATTGCGGCGCGCCGGACAACTCACAGCTCGCGTGTATGGGGTCGTGGCGGCGCCGGAACAGCTGACTGAATCGCAGCTCGAGGCCCTTGATGGCGTGTTCAAGCAGTATCCAGACGATCCGCTGCTGAAAGCCGGAGCCGTGTCGGTGGCGCTCGACGGCTCGGTCGAGTCTCACACCGCCCTGATGCTGGAGCCTTACGCGAATCGGAAGGGCACCGGGCTTGCGCGATACACCGCGGAGGAGTTGCGTCGAACGATCGCGGCCCTTGATCGGCGCGGGTGGCAAATCGTCGTCCAGGCGGCCGGGGATGGCGCGATCAAGCTGGCGCTTGACGCGTACTCTCAGATTCTGGTCGGCCATTCACCTGGCACGAACGAACATCGACATCGCCTTGCGGGCATTGAGACGATCGACCCGGCCGATCTGCCGCGCCTCGGTGAATTACACCTGATTGCTCAGCAGGCGCCGATGAGGGCCATGCTGATGGGTCAGGAGTCGAGGGTGTGGTCGCTCAACGTGGGACCCGATCGGGCCAGCCGTGGATGGATGTGGCAGAGCATCGCGGCCGCGGGAGTCCCCATCATCTTCGGCAGCGACTCGCCTGCCGCACCGCTCGATCCCATGATCGACCTGTATGCGGCGACCAACCGCACCAGCCCTGACGTGCCCGATGCCGAGCCCTGGATGCCCGATCAAAAGATGCCGCTGCCGAGAGCCATCGACGCGTACACGCGGACCGCGGCATTTGCATCGTTCGACGAGCAACGGAAAGGCGTGCTCGCACCCGGCATGCTCGCCGACGTGGTGATTCTCTCAGCCGATATCTTTTCGCTTCCGCCCGAGCGGTTGCTCGATGGCCAGGTTGACGTCACGATCTTCGACGGCAAAGTCATCTTCCAGCGCCAGGCCCCGCCTCTCGGAACGCATTAGTGAAGTAGTCACCACAATTGGTTTCATAACCGCGCAGCGGGGCCCCGTCGCCGGACTGCCCCACCCCAAGGCACCCCAGCGCGGGTGCCGCGCTTGGGACCCCGCGTGTCGGCCCGAAAAGCGCTTGTTACGGGAGGCGGGCCTGCGGGCGGGCGGGGCGCCCCGTCCGGCGCCACCCGCTGGCGGTAATGAAACCAGCTCTAATCAGTGTCAGCATAGGAATGACCGGACTTCGTGTTCTTGGCTACTGGCTACTGACTACTGATCGGCGCCGTCTTTCTCCGCGGATTGAAGAACGGCGTCTTCACGACCGTCGCGGAGACGCGGTGTCGTACGGCTTCGACGGTGACCTCCACGTGCAGCCGGCTCCCTGCTTTGGAACACGCCGATTGAACGGTGGCCAGCGCGATGAGCTTTTTCAGGATCGGCGACCAGGTCGTCGACGTCGCCTTCCCGACTTGGGCCCCATGGCGGTAGACCGGCACTGCCACGCGTGACGCCGTCGTCGGCACCTGCGGCGGCAATCCCTGCTCGTCGTAGAGCGCTTCCACTTCCTGCCAGTCGATCTCCAGGCCGACGATCTGCCGCGGTGCGCCCCGCTCGAACTCGCGGCGCAGCGCGTTGTGGCCGACGAACGGCGCTTTGTCGAGCTGCACGAGACGGCCAAGACTCATCTCGAACGGTGAATACTGCTGGCTTGGAATGAGCGCTCTGCGACAGCTGAAGAAATCGACGTCGATCAGGAGCAACCCTGCCTCGATCCGTGCGACATCCAGCGCCAGCATTCCGGCCGGTTGCAGATCGAACGGACCGCCGGCACTCACCAGCGCATCCCACACGCGCGTCGCATTTTCCCATCGCATCCAAATCTCATAACCAAGATCGCCCGTATAACCGGTGCGGGAGATCTCGACCGGTACACCGCCGATGCGTCCGTTCGTCACGCGGAAATACTTGAGGCCTTCGACATCCGCCTCGGCGGTTTGACGCAGCAACGCCCCCGATGTCGGACCCTGAACCGCGAGCGCCGCGATCCGTTCGGACACGTCCTCGATTGTGACGTCGAGGCCGATGGCATTCTGGGTGAACCATCGCAGGCTCGGATCGGCAGAGGTCCAACGGTACTGATTCTCTGCCAGCCGCGAGACCGTCCCATCGTCGATGACCTTCCCCTGCTCGTCGCACCACGGCGTGTACATCACGTGACCAACCGCAAGCTTCGTCGCGTCACGCGTCACGAGCCGGTCTACGAATCTCGTGGCATCACGACCCTCCACGATGTACTTGAACAGCGGCGAGACGTCGATGAGCGCCGCGGCGTTGCGGATCGCGTTGTATTCGTGTTCGTGATGGGTCTCGAAGGCGCTGACGGCATAATACCCTGCCCAGTCGCGGTAATTCAGGCTCTCGCACAAGGGAAACGTGCGTTCGTGAAAGGCAGATCCGATAGGCATAGTCAGTGCTCGGCGGTTGCTGGTGCCCGGTGCTAGGTGCTTGGTGTGTGATTATAGAATGACCGTTTTGGATGATACCCATGAAATACGACGCCATCGTTATCGGCGGCGGCCACAACGGCCTCGTGCATGCGGCGTATCTGGCCCGTGCCGGCCGCCGTGTGCTGGTGCTCGAGCGGCGTCACGTGCTCGGCGGCGCGGCTGTTACCGAAGAAGTGTTCCCGGGCTTCCGTTTCTCGGTGTGCTCCTACGTCGTGTCCCTCTTACGTCCTCAAATCATTCGCGAGCTCGATCTGCCGCGGCACGGGTTCGAAGTGCTGCCGCTCGACGGCACCTTCACCCCGATGCCGGACAACAACCATCTGTGGCGCGTCAACGACCACGGCCGGACACGGCGCGAGATCCTGCGGCACTCGGGACTCGATGCGGAAGCTTACGACGAATACGGCAAGGCCATGGTCGACATCGCTCGTTTCGTGAAGCCGATGCTCGACGTCCGCGCGCCGGATCCCTTGTCGTTCAATCCAAACGATATGCGGGAGTTGGTAAGGACCGGCCGCCGCTTTCAGGGCCTGTCATCGGAGTCGCGCTATCGGCTCGTCCAGCTCATGACGATGAGCGCTGCCGACTTCCTCGACCAGTGGTTCGAAACCGATGTGCTCAAAGCGACGATGTCGGCGTCGGGCATCATCGGAACGTTCCAGGGTGTCCGGTCGCCCGGCACCGCCTATGTGCTGCTCCATCATTACATGGGGGAAATCGACGGAGCCTTTCGTTCGTGGGGCTTTGCAAAGGGCGGCACCGGGGCAATCTCGAACGCGATCGCTGCCGCCGCGCGCGAGGCTGGTGTGGAGATTCGGACCAGTACGGCTGTCCAGCGAATCCTCACGAAAGGAAGCCGAACGACCGGCGTCGTGCTCGACAACGGCGACGAAATCGAGAGCACGACCGTCTCATCATCCGTCGATCCGCGGCTGACATTTCTCAAGTTCCTCGATTCGCGGCAGCTGCCGGATGATTTCGTGGACGAAGTCGGGCGCTACAAATTTCGCGGCTCGTCGGGCAAGGTCAACCTGGCGTTGGACGCGCTGCCAGACTTCACCTGCCTGCCTGGCGCTGGTCCTCACCTCCGCGGCGCGATTTCCATCTCACCGAGCCTCGATTACATGGAGCGGGCTTATGACGAGGCCAAGTACGGCCGGTATTCTCGTCGGCCATACATTGACGTCGTCATTCCAAGTCTCACCGATCCGTCGATCGCGCCACCTGGAAAGCACGTGCTTTCCTGTTTTGTGCAGTACGCGCCGTACGCGTTGAAGGAGGGGACCTGGGATGAGCATCGTGAGCGGTTCGGCGACACGGTGATCGACACGCTGTCGGAATACGCGCCGAATCTCAGAGCCCTCATTCTCCATCGTCAAGTCGTGACGCCGTTCGATCTGGAGCGCGAGTGGGGGTTGACCGAGGGCAACATCTTTCAAGGGGAGCTCGCGCTCGAACAGCTGCTGTTCCTTCGGCCGGTGCCGGGCTGGGCTCAATATCGGACGCCGATCAAGAACCTCTTCATGTGCGGGTCGGCAGCCCATCCGGGCGGCGGCATCATGGGTGCGCCAGGCCGCAACGCTGCGCTCGAGATCCTCGGGAGGCGCAGGTGGCATTGAGCTCGCACGATGTCATTATCATCGGCGGCGGCCACAACGGGCTGGTCACCGCGAGCATGTTGGCCAGGGCCGGTCTCAAGACGCTGGTGCTCGAGCGGCGGCCGATTGTCGGCGGCGCAGCGATCACCGAAGAGTTCTATCCCGGGTTTCGGTGCTCGACCCTCGCGCACGTGGCCCAGCCCGCCGCGGCGGTGATGGACGCACTGCGTCTGGGCCAGCACGGCCTCGAGCTGATTCATCCCGACCCGTGGCTGTTCGCGCCGTGTCCCGACGGGCGGAGCCTCGTCCTGGGTCGCGACTGTGCGACCTCGGCCACAAGCATCGCGCAGTTTTCCGCTGCGGACGCACGCGCCTACCCTGAATTCCACGCCACTCTGACGCGGGTCGCCCGGTTCATAGCGGAGGTCATGGCGAACAGTCCGCCGAACATCGAGCAATCGTCTCGCGGCGACTTGTGGGAGCTGCTCAAGCTAGGTCGCCGATTTCGACGGTTGGGAAAGAAGGACGCCTATCGGCTGCTTCGCTGGGGCGCGATGCCGGCCGCAGATTTTGTATCGGAGTGGTTCGAATCCGAGCCCCTTCGCGCGGCGCTTGCTTCAGCCGGAATGTTTGGTACTGCATTCGGTCCCCGGTCGGCTGGCAGCACCGCTGTATTGCTCCTGCGGGCGGCCACCGGCGACGGAATGCCGGACCTCGTACGCGGCGGCCTCGGCGCGTTCACATCGGCGCTTGCGGCGGCCGCTCGCGGCTCAGGCGCAGACATTCGCACGAACGCCGAGGTCGCGCGCATTCAAGTGCAGGACGGTCACGCAACTGGCGTGACTCTCGCGAGCGGCGAAGAGTTACGCGCCAACGCTATCGTCTCGAATGCCGATCCGCACCGGACGCTGGTGAGACTCGTCGATCCCATGCATCTCGAGCCGGCCTTCCTGAGTCGGATTCGTCATTACCGGTGTGCCGGGACAGTTGCCAAGATCAACCTGGCATTGAGCGGTTTGCCGACATTCACTGCGTTGCGCGCGTTCAATGACCAGCGGCCCCTGGGCGGACGCATTCATATCGGGCCGGAACTCGACTATCTCGACCGCGCGTTCGACGCGTCCAAGTACGGCAGCTGCTCATCCCGTCCGTATCTCGATGTGACGATTCCGTCGCTGACTGATTCCCGGCTCGCACCGGACGGCGGGCATGTCATGTCCATCTGCGCGCAGTTTGCACCGTACAGCCTGCGCGGGGCCGGATGGGACACTGCCGGTCCCGCATTTGCCGACACGGTGGTGGACACGCTCTCCGAGTATGCGCCCGACCTCAAACGGCTGATTCTTCATCGACAGATCATCACGCCGCGGGAGCTTGAATCCGTGTATGGCCTGACCGGGGGCCACATCTTTCATGGCGAATTGGCGTTGGATCAGTTTTTCACGATGCGACCGCTGCTTGGATGGGCGCGCTATCGTACGCCGATCGGAGGGCTCTACTTGTGCGGCGCCGGCACGCATCCCGGCTATGGAGTCTCCGGGCAGTCGGGGTTGAACGCGAGCCGGGAGATACTTAAAGATCTGAAATAGGGAAATGCAGAATTCAAAATTCAGAATTCAGAATTCGAGGAGGTTGGGATGAACTATTGGAAGAGTCGTCGAATGATGCCTGCCCTGTTGCTTTGCGTCTTTCTTGCCGCCGCAGGGCTCGCGTCCGCGGGTGAGCCGTTGCGAGCAGGCCTTGCTCAGGCAACCGGCAACGACCCCATCGACTATCGGGTGCTGGCAACCGGCAAAACCTCAACAATGGAAAAAGAACTGAATGAGGCTGCGGAGGCTGGCTTTCGGTTCCAGGCTGTGATGGGAGGTGAATCGGCCCTTGGAGGCAAGGAAGTTGTCACGGTCATGTCGCGCGTGGCAGGAGAGAAGAATCGATTTGGATACCAACTGCTGGCGACCTCCAGGACCTCTACCATGCAGAAAGAGTTACAGGAAGCCGCAGATGCTGGGTACGAGTACAAGGGCCAAACAGTCTTCGAAACGCTGGTGGGCGGTCATGAAGTCGTCATTATTCTCGAAAGGAACAAGGACGTTGAACCGACACCGGTAGAGTACAGACTCTTCGCAACAACCAGAACATCAACCCTGGAGAAAGAACTGCTCGACGCCGGAAAAGCTGGCTACCAGGTCCTGGGAATGACCGTGTCAAAGACGGCTTTGGGCGGAAAGGAACTTGTAGCTATTGCCCGCCGTAAGACGGTTCCATAATAGAAGGTGAGCCATCCCCTTGGACGGTCGCGGTTCAGCGGGAACAAATCATCGTGAGCACAGCCAATCCTCCCAAGATCACGTACGCCACGATGGGCGCGGAGCAGATGGATGAGCTGCACCGCCAGATCGATCGCGCGATTGAACGGGTGCCAACGACCTTCGGCTTGGAGCATCCGATGTACATCGGCGGTCAGGCCGTTCGTGCGTCGGAACAGTTCGACGATCGCAGCCCGATCGATACGCAAATCCTGCTGGGACGATTTCAACAGGGCACGCGGGAACAGGTTCGTGATGCAATCGCGCGAGCGCAGGCGGCGTATCCCGCGTGGAGCACGCGACCGTGGCAGGAACGGGTGCGCCTGTTGAGGAAGGTCGCCGAGGCAATCCGCGCCCATCGATGGGATCTGTCGCTGCTGATGGGGTACGAGGCTGGAAAGAACAGGCTCGAATGCGTCGGCGATGTCGAAGAATCGGCGGATCTCATCGCGTACTACTGCGACCAGATGGAGGCACATGACGGCTTCATCGCACAGATGGGAACGCTCGGTCCGAAAGAAGAGAACGTCAGCGTGATGCGATCGTACGGAGCGTGGGCAGTCATCTCGCCGTTCAACTTCCCGCTTGCGCTTGCGGCGGGACCGGCGGGTGCCGCACTCGTGGCCGGAAACACGGTGGTATTCAAACCGGCGAGTGCGACGCCGATGATGGGCCTGAAGCTCTATGAAATGGTCGCCGAAGCGGGATTGCCAGACGGTGTGTTCAACTTCATCACCGGTCCCGGCAGCACGGCCGGACAGGAGCTCGTCGAGAATCCAGATATTGACGGCATTGTGTTTACCGGGTCGAAAGAGGTTGGCATGTCGCTGATCCGCGCGAACGCGGCACGGCCGCTGCCGCGTCCCCTGGTCATCGAGATGGGCGGCAAGAATCCGGCGCTGGTCATGCGTTCAGCCGACCTCGATAAGGCGAGCGATGGCGTCATGCGATCGGCGTTCGGCGCGCAGGGCCAGAAATGTTCGGCCTGTTCACGTGTCTATGTGGATCGCGCTGTTCGATCGCGCTTCGTCGACCTGCTCGTCGAAAAGACAAGGCAAATCAAAATCGGAAATCCGCTGGAGCGCGACGTCTGGATGGGACCGGTGATTAACGAGGCAGCCGTTCGCACGTACGAGCAGGCCATTCAGCGCGCCATCAGCGATGGAGGAAAAGTGCTCGTCGGCGGAAAACGGCTGACCCACGAGCCTTTCAACCGCGGATATTTCGTCGAACCGACCGTGATCGACGGGTTGTCAGCCGACCATCCCTTATTCGAGGAAGAGTTGTTCGTGCCGATTACGCTGGTCGCGGACGTTCTGACGCTCGATCAGGCCATCGCGCTCGCGAACCGGAGTCAGTATGGACTGACGGCGGGAATCTTCTCCGAGGACGATCAGGAGATCACGGAGTTCTTCAATCGCATCGAGGCAGGGGTCACCTACGCCAACCGCCGTGCGGGTGCGACGACCGGCGCGTGGCCGGGGATCAATTCGTTTGGCGGCTGGAAGGGCAGCGGCTCGACAGGACGAGGCACCGGCGGTCCTCACTATCTCCAGCAGTTCCTGCGGGAGCAGAGCCGGGTGCGCATCAGATAGGCTTCAGGCTTTGGGCTTTGGGATCCAAGCTTCGGGCTTGGGGTCAGCCCGCTCTTTTCTCCGAGCCTGCGGTAGTGTCCGCCTTTTTAGGCGGACCCAAGCCAGCCTTTCGTCCTAATTAGGTAAACTTTCTCAGCTTGGGAGTAGTCTAAAAGGTCATGCAATCTGTCCCCGGCGCGCTCAGTGCGATTTTCGTCGGTTTGACCATCGTCACCATGGCTGGCCAGCAGCCGCAAGGTCCACAACCACCGGCCGGCGGCGGACGTGGCTTTGGAGGCGGCGGAGGGGGCGGGCAGTTTCAGTTCCCTCCGCGCGATACGCAGCCGGCTCCCACCGGCACGGGGCGGATTCGTGGCCGCGTGATCTCTGCTGATAGCGGTGCCGCGGTTCGCCGTGCGCAGGTCCGGCTCGCTTCTCAGGACGTTCGCAACGCGAAAACGGCCACAACCGATACCGAAGGACGGTTCGAGTTCAGCGAGCTGCCTGCGGGTCGATATACGCTGACGGTCAGCAAAGCAGGATACCTCACGCTTCAGTACGGTCAGCGTCGGCCGCTCGAGCCTGGCAAACCGATCGAGCTTTCCAACGGTCAGGCGCTCGACAGAACAGACGTTGCACTGCCGCGGGGTGGGGTCGTGACCGGACGCATCATGGACGAGTACGGCGAGCCGCTCGCTGACGCGACCGTGCAGGCGCTGCGCTATCAATACGTCGGCGGACAGCGTCAGTTGGCTCCCTCGGGACGCACGGCGCAAACCGATGATATCGGTCAATTCCGCATCTTCGGATTATCGCCGGGGGATTACTACATCTCAGCGACGACGCGGACGTCGATGGCGGCGATTCAGGCGGCCGCTGCCGCGGTCGCTGTCGCACCGCCGCCGGGTGCCGCCGGACCGTTCGGGCCGGCCGCAGGCGCACCGGGCTTGCAAGCCGTCCGCGAGGCAATGGGCGGTGGCGACGACGAGCGCACTGGCTATGCGCCGACGTACTACCCAGGTACCCCGACTCTGAGCGACGCGCAACGCGTGACGGTCGGGATCGGTGAAGAAGTGCCCGGCATGGGCTTCTCGATGACTGTTGCGAAGCTGGCGCGCATCTCAGGGACCGTCATGGATTCACAGGGACAAGCGCTCGCGCGCGGGATGATCGCAATCCGGCCGGCTCGCGGAGGCCCTATGTCCCTTCGCGGCGGCCCGAACGCTTCGACGGTCAACGGTGGCGTATTCACCATCAATGGCGTGGCGCCGGGCGACTATGTGCTGCAGGTGCGACCTGGCGGTCCGGGTGGTCGCGGGTTCGGCGGTGGTCCCGGTGGCCCGGACCTGGAATTCGCGAACGTCCCTCTCTCTGTGAACGGCGGCGACATCGACGGCCTGGTCATCGCAACATCCAAGGGAGCCACAGTCAAGGGACGTCTGACGTTTGGGAGCAATCAGCCGCCTGGAGATCTGTCCCGCATCGCGGTCAGCGCCGTCTCAACATCCGATCAGGGCGCGATTCCGGGCGGCGGTGGCACCAGCAGGTCTGTCAACGGCATCTTTGAACTGCGAGGCCTTACCGGGCCCACACTCTTTCGCGTCGCCGGCGCGCCGTCAGGGTGGACTCTCAAAGCTGTGCGCCTCGACGGCGCCGATATTACCGACACGCCGCACGAATTCAAGGGCGGCGAAACCGTCGCCGGGCTCGACATCGAGCTCACCAACAAACCGACTCGGATCAACGGAACCGTCACCGACAACCGGAAACAAGCGATCAAGGACTATGCGGTCGTCGTGTTCAGTGACGAGAGCGATCACTGGATACCGCAATCACGCTTCGTGCGCGCAGGCAGACCGGACCAGGATGGAAGGTTTCAAATTATTGGTCTGCCACCGGGCGGTTATCTCGCCGTCGCACTGGAGTACCTCGAACAGGGATCTGAAATGGATCCCAATCTGCTCGAGCAGCTGAAACCCAAAGCCACGAGCCTCTCCCTTGACGAGGGTGAAACCCACCAGTTGGACCTGAAGTTGTCCCTTTAACTTCCAGCCGCCTCTCACGGTCAATAGACAGTAGGCAGAGCGCCTGCGGCCAGCGCGAGGCGCTTGCCGCCGAGCGCGAGCGAGCGGGGGTGGGGCCCCGCGAGCACTAAGGAATGCGTTCCCACTAGAGAGCTGGTTTCATAACCGCGCAGCGGGGCCCCGTCGCCGGACAGCCCCACCCCAAGGCACCCCAGCGCGGCTGCCGCGCTGGGGACCCCGCGTCCTCGGCCCGAAAAGGCGCTTGTCACGGGAGGCGGGCCTGCGCGGCGGGCGGGGCGCCCCGTCCGGCGCCACCCGCTGGCGGTAATGAACCCAGCTCTCGGCAATCGGCCGTCTCCTGTGGGAAGTCGGCAGAGCGCCTGCAGCCAGGGCCCAGTCCGTCTCCTTATCGCGCTGCCTGCATTCGCGAGGATTCTCATGCCTTGGTCTTTTCATTGGAGTTGGCGGCGGTCCGTCGCCTCAGCATCGATTGCAATCGCGGCGCTTGCGGTCGCAACCGACGCTGCCCTGAACGCTGGTGCGAGTTTGGAGCCACGTGATGACAAGATGCTGGCGCACCTGCTCGATCGCATCACCTTCGGCGTTCGTCCAGGTGACCTGGACAAGCTCGAGCAGATCGGCGTCGCGACCTATATCGATCGGCAGCTTCAGCCTGCACGCCTCGATGACAGCGCGCTGGAGGCGCGGCTTCAGGATTTCGACACGCTGAGTCTGACCACGCGCGAGATCGCAGAGGAGTACTCCTTGCCTGCGCAGCGAGCCAGGCGCGAGCGGAAGCGCGAGCAGACGGCGCAGTCTCGGGACACTCGTGCCGACACGCAGAATCCGCAAATCGACAGGTCGGGTCCGCGGGCGCCGGAAATGATGAAGCAGCGGCAGGTGATGATCGAGCTCAACGAGCAGAAACTGTTGCGGGCTATCTACAGCGAGCGCCAGCTCCAGGAAGTGCTCGTCGATTTCTGGTTCAACCACTTCAATGTATTCGCGGGCAAAGGACCTGACCGGTTCATGCTGACGTCGTACGAACGCGATGTGATCCGGCCGAACGTCTTTGGCAAGTTCCGTGACTTGCTCGGCGCTACGGCCCATAGTCCCGCGATGCTGTTCTATCTGGATAACTGGCTGAGCGTGGACCCCGCGGCAGCGCAGCAGATGACCGACACGCGCGATCGCGCGGCACGACGCCGGCCACGGCAGTTCGGCTTCACCGGGCCGCAGTTCCAACAGATCCCAAACCCGCAGGCTCCACCGGCGAAGACATCGCGACGAACCGGCTTGAATGAGAACTACGCGCGCGAGCTGATGGAGCTGCACACGCTCGGGGTCGATGGCGGCTACACGCAGCACGACATCGTCGATGTGGCGCGCGCATTGACCGGCTGGACGATTGCTGACCCGCGGCGTGACGGCGCCGGCTTTCAATTCGAGGCACGGCTGCACGACAACGGAGCGAAGGTGGTGCTCGGCCACAGAATCGATGCCGGCGGCCAAAAGGACGGCGAGCAGGTGCTCGACATCCTCGCGCATCATCCTTCAACGGCGCGATTCATCTCCACCAAGCTGGCGCGTCGATTCGTGTCTGACGATCCGCCGCAGGCGCTGATCGATCGGGCTGCGCGACGGTTCCAGGAGACCGATGGTGATCTGCGCGAGGTGGTCCGCACGATCCTCACTTCCCCCGAGTTCTACGACCCGTCGGCTTACCGGGTGAAGGTCAAGAACCCGCTGGAGTTCGTCGTCAGCGCGCTCAGGGCAACCAATGCCGACGTTCGGCGCGCAGCGTTTCTGAGTCGCTCACTCCAGGAGCTCGGCATGCCGCTCTACATGAGTCAGCCACCGACCGGTTATGCCGACCGTGCCGACGCGTGGGTCAACACCGGCGCGCTCGTCAATCGGATGAACTTTGCGGTATCGCTCGCCAACAACAAGATCCCCGGCGTTCGAGTTGACTTCTGCCGGCTCACCGGCCAGAACGGTAGCGCGCCCGGCGGGGAGCGTGTCACGCGAGCCGCCGGTCTTCCGGCGCATG
>Ga0184623_10000974_pt1 | contig 12489 bp, 15 predicted proteins | sample PLM1_100_b1_FD_133138 | JGI IMG/M metagenome (GOLD analysis project Ga0184623, IMG submission 133138) | Groundwater sediment microbial communities from an aquifer in East River, Colorado, USA - PLM1_100_b1 | ecosystem: Environmental > Terrestrial > Soil > Riparian zone | place: USA: East River...
CAATACAAACCGTACGCCAACGCTCGAACAGGGCGTCCGTGGCCGCAGGACCGACCCAACCGCTCCAGTACAGCCACCGGCCACGCCTCGCTCGACAGGCGCCTGCCGCCGCAGCGGCGTCTCACGCTCATGCCGCCGAGCGGTCGTCGGACCGGCTCGGATCGTTGAGGAGCGGCCCTTAGGCGTGACGGATAGGTCATGTCAGCTCAGCAGCGGGAACCGCTCGGCGGCCTCGGCCAACGCACTGCGGTCGCGAGGGGACAACGGGACGCGGCCGGTTCCTTTGAGTAGGTACTCCTCGACGGTCCACTCGTCGGGCCGGGACGCACCGGGTCCAAGCAGCGCGTCCAGGATTCGGGCGGCCAACGCGACCGCGTGCTGGTCAGGGCACGGCGCCGTTGGAAGGTGGACAGCCATGTCCAGGTGATGGATGACCGCCTCGGTCACCAGCGTCGCCAGGAAGTCCGCCACGGCAAGCACATGGCCCTGGGTCGCGATGTACCCGTCCGGGTCGGCTCGCCCAGCGGCGCGTACCGCGGCCGGGGCAGTCTCCTGCCATAAGGCCACCACGCCGGTGCCGTCACGGAACGCCGCCGTAGACCGGCGTACCCACCAGGCCGCAGCTGCCGGATCGTCGGCCTCGGCAGCGAAGCCGGTCCAGTAGGTGACGAAGTCTCGGTCTGGCGGCCCGGGCGCCGGGCTGGCCAGGGCCACCAACGCCCGTTGCGCGTCGCACAGTACATGGAACAGGACATCGGCGACCACCCAGCCGCGGCATCGGGAGAAGGCAAGCAGGTCGGGCCGGGACAGGCCCGCGGTGAAGTCGCCGACAACGCCATACGCCCGGTCGAACGCAACCAGCGCGGCACGGTACTCAACAGCCATAGCCTCATCATGGCGACGAATGCCGGCATACGCAGTCGGTCGGCGCGCCGACGGACTCGCACGCTCGTGCCGCTGATCGGTCGCTTCGGCGGGTGCCTACTCGTCTCAATGCCACACGTCTCGCTGCCAGTTAAACAACGGGAGTTGTTTCCGCAGGTCAGCGGCGCTTCTCGCATCTAACGAGAGGCCAGGCGGGTTCGAACGCAGCGACTCGGTGTCCGTACGGCGTGCAGATGAGCCGACTCGGCGGTTGAGGGTGGCCGCTGCCCAGACGGAGAGGGCGAGGGCGGCGAGGAGGTAGGCGTTGCCGACGAGGTGGTCGGGCGGGCTCCACCCGTACTCGCGGTCCTGACTGTAGGGCGGCCACACGACTGGGCGGGCCACGAACACCGCGGTCCACGCGGCGCCCGCCCACCGGCTGCGCTCCCACAGCGCCAGCGCCACCGGCACGGCCCACACCCAGTGGTGCGACCACGAAACCGGCGAGGCGAGCAGCATGGCCAGCGCTCCCAGGCAGGTGCCGAGCACCCGGTCGCCGCGCCGCCACCACCCGGCGCCGACGACCAGGACCGCAAGTGAGAGCGGCCCAGCGACCGCGAGCCACAGCAGGATCGGCGGCTGACCGTCGAGGAGCCGGGTGAGCGCGCCGTACACCGACTGGTTGTGGGCCAACGCCGGGGGGCCGACCCGGCCCGCGTCGACAAGGCCGTCGGCCCAGTACGTCGCCGCCGAGCCCGGCATCGCCACGAACCCGACCGCGACGGTGCCGGCGAAGGCCAGCACCGCCCGTCCCGCAGCCGTACGACGACCGACCAGCACCAGCAGCACGACGAACACGAGCGGGGTCAGCTTCACACCCGCCGCGATGCCCACCAGCACGCCCGACCAGCGCCGCTCCGGCCGGACCAGGTCGACCAGCACCGCCAACATCAGGAACAGGTTGACCTGTCCGAACGCGAGGTTCTGCCACACCGGCTCCAGGGCGAGCGCACCGCCGGTCAGGAGCGCGACCAGCCATCCCGGCGCGGGCCGGCTGAGCGCGCGGCGTACCACCACGACGGCCGCCGCGAACGCGCCCACCGACGCCCCGGTCCACAGCGCCGCGGCGAGCCACGCCGGCAGCAGCGCCAGCGGCACCATCACCACCGCCGCGAACGGCGGGTAGGTGAACGGCAGCCCGGTCACCGGGTCGCCGGACTCGTAGACCGGCAGACCGTCGAGCACCGCCCGGCCGCCGTACTGGTAGACGAAGAGATCGGTGAAGCCGCCGCGGAGTGCACCCGCGACGGCCGCGGCGACGACCAGGACCAGGACCGGGGCGGGTCCCTTCAGCACGCGGGAGTGCCTCACCGGAGCACGAGCCAGCGGGAGGAAACGATCCGATCGATCCGGTCGCGCGCCCTGCGGGTGAGGAGCGGCAGCGAGAGCAGCACGGCCAACGTCATGCAGGCCAGCACGATCGCATGGTAAGCACCGTGCAACGAGGAGTCGAGCGGCGCCACTGCATTTACTGCCGAGTTGCGCCTTACGAGGCTGTTCGATCGTGCGGGGTTCTTCCGGTCAACCATGACGCCCGCAGGGGAGCCACGAACCTGCGCCTGGCGCAAGGGGTCCGCTTCGCCGCCTACGGCGCCCCTTGCCCCAACCGCAGAACTACGGCACGTCAGAGACCGCCAAGGTCGGCCGAAAGAACGAGGGGGAGGTCGACGGGTCTCTTCAGGCTGACCTATTCGGCTCATCGAGAAGGTTGTCAGACGCCGGTGCTTCACTCCGTACATGCATGCATACCCAGCGCACGGTCATCCGGACGGCACCAGTGGTAGCCCGTGGTTCCGGAAGCGATGAGCTGATCGACGTGGTGCCTTGCGGGGCACAGTCGGGGCACCGGAGGCTGTCAACGGCTGTCAGACAGCGTGAACCGGTGAGCGCCGTTATGGCTGCTCACCGCACTGTCGCGCCGGTACACCGCAGGTCAGGAAACCGGCCGTCGCAGTTCCGCTTCAACGTGTAGCGATCCAGGCCGGCGCGAGCCACCGCCACCTTCCACCGCGACAGGACGGTACGCCGGCTCACTACGGTTCAATGCCGCCAGCACGGAGGATCTGCCGGATGCGCTCGCGCGAGTAGCCAGAGATCCGCTGGATGTCGACCTGCCGGACACCCGACCGCGCGGCGTCGATGATCGCCTCTGCCAGCTCAGCACGCGCCCGTTCGACCTCTGCCCGGGCCTCCACCGTCTGCGATTCGAGGTCCGAAACGGCGCTCTGGGCAGACCGGTACTTGCGCACCGCATCGGAGAGGTTGGCCATGCCCGGTATGTTGCCAGCCATCCGACTCGGCCCAGCCTGGCCGCCATATGTGGGCCTATAATAGGCCAACTTCGCATGTCAGACTGGTCACTGACGAGAGGTGTTGTCATGGCAGAAGAGTCCGCCGAACGCGAGGCTAGCTGGCCGGCTGATCTGGTCGAGATACGCGACCAGATCCGAGAAGAGCTGGCGCAGCGCGAGGCTGAGCTCACCGGGCAACGGAAGCGGTACCCAGCCGGGCAGTCCGGGTGGAACTGACAGAGATGTGCCGTCCGCCATCCGAGTTGGCCCGAGAGCTTGCGCGGGCACACAGCGGTACGTCGCAGAGGCGTCCGCGCTGGTGGGCTTGCGGCTCCGGCCCCGTAGACGTGCCGCTTCAACGTCTGACCGCGCTCAGGTACCGAGCCTTGCCTCGTCCAGCTCGGCGATGCCGTCAGGGCTTTCACAGGTCAGCCGGAGCGTCAGCGTCTGGCCGGAGAACGTGGCGCTAATCGGCGCCGTCTGGCCCTTGAACACGTGTACGTTCGCGCGGGGCTGCATGTCGGCGAGCACCTCGACCTGGATGCGGGTCTCCTGCGGCGCTGGCCCGATGGCTCGCACGGTCGCCTGGAAGGTCCGGTACTGGCCGTACAGCGGGTACGAGATCTCGCGTACCCGGTCGGTGCTCTGCCCCGTCGCGCAGTGGATGCGCAGGCTGCGCGAGCCCGGCGTCGACTCGAGGTAGGACTTCCCGGCGGTCGGCTCGATCGCGGTGAGATAGCGAACGGCCGAGACCCCAGGCGAACCGTCAACGGTCGCCGGTGGCGTTGACGATCGTGCAATGGCCGACGGAGACTCCTCGCCCGTGCTGGATGAGTCGGGCCCTCCGGGCAGCCACCAGGCCCATGCGGCGACCAGGACGCCGACGACCGCAATTGGCACGGCCACGATCGCCGCGATCTCGGCCGCCACCGTGAGCTTCTTTCGTGAGGTCACCGGCTGCTGTGAACCACCGTCAACAGTTTCGGACGGTGGCGGAGTCACTCTCTCCACTCGCGCGATGCTATTCCACAGCTGGAGGCGTCGCGGGGCGCGTTAATCAGTGCCACCCATTAGTTCGGGGCGGCGGCGCATCGAAGGGACAGTATTTCTGTCCGATAGGCGGATTTGGGGCCGCAGTGAGGCGTGAATGCCCCGCCGCCACGGATACTCTGGCCGCTCAATTCTTCCCTTGCCGTGGAGACCTGAATGCCAACCGAGCCTGAGCCGCCGGTTTTCTCGAAAGAACCATCCGGGCCTGCAGGAACGTCCGAATCGCCGTCGACACAGGGGGTGCCTCCGCGCCCCAAACCAGCCCCACCCGCGCGCCCGCCGGCAGCCCCGCGACCGACCCCGGCCCCGGCCCCGCGCCCGCCGGCGGCCCCGGGATCGACTGCGCCGCCCGGACCGCCGGCACCCTCGGGACTTACCCCGCCGCCGGCACCGACACCGCCGGCAGGGCCTCCCGCCGCACGCATCCCTACCTCCCCGATACCGGCCGCGCCCCCGGGACCTCCCGGACCACCGCCGCTGGCGGCGACACCCGGACCGGGCGGCGGCGATCCCGAGGACCGGCCCGCGGCACCCGCGCCGCGAACGGCTCAACGTCGGGTGGTTCCCGTTCCAGCGCTCGCCGCTGTGGGGCTGACGGCTTTGCTGTCGCTGTTCGCGATCGTGCTGGGAGTGGTCGCGATCTCCACGGCGAACGCGGCGAAGGACGCGGCGGACCGCGCGGCTGCCGGTCGAGTCGACGCCCAACCCAAGCCGGCGCCGGCGACGCAAGCGCCCGAATCGCCGCTGGAACTGGCCGACACCCCGGCGCCGACGAGTACCGGCGATGTCCCTAACGACCTACCCTCCGACGAGCCAGGGCCGCTGGAGCCGTCGGCGAACTTCCAGCTCCACTACGGCGATCAGAAACTGCGCCTCCAGGCGAACTGCTCTGACCGGCAGGTCGACCTGGATGAGCCACGGGTGACGCCGGACGTCGGTGCTGACCTGAGCTACAGCGGCTGCTCTCCGGGTAATCTCCAACTCAGCTTCAACAGCGATCTCCGGGTGAGTCAGCTCCCCACCAAGAATGCCTCCGCGAGCGAATGTGCCGAGGCGATTCGTTCCAGCGCTGGCAACAATTTGATGGCGCCGGCGCAGAATCTCACGTTGTGTATCCTGACCGCGAAAAGCCAGGCCACTGACCAGGGCATACCGCAGAAGATCGTACTGTTCAGGATCGACTCGATGGCGAAGGACGGCACTCTCAACGTCTCGGTGACCGCGTGGACCGTGCCGGTCTGAGCCAGCGTGGCGCCACTCTCAGAGCCACGCGACGCGGCATTCGATGGCGCAGCGCAGCCGTGCTGGATCGGTGGTCGACACGGTGGACGATCGTGCCGCCGGTTCCAGCGCGGCCGCGGTCAGCTCACGAACTTCATGTAATACGGATCGTTCGCCATTGCCTTGAACGAGTCGAGCGCGGACGTACTGCTGGTCACCGGCCAGGTGCAGGGCTCGAACTTCGGTACCGGATTGTGGTTGAAGTAGGAGATCAGCACGAACTGCTCCCAGCCGGGCTGCTGGAAGAGCGCACGCGCCGCATTGATCCACGTCGCCTTCCGGCCGGGCAGGGAGTGATCCTCGGTACTTGCCCACTCCGGCAGCATGAGGCCCTTGGTCGGGTGGGTGAGACCGAACTTCCGCAGCGGATCGATGATCTCCTGCAACGACTTCCAGCGGTTGATGATGCCGGGCCGGCAGGTGTACCAGTTATAGGCGTCGGCGCCGATGTGGTCGAGGTACGCGTCGCCTGGATACCAGAGGCTGGCCTTCCGGCGGTCGTTGATCCAGAAGCTGTAGTCGGTCATGATCCAGGCGTACTGGGCGTTCGCGACGCCCTGCGCCCGGAACACCGAGATGACCTTCCGCCACGCGGCGATGAAGTCGGTGGCGGTGCCGTTCGCCAGGTTGGTCGACGCCTCGGGTTCGTGGTTGAAGGTGAAGAAGATCGGCTGCCCAACGTTCTTCACCCGGTTCGCCCAGGTCACGATCTGCGCGTAGGTCGCCGAGCCGGGCTGCGCGTTCGCGATCGTGCTCCACAGGACCACCGTGTTGTCGATTCGCCGTGCCTTCACCGAGATCAGCATCGTGCGGTGGTTGGCGACCATCCAGTTGACGTCGGCGTCGGGGAACGTGTCGTTCCAGCGGAAGAACAGCCGGTTGACGCCGAGGTTCCGGCCGATTTGGCCCTCCAGCGTCACGGCGGCTTCCCACGTCCTGCTGCCGGCGGGGGGTTGGGTCCGCGCGCCGAAGATGACGGTCGGCTCGGCGGCCTGGGCCGCGGGCGGTGTGACGACGACGAGCATGGTGCTCAGCAGGACGAGCAATGCCCCGAGCGCTGTCCGTCGGGTTCGTGTCCGATGACGTCGCATAACGGCCCCCTGCGGTCTGACGCTCAGTCAGGTTGGCACTGACGCGCGCCGAGCGGAACGCCGCCGCCGGTCTGGCCGATTGATACGTCCGATCGGGCGACGCGAAACCGGGACAGTTAGGGCCCGTGTCAGACGCCCTGGTAGGCGGCCTCGATCATCTCGACGATCTTCCGCTTGGGCAGCACGCCGACGACCGACCGCACCGGCTCGCCGTCGCGGAACACGATCAGCGTCGGCGCCGCCAGGACGCCGTAGTCGCGCATGGCGTTCGGGTTGCGATCGAGGTCGAGGGTGACGATCTTGACCCGGTCCCCGAGTTCGGCGGCGATCTCGTCCAGCATCGGCGCGATCTTCCGGCACGGCGGGCACCACTCGGCCCAGAAGTCGACGAGCACCGGACGGTCGCTGAGCAGCACGTCCTCGGTCCAGGTGGCGTCGGTGACGGCGCCGGCGGTACGGGTGGGGCTCATCGTGGGGTCTCCTGTTCAGATGGGGTCAGATCGCACCGGGGCTCGGGTGCGGGACGGCGCGCAGCGGCCCGCGCGAGCGCCAGCGTCAACTGGCTGCGGACGCGTTGGAGCCGGCCGAGGTACGCGTCGACCTCGGTGAGTTTCCGCTGGTAGACGGCGACTGAATCCGGGCACGCGTCGCCGGTCTCGTGGCCGGATCGGAGGCAGTCGACGAACGGCCGCGTCTCCTCCAGCGTGAAGCCGATCGCCAGCAGCGACCGGATCTCCTCGACCAGGCGCACGTCGTCGGCGTCGTAGTCGCGGTAGCCATTCGTCGTGCGGCGAGCACGCAGGAGCCCCTGTGCCTCGTAGTGGCGCAGCGCCCGCGTGCTCACCCCGACCTGCTCAGCCAGCTCACCGATCCGCATGCCTTGACGCTAGACATTGACGCTGGCGTCAAGGCAAGAACTGTCGGTGCCGGCGGGCAAGATCACGGCCATGATCGGACGCATCTGGCACGGCTGGACGGCACCGGGCAACGCCGACCGGTACGAGACGCTGCTTCGCGAGGAGATCTTTCCGGGCATCGAGGCAAAGGGCGTCGCCGGCTACCGCGGCATCGAGTTGTTGCGCCGCCCAGCCGGCGACGAGGTCGAGTTCGTCACGATCATGTGGTTCGACTCGTGGGAGGCGGTCCGCGAGTTCGCCGGCCCCGACTACGCCACCGCATATGTGCCTCCGAAGGCGCGCGAAGTGCTGGCCCGGTTCGACGCGGAGTCCCAGCACTACGAGGTGCGCGAGCAGCGGCGCCGGCCCTAGCGGTGGCGTGCGCTCGCCACGGAGCGGTCGGCGAGCGATAGTTGGCAGGTGACCGGCCTACTCGCGCTTCCCGACTCGCCCGCCGCGCTCGCCGCCGAGCTGGAGGCGACGGGATACCTCGCGGACGAGGGCCTGGCCACGGCCGGTTACCTCGCGCTAAAACTCGGGCGGCCGCTCTTCCTCGAAGGCGATGCGGGGGTCGGCAAGACCAGCTTCGCGCAGGCTCTCGCCGCCACGACCGGCGCCCGGTTCGTCCGATTGCAGTGTTACGAAGGCCTGGACGCCAGCCAGGCACTCTACGACTGGGACTTTAGCCGCCAGCTCCTCCACCTGCGGACGGTGGAGGCGACCGGCAGCGAGATCGACCCGGACGCCCTGGAAGCGAGCCTGTACGACCGGCGCTTCCTGCTCGCCCGCCCACTGCTGCAGGCGCTCGAAGGCGGGCCGTGCGTGCTGCTCGTCGACGAGATCGACCGCGCTGACGACGAGTTCGAGGCGTTCCTGCTGGAGGTGCTGTCCGAGGCGGCGATCACCGTGCCGGAACTGGGGCGGATCGTCGCCGAGACGCCGCCGATCGCCGTCCTGACCAGCAACCGCACGCGCGAGGTGCACGACGCGTTGAAGCGGCGCTGCCTCTACCACTGGATCGAGCACCCGGCGTTCGCGCGGGAGGTGGCGATTCTGCGCCGGCGGCTGCCCGAGATCACCGAACGGCTCGCCGCCGACGTGGCCACCGCGACCGCCCGCATGCGCCAGCTCGACCTGCTCAAGCCGCCCGGGGTCGCCGAGTCGATCGACTGGGCGGCGGCACTGCACGCCCTCGGCGCCCGCGCGTACGACCCTGAGCTGGCCGCCGTGACGCTCGGTGCGGTGCTGAAGTACCGGGAGGACGCCGATCGGGTCCGCGACCTGACGCTGGAAGCTCTGCTGGGGGCCTAGTGTGATGGACACGACCGAGGTGCTGCTGGGATTCGCGCGCACGCTCCGGCACGCGGGCGTGGCGGCCACGCCGCAGCAGGTGCAGACGATGCTCGCCGCGACGGAGCAGCTCGGCGTCACCGATCCGTCCGGTGTCTACTGGGCCGGCCGCCTCACGCTGTGCTCCGAACCCGACGACCTGCCCACGTACGATGCCGCGTTCGCCGCGTACTTCCAGGACGTGCCGCTGCGTCGCCGGCCGTCCACGCCGAGCACGCCGCGCCGAGTCGTGGTGCCGTTCGGCGCCGACGCCAGCGCGACGGGCGACGGCGCCGAGCCCGTCGAGCATGCCCTGGCCAGCACCGTCGAGATCCTGCGCCACCGCGAACTGCTTGCGCTCTCCGCCGCCGAACGCGACGAGCTGCGCCGCCTGCTGGCCCTGCTCGCGCCAGCCGCTGCTCCGCGCCCGAGCCGCCGGCACCGGCCGTCCCGCCGCGGCGAGATCGACCCGCCCCGGACCGTGCGGCGGATGCTGCGCCAGGGTGGCGAGCCGGCGAGGCTGGCCCGGCGGCGTAAGCGCACCAAGCCCCGAAGGCTGGTGCTGCTGGTCGACGTTTCCGGTTCGATGTCCCCGTACGCCGACGCGCTTGTGCGGTTCGCCCACGCGGCAGTGCGGCGACGGCCGTCCAGCACCGAGGTTTTCACGATCGGCACCCGGCTGACCCGGATCACCCGGCCGCTGCGCCACCGCGACCCCGACGCCGCGCTGAACGCCTGCGGCCGGGCCATCCCGGACTGGAGCGGCGGCACCCGGCTCGGCGAGGCGCTCAAGGCGTTCCTGGACCGTTGGGGCCAGCGCGGCGTCGCCCGGCGCGCGATCGTCGTGCTGTTCAGCGACGGCTGGGAACGCGGCGATCCGGCGCTGCTCGCGGCGCAGATGCTGCGGCTGTCCCGGCTCGCGCACCGGGTTATCTGGGTCAATCCGCACAAGGGCAAGGCCGGGTACGCGCCGCTGGCGGGCGGGATGGCGGCGGCGCTGCCGCACGTGGACGACTTCGTCACCGGCCACAGCTTCGCCGCTCTGGAACAGTTGGTAGAGGTGATCGCCGATGCGTGAGGTCCTGGACGATCTGGTGCGCTGGTGGGAGGCGGGTGAGCCGGTCGGGATGGGGACGGTGGTCGCCACCTGGCGCAGCGCCCCCCGACCGGCTGGTGCGTCGATGCTCGTCGGCCCGGATGGCACCGCGGTCGGCAGCGTCTCCGGCGGGTGCGTGGAGGGCGCGGTCTACGAGGAGGCGCAGGAGGTCGTGGATTCCGGCGCGCCTGTGCTGCGCCGGTACGGGGTGAGCGACGACGACGCGTTCGCGATCGGCCTGACCTGCGGCGGGATCCTTGACGTGTACGTCGAGCGGATCGACCCGCAGACGTTCCCGCAGCTCCGCGAGGTGGCGGCGGCGATCCGTTCCGGCGCGCCAGTCGCGGTCGTGACGTGCGTGGCGGGCGGGGCCGATCGGATCGGTGCGCGGCTGATTGTCGACCCGCATGCCGTCTCAGGCTCGCTCGGGTCGCCGCGGCTTGACCAGGCCGCCGCCGACGACGTCCGTGGCATGCTCGCGCAGGGCAAGACGGGCACGTTGAAATACGGCCACGACGGGCAGCGCCGCGGCGACGATCTGACGCTGTTCGTCGCCGCGTATGCGCCGAAGCCCCGGATGATCGTCTTCGGCGCGATCGACTTCGCCGCGGCCGTCGCCCGGATTGGCGCCTTCCTCGGGTACCAGGTGACGGTGTGTGACGCCCGTCCGGTCTTCGCCACCCGCAAACGCTTCCCGGACGCGCACGAGGTGATCGTCGCCTGGCCGGACCGGTACCTGCGGGCGGAGTCCGAGGCGGGCCGGATCGACGAGCGGACGGTCGTCTGCGTGCTCACCCACGATCCGAAGTTCGATGTTCCGGTGCTGGAGCTCGCGCTGCGGATGCCGCTGGCGTACGTCGGCGCGATGGGGTCACGCCGTACCCACGACGACCGCTTGGCCCGGCTCAAGGAAGCGGGGCTGACGGGCGACGAGTTGGCACGGTTGGCGTCCCCGATCGGGCTCGATCTCGGCGCGCGGACCCCCGAGGAGACCGCCGTGAGCATCGCGGGCGAGATCATCGCCGCCCGCTGGGGCGGCACCGGCAGCCGCCTCGCCGAACTGGACACCCGCATCCACCGCTAGTGACCACCCCGCGCGACAGCGCCAGCATCTCAGCGCCGCAATCCTCTTGATGAAGGTGCCCTTCATGCGGCCACAGGCCCATGAAGGGCACCTTCATCAACAAACGGGCTCCCAAGTGGGCACCACCGAAGGCCCAAGCCACGAGGGTTGCGAACCTCGGCACGGAGGTCTTGGCTGGAGGTACGCAACGGAGGTGACCTGGGTCACACCGCGCGGGCGCCGTCCAGTCGTCCAGCCGTCCGGGCCATCCCAGCGCGCGGTCCCGCCGCGCCCTGCGGCGGACCTTCCCGTCGAGGCCCGGAGGCGGCATGTCCCGAATCAACGTCATGGTCGACGGCGTCCGGTACAGCGACGACGTCGAACCTCGCATGCTCCTGGTCCATTACCTGCGCGAGCGGCTGGGCAAGGTGGGCACGGTCGTCGGTTGCGACACGAGCAACTGCGGCGCCTGTACGGTCCTGCTCGATCGCCGCGGCGTGAAGAGTTGCGCGGTGCTGGCGGTCCAGGCCGACGGGCACGACGTCACCACGATCGAGGGCCTGAGTGGCATGGACGGCGGCTGGCACCCCGTCCAGACGGCGTTCCACGAGCAGCACGCCCTGCAGTGCGGGTACTGCACGCCGGGCATGATCATGGCCACGGTCGACCTGCTGCAGGACGTCCCGCACCCGACCGAGGCACAGGTGCGCGAGGGCCTGGAGGGCAACCTCTGCCGCTGCACCGGCTACCAGAACATCGTGAAGGCGGCCCTCGCCGCTGCCGACGCGATGGACCGCGGCGCGCCCGCCGAGATGCCCTCGACGCCAACCGAGGCGCCCACGGCAGCCGAGGAGCCGCCGGCCAAGGTGCCCGAGGAAGTACCCGAAGGAATCATCCCCAAGCCGGTCCCGTAGGAGGTGAGGAACGTGTCCATTACGGAGGAACGGCCCACCTCAGGCGAGTTCGGCAAGGCGCGCCGGCGCAAGGAGGACGCGCGGCTGATCACCGGCCGCACGATGTGGACCGAGAACATCACGCTGCCCGGGATGCTGCACCTGGCGATCCTGCGCAGCCCCATGGCGCACGCGCGGATCGCGGGCATCGACGTCGCGCACGCGCTCGCCATGCCCAACGTCGTCGGCACGATGACCGGCGCCGACGTCGCCGAGCTTCAGGGCAGCCTGCCGCTGGCGTGGCCGGTCACGGACGACATCGTCCACCCGGACCACCCGCCGCTCGCGGTCAGCGAGGTGCGGTACGCCGGCGAGCCGGTCGCCGTGGTGATCGCCCGGGACACCGCCAGCGCCGTCGACGCGATCGAGGCGATCGAGGTCGAGTACGAGCCGCTGCCGGTCGTACTCGACATGGAGGAGGGGTTGCGGGACGGCGCCGCCCTGGTACACGCCGACAAGGGCACCAACAAGAGCTACACCTGGGTCTTCGACTCGGGCGAGGCAGGCACCGGCGA
>Ga0184623_10000975_pt1 | contig 12487 bp, 19 predicted proteins | sample PLM1_100_b1_FD_133138 | JGI IMG/M metagenome (GOLD analysis project Ga0184623, IMG submission 133138) | Groundwater sediment microbial communities from an aquifer in East River, Colorado, USA - PLM1_100_b1 | ecosystem: Environmental > Terrestrial > Soil > Riparian zone | place: USA: East River...
CGGCGGCCGAGGATGCTGTGCAGGACGCCCTCGTCGAGGCCATGCGCGCGTGGCCGGACGACCCGCCGCGGGACCCCAAGGGCTGGCTGGTCACCGTGGCCTGGCGTAAGTTCCTCGACGCCGCCCGCGGCGATACCTCCCGACGGCACCGCGAGGCACGCGTCGAGGGCGAGCCCCTGCCCGGCCCGGGCGAGGTGCTGGACGACACGCTCCAGCTGTATTTCCTGTGCGCCCACCCGTCCCTGACCCCGACGTCGGCCGTCGCGCTCACGCTGCGCGCGGTCGGCGGCCTGACCACGCGTCAGATCGCGCAGGCCTACCTCGTCCCGGAGGCGACCATGGCCCAGCGGATCAGCCGGGCCAAGCGGACCGTCTCGGGCGTCCGGCTCAACCAGCCCGGTGACGTCGCCACGGTGCTGCGCGTGCTCTACCTGGTCTTCAACGAGGGCTACTCCGGCGACGTCGACCTCGCCGGCGAGGCGATCCGGCTCACTCGCCAGCTGGCGTCCAAGACCAACCATCAGGAGGTCGCGGGCCTGCTCGCGCTCATGCTGCTCCACCACGCGCGGCGCCCGGCACGGACCGGCCCCGACGGCAGGCTCGTGCCCCTTGCCGAGCAGGACCGCAGCCTGTGGAACACGCGCCTGATCGCCGAGGGCGTCGACGTGCTCCAGACAGCCCTCACCTGCGACCGCCTGGGCGAGTTCCAGGCCCAGGCCGCCATCGCCGCGCTCCACGCCGACGCCCGGACGGCCGCGGAAACCGACTGGGTGCAGATCGTCGAGTGGTACGACGAACTGGTGCGCCTCACCGACAGCCCGGTGGCCCGCCTCAACCGGGCCGTCGCGGTCGGCGAGGCCGACGGCCCGCGGCCCGGCCTGGCCGCCCTGGCGGGGCTCGACCCCGCCCTGCCCCGCCACGCCGCCGTCGCTGCGTACCTCCACGAGTGTGACGGTGACCCAGTGACCGCAGCACGGCTCTACGCCGAAGCTGCCCGATCGGCGCCCAGCCTCCCCGAACGCGACCACCTCACGCGACAGGCCGCACGACTCAACGCGCAGATGCGCAGTTGAGCGGCGGGCGGCAGGCATTCACCGACCCGGCAGGGACGGTCTGCTTACCCTGTTAATAGAACATGTGTTCTGTATCATGCTGAGACCAACCCGCAGCCACGGAGTCCCCCTAGCGCGCATGAGCCAATCCGCCGGTGAGGCGACTCGATGGCGGACGACGAGGTCGACGTCGACGAGGGTCACGTTGCGCTTCACCATGTCCAGCGTCGTGTGGCCGAGGATCCGCTGGAGGCTGAACACATCGCCGCCGTTGACAAGGTAGCTCCGAGCGAGCGTGTGGCGGAGCGAGTGCGGGCTGCATCGCCCCGTGATCCCGGCCCTGCCCTTGAGGGTGCATCCCGTGGCGAAGGGGCACGCGCGCACGGCTGCACTCCGCGATACTCGCGGCCATGAAGCTCTATTTTGCCGGTCCGCTGTTCACGACGCCCGAGCGTGTCTGGAATGCCGAGGTCACCGCCGCGTTACGGGCAGCCGGTCACGAGGTGTTCCTGCCGCAGGAACAGGAGCCCGGTAAAGACGGGGCGGGCATCTTCGCCACCGATGTCGGAGGGATCGACTGGGCCGATGGGCTAGTGGCGATCATGGACGGCCCGGATCCTGACTCTGGCACGTGCTGGGAAGTTGGCTATGCGTTCGGCCTGAAGAAATGGATCGTGCTGGTTCGGACGGACATCCGCGCGCTGGCCGGCTCGGCCGGCGACTACAACTCGATGCTCACCGAGGCCGCGACGATCCGGATCGACATGCCTGCGGCGTCGACGGTCCAGGTCATCGCGATGATCCTCGGTGCCCTCGCTCGCATCGAAACGGGGAGCGCCTAGTCTCGGCGCCGCGTTGCGAGCCTAGTCGTGCTGTTCGATCACCGCCCCGAGCTGGGGGTCGTGCTCCCGCTTGTGGCCGTACATCTGGTACACGACGAGATCGTTGAGCGAGTACTCCGGCCCGCACCACGGGATCGTGCCCGCCTCGCGCCAGGTCTCAGCGGGGATCGACCGCGCGTGGCCCATGACGCGCTCGTGCGCTTCGAGGAACGCGGGAGTGTGAGGAGTTCAGGAGGATGTCACGGCCGGAGAAACGAGCATGTCACCGTTCCGTGACCCGGCTTGTCGCATCTGCCTCGGATCGAGCAATCGAACTCCGAGATCAGTTTTTGGATCAGGAATGCGGGCTCATGTCCGGTCATGAGGTCCTCGTAGGTTTGGGTCGGAGGCATCCGGTCGCCAAACGGTCATCAGGCTCGAGCGCCAGAAGCCGCACGATCAGGCGACGAAATCCCGACGGCCGTCCTTCGGACCGACCCTGAACTGAAAAGGCACCGATTTCACGCTTGTAAGCCGATTCGGGCTCGTGCGTCGACAGGTGGCGTGGAATCAGGTGCCCATCGATTCGTGGTCGCCGAATCAGGTGCACAAAGATCAGGGGAGTCAGGTGCCCAATCCATGTCCGTCGCCTCCTGCGACGAACCGCGGATCGGTGTTCAAGCACGATATATGCAGGCCCCTCGTTGGTGCCGACCAAAACATCTTGTGGTTCGGCGAGGAGCTGGCTGGCGAGGAAGGATTCGAACCTTCGATCTCCTGATCCAGAGGAAGGTGACCGCTTTGGTGTTGGACGAGTTTCGTGCGTGAACGCGAACCGTCAAGACGATTGTTTTCGACGAATCAGGTGACTCGCCGCTGCGGATATCAGGTGCACGCTAGCTTGGAATCCCGCGAGCCGCGATGAGTTCTGCGGCGTCGGCCGGTCATAAGGTCGAACCCGTTCCCGCGGAGGACTTCTGGTGCGCAGCGTGACCTTTTCGATGGGCGCTTGACGGCTACATCGTCGGGCTACTACCGCCAGGTCCTACTGTTTCGATAAGCGGTTGCAAACCACAAGCGGAAGGAGCCCCATGCTGACGCAGGTCGCGGAGGGTGTGCTGGTCCACCAGAGCGAGTTACTCCAGAACAACGCCGTTGTCGTGCAAGGCCGGGCCGGCGTGTTGCTCATCGACCCCGGGATACAGGGCTCCGAAATGGCCTGCCTCGCAAACGACCTTCGCGAGTTGGGCCAGCCCGTTGTGGCAGGCTTCTCGACGCATCCTGATTGGGATCACGTGCTCTGGCACGCCGAACTCGGCGAAGCGCCCCGTTACGGTACAGCCCGCTGCGCAGCGTATATGCGAGATCTGCTGTCGGACGTGGACTGGAAGGCCCGCGTCGCCGAGGGGTTACCGCCGGAAATCGCCGAGGAGATACCGCTGGACCTGTTCGGCCTCATTACCGGTCTGCCTGCCGAAACTGCACAGATTCCTTGGGATGGCCCTGAGGTCCGGATCATTGAGCATCCGGCGCATGCCCAGGGCCATGCGGCGCTGTTGATCGAGGAGCGCGGCGTTCTCGTCGCCGGCGACATGCTTTCTGACATCCTGATTCCGTTCCCCGACCTGGGTGCCGCGAATCCGATCGAGGACTACCTCGTTGGGCTGCGGCTGCTCGAGGGCGTGGCGGACGACGTTGATGCCCTCATCCCCGGTCACGGGTCCGTCGGCGGAGCTGATGAGGTACGCGCGCGGATCGAACTGGATCGTGCGTACGTGCATGCCTTGCGTGACGGCCATGCTCCCGATGACCCGCGCATCGGCCCATCGGCCACGTTCGGCAACGATTGGCTGCCCGGCGTGTATGAATGGCAACTCCAGCAGCTCGCCAAGAAAAGAGAGCACGACGGGACGCGCGGATAGAGATCCGCTTGCGACACAAGGCAACCCTGCCAAGTTCTTGACTCAAGCCGGCACCACGCGGTCCGCGACGGCCCCGATCGCGGTAGCGCCGGATCGCGGCGTCGAGGGTCTGGCCCGTGGGCACCACGCGCTGGTCGCCGCCCTTGCCGTCCGTGACCCGCAGGAACCCCTCCAGCACGTCGTCGCAGGCGAGCCCGACCGCCTCGCTGATTCGCAGTCCCGTGTCGAGCAGGATCTCGAGCGCCATGGCCAGCGCCGGCGAAGCCAGCTTGAGCATCGCCTGGACCTGGTCGTCGCTGAAGGTGGCAATGATCGTCTCTGAGACGGCAGGAACCCGCAGTCGGTCGAGGGGATCGGTCGAGAGGTACGCCTCCGTGACGCACCAGCTGCTCAGGACCTTGAGGCTCCGGATCCGGTTCGCGACGGTCGCCGGCCGCCGACCGTCCGGGAGGTCCGCGGCCCACGCCCGCCCGGCCTCGAGCGTCAAGTCCGCCAAGGTCTGCACGGCAGCCGCGGACTCCAGCGAGGCCCGGAAACTGCGGATCCCCTCCAGATACGAGGAGGTCGTCTTGGGCGACAGGCTCCGGGCCCGGCAGTCGACGAGGAATGTGGCCACGACGTCGTCCAGCCGGCGGCGGCGCGGGGGCTCACGCATCACGCCCGCCGATCAGGTGCACGCCCGGAGTCGCCGAATCAGGTGCACGCGATGGTGCGGGATCAGGGTGACCAAACCACGTTCCGTTCCTCCTAGTGGAGGTCCGGTCACGCTCGATCGCGTCGCGAGAGCACTAGGGGTCGTGGTCTGGAATGCTCAACCCACTACGGGTAGTAGGGGATGGCTGGCGAGGAAGGATTCGAACCTTCGATCTCCTGATCCAGAGTCTGTATATCGGAATCAGGCTCGCGAGCCGCCATTTGAGCGTGCGGCGGGCCTCAGTCGGCCGCCGAATCGGGGTGAGTCAGGTGCCCAGCCCGAAATGAATCAGATGCTCATTCCGAAAACGGAAAGAGTCTGTTGCCCTAACTGGGCGACTCTGATTCTACAGCGAGGCGCGGGGTGGCTCAACGGCGCTACCCCCGCCGTCCCGGGTGATGCTCGAGGAACTCGATCCATCGCTCCGGCCGATCCAGCGAGATCGCCAAATGACGGGCGACGGGCAGGCCCGTTTCGTGGAGGGTCGCCCCGGGTAGAAGCTCGAGCAGACTCCGTTCGGCGAGGACCTTGACACCTTCGAGTGGCTCGAGTTCCATGTACCGCGGCTTGGGGTCAGGGTCACCTAGCTGCACGGTCAGATCGCCCACGGTCAGGCCTCGGAGGACGGGCGACGGGCAGGCGTGGCGTCTACACGGGCAGAGGATCGCGAACCAGAGAACGTAGAGCGAGTGCCCGAACCGGAGGCCCTGCACCGCGACATCAGCGCGTCATCTGGATGGCCCAAGATGGGTCGATGCATGCACGACCCGCAAGCGCCGCCCCGATCATCCTGGCGATCTCAGCCGTACTTGTCGCGGCCTGCACCGGTTCGGTCGGCGCCCCGTCAGTCGCGTCGGCGGCGCCGGGCAATTCGGCGGCGCCGTCGGTCGCCGCCGCGCCATCCGGATCCGCATCGGAGCACTCGGCCGCTCCGGGCTCCCCGTCCCGATCACCCTCGGCGCCCACCGTCATCCTCGACCAGGCTTGGGCCGCTGCGCCGCTCGTCGATGCCGTGACCGGTGAGCCGTTCCGGATCGCGGACCACGCCGGAAAGGTCATCCTCGTCGAGACAATGGCGATCTGGTGCAGCAACTGTCTCGCGCAGCAGGTTGACGTCCAGTCGGCCCTGGCGAGGCTCCCAGCCGATCGCGTGGTGTACGTCGTCCTCGACGTGGATCCGAATGAGGACGCCGCGAGTCTCGCCGCCTATCGCGAACGGCATGGCTTTCAGGGGCGATACGCCATCGCCAATAAGGACGTCGCCCGAGCCCTAGCGGCCGAATTCGGGGACCAGTTCCTCAACCCGCCGTCCACCCCGATGCTCGTCGTCGGGACGGATGGCATGGTGACGCGAACGGACTTCGGGCACAAGAGCCCCGATACGATCGTGGCCCTGGCCGAGGCCCACGGGGCCTGACCTGGACGGCCTCTGGCTGGCGTTCACGTTGGGTCTGGCGAGCGCGGCGAGCCCTTGCCTGCTGCCGTTGTATCCGAGCTTCCTCGCGTATCTGTCGGCAAACAGGGCGGCGCTGTCCGGGCGCCGCGGGACCGGGCTCCTCGGTCTGATCATCCTGGTCGGCGTCCTCACCACGATGCTGGCCGTGGCGGTCATCCTGGTCGTCGTGGCCGTGCCGATCTGGGCGGTCCTCCGGTACCTGATCCCGCTCACCGACGCCTTGCTCATCCTGCTCGGCGTGCTGCTCCTGGCGGGTCGGAACCCATTCGAGCGGCTGCCGGGCATGCGTGTGCCGTTCGTCGCGAATCCATTCGGACGGGCCTACGTCTACGGGCTAGTCCTCGGTCCGCTGGCCATGCCGTGTGCGGGTGCCTTCGCGCTCTCCCTGATCGCGTTCTCGGTCGGCCTCTCCGATACGCTGCAGAAAGTCGTAGTGTTCCTCGCCTACGGGCTTGGTTTCGGGCTGCCTCTCGTCGTCCTGTCGCTGTTGGCCGGGGCGCGACAGCGTCAGATCGTCGGGTACGTCACCAGCCACCACCGTGCGATCGACGTCATCGCCGGGACGATACTGATCGCTGTGGGAGTTGGTGACTTCCTCCTCAACCTCGACAGCTTGCGCCTGGCGGTCGGCTTCTAGCGGCTTCCTGACGAGATCGGGAACCACTCAGGTTGACTCGCCGCTGCAGATATCAGGTGCGCGCTCCGCGATCACCTGGCTGGACGAGCTGACTGGAGAGCTGCGCGTCAAGCTGGGGCGGGGCGGTCGTCGTGGGCTCTTCGACTTTGCACTCGATCGGAGCACCGAGACCGACGTCGAGGTCGGCTTGGAGGCGCCAGATTCGTGGCTCTGCCAACGTCTCCGGTAGCCGGCATCCCATCGGCGGCGGTTGCGATTGTCCATCTCCTCGAACGCCGTTCGTAGTGAAGTGAGAGGCTGGACTCGCCAGCCACCGCGAGGAGCACCACATGCCGCGATACCTGCTATCGACCCACAGCGCCGCCGGGGCAACTCGCGAGCCCATGACCGAGGAGCAGAGGCAGAAGGCCTGGGAGCCGATCCAGGCCCTCGAGGCGGAGATGAAGTCGTCCGGCGCCTGGGTCTTCTCGGCCCGTTTGCACGACCCCGATTCAGCAACGGTCGTGCGGGTGGCTGGCGACGAGGTCGTGACGACCGACGGCCCCTTCGTGGAGGCCAAGGAGCACCTCGCCGGCTTCTACGTCATCGAGGCGGCCGATCTGGATGAAGCGCTCGGCTGGGCCTCGAAGGTGACCAGGTTGATTTCGTCGCCGATCGAGGTCTGGCCCTTCGCGGACACTGCCGGCGGCTGACCTTGCAGATCGTCGATGACGCCCTGATCGGCCGGATCTTCCGCGAGGAGTCCGGTCGGTCGGTCTCCACCCTGATTCGCATCTTCGGCGACATCGACCTCGCCGAGGATGCTGTCCAGGAGGCGTTCGCCCTCGCGCTGCGGAAGTGGCCGGACGAAGGGCTGCCGCCGAACCCTGGGGGCTGGATCACGACGACCGCGCGCAATCGCGCCATCGACCACCTTCGCCGCGAGGCGCGCGGACGCGAACTCCTGGGCCTAGTGGTCGAGGACGCCGACCAACCGACGGGAGAGGAGGCCGGGCCCGTGCACGACGACCGACTCCGTCTGATCTTCACGTGCTGCCACCCGGCCCTGTCGACCGAGGCGCAGATCGCCTTGACACTCCGGCTACTTGGCGGCCTCAGCACCGCCGAGGTCGCCCGGGCGTTCCTGGTCGCCGAACCGACCATGGCCAAGCGGCTCGTCCGGACCAAGCTCAAGATCAAGGCGGCCCACATCCCATACCGAGTCCCGAGTGAGGCGGAACTACCTGAGCGCCTCCGACCGGTCCTGGCCGTCCTGTACCTGACCTACAACGCCGGCACCGAAGGACCGCCCGGTGATGGCCTGCGCCACGAGGCGATCAGGCTGGCTCGTGCGATCAGCGGCCTGATGCCCGATGAGGCCGAGGTCGCAGGAGTGCTTGCGCTCCTCCTGCTGACGGAGTCGAGATGGCCGGCCCGCTACGCCCCAGACGGCGCCCTGATCGTGCTTCGAGATCAGGATCGCTCCTTGTGGGACCGGGCGCTGATCGAGGAGGGTCACGCGATCGTGCGTGCCTGCCTTCGCCGCAACCAGCCCGGGCCATACCAGATCCAGGCTGCCATCAATGCGGTCCACGCCGACGCGGCCTCCATCGAGGCGACCGACTGGAGCCAGATCCTGACGCTCTACGACCAACTGTTCGCGATCACGCCGACGCCCGTCGTCGGCATGAACCGGGCCATCGCCTTGGCCGAGGTCGGGGGACCGCAGGCGGCGCTCGAAATCCTCGACGACCTCGACCTTGACGAGTACCACCTGTTCCACGCGGCCCGGGCAGACCTATTGCGGAGGCTCGGACGCCACGACGATGCGAACCGCGCCTATACCCGCGCAATGACCCTGTCAGCCAGCGATGCCGAGCGAACCTTCCTCCTCCACCGTCTCGAAACGGCACAGACAGCGGGCTGATGAGTCGACTTGACACGCACGGAGGTCCGAGGTTGACTCGCGGCATGGATCCCATCCGCTTCGCCGGAACCATCCGCTACTGGGCCCCCGCGAAGGCGAGCGGTCTTGCGGTCGTCGACATCCCAGCCGAGCACGTCCAGGCATTTGGCGGTCTGAAGCAGCAGCGCGCACAAGGAACGCTTGCCGGAGCGGAGTTCGCCTCGAACGTCATGCCGGCTGGCGCCGGCCGTCTCGCGCTCAGCGTCAGCAAGGCAATGATGGCCGCCTCGCACCTGGCGGTAGGCGACGAGGCCGATGTCGAGATCAGCGGGGTCGGCCGGGACTGACGGAGCGGGGGACCTTGCTTGGCGAATCACCGAGCGCCGTTGGCGACCCAAATGATGATGGCGACGCCGGACGCGAGGAGGAGGAATCCGGTCAGTGCGAACGTCCGAGCCGAGTAGCCTCGCCCAACCAGGCGTGACAGCCAAGGATGGCGCTCTACCTCCAAGCGGCAAACGACTTCATGCGTCCGTCGGAAGGCGACGGGGTTGAGCCCCGCGAGGAATATCGGCGCGCGGAGGATCGTTGCTCCGATCGGCTGACCGAGCGCGGTCCTGATGCCGTCACGGCCGGCTGCGACCGCGATCCACAGCAGCGCCCCGACAACGAGTGTCAGCCAATACGACCACCAGGCTTTCACGATCCAGCCTCCTTCGGTCGCTCGGGCCCCGATCGATCTCCCGCATTGGCCGTCAAGCGCATGATGCCCCGGTGACGGTCGAGTGCGATCCTCTCGGTAGGCATCTTCGGAGCGTCGACATGCCCGATCATCCCTGGCAAGTGGTTTTCCTTCCTGGCGGCGTCATGCCGGCTGGACCGGCTTATGAGGCGCTCCTCGCAGAACTGGGCCCGGAGGTCGATGCTCGACCCAAGGAACTCGAGGTCTACGCCGCCGACGAGCCGCCGCCGGACTACTCACTCGCGACGGAGGTCGCGGGCATCACGCGCGTTGCGGACGACGCTGGCTTCGAGCGTTTCCACCTTGTCGCCTACTCGGCCGGCGGAGCGTCGTCGCTCGCGTTCGCGGCGAGCCAACCGGAGCGACTCCTGAGCCTCGCACTGATGGAACCCGCGTTTGCCGGCTGGCAGGGGATGACCGACGCTGAGCGCTCCCACATGGAGCGGTTCCGGCCGCTGCTCGACAAGGACGGACCCGAGATGCTCGCGGAGTTTCAGCGGCTGCAAACTGCGCCGGGCGTCGACCCGATCCCACCAGCCCCGGGCCCGCCGCCCCCGTGGATGGCCAAGCGACCTGCCGGGCTCCATGCGCTCCTGCGGACCTTCTTCATCTCAGACCTCGATCTCGGGGCGCTTCGGCGCTTCGATCGAGGGGTGTGGTTCGCGCTCGGCGGTCGCAGCCATCCCGACCAGTACGCTCGGATTGCCGAGCGACTCGCCGGAGTCTTTCCTGACTTCACCGTCGAGCTGTTTCCAGATCGCCATCACTTCGATCCACCGCACCGGATCGAGCCTGGCCGGGTCGCGGCGTCACTGCGATCCCTCTGGGCTCGAGCCGAGCAGGCCTGATCTCGCAGTCATCGTCTTCGGCGCGCTGATCGGCGCGGGCTTCGCCCTGAGCAGCGTGGCGACGGAGGCTAGCGCCCGCCTCGACCGGGCTGCCTGACGGGGCTGTCCTGAACCTGCGTCCTGGCGACGGCCATAGCGAGGACCTCGTCCCGCGTGGGCGTCATGTTGTGCAGTCGGCGGCCGTGCTCGGTCGTCGCGACGATGACATCGTCCTCCGCACCGGTTGTCTCCCAGCCACAGACACAGCGAACCGTGATCATCTCGTCATCCACCAGGCCCTCCTTCAGCCAAGATTGCGGAATGGCTCTGGGACATATGTCGCGAGGAGGGTGCGCCAGCCCGCAGACAGCTCGGCCGCGACCACCGGGTCGTCCACCGCCAGCCAGGCCAGGTGTCGCAAGCCATGCTCGACGACCTGTGTCGTCGCGATCTCCTGCGGAGCCGCAGTGGCTTCTCCACGGGCAAGCACGGTTCGTTCGATCGGGACGCTGGCCATGGTTCCGACCAGGCTTCGGTCGATCACGGCGACGAAACTGAGGATGACCGCCTCGCGGTCGCGCCGCCACGATGTCGAATGAACGAGCAACGGATCGCCGATCACGTCGCTCACGATCCGGGTCACGACATCGACCGGATGATCAGCCGCCCCAATCTCGATCAACCAAGGAACCGCCCCACACGGACCCGTCAGTTCGAGGTGATCGCCGGCCAGCCAAACGACGAAGACCTCGGCCTGGACCGGACCCTGGACGTCGAAACCGTCCGGGAACCTCGTCATCGCGCGATGGTACGCCGCTTCCGGTGAGGTCTGCAGACGACGACTACTCGGCGCCCTGAAGGGACGGATCCGGACCGGGATCGCCGCCTTCGACGAGGGTGACGAGTCGATCCAGGTAGAGCGACCAGCCGGCCTCGTGGATCTCCCGCTCGCCCTGCGGCAGCGAGTCGTGCGTCAGCGTCACCAGGGTCCCATCGCCGTCGGGACGAAGGTTGACGGTCACGACCGTCGAGCCCGGAGGCAGGGTCGAAAGCGGGCTGCTCGCCCAGCCCCAGGTGAAGACGATTCGCTCGAACGGGTCCAACTCGACGAAACGACCTTCGGCCACGCCCGATTCGCCGGGGCCCATCACGATCTGCAAGACACCGCCTGGTTGGGCGTCAACGGTCGCCGAGGTGCCCTGCCAGCGACTCCACAGCGCGGGATCGGTGAAGAACCGGTAGACCCGCTCGGGCTCTGCTCGGATCCGGCGGGTGACGGTGATCCGCTCGATCTGCGCACTCACGTCGCTGTCGGCTCCTCTCGCTCCGCTTCAGCCGCGAGCCGATCGAGCGCGTCCGTCCAGTACGCCTCGAGGACGGCCGCGAGGGGACCGATCCGTTCCTGGTTGGCCCGATAGTAGCGGTACGTGCCCTCTTGTCGGACGTCGACGATCCCGGCGTCACGCAGGACCGCCAGGTGCTGCGAGACGGCGCCAAAGGTGACCGGAAGTGCCGCGGCGATGTCGCCGGCGCTCAACTCCCGATCCCAGATCAGGCGCAGGATCTCGCGCCTCCGCGGGGCGGCAACGACCGTGATCGCATCCACGGACCGTATTTTAGCGCCCACTTGAACAAGGACGTCGACGCCGATACTATAGCCACGACTAAAACAGGAGGAGCCAATGCCGTTCGATGTCCACGCCGACGCCCACATTGCCAGGTCGCCGGGAGACGTCGCCGCCTATATGTTCGACCCGCGGCACGACCCCGAGTGGATCTCCGGGATCGAGCATGTCGACCCGCCGGCCGCACCGGTGGGCGTCGGCACCGAGACCCATCGCCTCGCCAGGTTCATGGGCCGGCGCATCGACTACGTCCTGCGAGTCATCGAGCACGTCCCGGACCGCCTCCTGGTCATGGAGTCGGTACGGGCGCCGTTTCCGATGGGCGTCACCTATGGCGTTGAACCGGACCGCTCAGGTTCCCGGGTCAGCCTTCGGGTCACCGGCGGATACGGGCTGCTGATGCGCCTCGCCCAGCCGATCGTGACCCGGCAGATCAAACGGAGCCTCGAAGCCGATCTACGACACCTTCGCGGACGGCTCGAGGCGAATGCCTCGAATCGGGCAGCATCACAACAAGGAGGAGACCCGCGATGACCGGACCGATGCTCCACACGGTGGACGTCGACAGCGACGCAGGGACGATCTACGAGGCGATTACAACCAAGGCCGGGGAGGCCGCCTTCTGGACGTCCGACTGCGACGTCGAGCCGGTCGTCGGGTCGATCGCCCGTTTCGGGTTCCCGGGAGCGCCGGTGGACCTGCGAATGAAGATCGAAGAACTGACCCCCGGCGAGCGGATCCGGTGGTCATGTCTCGGTGACTTCCCGCATTGGGCCGGTACGACGGTCACCTGGACGCTGTCGCCAGCGCTCAAGGCCTATGCGGA
>Ga0184623_10000976_pt1 | contig 12486 bp, 11 predicted proteins | sample PLM1_100_b1_FD_133138 | JGI IMG/M metagenome (GOLD analysis project Ga0184623, IMG submission 133138) | Groundwater sediment microbial communities from an aquifer in East River, Colorado, USA - PLM1_100_b1 | ecosystem: Environmental > Terrestrial > Soil > Riparian zone | place: USA: East River...
AAGACGAGCGTGGAGAGCAGGCCCTCCGCCAGCCGGCCGCCGGACGCCCAGATCGACGCCGCCACGATCAGCGCGACCGCGAAGACGCCGCTGGCCGCGAGCACGGTGGCGTTCGGGTTCCGCTCGGCGCGGATGATCGTGGTGAGCCGGCCGGGCGTCGCCAGGTCGATGGCGTAGTAGCCCGCCACGAGCAGGAGCACACCGAGTGCGGCGTAAGCGAGGATCGCGACCGCCCCGCGCCCCAGCGCCTCCCCGAAGCCCTTTTCCAGGGCGAGACCGTCCAGAGTGGAGACGAACTCCACGGCGCGGGCCTGCGTCACGACGAACCTTCCTTCTGTAGCTGGGTGGCTGTCCACTGTAGGGCCTGAGAGCCCGATTTCACCTGGCTATCCGGTGCGGCACGAACGAGGACGTGTCGTCGGTGATCAGGCCCGACGTCTCGCGGATCCCGAGCCCGGCCGATTCGTTCCCCACCATCCAGGCGCCGAGGACGGGGTGCTGGCTCTCGAAGTCCGGCAGCGCCACGAACTCCTGGTAGACGAAGCCCTCGGCGCCGTAGCCGCCGGCGGTGGCCTGGCTGCCCTGCGGCGTGACGATCTCCATGCTGGCGCCCTCGCGTCCGAGCAGCGGCTTGCGGATGTAGGACAGCAGCGGCCCCGGCGTGTTCAGGTAAGCCGGCAGCAGGTTCGGGTGGCCAGGGTGCAACTCCCAGAGGATCGCCAGCAGCGCCTTGTTCGACAGCAGCATCTTCCAGATCGGCTCGACCCAGGCCATGGTGCCGAGGGAGGCGACCGCGTGCTCGCCGAACGGGTCGCCCACGACCCACTCCCACGGGTACAGCTTGGCCAGCGAGCGGATCTGGCGCTCTTCGAGGTCGAGGAACTTGCGCAGCTCGGAGTGCCAGCCGATGTCCTCCACGCTGATCGCGATGGTGTCCAGCCCGGCCTGCTCGGCGGTCTCCTGGAGGTAGGCGCTCGTCATCACCTCCTCGCCAGACTCGTCCATGTCGGTCCAGGAGAAGTGGATCGGCCCGGACGGGATCCGCTTGGCGATGCCTTTCCAGCCATCGACGAGCTTCTCGTGCAGCGAGTTCCACTGGTCGTCGGCGGGATGGGTGTCCTGCAGCCAGTACCACTGGATGATCGCGCTCTCGACCAGGCTGGTCGGGGTGTCGGCGTTGTACTCCAGGAGCTTGGCGGGGCCGGTGCCGTCGTAGCGCAGGTCGAACCGGCCGAACAGGTACGGGTCGCTGCGCCGCCATGACGCTTCGATGGCCGGCGCCACCCAGTACGGGATACCGAAGTCGGCGTACCGGCCGGCACTGATCACGTACTCGACGGCCTTGAGGCACATGTCGTGCAGCAGCTCGACGTCCGCCTCGATGGCGAGTACCTCGTCCATGTCGAAGACGTAGTGGACGGACTCGTCCCAGTAGGGCCTCGTGAGGTTCTCCGGATGGGAGGTCTCGTGGTACGCCAGGCCCTGCGATTCGATGATCGCGGGCCAGCCGTCCCGGGGCGTCGAGTGCTCGCGCCGCACGTCAGCTACCTCCTGGGTGAGATTGCGCGGAGCATACCGACGGCGTGCCAGCACTAACCCCGGCCGGGCTCGTCGGTCTCGCCGAACATGCCGTCCAGCTCGGCGCGGAGCTTGCCGGCGAGGTGCGTCTCGGAGACCACCTGGAGGCACTGCTGCACGAGTAGGTCGGTGGACCAGCTCTGCGGGTCGACGGCGGCGGTGAGCCGGCCCAGCATCCAGATGTCGGCGAGCAGCCGGGAGCTGCGGTCGGTGATGTAGCCGAGGTCGCGCAGCGCGTCGTCGCCCCACGGCTGCGGCGACTGCTCGACCAGCAACCGGAGCGTGCCGGACACCTCTTCGGTGGCGGCCAGCTCGAAGTCGCCGAGCACCCGGGCCACGGTGTCCCGGGCGTACTGCAACGCGAGGACTGCTGTGCCAAGGGCGGCCGAGCGCGCCTGGTCGTGCGGGAGGCCGTCAGTCGCGAGCAGCGGTGCGCGGCCGCGCAGGTCCGTGAGGAGGCGATCGAGGCGGGTGCGGGTGGCGGTGAGTAGTTCGTCCCGGGCTGCGCTGTCCGAGCTCATAACGGCCTTCCTGCCGGCGGCCCCCCAGCCAGAATCCATCACACCACGAGGGCGACCGGGCTCCGCTACCCCGACACGGCCAGAGAATTAGCCGCCGCTGGACGACCGGTTGCCGAAACCGCCCCGCTGGAGCGTCTTGCCCTTGGGAGTGGTGATATGGGCGCCTTTCGGCTTGATGGTGGAGCCGTTGAGGACCCGCGTGCCGCTGCGGAGGCCGCCGTAGTACCAGTAGTAGCCGCCGGCGTGCGACGAGCGGTAGTCGTCGTCGCAGTTGTCCTCGTCGACGACTTGGTACGAGCCGTCGGGCTGGAGACTGGCCTGGTCGACGCAGTACGCGTCGACCTCCTCGCTAGGCGCATCGCTGCCGCACCCGGCGAGCGTGAGCGAGAGCGCACCCAACATCCCGAGGCGTACCGCGCGCGAACTCATGCGGCGGGCCTTCTGCGCAGTCATGTCGTTCGGTCCCCTGTCGGCCACCCGGATTGGCGACCGAGTGTAGCTGTGACGTCCCAGTCCAGAACCTGATCGGGGCCGTTGCGCTGGTTCAGCAAACTGGTGGGCAGTACCACCGGCGTCACCCACGGGGGAGGCGTCCCTACCCGCGTACCCGCGCGGGCCGGAACACCAGAAGGGTATTCATGCGTATTCGCACCGCGCTCGTAGCGGCCGGCGTGGCCACCGCTGGCCTGCTGGCGCCGGCAAGCCCGGCTCAGGCCGCACCCGTGCCGTTCGTGGCGGTCGTGAACTGTGACGCCGCCAGCGGCACGATCAAGGTGGGCACTGCCGGCGGCACCGGCTACGCCACCGGCAGTGAGTTCACGCCCAACATGCCCGTGACGGTCGAGTTCCAGACGCTCCGCACGAGCTGGTCCACGACGACGACCGACGGCACGACACCCCCGGGCAACAAGATCACCGTCTCGGCCACGACCGACGCCAAGGGCGGTCTCACCATTACCGGCTACACCAAGCCGTGGCGGGGAAAGTCGTACCAGTTCTACGGCGAGACGGTCCGGGCCACCGTCCGCAACGCCCAGGGCCAGTACCTCACCTACCGGGACGGGACCTGCACGCGTGACGTCCGGACGGTCGTCACGCTCACCTGTGACCGGGACGGGCACGCGATCACCGCACGGGTCACCGGCTCGCGGTTCACGCGGAACGCCTGGACCAGCGTCGAGTACACCTATACGAGCACGTACCAGGCGAGCGCCGACTCTGGCCGCTGGACGCGGCGCAACACCAGCCCGCCGGACGTCGTGCACACCGCGAAGCCGGTGGACGGCGAGTGGTCGGACGTCGGATTCACCCACCCCGTCAAGGACGACCCGTACTACCTGTCCGAGACGGTCTTCGTCGAGGTGCGCCACCCGCACGGGTACGTAATCGGCAGGGGCACGGCCAGCTGTGTCTACGCCGACCAGGGCGCCTAGTTCGCCCGCTTCGCTGGTGCGGTGGCCACAGCGGCCGCACCAGCGGCATATCTACGGAGAGTTACCGGACGAGCACAAGAAGCTGCCTCCCATCTGACGGGAGGTTGTGTCGGAATCCTTGCCGAACGGGTAATGCCTACTACGTTGACCGATCGAATGATGGGAGGTTGGCCGGGTGGCTCTCCCGCGCCACCTACGGTTGCGTAACGTGGGTGCGCGGCGGTTCCGCGTGGAGCCGACGTAGCATCAAAGAGACGAAAGTGCGAACCCACTCCACCTGGGGTTCGCAAAGGAGGTCAGCGGAGTGAGCAAGCAGGTCCTGCAGCTGGACCGCGTGGTGATCCGCTTCGCCGGGGACTCCGGTGACGGGATGCAGCTGACAGGCGACCGATTCACCTCCGAGACGGCAGCGTTCGGGAACGACCTCAGCACGCTGCCGAATTTCCCGGCCGAGATCCGCGCACCACAGGGCACCATCCCCGGTGTATCCAGCTTCCAGTTGCACTTCGCCGACCACGACATCATGACGCCGGGTGACCGTCCGGACGTGCTCGTGGCGATGAACCCGGCGGCGCTGAAGGCCAACATCGGCGACATGCCGCGCGGCGGCACGATCATCGTCGACAGCCACGACTTCACCAAGCGCGCGCTGGCCAAGGTCAAGTACGAGGAGAACCCCCTCGAAGACGGGTCGCTGGAGGCTTACCAGGTCTACCCCGTCGACCTCACCGGTATGACGTTGCAGGCGCTGGAGGGCTCCGGCCTGTCCCGCAGGGACGCCGCCCGGGCGAAGAACATGTTCGCGCTCGGGCTGCTGTCCTGGATGTACTCCCGGCCCACTGACGGCACGATCACGTTCCTCGAGAAGAAGTTCGCCAAGAGGCCGGAGATTGCCGCCGCCAACATCGCGGCGTTCAAGGCTGGCTGGAACTTCGGCGAGACCACCGAGTCGTTCGGGGTCTCCTACGAGGTGAAGCCCGCGGTCATGCCGCCGGGCGAGTACCGCAACATCACCGGCAACAGCGCGCTCGCGTACGGGCTGGTCGCCGCCTCGCAGCGGTCCGGGTTGCCGCTGTTCCTCGGCGCCTACCCGATCACCCCGGCCAGCGACATCCTGCATGAACTGTCCAAGCACAAGCGCTTCGGCATCCGGACGTTCCAGGCCGAGGACGAGATCGCCGGTATCGGCGCCGCGCTCGGTGCCGCATTCGGTGGCGCGCTCGGCGTCACCACCACGTCCGGCCCGGGTATTTCGCTCAAGTCCGAGACGATCGGCCTGGCGGTCTCCCTGGAGCTGCCGCTGGTCATCGTCGATGTCCAGCGCGGCGGACCGTCCACCGGCCTGCCCACGAAGACCGAGCAGTCCGACCTGCTCCAGGCGATGTACGGGCGCAACGGCGAGGCGCCGATGCCGGTCATCGCGCCCAGGTCGCCGGCCGACTGCTTCGACGTCGCCATCGAGGCGGCCCGCATCGCCCTCGCCTACCGCACCCCGGTGATCCTGCTCTCGGACGGCTACCTCGCCAACGGCTCCGAGCCGTGGCTGCTGCCGAACGCCGCAGACCTGCCGGATCTCACCGTCGACTTCGCCACCGAGCTGAACCACACCAAGCCCGACGGCACCCGCGAGTTCTGGCCGTACGAGCGCGACCCGGAGACGCTCGCCCGCCCATGGGCCGTCCCGGGCACGCCCGGCCTGGAGCACCGTGTCGGCGGTCTGGAGAAGGGCGCCGGCCACGGCGGCATCTCGTACAACCCGGACAACCACGACCTGATGGTCCGCACCCGCCAAGCCAAGGTCGACGGCATCGCCCGGACGATTCCCGCCCTCGACGTCGACGATCCGTCCGGCGAGGCACGTGTGCTCGTGCTCGGCTGGGGCTCGACGTACGGGCCGATCGGCGCCGCGTGCCGGCGGGTCCGCCGCACCGGACGCCACATCGCCCAGGCGCACCTGCGCCACCTGAACCCGTTCCCCGCCAACCTCGGGGACGTGCTCGCCAACTACGACACCGTGCTCATCCCCGAGATGAACCTGGGCCAGCTTGCCAGCCTGGTCCGAGCGAAATACCTCGTCGACGCGGTGGCTTACAACCAGGTACGCGGCCTGCCGTTCCGGGCCGAGGAACTCGCCGGCGTGATCATCGACCTGATCAGCGACGCTAACGGGGACGTGAGGTAGTCATGACTGACACTGTGGAGACGCCCACCATCGAGGGGAAGTCCATCGATCTGGGCATCCCGTCACTCAAGTTGGTTCCCAAGACCGACGAGCCCCAGCGCGCCGGCGATTTCAAGAGCGACCAGGAAGTGCGCTGGTGCCCCGGCTGCGGCGACTACGCGATCCTGGCCGCCGTCCAGGGCTTCCTGCCCCAGCTCGGCCTCAAGCGCGAGAACATCGTGTTCGTCTCCGGCATCGGCTGCTCGTCGCGGTTCCCGTACTACCTGAACACGTACGGCATGCACTCGATCCACGGCCGCGCGCCCGCGATCGCCACCGGCTTGTCCGCGTCCCGGCCCGACCTGTCCGTCTGGGTCGTCACCGGCGACGGCGACGCCCTCAGCATCGGCGGCAACCACCTCATCCACGCGCTGCGCCGCAACGTGAACCTCAAGATCCTGCTGTTCAACAACCGGATCTACGGGCTCACCAAGGGTCAGTACTCGCCCACGTCCGAGGTCGGCAAGATCACCAAGTCGACGCCGATGGGCTCCCTCGACTACCCGTTCAACCCGGTCTCGCTCGCGCTCGGCGCCGAGGCCACCTTCGTCGCCCGCACCATCGACTCCGACCGCAAACACCTCACCTCGGTGCTGCGCGCCGCCGCCGAGCACTCCGGCACCGCGCTGGTGGAGATCTACCAGAACTGCAACATCTTCAACGATGGCGCGTTCGACCTGCTCAAGGACTCCGCGACCAAGGACGACTGGATGCTGCGCCTGGAGCACGGCCAGCCGCTGCGGTTCGGCACCGACGGCAACCGTGGCGTCGTCCGCGACCCGAAGACCGGCGCGTTCTCCGTCGTGGACGTCAGCGAAGTCGGCACCGACGCGCTCGTCGTCCACGACGCGCACTCCGAAGATCCGTCGTATGCGTTCGCCCTCTCCCGGCTCTCCGGCCAGGACCTGCGCTACACGCCCATCGGTGTGTTCCGCGCCGTCGAGCGCCCCACCTACGACGAGCAGATGACCGCCCAGGTCGAGACCGCGCAGGAGGCCAGCTCCGCCGACAGCGCCGCCGAGCTCGCATCGCTGATCCGCGGCAACGACACCTGGACCGTCGCCTGATCGCGGAGCGTTCGTCAACAGGGACGGCGGAGCGAGGCGGCTGGCGCTTGCGCTGGCCGCCTTCCGCCTGCCGCCGTCGGGGACAAAACGGACTTGCGGGGTATCCGTGGCTACGGGCGCCCGACGTAGGCACGGAAGTCCCGCAAGTCCGGTTCGGGGGCTAGGGGCCACACGGCGTACGTAGAGTCATCGTCGAGACGTCACTCGGCTACTTCATCAACCCGCTGTTCTCGGTACTGCTGGGCGTGGTCATCCTGGGCGAGCGGTTGCGTGCGGTGCAGTGGATGGCGGTCGGGATCGGCGCGGTAGCGGTTCTCGTGCTCACCATCGACTACGGCCGTCCGCCATGGATCGCGCTGGTGCGGGCGTTCAGCTTCGGCTCGTACGGTCTGCTCAAGAAGACCGCCGGGGCGCCGGCTGCTGAAGGGCTGGCGGTCGAGTCGGGGTCCTCGCGCCGCTCGCGCTGGCGTACGTAATCTGGCTGGATGCCACCGGCGAAGGCCACTTCGGACACGTGTCGCTCGGGCACGCGGCGCTGATCGTCTTCACCGTCGACGGCCTGCGCAACCACCGCCGGCAGCTCGCCGAAACCGCCGAGTGCGTGGTCTGACCCCCTCACGGACGACCGTGCCGGTACGGAACCAGAGAAGCCGGCCGCTGGGGTCAGCTCGCGCGACAGGCAGCCCTGACCTGGGCCGCGGCCAGGTGTTCGCCGTTCGGATCCTCACCGCGCGTGACAAGCTGGATCGCGATCTCGCCGTCACGCATCGGGTAGGTGCCGGCGAAGAGCCAGCGGCCGCGGTTCGGGACCTGGTCGATCCTGAAGCCGGCGATGCGGTCGTAGTCGCTCTTGCCGGCGATCACGTTGTAGAACGCCGGACTGCCCGCGACGTCGTTGAACTCGCGGCCGGTGGGGATGTAGACCGAGATCGCGCACCTGCCCTGGCGGATGTTGCCGGGCTTGAACCACCACACGACGTACGCCGACGTGTCGTCGCGGTCAGCGGAACCCGACATCGGCAGCGCGTCGAAGTCGCCCGAGCAGCCGTCGCGCTCCCAGCCGCCGGACGAGCGGCCGTACCAGCCGCGCTCGCCGTCGGTGTACCGGCCGATGACCTGGTAACCACGGGTGGCGTCGTGTTCACAGGCGTCACCGGCGACCGCGGTGAACGTGACCACTCTCGCGGGCGGCTTGGGAGCAGTGCCGCCACCTGGCGACTTGCGGCCGGGCGACGCGGACGCCGTCGGTGATGGCGTGGCCGTCTCCGGCCCGACGATCAGATACGTGTCGGACGACGCCTGCGGGGTCGGCGACACCGAGCTGGTAGGCACCTCGTCACCGGCCCACCAGGGCTGATTGCCGCCATCGCCCTGCCGCGCCACGGGCGTCGGGTGGTCGCCGGGGCTGGAGTCGAGACTCGATACGACGAGCACCACCAGCAGCAGCACGACGGCTGCGCCGGCGACGAGGAGCCGTAACGGGATGCGACGGCTGGCAGGCGTGGAGCCCAGGTCGTGACCGAAGGAAACAGGCGCGCCCAGTGGCTGGGTATCGTCCGACCGAGTCAGCTTCGCACCGATACCGGTGAACGGATTCCTCATACGCCGCCTGTCCAACTAGACCTCTCTGCAAGGCCCGGACTTTATCGTGTCCCGGTGGCCATCAGCACATTTATGCCGGACCGCAGTCACAGCGCCACGGATCGTCAGCGATCTACGATCGGGCGATGACCCGGCGCTACCTCGTCACCGGCGATCGGGTGGCGCTGCGCCGGCCGTCCGCGCGTGACACCGACGAATTCACCCGGCGCGCGGCCGAGAGCCGCGCGCTCCACCATCCCTGGATGGAGCCGCCGGACTCGCCCGAGCTGTTCGCCGCGTACCTGCGGCGATGCCGACGCCGGGACATGCACGGGTTCTTCGTCCACGAACGGTCGAGCGGGCGGCTCTGTGGCTTCGTCAACATCAGCAACGTCGTCGGCGGCGTCTTCCAGTCGGGCTACCTCGGTTACGCGGCGTTCGCGGGCGCCGCCGGCCAGGGGTACCTGAGCGAAGGGGTGACGCTGGTCGTCCGGTACGCGTTCGACTCGCTGGGCCTGCACCGGCTGGAGGCGAACGTGCAGCCCACCAACGCCGCGTCGCTGCGGCTCGTCGAGCGGTGTGGCTTCCGGCGCGAGGGCTACTCGCCCGATTATCTCTTCATCGACGGCGCCTGGCGGGACCACGAGCGCTGGGCGATCACCCGTTGAGTCCACGTCGCCGGCAGAGGCTGTCGTGCCGGATCGTGGTCACCGGGGTGGTCGTGGTGTGCCCGTCGACGGTGACCGCGACGACCTGCCAGTGCACGGTCCGGTTGAGCGGCAGCCCGGTGATGTCGGCCTCGTAGAGCGTCTCGTTCGACTTCAGCATCCGGACACGCCGGTTGGGGTTGGCGTTCTCGCCCCAGATGAACGTGACCTCCCGAGCGACGTTGAATCGGAGGAATACCGTCGCGCGGGCCCGCCAGCGCGATGGGCACCCGACGGTCGCGTCCGCGAGCAGGGCGTCGACCTGGGCCGGCCGTCCTGTCCCGCGTCCGCCACCGGTGTCGGCCGGAGGGCGGGGCACTGGCACGTTCCTTGGCCGAGTCGCGCGCGGGCCGGCGGTGGTCGTCTTGGCCTTCGGCGTCGGCGCAGACGCGGTCGGATTAGGCAGCGGCCGCCAGGTCGGCACGACGACGTTCGTGAGCGACGGGATCAGGCTGGACGGCGTACCGAGAGCGGGCGACGCCGTGCCAACCCGGTCGGATGCGGGCCGGTCGGTGCTGTCATCGAGCGCCGGCCAGACCACGAACCAGCCGAGCGCGACCACCACAGCCACTGCGGCCGCCGCTCCGGTCAGGACCGCCCCGAGCAGCGCCCCGCCCCGCCGATCGCGCCGTTCCAGCGATACCGGGAAGCCCGACCGGCGGAACGGCTCGGCCATCTCACCGCGCGCGCTCACCCGGCTCGGCACGGTGGCCGCCCGCAGTGCGGCGGAGTGCAACCCCGGGGGCAGCGCCACGGCCGGTATCTCCGCGAACACCTGCGCCGCGTGCACCTCCCCGCGACTCGCCGCCCCGCATGCCGCGCAGATCGCCCGGTGGATCCCGACCATGTCGATCATGGCCGCGGGCAGCGGCCCGTCCCGGCCGACGAGCAGAGCGCGCAGCTCCGCGCAGACGCCGAGTACCGGGTCCTCAGCGCGGATTTCGACGGCGGCGCGCTGCAGCCGGTCACGGGCACCCGCGACAAGCGCCGCCACACGGCGGCCCGAGACGCCGAGCACCAGCGCGAGCTGTGCCGGCGCCAGGGCGTGCCGGAGCGCGAGGTCGAGCGCCTCCCGCTGCCGCGCGTCGAGCGCCGCCGCTGCCTTCCGGATCCACTCCGGCGCGTCGTCCGCCGCCAAGCCGTCCGCCGCCATGCCGACGGGCGCGGTGCGGACGGTGTCGTCGTCCGGGCGCACTGCCAGCGCCTGCCCGGTACGGCGGAGGCGGCGCAGGCATTCGTTGCGGGTCAGCGCGTAGAGCCACGCGCCGAAACGTTCGGGCGCCGGCAGCCGCCCGGCCCGGTCGACCGCGACGAGCAGCGCGTCGAGGACGGCGTCCTCCGCAGCTACCGGATCGTGGAGCAGCCAGACTGCATAGTCGTAGAGCCGGACACCGTAGACCGCGTACACGTCGGTAAAACCGGCGGCCTCTCTGGCGCGGAGACCTGCGAGTAAGCGCGCGTCGTCGGAGACCGGTAAGGGGAAGGGGGCCGTCGCCTGCACGCGGCGGATACTAGCTACATCGGGTAAACGGCGTTAATCGGGTCGAATATTAGTCCCACGCTGTGGGTTCTGTTCCGTTACTGAGTGCTATGTCCGCAGGTCACAGCGGACGGGCGTGGACCACGTCGCCGGCCGCGACGGACACCGGCCGCCCGCCGCCGTCCGGATCGACCACCAGCCGCCCGTCGGTGTCGACGTCGACCGCCTCGCCGATCAGCGCCTCCTGAGCGGGCAGGTCCACCTGCACCCGCCGCCCGAGGGTGTCGCACGACTCCAGGTACGCTGCCCGCAGGCCGCTGGCGTCCGGATCGCCGGCCGACTCCCGCCACACCTCGTAGTCGCCGGCCAGGTCGCGGAGAACGGCCTTCAGCAGCGTGTCCCGATCCGTGCACGCCGCCCCCTCGATCGCGAGCGAGGTGGCGTCCGCCCGGGGCAGCTCGCCGGCGCGGGTGGTGACGTTCAGGCCGATACCGAGGACGAGCGCGTCGCCGCCGACCACCTCCGCGAGTAGGCCCGCCGCCTTGCCCCGGCCGGGACCGAGCAGCAGGTCGTTCGGCCACTTCAGGACGGCCTCGACCTCGCCGATCCGGCTGACGGCCCGGGCCAGCGCGACACCCGCCAGCAGCGGAAGCCAACCCCAGCGCTGCATCGGCACCCCGGCAGGCCGCAGCAGGACGCTGAACGTCAATCCCGCGCGCGGCGGCGAGACCCAGCCGCGGTCCAGCCGGCCGCGCCCCGCGTCCTGCCCCTCGGCGACGACGATCAGTCCCTCGGCGGCACCGGCACGGGCAGCGGTGGCCGCGTCCGCGTTGGTCGAAGCGGTGCGTTGGCGCAGGTCCAGGTCGGTCCAGAAGCCGCCGGTGCGGATCAGCGCCCGGCGCAGCGGCGTCGCCTGAAGTGGGGGCCGGTCGAGGTCTGAATACACGCACTCAGGCTACGGGTGGGTTCACGGATGTGATCTATGACGGCAGCCGGTTCGCATCCGACCACACCTGGTTAGGCTAGGCGGACCGAGAGGGGTTGCCGCATGACGTCTGCCGCGCCGAACCAGCCCGAACCGGCCAAGCCGGACATCCACACCACCGCAGGAAAACTTGCCGATCTGAACCAGCGGATCGACGACGCGGTCCACGCCGGATCTGCGCGCGCGGTGGAGAAGCAGCACGCCAAGGGCAAGATGACTGCCCGCGAGCGGATCGACGCGCTGCTGGACGAGGACTCGTTCGTCGAGCTCGACGAACTCGCGCGGCACCGCAGTACGGCCTTCGGCCTGGACAAGACCCGCCCGTACGGCGACGGCGTCGTCACCGGGTACGGCACCGTCGACGGCCGTCCGATCTGTGTGTTCTCCCAGGACTTCACCGTGTTCGGCGGCAGCCTCGGCGAGGTCTTCGGCGAGAAGATCGTGAAGGTCATGGACCTGGCGATGAAGACGGGGTGCCCGGTCGTCGGCATCAACGACTCCGGCGGCGCCCGCATCCAGGAGGGCGTGGTCTCGCTCGGCCTGTACGGCGAGATCTTCACCCGCAACGTCCGGGCCAGCGGCGTCATCCCGCAGATCTCACTGATCATGGGCCCGTGCGCGGGCGGCGCCGTCTACTCCCCCGCGATCACCGACTTCACGATCATGGTCGACCAGACGTCGCACATGTTCATCACCGGACCGGACGTCATCAAGACCGTCACCGGCGAGGACGTCGCCTTCGAGGACCTGGGCGGTGCGCGGGCGCACAACACCAAGTCCGGCGCGGCGCACCACATGGCCGGCAATGAGAAGGACGCGATCGAGTACGTCAAGGGCCTGCTCAGCTACCTGCCGAGCAACAACCTGGACGAGCCGCCGGTGTTCGAGTCCGACGCGCCGCTGGAGGTCACCG
>Ga0184623_10000978_pt1 | contig 12474 bp, 9 predicted proteins | sample PLM1_100_b1_FD_133138 | JGI IMG/M metagenome (GOLD analysis project Ga0184623, IMG submission 133138) | Groundwater sediment microbial communities from an aquifer in East River, Colorado, USA - PLM1_100_b1 | ecosystem: Environmental > Terrestrial > Soil > Riparian zone | place: USA: East River...
CGCACCACGTACACGCGGGAAAGCCCGGAACGGTGAGCTTGCAGGGAATGCCGGATCAACCAGTCGGACTGTGCATGCGAGCCGCAGTCGAATCCCGCCACGACGTGCGTCGCCGACAGCGGCTCGACGGGGGCGAACTGGCGACTCACCTGCCCGTACCGGTGTCCCGATCGTCAAGGACGGTCGGCTCGCGTAGAAGTTCCCGCAGACCGGCGACCTCGCCAGGAGGGCGGGTCAGCGCATCGTCGAACGCTCGCCACTCGCGCTCGTCCAGGACGAACACGCGCCGATCCGCAAGAACGTCCGCTGCAGCCTCGGTTGCCGCCGCCAGCACAAACGTGGAGACACTGGCACCAGCGGCAGCACTTGCCGCCTCCAGCAACGCCTTCTGCTCGGCGTCGAGACGGAGATGCATCCGTTCAGCTTTTGCACTCATACAGATAATCGTACGCACAATGTACGCCACCGGCAACCGGGCGACCGGCGGATGAACCGCTCCCGTACCGGAGTGCAATCAAGCCGCGGCCCGTCCAGCCAACCACGATTCCGATCGGCGACGGCACGTTGACCAGCCATGGCTGGCGTTGGCACGTTGTGTCAACGCAAGCGGGACAGCTCTCGATTTACCGCTTCGGCGTCGAAGCTGGTGGGGTCGAACTCCGTGGCGTTGTCGAGCCCGAGCCACTCCAGCCGGTCCTCGTGTTCCGGGTGGTCAGCGTCAGACAGGACCTCCACAAGGTCCGCGTAGCCCCAAACACCGCCGCAGTCCTCCGGTGGGGCGGCGCGCCGCCCGCCCGTGCAGCGCGGATAGCTCGCTGACTTGTCTTTGTCGACTGCCTTCTCCACCAGGATGTCGTGTTCCCAGTCGTCGCCGAAGTCGTAGGTGTAGCGGATCTTGCTCTGCGCGCCGGGGGCCACCTGTTCCAGGGTCACCCTCGATTCCGCGCGGTGACCGAGTTCGGCGTCAGCGACCCCGAACTCGCCGTACGGGGTCGCGAAGACGTGCAGATGGCTGTCGTCCCAGCCGAACGCAGTCTGGATGACCCCGTGCAGCCGGGCGAGGCTGATATCGGCGGGCACCTCCAAGCGGCGCCAGATCGGCGGCTTCGCGCCCCGCAGCCCCACCTTGATCTGGAACACCGGCGCCAGCCCGTCGGACTTCTTTCGCTTCTTGGGCAGCTTGGGCTGCGCGGCCCGGCCGCGGGGCAGGATCGGCGCCCCCGCGCCGAACTCGCCACTCTTGGCAAGCTGGGCCAGCATTTCCAGCGCCGAGACGCCGCGACCGTCCTCGTCCGCATGGGGCGCTTTGGGCTTGCCCGACGCTGGGAGGGCGTTCAGCCGGGCCCGCAGCAACACCGCCAGGGCTCGGTAGGTCGGGACGCCCTCTTCATCGACCGGCACGTCGGGTTCCAGTTTGGGCTCGTCGCTGTCGTGCACGGCCCGGGCATCCAGGGCATTCTCGATCTGCCAGCGAATCTCGGCCGGATCCAACGCCTCCATTGTGGCGTCCAGCCCGGCGTCGCGGCTGCTGGCTCGCATCGTCTCTAGTGCCTCGGGCAGCGCGTCCCCGTCGAGCAGGAGGATGTCGTCGGCGGCGCCGCAGTTCAGATGGTCCACGGTCACCACGACGGCGTGCGACCGTCCGGCGCGATGAAATGCACAGGCCAGAATCGACCCGGCGCCCGCCGGGTCGGCGATGCGCCAGCAGTCAGTCGCCATCACTCCCTCGCCCAGTTCCGACGCCCATGCCGGCCGGGGGATGCCCGCCTCCACGAGCCGGTCGGCGGCTGCCCACGCTGTCTTGCCCGACGGGCCTTCGGCGACCGAACCGATCGCCAGGAGCATCGCCAGCGCCTCAGCACTGGCTCGGGCCTCGAACTCTGGGATGAACCCGCCGACCAGCGCTTCCTCGAAAAGCTCGCCGGCCATTTCACCGAAAGACACGAACACCGCGCCCGCAATCTCCGCGTCCAGCGGATCCTCGGAGAGGATGATGTCGGCACCGCTCTCGATCAAGTCATTGATCATCTGCTGCGGATCGAAGGCCTCACCAGAACAGGCTGGGCAGTCGCACTCATCCTGCGGCCCGGACACGTCGACCAGGACGGGCCGGCGCGTGGACTTCTTGGTCTTCTTGCCTTTCCGGCCACGGCTCACAGGGCTCATCCGCCAAGTCTGCCCCATCCACCCGCATCACGTCGTGACGCCCCACCGATGTACCCGATGCCGTGGGAAGACCCGGCCACGGCGGATGCACAAGCCAGCGTCCAGGTGCAGCTCTGCAACGCCGAGCTGTTCTCGCGGGCGATGCACGGCGCAGCGTTGCTCTACAACCTGCTGGTGTCCGAGCGGTACGAGACGGCCGCCCTGACCACCGTCAACGCCCCCGTCGACAGGCACCGGGGCGCGCTGCACACCTGGGCCGAGCAAGCGGGCGACATGACTGGTTGGGATCGCCTGGGCATGTGGGACCACGTCATCGCCCAGAACGGCCGGATCGCCGCCAACTCCACCCTCCGGCGTTTCGTCGACACCTGGCTGGATGCCGTCCAAGCCGGGCACGCCGCATCCGCTGCCGACCACACAGAGCTGCGCGCTCTCGTCGGCGCACGGGAACGTCACGTCAAGCGTGCGCAGTCGCGGCTGGTCAACGACAAGTTGCTGCGGACGTGGTCGGGGAAGTCTGGCAGCGCGCGGCTGGCCTACCGCTGGGCACAGGTGGCGTGGCTCCTTCTGTCCTTGACTACGGCGTGGCGACCACGTTCACGCTCGATCTTGCCGGTGAAGCGCACTGCCGGAGACACCGTGCGCGCAGCCGTCGCGGTCAGCCGGAGATCGCGTCCACCTCCGCTGGCGTCAGGTCCAGGCTCGCGGCGGCGATGTTGTGCTCGAGGTGGTCCACCGAGCCGGTGCCCGGAATCGGGAGCATCGCGGGCGAGCGGGCCAGCAGCCAGGCCAGCACCACCTGGCGCGCAGTCGCGCCGCGACGGGCGGCAATCTCCAGGATGGCCGGGTTCCGGTCGAGATCCTGGATCGGCGCCCACGGGAGGAAGATCAGCTGCTCCTGTTCGCACAGGTCGATCAGCGTCTCCGAGCCCCGGTCGGTGACGTTGTAGCGGTTCTGGATCGACACGATCGGGGTCATCCGCTGGGCCCGCCGCAACTGTTCCTCGCTGACGTTGGAGAGCCCGAGGTGGCGGATCTTGCCCTGCTCCTTCAGCTCGACCAGGACGCCGATCGAGTCCTCGAACGGCACCTTCGGGTCAGGGCGGTGGAGCTGGTAGAGCGGGATCTGCTCCAGCTTGAGCCGCGCCAGGCTGCCCTCCAGCGCCTCGCGCAAGTGCTCGGGCCGCCCGTTCGCCGGCCACCTTCCCGGGCCGGTGCGCTCCAGCCCGCCCTTGGTCGCGATGACCAGGTCCTCCGGGTACGGGTCCAGCGCCTCGGCGATTAGCTCCTCGCTGACGTAGGGGCCGTATGAGTCGGCCGTGTCGATGAAGTTCACGCCGAGCTCGACTGCCCGGCGGAGCACCGCCTTCGCCTCGTCGCGGCTGCGCGGTCCACCCCAGATTCCGTCTCCGGTAATCCGCATCGCGCCGTAGCCCAGCCGGTTGACGGTCAAGTCGCCGCCAACGCCGATGGTCCCCGCTGCGGCCGCGGTGTTTGAAGTCTGGTCTGCCATGTGCACGTTCCTCTCGAATGAGCGGATCCCTCAAGCTGTAGTCACCACGTGGCAGGGAAATTCCCGCCGGGCGTTACCCGGTACGCGCCGGCTCGCGTCATGACAGCCACCATCGCCTCCCGGGCCGGCTCAGGTCTTCACCACCAGCGCCCAACTCCGCTACCCGCCAGCCGGAATCCTGCGCAAGGCGGCCGCCTATTTTGCCAAGGAGATGGGTCGATGACCCTCCGCTACCGGTTCATCGACTCCCGCCCGATCTCGCACGTGACGGCCACGGTCACGGGGATGCCGCCGAGCGGTCGGCCCAACCGACGCTCACGCTCGACCGGGCGCTGGAGTTCCACCAGCGGCGACTTCACGGTCCAGCCGCGGTGGGCCAACGATCACCAACGCCCGGGCCGGCTCGTCACTGGTCACAACGAAGCCGTGCGGACGGTCCCGAGGCACGAACACAAAGCTGCCCGGGGTGGCGATCCACCGGTCGTCGTCGCAGAACCCCTGCAGCTCGCCATCAAGCAGGTGGAACATCTCGTCTTCACCGGTATGGAAATGTGCCGGCACGGACAGCCCCCGCGGGTAGGTGCTCTCCATAACGGCGAGCTGGCCGAACGTATCCGCACCAGAGGCCTTGATGACAACGCGAGCGCCGCGCCAGTCGTAGGCGTCGCCCTCATTCGCCGCACGGACATACCCGCTCACCGGGCACCACCACCCATCGCTCGTCCCCCAGTGTGCGCCGGCCCGAAGGCGGCTGCGGCAACAACGCATCTAGACAAAGCCGGACTCCGAGCCGGTAAAGCCACGAAGTCCAGCTCGGCCCTCTCCGCGACGGTGCACCGATGGATCGGGCCGCGTGAATCCCAATGTCCGCTACGCCGGCACGCCCCGCTCAGGTCGGTCCCGCCGCGCCGGTCCGGTTCCGGGCGGCCGCAGTGTGGTTGAGCATCCCGTACGCGAGCCTCTCCACGAGCAGCGCCGCGGCCGTCGAGGACTCGGCCACCGCGTCGATTGCCTGCTTGGCGACCGCCAGCGCCAGCTGGGGCTTCCCGGCGAGCTGCTCCGCCAGTTCGCGCGCGCGCTCGACCGCCAGCCCAGCCGGCGTCACCTCGGTCACCAGGCCGAGCCGGCCGGCCTCGGCAGCGTCGATCCGGCCGCCAAGCAGCACCAGCTCGCGGGTCCGGGCGGTACCGAGCATGCGGACCAGCCGGGTCAGACCCCCCGAACTCGGGACGATGCCCAGTGCCACCTCCGGCAGGGCGAAGACGGCCGTCTCGTCGGCGATCCGCAGATCGGTGGCGAGCGCGAGTTCCAGTCCGGCGCCGAGGCAGTAGCCGTGGATCGCGCTCACCGTGGCCTGCGGCAGCGCAGCGACCGCCTCGTACACGCGGCCGCTGCCGCGGTAGTACGCGGTGATCGCGTCCGCATCGAGCTCGCGGACCTCGGTAACGTCGGCGCCGGAGGAAAAGGCGCGGCCAGCGCCAGTCAGTATGACCGCGCGGCTCGACCGCACCTCGGGCGTGGCCAGCGCGTTGAGCAGCGCGGCCTCCAGCGTCATCGAGAGCGCGTTGAGCTTGTGCTCGCGGCGGAGCGTCAGGACGGCCACGTCGCCGTGCCGGGCCAGCTCGACTTGCGCGCTCATGACGGCGCGACATCCGGGTAGGCCAGTACCGCACCGACTCCGCGCTTGACGATCTCGTTGCCGATGATCACCCGCTGGATCTCCGATGTGCCCTCCCATATCCGGTCCACCCGCAACTCCCGGAAGAGTCGCTCGACCGGGTTCTCCCGCATGTACCCGCGCCCGCCGAAGATCTGTACCGCGCGGTCGGCGGACCGCCCCGCCGCCTCCGACGCCGAGAGCTTTACCACGGCCGCCTTGGCGTGCAGTGTCTTGCGGTCCACACCCTGGTCGGCCTCCCAGGCGATCTGGTAGACGAGCGCGCGGTTCGTCGCCACGTCGACGACGTTGTCGGCGAGCATCGCCTGCACGAGCTGGAACCGCGAGATTGGCTGGCCGAACTGCACCCGGCCGTTGGCGTACTCGGCGGCGAGCTCGGTGGCCCTCGCCGCGGCGCCGACCGTGCGGGCGGCGATCATCAGCCGCTCCTCGACGAACCAGTCCCGGATCAGGTCGTACCCCTGCCCGACAGCGCCGAGCCGGCAGTCGGCACCGACCCGGACGTCGGAGAACGCGAACTCGGGGTGCTCGTAGACGAACGTGTGGGTGAAGCGCGGCACCCGGTTGATCCGCACCCCGGGCAGGTCCTTGTCGACGAGGAATGTGGTGGGGGCGCCGTCGACCAACGCCAGGACGATGATGAAGTCGGCCACGTCCCCCACCGTGACGAACCACTTCTCCCCGTTCAGAACGTAGGAGTCGCCGTCAGCAACCGCCGTCGTGGTAAGCGCCTGCGGATCGGATCCGGCGCCGGCCTCGGTAACCGCGACCGCGTCCCGCCGCTCGCCGCGGATGTCCGGAACGAGGTACCGCTCGCGCTGTGCCGGTGTGCACGCCCGCAGCGCGTTCGCCGGTCGCCACACCACGTCCCAGAGCGCGCCGGTGAGCCGGCCGAGCTCCTCCTGCACGATGACCTGCTCCAAAATGGAGAGTCCGGCGCCACCCCACTCGACCGGCATGTTGATCGCCTGCAGGCCGTGGTCGAGCACCGCCTGGCGCAGCGTCGCGTGCATCGCCGGCGAGAGGCCGTTGTTCGCCTCGCACTCGTCCTCGTACTCCATGATGACCTTCGTGAGCGAGGCGGCGCGCTCCTTCAGCTCGCGCTGGCGGGTCGTGTACGTGAAGTCCATTGACGTCTCCTGGCGTGGCTAGGCGAGTGGGGAGCCCAGGACCGCCCGGGCGTCGAGGCAGACGGCGCCGCCGGGAGTGGCGGCCACCGGATTGCACTCGATCTCGGCGATCTCCGGGTGCGCCGCGGCGAGTACGGAGAGCCGGGATACGAGGTCGGCGACCGCGTCGAGGCTGATCGGGCGGCGGCCCCGGAAGCCGGTGAGCAGCGGCGCGCCGCGCAGCGAAAGCAGCAGTTCGCGGGCCGTCGCGCGGTCGACGGGTCCGAGCGCGCACGCGGTGTCGCGCAGCACCTCGGCGTAGAGCCCGCCCAGGCCGGCGAGGACGACCGGGCCGAAGCGCGGGTCGCGCCGGACCCCGACGATCAGTTCCACGGCATCGCTCAGGTCGGCCATCTCCTCGACCGAGCAGGCCGGCGGAGCGAGCCGCTGCCGTAGATCGCGCCAGGCCGCTTCGAGCGCGTCGCCGTCGGCGAGGCCGAGGACGACCCCGCCCCGGTCGGACTTGTGCTCGTCGCCGAGCGCCTTGAGCACCAGCGGGTACCGCAGCCGCGCGGCGACGTCGCGCAACTCCTCCAGCGTGCGCACCTCGGCGGCGGCGACGAACGGCAGACCGGCGGCGGCGAGCAGCCGGCGCGATGGCCAGTACCCCGGCTCGGTGAGCGGGGCCGCAGGCGGCGGCAGCTCCGGCACGCCACGCGGCGGCTGCTCGGCCCGGCGGGTGAGCCGCTCCAGCGCCCAGACGGCGTCCTCGACGGCGCGGTAGACCGGTATCCCGCCGGCGCGTAGCAGGTCCGCGGCCGGCGACCGCCAGTTCATCGCCTGCACCACGAACGTCGCCTCGCCCTTCTCGACCAGGGCCGCGACGTCCACGGCGGCCCGCAGCTCGCCCGCTCCGAGCGCGTCGCTGTACGCGCCATAGCCACCGAAGTAACCAGTCATGAGCGTCGCGTCGACCTCTTCGGCCGAGACGAGGAGCGCGGCGACGCGGCGGAAGCAGTCGACGTCCTGCTCGCCGCCGCCGGCGAGGTCGACAGGGTTGCCGACCGCCGCGGTCGCCGGCAGCTCAGCCTTGAGGGCTCCGGCCAGGTCCAGCCCGAACTCGGGCACGCGGAGCCCGGCCAGCTCCAGGCAGTCGCTGGCCACCGACGCCTGCCCGCCGCCGTCGGCGAAGACCGCCACCCGCCGTCCGCGCGGCAGGCGTCCGCCTCGCAGCGCCTGGAGCAGGTGCGCCAGCTCGCCCGGCGTCGCCACCCGCTCGACGCCGGCCGCGGCGCACGCGGCGTCCACGACGGCTCCCGCGGTCACCAGCGCCCCGGTGTGCGAGAGTGCGCCGCGTGCGGCGGCGGTACCCCGACCCACGGCGAGGAGCACGACGGGTTTGCCGGCCGCGTGCGCACGCAGCGCCGCTCGGGCGAACCGCCGGCCGTCGCGGAAGCCTTCGCAGTACAGCGCGATCGCCGCGGTGCCGTCGTGATCCACGCAGGAATCGACGAGGTCGGCCACGTCGAGGTCGGCCTGGTTGCCGAGGCTGACGAACCGGGAGTAGCCCAGTCCGTGGTCGGCGATAAGCCCGGCGAGCTCGATCGCGATGTTCCCGCTCTGCGAGAGCAACGCCACGGACCCGGCCGGGAAGTCGTTGGAAGTCAGCTCCAGCCTGGAGGTGTGGTCGAGCACGCCGAGGCAGTTCGGCCCGAGCAGCACGGCTCCCGCGGCCCGGACCCGCGCCGCCAGGGCCGCCTCCCGGCGCTTCCCGTCCTCGCCGGACTCCCCCAGCCCGGCGCTGATTCCGACGATCGCCCGGGCGCCGACCGCGAGCGCGTCGTCGACGGCGGACTCGAAGCCGGCGGCCGGCACCGCCACCACGACCAGATCCACCGGCTCAGCGATGTCGCGCAAGCTGGGCACCGCCGGCCGCCCGAGCACCGTGGCGCTGGAGCGGTTGACCAGATGCACCGGGCGATCGCCGCGCAGCGCCCGGACCGCGATCCAGTTGCCGTACTTGCTCTGGTCGTCGCTTGCCCCCACCACGGCCACCGAGCGCGGAGCGAAGAGCGCGGTCAGGTCGCGCGCGGCAGTCATGACTCCTCCAGCGTAGGAACGGGTCGGCCGGCGCCCCACGCGTCGACGCCTCCGTCCACGACGACTGTCGTCCCGGTGACGTAGCCGCCCGCGGGCGTGGCGAGGAACGCGACCAGCTCGCCGACGTCCTCCGGGGTGCCGAGGCGGCCCAGCGGTACGGCGCGGGTCCACTCGTCGATGGCCTCCTGGGGGTACTGCGCGCGGAGTCCTTCAGTGCCGATAGTCCCGGCCGCGACGGCGATACTGCGGATGCCGTACCGGCTCCACTCCAGCGCAAGCCCGGCGGCGAGGTTCTCCACGGCGGCGCGGGCGGCCGTTGCGTGCACCATGCCAGGGATCCCGCGGCGCGGCGAGAACGCGACGAAGACGACCAGCCCCGACCGGTTCGGGATCATCGTGCGGGTCGCCACCTCGCGGGTGACCGACCACGCCGCCTCGACACAGAGGCGGTGCACCGCCCGCCAGCCGTTAACCGATATCTCTTCCGCCGGTGCCATGTACTGCCCGCCGGCCCCGTTGACCAGAACGTCCACCCGGCCGTACCCGGCGAGCACGTCGTCCACGAACCGCGCCACCTGGTCGGGCTCACGGACGTCGCAGCGGGCGGCGACGCACTCACGCCCCAACCCGGCGACGTGCTTGGCGACCTCGTCGAGCGGTTCCGGGCGCCGGCCGCAGATGGCCACGTCGGCGCCGGCCTGGGCACAGGCCAGCGCCGTGGCCCGCCCAATCCCTGTGCCGCCGCCGGTGACCAGCACGACCCGACCGGCCAGCGCGTCGCCCCGCAGCACCCCGGCGGTCACCGGGCACCGCCGATGCCGGCCGGGTGGTCCCGCTCGTCCGCGAGCTGGAAGTTGGGCGTGTCGGCGATGAGCGCGCGGGTGTAGGCGTGCTGCGGGTCGCGGAAGAGGCGCGCCACCTCGCCGTGCTCGACGATCTTGCCGTGCTCCAGCACCGCAACCGAGTCGGCGACGTTGCGGACCAGCGCGATGTTGTGCGTTACGAAGATCAGCGTGAGCCCGGTCTCGACCTGCAGGCGGCTCAGCAGATCGACGATCGCGGACTGCACCGAGACGTCGAGCGCGGAGGTCACCTCGTCGCAGACCAGCACGTCCGGGTGGACCGCCACCGCGCGGGCGATCGCGACCCGCTGCCGCTCGCCGCCGCTGAGCTGGTCGGGGTAACGGTCGGCCAGATCCGGGCGGAGCGCGGCCTGTTCCAGCGCCTCGGCGACGGTGCGGTCGGGGTCGGCGAGGCGGCCGAGCAGCACGCGAGCCGGGTCGAGCACCAGGTCGCGGACGGTCTTGCGTGGGTTGAGCGACTCGTACGGGTTCTGGAAGACGTACTGCACGCGCCGGCGCTGCTCGCGGGTTCGTTGGAAACTGCCGCGGGCCAGCACCTCCCCGTCGAGCCGCACCTCGCCGTCGTACTCGCGGTGCAGCCCGGCGATGCTGCGCGAGAGCGTGGTCTTGCCACTGCCGGACTCACCGAGCAGCGCGACGCAGTGGCCGCGCGGGACGGCCAGGTCGATGCCGTCCAGCACCTGCAGCGGGCCGTAGCTGGCGGAGAGGCCGCGTACCGCCAGCACCACGGGTGGGCGCTCGCCGTCCGTGCTGGCGGGCTCCTCGCGCGCGACGAGTTGGAGCTGCTGCTCGCCCGCCTTGAAGCAGCGGACGGTGTGTTCAGGCCCGACCTGGTCTGCCGCGGGCGCCTCGTCGCGGCAGCGGTGGTCGGCGAGCGGGCAGCGCGGCGCGAACGCGCAGCCAGCGGGGCGGTGCAGTGGGGACGGGGCGTGGCCGGGGATGCCGAGCATCTGGCGCCGCCCGTCCAGGTCGGGGACGGCCATCAGCAGCCGAGCCGTGTACGGGTGGCGGGGTGAGCGCAGCACGGTTTCGGTTGGCCCCACCTCGACGATGCGGCCGGAGTACATCACCGCGATCCGGTCGGCCAGCTCGGCAACGACGGCCATGTCGTGGCTGATGTAGACGCCGGCGCAGCCGTAGGTCGCGCACATCCGCCGCACCGTCTCCAGGACGTGTCGTTGCGTGGTCACGTCCAGGCCGGTGGTCGGCTCGTCGAGGACGATCAGTCCTGGGCGGCCGATGAACGCCATGGCGATGGCGACGCGCTGCTGCTGCCCGCCGGAGAGCTGGTGCGGGTAGCGGGCCAGGAAGTCGTCGGCCTCGGGCAGCGCCACCTCACGCAGCACCTCGCGGACCCGCGCCTGAACGTCGCCGTCGCCGTCGCGCAGGCACTCGCGGAGCTGGGTTCCGATGCGCAGCGCCGGGTTGAGCGCGGACGCCGGCGACTGCGGGATGTATGCCACCTTCCGGCCGCGTACGCGCTGCATCGCCGCGGGCGGGAACCCTTCGATCGCGGTGCCGTCGAGCACGATCTGCCCGCCGGCGAGGAGGGTGCCGCGCTTGCAGTACCGCAGGAACGCCAGCCCGAGGGTGGTCTTGCCGGACCCGGATTCGCCGACCAGGCCGACGATCTCGCCCTTCGCCACCTCGAGGTCGATCTGCTCCACCACCGCCGCGCCGGACGGGACGCCCACCACCCGGAGGTCCCGGACGACCAGGGCGGCGCTCATCGCTCGACTCCCCGGTCGATGCCGATCGCGGCCCGGGCCAGCCCGTCGGTGACGAGGTTCGTCCCGATGGTGAGCAGCGCGATCGCTGTCACCGGCAGCACGACGGCCCACGGCTGGACGGTGAGGGCTATCCGGTTCTCGTTGATCATCAGGCCCCAGTCGGCGGTGGGGGGCTGCAGCCCGAGCCCGAGGAAGCTCAGCGCCGCGACGAGTCCGATCGAGTAGGTGAGCCGCAGACCAAGCTCCACCATGAGCGCGCTGGTCACGTTGGGGAGGATCTCGCGGGCCATGATCTTCCAGCGCCGGACGCCCACGGCCTCGGCCGCCTTGACGAAGTCGCGCTCGACCACGCCGAGCGTCGCGCCGCGGATGACCCGCGCGACCCGAGGGGCGTGGCTGCCGCCGACGACGAGGACGAGCAGCCAGAGCTTCGGGCCGACGATGGCCAGGAACAGCAGGGCGATGACGACCTGCGGGAAGGCGAGTACCACGTCACCGGAGCGCATCAGCACCTCGTCGCGCCAGCCACCGCGGTAGCCGGCCACGATCCCGGCGACCGCCCCGACGCCGACGCCGAGCAGAGTGGCCAGCGCCGAGAGGAAGAGAAGGGTGCGGCCGCCGTGCAGGAACCGGCTCAGCACGTCCCGGCCGAGGTTGTCGGTGCCGAACGGCGCGCCGTCGAGCGCGGGCGAGAAGGGCGGGCCGGCGAAGTCGGTCGGCGGGTGCGCGGCGAGGTAGGGACCGAGCAGCGCGGTCAGCACGACGAGCGCCGACAGGGCGAGACCCACCTGGGTCCGCCGGACCCGCAGCGCCGAGCGCAGCAGGCCCGGGCGGCGCGACAGCGTGGCGGCGACGCGCACCGGTTCGGCAACGGGGGCAGGTGCGGTCATCGGGCTGCCGTCCTCACCTTGGGATTGCACAGAAGGCTCACCACGTCCGCGAGCAGGTTGACGACGATGTAGACGCCCGCGATGAGCAGCGACAGCGCCTGGATCACCGGCAGGTCGCGGTTGGCGACGGCATCGACCAGGGCGAACCCGACCCCGGGATACCGGAAGAGGAACTCGACGACGACCACCCCGCCGGCCAGCCAGGCGAGCTGCAATGCGATGACTTGGACCACCGGGCCGATCGCGTTGGGAAGCGCGTGCCGGAACAGGACGGTGCGTTCGGGCAGCCCCTTGAGGCGCGCCTGCTGGACGTACTCGCTCTCCAGCACCTCCAACATCGTGCCGCGCATCATGCGCACGATGTAGGGGCCGACCGCGAGGACGAGGGTGAGCGTCGGGAGCACGAGCTGGCTCGGGTCCGTCCA
>Ga0184623_10000979_pt1 | contig 12472 bp, 10 predicted proteins | sample PLM1_100_b1_FD_133138 | JGI IMG/M metagenome (GOLD analysis project Ga0184623, IMG submission 133138) | Groundwater sediment microbial communities from an aquifer in East River, Colorado, USA - PLM1_100_b1 | ecosystem: Environmental > Terrestrial > Soil > Riparian zone | place: USA: East River...
CCAGCGTCACAAAGGTGAAAGCTTCCAGCGACCTGAATGATTGGCTGCTCACCGTATTGGCCGCTGTCAGGAACTCCGCATAGCCGATACCGATCGCGAGACTGCTGTTCTTCATCAGGTTCAGGAACTGATTCCCCAGCGGCGGGATCACGATCCGCAATGCCTGCGGCAGCACGATCATCTGCAACCCCTGCCGGTATGTCAGCCCGAGGCTGCGGGCGGCTTCCAGTTGTCCGCGGGACACCGCGAGAATGCCGCCACGGATGATCTCGGCGATGAACGACGACGTATAGACCGAAATGCCGACCACGAGTGCGGCAAACTCAGGCGTCAACTGAAATCCGCCGTCTACTACGAGCCGCCCGAAGCGGTCGACGACGGTTCCCCCAAACGCCAGCCCTGAGTTTGTCAGCACCACCGCATCGCCGAACCATCGCAGCGGCGGCTGCTCCGGGGATCCATTCGGGAGTTGAAGCAGGACGGCAAAATACCAGAAGAACAACTGCACGAGGAGCGGAGTGTTTCGGAACAGCTCCACGTAGGTCATGGCAAGGCGGTTGACCATCCAGTTGCCTGAGAGACGGGCAATACCGACGATCACCCCCATCAACGTCGCTAGGACGATCCCGAGCGCGGCGACCTTGATGGTGTTGATGAGCCCGGCGATCATCGCCTCCCCGGCGGAGTCCCCCGGGTCGAAGGGCTTGAAACTCAGCGACTCGAGGTCGACGGTCAGGGTAAGCGCGGTGAGCTGAAACCCGGCCGTTTGACGCCAGAAGTTCCAGTCCAGGCGGATGTTCTGACGGATGAAGCTCTGCTGAAGGGTCTGCCCGGCCCACCAGAACGCCAGGACGACGACCACGAGAAACAAAACCTGCGTCAGGATGGCGAGCTTGCGGGCATCCCGCCAGAACGGCACCCGCGTGTCGTATCGTGCGCTCACTGCCGACCTCCGCCGGAATGCGGACCGGGCGTGCGTGGGATCACGCACGCCCGGCGAACGTGCTCAATCAGTCCAGCGCCTAACGGAACGGTCGAGACGTCATCGCCCCGCCGCCCCGTGATAGCTCGTTTCGCGAACCATCGCGGGTGATCGCCGTGCGCTGCCGCGAACCGAAGTAGCGGTCGTACACCTCGCCGTAGTTCCCCACGAGACGGAGCACGCGCAGCATCGCGCCGCCCTTCATCTCCACGAAGGTCTTCACCACGGGATCCCGCCCCGTCAGTTCATTGATCCGGCCCTGGTTGCGGGCCACGTTCTGCGTGATGCCGAGCTCTTCCGCCAGGATCATTCCCCAGACCGTGTAGTTCACGACGTCGGCCCACTTGGAGTCGTTTTCCTGGTAGATCGGGGTGAGCGGCTCATCGCTGAACTCCTTGCCGACGACGAGAAATTCCCCGGGGTTTGGCGCGGTGGCCCGGAACGCCGTGAGCTGGCTGGCGTCGGTGGTGAACGTGTCGCAGCGCCCCGCGGCGAGACCGTTGAATGCCTGCGAGGCCTCCGCAAAGGTGACGAGCTGGAATCTGAAGTTCCTCACGCGCATCTGATCCGTGATGTTGCGCTCCGATGTCGTGCCCGTCCAGACGCAAATGCGAGCGCCGTTCAGATCATCAAGCCCGCGGATGCGCGATCCGGCGCGCACGAGCAGCCGCTGGCCGTCGTAGAACGTCACCGGACCGAAGTCGACCTGATCATCCCGAGAGATCGTCTGCGTCGTCGTTCGGAACACGACGTCGACGGAGCCGGCAATGACAGCCGGGATCCGGCTCGCCGAGGTGAGGTTGACGAACTCCACCTCGGGCACATCCAGGAATGCCGCGACGGCATTACAGAAGTCCGCATCGAAACCGATAATACGGCCGGATGTTGGATCCGGGAAGCTGAACCCTGGGGTGGCTCCCGAGATTCCACAGATGAGCTTGCCGCGCGCTCTGACCGTATCGACCCGGCTCCGCTGCTGCGCCACGACGGTGTACGACACAGTCGCTACCGTCAGCGCGATCGCCAGGGCAAAGGCAAGGGTTTTCCGCAAGATGCCCACCTCCTCAGAGAGTTTCATTATTTAAGATGTACGCTTTGGGACGATGTACAGATTGTGTACGACACAACGCTCCGGCCTCCTCCGGAACTTACTAATGAAACACCTGGCTGCTGCGGTGCTGACGGGCCAGGCGCACTAGACCGCCGGCGCCGAGGAGGATCAAGGCCAGCGCGGTGACGCGGGCAAGCATCGCGGCGGTCGGGGCGGAAACGCCCACGGCTACAGCGAGTGGCGCGCCGAGGATCAGCGTTCCGGCCACAGCCGCGGCGACCGAGGTGATGAGCACGCCGGCGGCCGCGACATCCTTCGCCACCCGGGCGATCTGATTGTGGTTGCGCTCGACGAGCAGGTCCACGACCGCCTCGACCGCGGTATTGAAGAGCTCTGCGACAAGCACGGCGGCCATCGCGCTGACGACGATGGCCGCTTCCACGGAAGAGAGCGGTAACCAGACGACGAGCGTGGTGATGATGGCTGCGATGGCAAGGTGGAGGCGAAACGTCCGCTGGGTGCGGAGCGCATGCCGGAGGCCGTCAAACGCGAAAGTGAACGCCCGCTGGAGGTTGGCCCACGCTCCCTGACCCACTCGTCCTATCCTTTTACCTTTTCGCCGGCCTCGGCGAGAAGCGTCCGGGCCCGTCGCATCATCCGCTCCGTGCCACGCCGGCTGCGGTCATCGTACCCTAGCAGGTGCAGCACGCCGTGCGTGGCCAGCAATGCCACTTCCGTTCGTACCCGGTGGCCGGCATCGCCTGCCTGGATTCGGGCGCGATCGACGGACACGACGACTTCGCCGAGCTGCGCACGACGCCCGACCTTGGGTATCCGGCGCCCGGCCTTCGCCGTCTCGTGCAGGGGAAAGGCGAGTACGTCGGTCGCGCGATCCTTGCCTAGGTGACGGCGGTTTAACCAGCGCACGGCCGCGTCATTCACGAGCGCGACACTGATCTCAGATCTCTTGGGCGCGCCCTCGCGCCTCATCACGTGCCGGATGATTCTGCGCAGATGGGACGCGCTGATCCCCGGACGTGGCACTTGAACGCTCACTCCGACTTTCACGTGACACCCCTGTACCCTGTTACTGCTACCTTGCTACCGTACTTAAGTGGCCCGAGCCGCGGGTTCCCGCCGCCGGCCACCGAGGTCGCGCTCCAGATCAGGATACTCGACGCGGGGATGAAACATACTGGCCAGCAGACGCACGAACGTGGACGCAATGATGTCGAGTTCCCGGAACGTGAGGTCGCACTCATCGAGCTGACCGTCCTCGAGCCGGTCGCGAATGATGCGACGAACCGTCTGCTCCATGCGGTCGGGCGTCGGCCGGCCCATCGACCGCACGGCGCCCTCGGCGGCGTCGGCCAGCATGAGGATCGCCGCCTCCCGGCTCTGCGGCTTCGGGCCCTCGTAGCGGAACGATCCCTCGTCGACGTTTTCGCCGCGCTCCTTGGCCTGATGATAGAAGTAAGTAATGAGGCTCGTCCCATGGTGCTGCGGGATGAACGCGGACACGGACTCGGGCAGCCCATGTTCCTTCGCGTAGTCCAAACCATCGCGGACGTGTGACTGCACGGTCAACGCGGAGAGGCTGGGTGACATCTTGTCGTGCGGGTTGTCGACACCGATTTGATTCTCGATAAAGAAGACCGGACGCCTGATCTTCCCCACGTCATGGTAGTAGGCTCCGACGCGCACGAGCAGGCTGTCGGCGCCGATCGCCTCTGCCGCCGCTTCGGCAAGATTCGCCACCATGATGCTGTGATGGTACGTGCCCGGCGCCTCGATCTGCAGCCGGCGCAGGAGTGGGTGGCTTGGGTTACTCAGCTCGAGTAGTTTGATCGGCGTGACCAGTCCAAACAGGTGCTCGAGGTACGGCAGGGTGCCGATGGCGATAATGCCAACGAGGAGCCCGTTGCCGAGCGCATTGCCAATGTCGCGCAGAACGTCCTGCCACGGGAGTTGATCCACGAGCCCGATCGCGAGCACGGCGAGCATGTTGGCCCCGCCGACCTGCAGCCCGGCGACGATCAAATCCGTGCGGTGGTCGATCCTTTTGATCGCATACACACAGACGGTTGACCCGACGAACGTCACGAGCGCCAGCCGCAGATCTCCTCCGGATACAAACCCTACGAGCAGGCTCAAGACCGCGGCCGTGTAGAGCGCCAGCCTCGGCCGCAGCAGCACGGCGATCAGCATGGTGCCCGCCGCCGTCGGTATCAGATACGGGTTGAACCTGGTGAACAGGATTCGCGCCAGCGCAACGGTGAGGATGACGCCCAAAGCCCATACCCTGAGGAGCCTGTCCTGCGCCCAGATATCCGGTTGATATTGACGGAGGTACGCGGCGGTCACGAGGAGCAGCAGGAGGGAGATCAAGCCCATTCCGGCAATACGGCTCCACGACAGCGGCGCCTGTACAAGGCCGAGGGCCGCCAGTTTCCGGATGTGACCGCTTCTAACCACCTCGCCCCGGCGCACGATCATCTCGCCGCGGAGGACACTCGTCATGACCGGTTCCACCGTGGCCATCGCCCGGCGGCGGCGGGTTTCGGTGGCGTCCTCGTCGATGAGGCGGTTAGCACGGAGCGCGCCTGCAACGACAGCGGACGCAAGCGTCAAGGTCCGTCCACCGGCTGCGGACCGCAGCTGCACCCGCGCTTCGGCCTGAGCCCCTGCCAGGTCGCTGGGACGTACCCCCGCGCCCATGACTTTTCGCACCGTGCCGAACGCCGCTTTCCAGGCGGCCTCGATGCCGGCCCGGTCGAGTGTCAGCGCCGCAGAGATTGCCGGATCGCTCAGCCTGATTGGGGACTCGCGCCGTATCATGTCGGCCCGCTGTCGCGGCGTTAGGCCGGTTGCTGCCCGCGTCCGAGCAACCGCGCCGACCGTGCGCTCAACGAGATCGAGGGACTGCTCCATGACGTCCGCTTGGGGTCTATAGATAGGCTCGATGCTCTCGCGCGCGGCCCGTCGGAGGGCCTCCGTTCGCCCGAGATCGACGAAGTCCACGCTTCGGGGAGCCTCGATGTCCCGAGGGCTCACCTGCCCCTCGCGCAGTCCCAGGCGCGGCGTGAGATATGGAAGCGACGTCAACAGGGTCAGGGCTAGAAAGGTGACCAGTCCCACCAGCGCCTTCCCCACCCAGGGCGAGGCCGCCACCTTGCCGACGCGCAGCTTCAGCACATCTGCGGGTTCGCTCATAGTCAAACGCACCCGGACGAACTGATCCGGGAACGCATGGACTCCATTATAAGTGCAACTGCGGGATTAAGGGATAAAGGGATAAGGGGATAAGGGGATAGGCGATTAGGTGAGACCGCGCAGGCGCTTCAGGACCGTGGGGCTGACTCGCCGCGTCGTGGGAACGACGAGAACCGTGTCTTCGCCAGCGATCGTCCCCGCCACGTCGGGCCAACGCATGTCGTCGATTGCCTGCGCGACCGGTGGTGCGCCGCCGGGCTCCGTCTTCACCAGAATCAGGTCAAGCGCGCTATCGACGCGGACGACGAATTCAACGAATACGCTTTGCACACGCTGGGCCGCACTGGCTGGCCGCGAATCTGGGCTCGCAGACCCGGGAAGCGCATATCGATAACTGCCGGATCCGTCGAGCACCTTGACGAGGCCCAGGCGTTTGATGTCACGGCTGACCGTCGCCTGGGTGACATCGATGCCCTCGCGCCTGAGGGCACGGACGAGATCGTCCTGCGTCGGCACGGGTTCGCGGCGGACAATCTCGCGGATCTTGCGGATGCGGCTCGCCGTTTGCTCCATTGCCTCACAACCCCGCCAGCGCCTTCAACTTTGCTCGAAACCCAGCCGCCCCGGCAAGCCATTTCGCGATGGAATCCAGTTCCCGTTTGGCCTGGCCCAGTTGCTCCCGCACCGCAGACTGCGCCGTTCCACCGGGCGCCGCCTTGGCGTTGACCGACGCCTCCACGGTCACAACGTCGAGGATGTCGCTGTCAAAGAGCGGGCTTGCCTGCCGGTAGACCTCGAGGGGTAAATCCCACAACTGGCTGCCTTGCGCCAGCGCCGCCTGTACAATGCGGCCGGCGATGGTGTGCGCGTCACGGAACGGAACCTGCTTCCGTACCAGGTAATCTGCAACCTCCGTGGCGGTCAGCAGTCCCGTTCTCGTCGCCTCCGAGAGACGGCCTGGAATGAACTCGAGTTTTCCGAGCAGCCGGTGCATGGCCCGGACCGAGGCCTCTGTGACGTCCAGCGCATCGAAGGTCAGCGACTTATCCTCCTGCAGATCCGACTGATATCCCAGGAGCGCTTCCTTGACGGTCGCCAGCAATGCCGTCAGGTCTCCGATCACGCGGCCGGCGCGAGCCCGCACCAACTCCAGCGCGTCCGGGTTCTTCTTCTGCGGCATGATGCTGCTGCCGTGTGACACGGCATCGGCCAGACGCACAAAACCGAACTCTTCACTCGCCCAGGTCACGAGCTCCCCGGCCCACCGAGAGAGATGCACCATGAGTAGGGCCGCGGACGCGACCGTCTCGATGGCAAAGTCACGGTCACCGACGGCATCGACACTGTTCTCGCTGATAGCCGAAAACCCGAGCGCTTCGGCCACCTGCAGACGGTCGATTGGATAGCTGACGCCTGCGACCGCGCCCGATCCCAACGGGAGGACATCGATCCTGCGAAAACAATCCTGCAACCGATCTGCGTCCCGGTTCAGCATCCAAAAGTATGCGAGCAAGTGGTGCGCCAGCCGCACGGGCTGCGCGTGCTGCAGGTGCGTGAACCCGGGCATCAATATGTCCACCGAGGCAGCCGACCGTTCTACGACACGGACCATCAGGTCCTGCACCGCCGCCAGCAGATCGATCACGCGGTCCTTCAAGTAGAGACGGAACGCCGTGACGACCTGGTCATTTCGGCTGCGTGCCGTGTGCAGGCGACCCGCCGCATTTCCGATGCGGTCGTAGAGTGTGGCCTCGATGAACGAGTGCACGTCCTCGAATGGACCATCCGCTTCCAGGCGGCCGGCCTCGACGTCGGAAAGCATCTGCTGCAGGCCCTCGACGATGGCTGCCGCGTCGGTCTGCGGAATAATCCCCCGCTCGCCGAGCATGCGGGCATGGGCGATGCTTCCTAAAAGGTCCCAGCGCAACAGGCGACGGTCTACGGACAGGGATGACGTATACGCGAGGATATCCGGATCGAGCGGCTCGCTGAAGCGGCCGCCCCACATCTTACGAGGCGCCTTCTTATCTACCATTCAAGCTACTCGCCCTTCGACTCGGTGGCCGAAGGCCATGAGCGAGCACGCGAAGCGGGCGAGTCGAATGGGTGGCGCAGCTGCTTCCTGATGAGCTCGGGATTGACGCGCGCAAACACCCTGGTCGGCAGGCCCCAGAGGTTGATGAAGCCCTCCGCATCGTGCTGACTGTAGACGTCGTCTCGGCCGAATGTCGCCAGGTCTCTTTGATACAGGGCATGCGGCGAAGTGCGTCCGGCCGCCGACGCCGTTCCCTTGAACAGCTTCACACGCACTGTTCCCGTCACGGTGCGCTGGGCGACGTCGAGGAATCCATCAAACGCCATCCGCAGTGGTGAGTACCACTGGCCATAGTAAATGAGCTCTGCGTAGCGCGGAGCGACATACGCTGTGTGATGCAACGTATCGCGGTCGAGAGCGATCGATTCCAGATCATGGTGCGCCACCGAGAGAATCGTCCCGCCCGGCGTCTCATAGATGCCGCGTGTCTTCATGCCCACGAGCCGGTTCTCGACCATGTCGACGCGGCCAACGCCATGTGCTCCGCCGAGCCGATTCAGTGTCTGGATGATGGTCACCGGATCAGATTCGGTCCCGTCCAGCGCGACGGGACGGCCCTGCTCAAACGCGATCTCGACGTATTCCGCATGATCGGGCGCCTGTGCGGGGGACACGGTGAGGGCATACGCATCCTCAGCAGGCTCCTGCCATGGGTCCTCGAGCGGTCCTGCTTCCACGCTCCGATGCCACAGGTTTTGATCGATGCTGTACGGCTTGTCTTTCGTGACCGGGACCGGGATGCCGTGAGAGGCAGCGTAATCGATTTCGTCTTCACGCGAATGCAGCGTCCACTCCCGCCACGGGGCAATGACTTTCAACTCGGGGGCGAGCGCCTGATAGGTCAGCTCGAATCTGACCTGGTCATTCCCTTTGCCGGTACACCCGTGCGCCAGTGCGTCGGCGCCCTCGGCGACCGCCACTTCAACCTGCGTCTTCGCGATGAGGGGGCGCGCCAGCGCCGTGCCCAACAGATAGGACCGCTCGTACACGGCGTTTGCACGCAGAGCTGAAAAGATGAAGTCCGTCGCAAACTCATGCTTGACGTCCACAACGAACGCAGCATCCGCCCCGCTGGCCAGCGCTTTTCTGCGGATGGCATCAAAATCTTCAGGCTGGCCGACGTCGACGATAACGGCCAGCACCTCGCCGCCGTAGTGCTCCTTCAGCCACGGAATGATGACGGACGTGTCCAATCCACCCGAATATGCGAGAACCGTCTTCTTTGGTGTCATCAACTGTTCTCTCCTAACTGCGGTCGTGGGTCGTCGGTCGTCGGTCGTGGAACTGCATTTGCTACGACCTACGACCCATGACCTACCACCGCTGTAGTAACGGGTTGTGTCACAGAGGCTATCGATTCGGCCAGGATCCTCACGGCTTCATCAACGTCTTGCCGCGTGATCACCAGCGGCGGTACGAGCCGGAGCGTATTCGGCTGAACTGCATTCAGCAAAAGCCCTCGCTCGCGTGCGGCGTCGACGACCTGCGGTGCGGTTTCGGTCGATAGTTCAACCGCGACCATTAAACCAAGTCCACGCACTTCAGTAATGGCCGCATGCGTCCGGGCCAACGTCCTGAGCTGGTCAACCAGGTAGGCGCCGAGCTCTGCCGCATGCTGGATGAGCCCGTCTTGCTCGATAGTGGTAACCACGGCAAGGCTCGCAGCGCACGCAAGGAAGTTTCCGCCGAAGGTGGAGCCATGATCTCCGGGCTGGAAGGCCTGCGCGACATGCTTTTTGGCGAGCACCGCGCCGATGGGCACGCCACCGCCGAGCGCTTTGGCCAGTGTCAGGATGTCCGGCTCAATGCCGAAGTGTTCATACGCGAACAGCCGCCCCGTCCGGCCCATACCGGTTTGAATCTCGTCGAGGATAAGCACCAGCCCGCGCTCGTCGCACAGTCTCCGCACTGTTCCCAGGTAACCGGGGGAGGGAAATCGCAGCCCTCCTTCCCCTTGAATAGGCTCGAGCATAATGGCGCACGTCCGCGGTGTCACCGCGGCTTCGAGTGCGCTGAAGTCGTTCCACTGGACTGGCACGAATCCCGGCGGAAGGGGTTCAAACCCTTTGTGGTATTTGGGCTGCGCCGTAGCCGCGAGAGCGGCGAGTGTGCGGCCATGGAAGGATTGGTCGGCGACAAGGATCTCGAAACGACCCTCTCCTGCGCCGAACTTGCGGGCCAGCTTGATGGCCGCCTCATTCGCTTCGGCCCCGCTGTTGCAAAAGAAGGCCTGATCACAGGCAGAGTGCTCGACCAGCCAATGCGCCAGCTGCGCCTGCGGTGGAATCAGATAGAGATTGCTCGTGTGGATGACCCTGGCGGCTTGTTTCTGGACGGCGTCCGTTAGCCTTGGATGATTGTGTCCGAGGATGCTCACCGCGATTCCGGCGAGAAAATCCAGGTACGTCTTCCCCTCGACGTCGGTGAGGCGCGCTCCCTGCCCAGAGGCGAACGCCACGGGTGCCCGTTTGTAGGTATTCATCAGGTACTTTTCAGTCAGCTCAGAAACTTGCCTTGTATTCATAATGCTCCCCCTTCAAGTAACCACCGGCTGGACCCGGGGCCCAGGACCGGGGACCCGGCAATCGGCTATGGAGTGACTTAGCTACGGGTCCCCTTGTCCTCGGCCCCGATTCCAGCCGAGTCAATTAGGGAACGATCATCGTTCCCACGCCTTCTTCCGTGAACAGCTCCACGAGGAGCGCATGCGGCTGCGCGCCACCAATGATATGCGCGGTCGGTACGCCGGCGGCGACGGCGGCCAGGCACGCCTCAACTTTCGGTATCATCCCCTTGTTGATCACGCCGTCGTCGATCAAGTGTCGAGCCTCTTCGGTCCTCAGAATTGAGATCGGTGCGCGTTCGTCGCCTCTCAACACTCCAAGGACGTCGGTGAGTAGGATGAATTTGTTGGCGCCCATTGCCGCGGCGAGTGCACCCGCCGCATGATCCGCATTCAAGTTGTAGCTCGAACCGTCCGAGCCGATCCCGATCGATGCGACGACGGGGATGAACCCTGAACCCGACAACAGCTGAATCAGCGTGGTGTCCACGGCCTGGATCTCCCCCACCTGACCGAGCTCCTCGGGCCCTGGCATCTTGCGGGCTTGAAAGGTGCGCCCATCCTTTCCGCTGATGCCCACGGCCTGCCCGCCCGCAGTGGTGATTTGCGACACAATAGTTTTGTTGGCATGGCCGGCCAGCACCATCTCGACGACCTCCATCGTATCCTCGTCGGTCACGCGGAGACCGTCAACGAACCGGCTCGGTTTCCCCAATCGCTCCAACATCCGCGTGATCTCGGGTCCGCCGCCGTGCACCAACGCCGGGTCAATCCCGGCCCCCTTCAACAGGACGAGGTCCTCGATGAGGGTTCCCTCGCCCTCCCCTCCGGACATCACGCTGCCGCCGTACTTCACCACAACGCTCTTTCGCTTCCACGCGCTGACGTAGCGGAGCGCCTGCGCCAGCGAGCGTCCGAGATCAATTGCCTCATGGACTTGCATTGCCATGCGCTCGTCTCCAGCCCTCACCCTGCGAGTGAGGGTTATGTCATATAGCCTGCATTGATCTTCACGTAAGCATCGTTCAGATCGCTCGTCCAGCCGGTGAACTCTGCGTTTCCCTGCTGGAGATCGATCACGATCTCGAACTCCGGCTCATGCATTGCCTTCGCAGCGTGCGGCAGATTCGGGGCAATGCCCACCCCGTTGCGCACCACCTGCACGCCACCGATCCACACTGACACACGATCTTCCACCACCGGTGCGCCCGACCGGCCGACCGCGGCAAGTAGCCGGCCCCAGTTCGGCTCGCCGCCGTAGAACATTGTCTTGACGAGCGGAGACGTCATCGCCGCGTGAGCGGCCAGCTTTGCGTCGCGCATTGAGGGAGCGCCTTTCATGGTCAAGGTCACGACTTTGGTCGCGCCTTCGCCGTCGCGGACCACAAGTTTCGCCAGCTGCGTGGTGACCTCGGTCAAGGCCGACCTGAACCGTGCGAACTGCTCATTCTCTTCGAGGATCGGCGGATGCGCCGCGAGACCGCTGCCGAGGAGGAAAATGCTGTCGTTGGTGCTTGTATCACCGTCGACCGAAATGCAGTTGAAGGACGCATTCACCGCGTAGCGCAGCGCTTTGCGCAGCAGTGGGGCAGGCATGGCGGCATCGGTTGCGACGAAGGCGAGTGTGGTCGCCATCTGAGGGTGGATCATGCCCGCGCCCTTGGCCATGCCTCCGATGGTCACGAGTTCACCCGCGATCTCGAGCTGGACTGCGGCGATCTTCGGAAATGCGTCGGTGGTCAGAATCGCTTCCGCCGCCGTGCCTCCATCGATCGACAACTCGGTCACCACAACGGGGATACCGGATCGAACCGGCGCCATCGGGAGGGGTATGCCGATCACTCCCGTGCTTGCAACAAGCACGAACTCTTCGGCCACGCCCAGGGCCTGCGCCGTCAGCGCCGCCATCTCTGCCGCGTCGCGCATCCCCTGCACACCTGTGCATGCGTTGGCGTTGCCGCTATTCACGATGATGGCGCGTGCAACACCCGACTGAATCCGTTCCTGGCTGAAGAGGACCGGCGCCGCCCGGACGGCGTTGGTCGTGAACATCCCTGCGGCGGATGCCAGCGTGTCACAGACCACCAGCGCGAGGTCTTTCTTCTTTTCTTTGATGCCGCAATGGATGCCAGCAGCACGGAACCCCTTGGCCGCGGTGACGCCGCCCTCAATCTTTGTGAATTCAGTCGCCGTGTTCATGGATAGAGACCTGGCGTCCACAGACCGAGATCCTCGGGCAGCCCCATCATGACGTTCATGTTTTGGACTGCCTGACCGCTGGCGCCTTTGACGAGGTTGTCGAGGGCGGCCATGGCGATGAGGGTGCCGCTGTGGGCGTCGACGCGCACCGCGACATCGCAGAAGTTTGAACCGCTGGTCGCCTTCGTCTGTGGCAGCACGTCGGCCAGAACCCGCACGAACGGCTCGCCCGCGTATGCCTCTCTCAGAATGCTCGTGGCCTCTTCGCTCGTCACGCTCCCCGCCACCGAAAGGTAGGCGGTCACGAGAATCCCCCGCGTCATCGGTACGAGGTGCGGCGTAAAGGTGACGGGCATGTCCCGCCCGAGC
>Ga0184623_10000980_pt1 | contig 12471 bp, 12 predicted proteins | sample PLM1_100_b1_FD_133138 | JGI IMG/M metagenome (GOLD analysis project Ga0184623, IMG submission 133138) | Groundwater sediment microbial communities from an aquifer in East River, Colorado, USA - PLM1_100_b1 | ecosystem: Environmental > Terrestrial > Soil > Riparian zone | place: USA: East River...
CCGACTTCGGGGTCAGAATCATGGGTCCGACGCTTCCGCGCGGCCCCCGATCCGCCATCCCCGGCGCCTTCTTCGCCTTAGCTGCTGCTTCGTCCCGATGCGAGGCTGTCCGGGGAAGTCGAGACCCCTGACGCGAGTTTTCGCCTACGCGTTGGCGGCGCCGATGGTGGGCGGCGCTCCCTTTAGGTTTCCAATGAGCCCCCCGCACTCAGCGGGGATGGGGGATTGTATCGTTTCCGCCCGCTACCGGGGCAGCGGACCGGGCCGAGCGATGAAGCGGTGGGTAAAGTCCGAGTCCACGGCCAATGCCTCGCGGATGCCGAGCTTGTCCATCACGACGAAGCTCAGGCAATCGGTGAAGCTGTAGGCCTGGTCGCGGTAGCGCTTGAAGTAGGCGAAAGCGTCGCGCTCCTCGTCGGGAGTCGCCCAATGAATGCTCGCCAGCTTCTCGGCGTACAGCCGCTCGCCCAGCCTTGTTGCTGGATCGTGTCCCAGCTTTCGGGTGAGCGTGATGGTTTCGGCGACGACGTGGTTCGTCGTCAGGAGCTGATCGGAGAGCCGTGCGTCTTGGAAAGCGCGGAGGGCTTCGACGACACGATTATGGTGCTCGTCCTTCGTGGAGACCAGGGCAAAGAAGAAGCCCGTATCGACGAAGATCACCGACGCGGGCGGCCGTAGAGGTAGAAGTCGTGATTCTCGGCCATGTCGGACGGAGCGTCCTTGATGAAGCCGATCAGCTCCTCGGCCGCCTTCCAGCCGGTGGGATCATCGAGATCGCGCTGCGGCTCAGTCGGGATCAGGACCTCGACTTCGGCATGCTCCGCGAGAGACACAGGCTCCTTGGGCTTGAAGACGCCGTCCTCGTAGACGGCTTTGACCGTGGTGCTCATGGACCCCATTGTACCTCTCACCTCTCGTTCTCCTCGGCGGCTTCGGTGGCTAAAGCAGAGAGCAGCTCTTCGCGCGGGGGCGCGTCCGAAGCGCCCTGGGCGGGCAGGGGAGCGCGCCTGAGCCTCGCGCCCGGGTGGGTGGCGTCGTGGATGGCCTTGAGCTTCTGGATGGAGACGCGGGTGTAGATCTGTGTTGTTTGGAGGTTCGCGTGGCCGAGCATCTCCTGGATGAAGCGCACGTCCGCCCCGCCCTCCAGCATGAGGGTGGCCATGGTGTGCCGGAAAACGTGGCAGGCGCCGGCCTTGCCGATCCCCGAGCGGATTACATAGGTCCTCACCGAGTCCGTGAGCGACGCCACCGCGATCGGCCCGCCCTGCTGGCTGAGGAAGAGGTGGCCCGGGTCGGGATCGAAGACCAAGCGTGGGCGCGCGTCATAGAGGTACTTCTCGACCCAGGCGAGCGCTCGCTCCCCGATGGGGACCACGCGGTCCTTCTTGCCCTTGCCCAGCCGCACAAAGACCGTCTGGCGGTTGAGGTCGATGTCGTGGACCAAGAGCCTCGCCAGCTCGCTCCTGCGGATGCCCGTGGAGTAGAGCGTCTCCAGGATGGCCCGGTCACGCAGGCCCAGCAGGTCCTCGACGTTCGGCTGGTTGAGGACCTGGTCGGCTTCCTGCGCCGTGAGGACCACGTGCGGGAGGCGTTTCTCCTCCCTGGGCACGTCCAGGTCGGCGGCGGGGTTCATGAGGATGCGATTGGAGCGCGCCAGGTAGCGAAAGAAGCCCCGCACGGCCGTGAGGACCTGGGCCTGGCTCCTGAAAGAGAGCGGCGCTCCCGAAGGGCGGCGGTAGTGGAAGAGCCAGCGCTGGTAGTGCTCCAGGATGGGACGGGTGATCTCGCTCGGGCGCGCCAGGCCGCGCTCGGCGCACCAGGCGGTGAAGCGATGGAGCGCATGCTCGCGGTTCTTCATGGTGACGAGGGAGTAGTTGTGGACGGCGAGCCATTCCAGGAAGTCGCGGATGGCGGCCTGCATCCCCTCGGGGTCGAGGGGCAGTAGCTCCTCGCGCTTCGGCTGCGAGCGGGGCATCTTCATGAGGCCGTCCCCGCTAGGACCGCCGGGCTACGGCGGCCGTTCGCCGAGGCCTCCCCGAGAAGCGCCTGGGCGTCCTCGCGGCCGTTTGGGGGGCTTTCCGCCAGCTCTGGCGCGGCCTTGGCCACCGGGAGACCCCCCGGAAAAGGCTCGGAATCGGGGCGGATTTGGCCCGGAATGCTGACCCCGGAAGCCGGATAGGTGGAAGGCAGGTCCGGACAGGTCGCCGTCGTGGCCGGCGCCTCGGCCGCGTCCCGCGCCAGCGCGTCGATGTCGATCAGACCCGTGAGAAACGGCAGCCCGTCCTTCCCCTGGCCATCGTAGGCCAGCTCGTACTCGAAGCTCTGCCCGCGTCCGCCGCGGTGCGCGATCACGTACTCGTGCTCCAGCAGGCGCGCCATCTGCATGTGCACCTGGGTGAGGCTCCAGCCCGTGTACTCGCGCACCTGGCGGCGGCTGAAGCGGTATTCCGGCCGTGACACGTGCTCTTGTTCGCAGCCCTCGCGGGCCATGCGGTCGAGGAGCATCAGCAGGCGGCGCGTCTGCGGGGCCAGCTCGTCCAAGCTGCGGCCGAGGACCTGGTGCGCGAGCTGGTTGGCGACGGCCACGTCGTCGAGCGTCGCCTCCAGGTAGGTCACGACCTTCCCGCCGTGCTCCACGGTCCGCAGTGGGCGCTGGTGTTGGTGGAGGAGCGCGATGGTGCGGATGAGGGTCAGGTACTTCATGTGATCGCGCCGGGTGCGCGTGCGGTCGTCCAGGAAGGTCAGGCGCGGCGCGTAGGGGTTCACCACGAGGAGCGGGCGGATGAGGCGCTGGGCGTTCTGGTGGAGCTTCAGGACCGAAGCGCGGTCGTGGCGCGCCAGAAGGCCCTGGAGCGTCTGGCGCTCCCGCTGCAGGCGGTGGATGGCGCGCGTCTGCTCCCGGTCCTCGTCGACGGCCAGGACCAGGCAGCGGTTGAGCATCTCCTCGTCGATCTCCACGGCGGTGGTGGTCAGGAAGATCATCACAGGGCCGCACACGCGGTACTCCTGGGTCACCAGGCGTCCGGTCTGCGGATCTTTCCCCGTGGAGGCGATGGTGAGCTCGCCCTCGCTCTGCAGGAGCTTCAGCGCATACGTGGCGCGATCGGCACCGCGCTCCTCGGCGACGGCCAGGACCTTGTGCTGGAGATCCGTCTCGCCCATGTAGAAGAGGCTCTGGCCGGTCATGGCCGAGTACTTCACCCGGTCTTCCCCGGGCACGAAGGCGAGGACCGCCTCCATGAGGGAGGACTTGCCCGCGGACGAGCTGCTCTGGACGATGACGGCCAGGGGCTCTTCGAGCTTGCGAGAGACCGCGGCCAGGTAGCCCAGCAGCTTGCCCGTCTCCTCGCCCACGACGCCGCAGGCTTCAAAGGCCTCCAGGATGCGCTCCAAGAGTCTCGGGTCGCACAAGAGGCCAAGCGCCGCCTCACGCTCCTCCTGCGTCATGCCGGCGTCCTTGGGCTTGACCTCCAGCGCCTTCCGGATCCGCTCGTGCTGCCGTTCCTCCAGGCGCAGGATCACGCGGCCGATGTCGCGCTTGACCAGGTCCTCGGGGATGCGCAGCTCGATGGCCGCCTGCTTCACGAAGAGGGCGCGCTGGCGCGCCGAATAGAGGTCGAGCGTGTCCACGTGCATCGCCTCGCCGCGCGCGGCCAGCACGTTCACGCGCAGGAGGTCATAGGCGAGGTTCTTCTCGAAGCCCCGCACGCGATAGCGCCGGTCCTCGAAGACGATCACCTCCTCGTGCTCGCCCTTCGGCGCGGCCTCGTCCACGACGGCCTCGGCGGCGCCCTCCTGGACGGAGGCCTCGGTGGCTTCGACTTCTTCAGCAGCTATAGCAGCTAAAGAAAGAGAAGAGACCGCGGGCGCGCGCGTGGGAAGGTTCTCGGGCTCCTGGTCCGGCGCGCCTTCGGGGGCCGCCGGCTGCCGCTCGACCGGAGCCGGCTCGAAAGGCGCGTCAGCGATCACGGCCTCGTCCATGGCCCCGGCGCTGGCTCGCTTCGGCAGTGGGGTGGTGAGGGCACGGCCGCGCCAGGAGAAGAGCTTCCGCAGGGAGAGGTCGCCTGGCGGGCCGGCGCTGGGCGGTGAGGGCGATGGCGCCGGCTCAGGAGGGTCCGCTTCCGGCTCGGGTGGGGACAGGGGCTTCCGGCCCTTGCCGATCCAAGAGGCGTTCTGGACCAGTACGCCCAGGCTCTTCGCGGGTGGGCTGACCTTGCACGCGTATTCGTTGGCGTCCATCCCGTGCGGAAACGTCACCCGGAAGCACTCGATCCCTTCATTCATGAGCTTCTCGGCGAGCACCGCCGCGGCACGGTCCCCGGCCTCGTCGCGGTCGTAGGCGATGAGCACGCGCTCGGTCCCACCGCGCCGGAAAGCCTTGAGATGAGCATCCGTGAAGCCCTCGACCCCATAGCTCGCCGTCATGTTGCGAAAGCCGGCGCACCAGAAGGTCAGCGCGTCGATGAGCGCCTCGCACAGGATCACCGTCTTCTGCCCTTTGAGTGACGCTACGTTGAAGACGCCGCGGTGCGGGCCGGGAAGGTAGAGGTGCAGGGGTGTTCCCTTCCGGAGCTTGCTTTCAGGGGTGACCTTCCGCCCGTACATGCCGAGCACGCGGCCGTGCTCGTCGAGGATGGGGACCACCAGTGATCCGTTGAAGTGCTCGTGGCCACTGGCGCGGAGGATCCCCAGTCCCTCGAGCCGCTCCCGTGCTTTGGCAGAGGGCAGGCGGTAGCCCAGGGTGCGGTTGGCGTAGCCGAGCTTGAAGTGATCGATGGCTTCGTCGTTCCTGAGGCCGCGCTTCTTGAGGTAGGCGAGGGCCTCAGGGCTTTGCTTGAGCGTCTCGTGGTAGTAGCCCACCACCTGGGCTAAGAGGTCGGCATCGTCAGCGCTGGGCTCCACCGGGCCCGGCAGGATGGCCAAGCTCCCGCGCCGGGTAGGCATCACGTCGCCGCGCAGGATCTCCACTGCGTGGCGAAAGCTCACGCTGCGGGTCTTCATCACCCAATCGATAACCGAGCCGCCCTGCCGGCACGCCCCCAGGCAGTGCCAGAGGTTCTTCTTGGGGGTGATGACCAGGCTGGGGGTTCGGTCGTCGTGGAAGGGACAGCGGCCGATGAGGTCCGCGCCATGGCGCCGCAGCTCGACGCCTTCAGCGGTGGCCAGCCTTTCCAGCGCCACCTCGCTCTTGATCCGCTCGATCTCCTCGTCCGGAATGCGGGCCATCTCTCAGGCCCCGTCTCGCTCAGCGCCGGATCGCTTGATACCTTTCGTGACCTGCATCTCTCATCTCCTCCCTGCGGAGTGCGGCGAAAGCCAGGTTCTTGAGGCGGGACACCTCGGCCTTGAGCAGGCGCAGGTCCACCAGCGATGGGCCGCGGTGGTACTCCCGCTCCACGTCCTCCATGCCGTGTCCCTCGATGCGAAAGACGGCCAGGCGCCGCCCGTTCACACCACGGACCTCGATGCCAGCGAGTTCGCCTCCGCGGGCGAGCCCAAAGGCGCCGAGGAAGAGGTCGTCTGTCTGCATCACCGCCTCATCCCTCGCGGCCCATTCGGCCGCTTTCGTAGCTGTCGGGGTCGTGATCGAGGGTGAGCTTTCCGCGGCGCTTCACGACCCCGGCCTTGTCGCGCACGGCGTACCAGGTCCGGTGCACTCGGTCGTAGAGCCGGCCGACCCTGAGGTACGCGGGGCAGAGCCCGTTGACGGACGACAGCGCTTGGGCCGCATAGCTGATGAGGCCCTGCGCCTCCTGAATGGCCGCGAGCGCGGCCGCGACCCGCTGCTCGGCCACCACTTTCCGCCGCCACAGCGGATCGCTAGAGGCAGCCGCGGCCGGTTGCTTCTCGTCGCGTGGATCCATTGCCCACCTCCTTCCCGGTGGAGGCCCCGCATCGCGGCCCGAGGCTCTCCCTCCTCGAGGCCGCCCTCATGGCAGGGCCTCCACCGGGCGTTTGCCACGGCTCTCGACTTGTTTGAGGAGAGGTCGCTCGGTTAAGGTGGGTGCGTCAGTGGTGAGGTCCGACACTCTCCTCTGATCTCGGGCCGGCGCCGGGGCCATCCGCCAAGATCGACCCGCCGCCGGTCCGTCCTTCCTTCTACGCCAGACCGTTAAAGAAACCGTTCAGCCCGAAATCCTGTCAAGAGGTGCGGAGACTTTTTTCGGGCTGTTCGGCTGGGTCCATAAAGCCGGAATGAAACTAGACCACAATGAGACTATGAGTCAAGGTCTTTCTGGGGAGCAGGAGAGGGTGTCTCCTGCAAAGCGGCTTCTATACTCCCGCTCTCACCGGGAGGCCACGTTGCCAGGACGCCCCAAGAAGCCCGTCGTTTCGAGGAAAGAGCTGGGTCAGCGGATCCGCGCGCTGAGGCGTCAGCGCGACTTGACCCAGGGCGAGCTGGCCACCACCCTTGGGCTGACCCAATCGAATGTGTCGGCGATCGAGCGGGGGGCGCGCGGCATCACCATCCACCAGGTGGTCCAGCTCGCCACGATCCTGCGCGCCGCGACCGACGAGATCCTGGGCCGTAAACCGATCGCCGCCGACAAGGACTCCCTCGTCCGCGACCGGCGCTTTCGGCGTCGCCTTCAGAAAATCGATCAGCTCCCCAAGCGAGACCAGCAAGCCCTTCTGCGGACCATCGATGCGTTCCTCTCAAAGGCTTCCTAAGGAACGGGTGTCGCATGACCCAGCCGCCGGCGGCACCATCGACGCCTTCCTCGCCAAGCTCCCCGAGTAACCCGACGTAAAGGGGCTGTGAAGATGGCAGATCCTCTCAAGCGGGTTGCTGAATACGGCCGGGCGCTTTTCGGTCGTCTCGACGAGTTCTTTCGCCGGGCGACAGGCACGTCCGCAGAGCAATTCTCAAGCGTCGAGTCTTTCGGTGAGGTCGTACGACAACGCGCCAATGAGCTTGGTCCCCGGGGTGAAGCGGCATTTCGCTGGCTGGATACGGAGATTAGAGCCTTCTACGCGCAGCGCGGTGTGGAAGCATTCGGGGATGCCACCCAGCTCGGCGGTATGAAGTTGGTGCTAGGTGGGAGCCGCTTCAGACAAAGTCAACTGGCCTCGGTTTCAACGTCGGTGCTTTATAGCGACACCGTGCTCATCCCAGACCCAGTCATGCCATGGCTAGAAAGAGCGCGTACCGAAGAGAAGTTTCGCCATGTTCTGCTCTTGGAGGCCGTTCACACATTGCTCCAGCTGAAGCCACTAGTCGATGCTGATCTGCCTTACCCGCCTGTGGTCGTCTTCCCAAGCTGGGAAAAATTGCTTGAGGATCACGATGCGCAGACACAAGCGGGGATCTCCCAGTTAGTCATCGACACCCTGTGCAGCTCGCTCGGCGAGGAACTCTCAAGCTTAGACGACGTCAGGGACTTCGTAGACCGGCACGCAGACAGGTTCTGCGAGGCCGTAGACCAACAGCACCTTTTCGTAGCTCCAGGAGGTTCCATTGACGAACCACTAACGCAAGCGTTAGCGCGATACGATGCCGAAATGCGCACGTGGCGCACGCCAGAGTGGCTTGAAGCATACGATCGTCTTCCGCTTCACTCTCGAGTGCTCAACGGAATCCTGGAACGAATCACGCCCGTCTACCACCTCCTCGAGAATGCCAACGAATTCGCTAGCCACCCGCTGATGTGCTTGGAGCAGCATGCGCACTACTTCAGGATCGTGAGCCATACGAGTAGCACTCGTCTGCAACGACTCGGAGTCCTGAATCCAAACACGGTGGCGATGGTGAACGCGCTCGGTTCTCGTCGGCTGCGATGGCTAGGAAGCATTCCGATAGATACTCTGTCTCGACTACGCCGCGACCAGGAGAACGTGACGTTCCGTCAGCGACTTGCCGCGGCGGTTGGCAGGCTAGAAGAGGCTGCCCTGAACAGCGTGGATCGCGTCGCAGCCGAAGTCTGCCATGAGATCAGTGCGGCGATTGGAGAACACGAGAAGGAACTGCGCACCATTCAGGCCAAGTACAACCGTCTTCATGGGCAGACAGCGGTATTGACCACTGCAGCAGCCGGAGCAGCATTGATCCCAGCTCTCGCACCTTTGCTTGGCGGCGCAGTACCAATCGCATTGGCTGCCAAGTACGGGCACGACAAGATTGCCGAACTTGCGGAGAAGCGCCGCTACACACGGTCATTGATAGGCGTGCTCGCCGAGACGAAGCCAAAGAGCTAGGCGGTGCTTCGCACAAGCCGCCACTAGGAAGAGTCGCCCGCGTCGGTCGCCGGCCGCTCGAACACGGTGCGCTCGCGTTCACGGCCGGTGCCGGCGGCTAAGAAGACAGCACCGGCCGCGCCCGCGAGCGATCGTCATTCAAATCGCCCAACTCGCGGCCGTCGGCGGCGCGGGCTTCGGCTGTTCGCTGCTGCCTTCCGCTGATCACTTAAAGGAGGCGGTCCCACGGCAAGCGTAGGACCGCCGCGTCACCAAGGGCGGTGGCTCCGATAACGGGACCTACGCAAAGCTCGGCCTTCTCCGTCACGGCCCTTGTCGTGACGACTCGCGGCAAGGGCCGCGCCGGGGCCGAGCTTCAAGCTCGGGGCGGCTAAGGTCCGCCGCGCCGTGGATGGCGTTCGCCGGCGCGGCGGTCGTCTTCAAGCGCCCCTCATACGTAAGTCCCGTTGATCCGAACCACCGCCCTCGCTTCCCGCCGCTCGTCCTCGCGCTCGCTTCGATCGCCGCCGGCGGCCTGGCCGCGCGCGCTCGCCCGGGCTGTCAGGCGACGTGCCGCTCGTTCGACGACCGCACGCACGTCGCCCGCCAGCCCATCGCCGTTCGCGTCTGCGCTGAAAAGGAGCAGCCACCTTCACTCATGCGCGAGCGTGACGCGAGGGCCGCGCCACCAGCGTCGCCAGCCTTAGAGCCGCTGGTGGCATCCCTCGCATCGCCACGCTCGCGGGCCCCGGGCTTCTCGCCTCGCGCCGCACCCACCCTGCGTGAGGGTGCGGCGCTCCTGGTGGATGTTCTTCTCCACACCCACCACCGCCCCGCCCGCCGTAGCGTAGAGCCGGTGGTGGGGGCGGTGGTGGGGGCGGTGGTGGGGGCGAGGACGCCTACCTCCAGGGCCGTGGTGAGGGAGGAGGCCCCCTTCAGGCGCGGGGCCGACCGAACGCCCCAAGACGCAAGCGGAGGCCTGCCGGGCGTGTGACAGCGGCCAGGTCGTCGCCACGCCGCTGGCGCACGCCTGGCTGCCGCAGCGAGCGGAATCAACGACGCCCACCTCGGCACCCATCTCGCCGTCACCGAGGTGGTGGACCTCCTATTCCTCGGCGGGACCCCCCGTAGACAGGAACTGCATCTCTGCTAGTGCCAGGGTCGCCCCTGCGACCTGCACCCCTTTCGGCTATACACAGATCTGGATATCCTTCGCTTGCGTCCCGCCTACACGCGTCTGACATTTGACCGAGGTCCCTGGTTGGGAGTAGGCGCACGCTGAGCTAGCGATGCCATCGACGGCAAAACGGAACTTCGACGAGAATCGCCAAGACGTTGAGCAGCTCTGGCTGATTCACCAGGAGGTCGCTGGCGGGGGCGTCGGACGCAAGTACGGGGTTGACGTTCTAAACCGTGCGGCGATCGTCTTCATTACCGCGTGTTGGGAGTCCTTTGTGGAGGATGTTGCCACCGAGGCGTACGACTTTCTGCTGACAAATGTTCGGACCGCTCTGGACGTGCCGTCGAAGGTCCGAGATATGGTCACGAGACCGCTCTTTGAGCAGAAAGACTCTCGGAAGGTGTGGGACCTCGCAGATGCAGGATGGCGCCCTCTGCTTGCAGCCCACCGGGATGCGACTCTCGGGCGCTGGATCGGCACGCTTAATACTCCGAAGTCAGGCCAAGTCAACGGGCTGTTTGAAGACCTTCTCGGGATTTCAAGGATCAGCCTCAACTGGTCCTGGCAAAATATGACGTCTGAGCAGGCGGAGAAGAAGCTGGACCACTATGTGACGGTCCGTGGGAACATCGCGCATCGGACCGAGCATGATGAGACGGTCTACAAGAACTGGGGTTCTGACTACCTGGGCCACGTGGAGTCCCTGGTATCGAAGACCGAGGGCGCTGTCTCAGTGCATCTCTTGCTTGCTACAGGAAAGACGCCTTGGTGAGGCGCGGTGCCCAACGACGATGGGTTGGAGCTAACGAAGCCGGCGCAAACGATGAAGCTTCGCAGCCCAACCCTGTACGTTGGGCGGACCAGAGCAGATGACCACCACGTCGTGCAGGTGCGGATGCGGCGAAGAGGTTCATGGCCGGCGTGTATTCGTGAACAAGCAGCACCAGCTGCGCTGGATGGTCGGCGGGGGTGCCAGCGAGCCAAACGACCGCCAGCCCTTGACTACGCGCGTTGAGCCGGCGGGCGGTGCGGTGGTGGGAGCCAGGGGGACGCCTACCTCCAAGGCCGTGGTGAGGGAGGAAGCCGCCTGCAGGCGCGCGGCCGACGACCGAACGCCCCAAGACGCAAGCGGAGGCCTGCCGGGCGTGTGACAGCAGCCATCTCGTTGGCCGCGCCGCTGGCGCACGCCTGGCTGCCGAAGCGAGCGGCTCAATGACGACCACCTCGACGACCAGCTCGCCGACGTCGAGGTGCACCGGCTGTTCGTGCGGGCCGGCGGCGGCGCGATCGGCAAGGGCCGGCCACTCAATGAAGACTGGGCCCGGTGGAGCCGATCAACGGGCCTTATGTATGAGGGGCGCTTGGTTGATGACCGCCGCGCCGGCGAACGCCATCCACGGCGCGGCGGACCTTAGCCGCCCCGAGCCAGCAGTTCGGCCCGGCGCGGCCCTTGCCGCCAGCCGTCACGACAAGGGCCGTGACGGAAAAGGCCGAACTGTACATAGGGCCCGTTATCGGGCCGAAGGCGCACTCCTCCGGGACCACTCCTTAGAAGCGAAGGCCGGCCACCAGAGCCAGCGCCGACGCCGGGCCGCTAAACGACGACCGTGACCGCGGCGCACTCGTGCCACGCGTCCTGGCCGGCCTGCACGAGCGGTGACGCGGGCGCGCACCGCTTTAAAGCCAGCGGTTGAGTCGGAGCGGGATCGACGGACTTACTGCGGCTGATCAAGCTTCTGGAAACGCGTCCGTGTCTCAGCCAGGGCCTTCTCTAGCTCATTTAGGTCAAAGCGCTGCGGCTCGCCCGACTGCGCAGGATGAATCGCGATGCTAAGGGAACCATCTTCATCCTGAGTGACTTCAGCAAACTGCTCCTTGTCGCTGGATAGCTCCGCATAGATGATGTCGCGGTCAACGTCACTCAGAATCGCTACTTCGATCTTCTTCTTCATGGCTCGCGTAGCCCAATGAACTTCGTCCCATCGCCGCTGAATCTCAGACCCCTACCATCGGGAGCAATGACTTCTATCACCTCTACAACCTGCTTGTTCTCGACGGCCTTCCTGACGGTGAAGGCTGATCGCGGGTCAGTGAGGATGTCATCGACGACGTCTTGGCCGATACGGTTGTAGTCCGCCGCCTTCTTGCCGGTGGCCTGAAAGACGCTCCCAGCTCGCGACGAATGCTTCTGAAGAGCATGTCCAGCCCTCGTGAGGTGGCCACCTGAGTGCATCTGCGATGCAGCCGTAGAAAGCTCTTGGACGGTGAGCCTGGCATTGCCTGCAGCGTGGACCACCACCCCCACGCCAGCGGCAGCCACAGTCGCAGCCACCTGAACGATCTTGGCTTGGCCGTACTCGGCGGCCTTCTCCGCAACGAGCCCGCCACCGTGGCCGGTGTGCTCGGCCAAGCTCTCCTTGGCAGAGCGAAGCGTGTCGCCGGAGCGCTGCTCGAGCTGCTCCCGGGACAGCGTGTGACCGATGCTGGCTGAGCTGTTAGGAGGAGCGAGCGCGTCGTTTGCGCGATCGAGCGTCTCCTGGGTCGGGCCCTGATCGGCCTTTAGCCCCTTCTTGGTGGCTGCTGTGACGTTTTCATCAACCCACTTACGAGCCACAGCAGGTGCGCCGGCGAACTTGTTCAGTCCGTTGGCCAGCGACTCGCCTAGGCCGCCCGGGGTGTTGTCTTCGGTGGCGACCTGCGCCTTGGGAGCGCCGGTGCGCGGCTGGCGAAGGAGCTGATCAGCCCGCGCATTCGTCGACGCATCGTCGACCTTCGTGGGGCTTTCGCGATTGGGCCGAGCCGAGGCATCCACCACGTAGCAGCCGCCGGTATCGCAGGTGACGGTCTTCCCTTGCTTCGCTTCGTTGGCGAGCTGTACCTGGTGACCGGTGGGGTCAATGTACCGGAGCGGGTTGGCGTTTCCGTAGAAGTAGCGGTGGATACTGGGCGGGTCGTTGATTTCGCCGAGGTAGGAGTCTTGTGAGGTGAATCTGCCGACTTCGGGGTCAGAATCATGGGTCCGACGCTTCCGCGCGGCCCCCGATCCGCCATCCCCGGCGCCTTCTTCGCCTTAGCTGCTGCTTCGTCCCGATGCGAGGCTGTCCGGGGAAGTCGAG
>Ga0184623_10000981_pt1 | contig 12468 bp, 18 predicted proteins | sample PLM1_100_b1_FD_133138 | JGI IMG/M metagenome (GOLD analysis project Ga0184623, IMG submission 133138) | Groundwater sediment microbial communities from an aquifer in East River, Colorado, USA - PLM1_100_b1 | ecosystem: Environmental > Terrestrial > Soil > Riparian zone | place: USA: East River...
CTCCTTAACTCGGGTTAACGTTCGTTTGTCAATACCTATTTTAAATAAAGTTTCGTAGTGATATCGAGTAGTTACGCCTTAACTACCGGTTAGTTGAAGGGTCGAGTATGAGACAATTGTATTAGTAGATCGAATAGGTCTTACGTACGTAGCTCATAGAGCGAGCAAACGAGAAGGGGAGATATCGGATGGGTCGTCCACTTCGAGAAGCGAGCGACAGGAAGAGCGAGGTTGGGCCCTTACGGGCCAAGCAAAGCGACATGGGGACCGACCGAGCGACCAAGCATCCCTGGGAGAAAAGAAAGTCCTGGCGGGATGAGGCATATAGAGACTGGCTAGAGACCGAAGGCAGCCTGTGCCCTCCAGGTAATGGAGAGTACGTGGCCGGGGATGACATTGGCTAGACCACGGAAGGACCAGAACCTCACTTCCCGGATGCGGGCGTATGAGATGTTCGCCACCGGTGCCCGGAAGACTGAGATCGCCCGGGAGTGTGGGGTGACCAAGACGACTGTCACCAACTGGTCCAGGGATGACAGGTGGGAGCAGAGGCTCGCTGACGTCGTCAGCCAGGCCAACGCTGCCGCCGATCACGCTGTCGGAGAAGAACTAGCCCAGGCCCTGGCTCAGCTCAAGCGCCAGGCTCGGAAACGGATCATGGAGCTCGAACTCCTGTGCGGGCCGTCGGCCCGGCCGGAGACCAGGATCCGAGCCATCCAGCTGTGGCTCAAGCTCGCCGGGCTGGACCGGGCGATCCCAACCCCGACCGACCCCGCCAGTCCCCGGAGCCTGGAGCTCATCGAAGACCTGTTGACTCCAGAGGACGCACCATGAGTCAACGCCTGTTGACCCCGGAGGAAAACTAATGGGCCTGGGAGAACTCCTCAGCGCTCTGTTCACCAACATCATCGCCCCGATCGCTGTCAGCACCGCCACCACCGCGATCCAGGGCGCCATGGCCCCGTCCCCGCCGAAGCCCATGCCAACCGGGGGCCCGGGTCCTATCGGAGCTGGTGGAGCCGGCATCCCGGCCGGTGCTAACCCTGGTGCGTTCGGCAGCGGGAGCGCTGTCCGGCCCGGTAGCATGAACTTTGCAGGCGGATTCACCGGTGCCCCGCCTGGGGCCCCCAGCGGGCCTGTCGGCGGAGCCACCCCAACCCCGGGCGCCGGGGGGTTCAGTTCCCTGGATCGGGTGAGACAACCCGGCCAAAACAACTTCCTAGGAGGCATTTGATGAAGTATCTGATGGCAGTCCTTCAATCGCCCTGGTACCAGGCGCTTGCGCCGGTGGCCGGTGCGTACCTCTCCTACCGATACCCCGGCGCAACCCGGGCGGTCGTGGGCGGGCTGAGCTGGCTCCTGTCCTTCTTGCAGGCACCCCAGAAGCCAGGTGCGTGATGTTCAAACACGCACTCCTCGCTACCGCGCTGCTTCTCACCGCGGGATGCAATTCATACGCCAAAGCCGAGAAGATGCCGGCTGTTCCAGTCGCTGCCGAGCAAACCGATCAAGCCCCGATTGTCTGCCCATCCGGGTTGGTACTCCTTCGGTATGATTACTCCCTCGGGGACGAGATCATCGCTACCTTCAAAGAGCCGAACAAGCTCCCTAGGATCTACATGCGGTGGGACGCGAAGGGACAACTCGTGGAAGCCTGGGTCGATGACGTTAAGTTCAGTAACGAAGAGGGCCTGAAGAAAGCCGTTCCTAGCGGTAAGGCGTGCGACGTCTTTACCGAGAGTAAGTGATCACAGATACAAGTTTCGCAACTCGCGCTCGTCAGTACCTCTATGACAAAGCGCGTGCTCCTAAAAAGGCCGCCCTACAGCGGGTCCGCGTTGCTATAGGCAATGCTCTTATTCGAGACGCCAAGAATAAACCCTGTATGGACTGCGGCCAATCTTATCCATGGTTCGTAATGGACCTAGACCACGTGCGCGGGACTAAAAGGGCCGCTGTTTCAAGACTGCGGCATTTCAATCCCAAAGTCATCTTAGCTGAAATAGCTAAGTGCGATGTAGTTTGTTCTAACTGCCATAGACTACGTACATTCAAACGGTATGGTAAGTAGACCGGCATTTAGACTGTCTGATCTGCTAGGGGATACTCCGGCTCCAATTCAAGTTCAAATTCTTGGGAGTAAAGAATTTGAGATAGGCTGCATCACAGGCTTTGCCGCAGGAAAAACGCGGGGCATCGTGGCGGCTGCCATCGCCCACGCGGTCCGGTACCCCAACAGTAAGGTCCTCCTTGGCCGGCGCACCTTCAACGAAGTCGTCAACACGGTGAAGCAGCCGTTCTACCTGATGGCAGACCGGCTGCACCGAGCAGGGTGGTTCACCAAGCCGCTGAAGTGGGACTACCGAGAAGGTACCCAACACGCGCGGCTGATCAACGGGAGCCAATTCTTCTTCACGAACCTCGATGACCCAGTGAAGTTCAGGAACGAAGAATACTCGATGATCGTCGTTGACCAGGCCGAGGAGATCAGCGAAGAGCTGTGGGAGCTGCTGACCGGACGTATTCGATGGCCGCTCGTCCCGAGCGAAGGCTGGCAGGCGATCGCCGCCGCTAACGACAACGGCCACAACTGGATCTGGCGCCGGTTCGTAGACCTCCCAGCGAAGCGTGCGTTGAGCGACGCTCGGTGCCCGGTCGATGTTCACTGCGTCTTCGACGCTGGCCATCCGGATGACGAGGGAGCGCCGCGGCCGGATGTGCCGTGCGCGACGCGCCGGTTCTTCCACGGAACCACCCTCGACAACAGACACAACCTCGCGCCGCGGTATCTCGCGTCGCTGATGGCCCACCCCCCGGAGTGGCAGCGTCACTTCATCTACGCAACGATGGAGGGCGGAAGTGGTCGGCTGTTGCTGGATCCAGTTGTCGTGGATCCGTTCGATCCTCCCGCTAGCTGGCCGAAGTACAGAGCCATCGACCATGCGCTCAACTCGCCGTGTTGCTGTCTGTGGATCGCCATCAATATCAGTGGTATCGAGCACAAAGGAGTCGCTCCTCGGGCTCCGTACGTCTACCGTGAGTACTGGGGCGTACATTCGAGCATCGACCAACACGCCGCCCGAATCCGGGCCCTGACCAAAAGTGAGACGATTACGCTAACGGTGATCGACAAGTCAGCATTCCACAGGACTCAGTCTCGCCAGCAGATGGTCGTCAGCCCGGCTGACATCTACGGAGAGGAAGGCATATACTGTGTCCCTAGCGTTGCTGATCCATTTCCTCGTGTTGAGCGGATTAACATTGCTGCTCGTCGCGGGTTGGCGGTCAGCCGAGAGTGCCAGAACCTCCTGCGCCAAATGCCTGAGTACTACGCGGAACAGTCCTTGGACGGCGAAGCCAAAATAGTAGACAAGTCCACCTTCCACAGTGTCGATGCACTCGGGTACGGACTAACGATCATGCCGCAAGAGTTCGACGCGCTGGAACCAGGTGCCGGCCCGAACCCGTTCGCCGGGATGGACGAAGTCAGTCGCCGGCATAACATCGCCGAAGGCAGACGCCTGAAACGCATCCAAGACCGCAACGATCCGCTCACTCGCGACCCGGGCATAACCCCGATGAATCCCCAAGAGTTCTGGGGTGAGGGCGAGGATCGCAGCGATCCCGTCCAGGAGTATGACCCGTGGGGTTAAGTAGTTTCTGCTGGTTGTTCAAAGATCACCGAGATCTCTGGGCCGAGAATCACCGCCTCCTGGGGATCATCCGTGACCTCGAATATCAGTTAACCGCCAAGATGAGCTCAGACGTCGCGAGTACAACCCTAATCAAACAGTACCAAGACGAAGTTTTGGTAGAGCTGCCGTATCCAGACGGAAAGATCCCGACTAACGCTTGGCTAACCCCGGGCGAAGATGAGAGAGTCCGTGGCGAAGACCGATAGATCCGTTCGTAGTGACATATCCGAGAAGGATCAGGCGTTCGCTCGGCTTGTCCTCGATTACAAAGACCGGCTGCTGTACCGCCGGTGGGTGTTCGAGCGGGAGTGGTACCGGAATATCCTGTTCTACCTCGGCCAGCAATGGATCGTTTACGAGGAGGCCTATCGCAGATGGCGGATGCGCAACATGCCGAGTTGGGTGCCGCTACCTGTAACGAATCGTCTCGCAAGCACTGCGAACGTTATACGATCGTCAGTTGCTCAGATCAACCCTGCGTTCAATGCGATGCCGACTCAGGAGAACGAGCGCTCCGTATTGTCTGCGAATGCTGCGGACAAGTATCTCGACGTCATTATCCAGGAAAGTGGGTTTCGTGGAGCGAAGCGGAGGCTCGCATCATGGCTCACGCTCACGGGGAATGGATTCCTTAGGACTGAGTTCGACATGGGCAAGGACACCGGGATGGCGAGTATTCCCGGAGAGTTGTGCCCGGATTGCGGGTTGTCGATCGCTCCCAAAGACATTCCGCAGGACATGAAGTGTCCGAACTGTGGCGGCGAGAACCTCCAAGAAGACCCGAACAACAGTATCCGCGTTCCTCAAGGCCGGCTGCGGGTAACCGCGCTGAGCCCCTTCGAAGTGTACGTTGACAACAACGTCATGGAGATGGAGGAACAGACCGGCATTCTCGTGATCGAATCCAAGGCGCTCGAAGCTGTCCGTCAGACGTACGGCAAGGACGCTGATGACGTCGAACCCGACAATGAAAGCGATGTCGGCAGGTCATTCATGAACAGCCTCAGCCACATGACCGGTACCGGCTTCAGCGGCGGCGGTGGATTCCACCGGAACATCGATGACTCGACTGGCGGCGTCACGCTCTACCATCTGTACGTGAAGTCCTGCAAAGACTACCCCGACGGCGCGTTCATCACCATGACCGGTGATCAACATATCCTCGAAGGTATCGAGCCATACCCGTTTAGATACAACAAAACCGACAAGCCGTTCTTCCCGATCGTGCATGTTCGGTATGATGACGTCCCGGGCCGGTTCTGGGCTAAAACGCCGATCGATGACCTCGTTCCGAAGCAACGGCAGCGCAACGAGCTCGAAAGTTTGTATCAAACCATCATCATGCGGTGCGCGAATCCGGTGTGGTTGCTGCCGGTTGGCGTTCAGACAACGCCTATTTCCGGGGATCCGGGCATCCAGATCCGATATACGTCGTCCGGCGGGCTGAAACCTGAGCGGTTGGCCGGAGTTGAGGCTCCGACGAGCCTGATCCAGTTCATCCAGCAGGTTGACCAGGATTTTGAAGAGATCGCGAACACGTTTGCCGTCATGAAGGGCAAAAACCCCGGCTCCGTGCGCGCTGCGAGTGCGATCCAGATGCTGTTGGAACGGGGATTCGGTCGATACGGGTCGGTGTTCGACAACCTAGAGGAAGCATATGAGACCTGGGCGACCCAAGCTCTCGAAATTTGGCGGCAACGTGCGATTTTCCCGCGCGTCCAAGCGGTTAGCAAGGCTGCTGGTTCCTGGCAGTTCATGGAGTTTATGGGATCCGATATTGGCGAGGTGGATATCCGAGTCGAAGCGGGTTCGACGCGCCCCCGGTCGCAAGCAGGCCGACAAATGCTGGTCGGACAAGCGTTGCAGTGGGGATTGCTGAACCCGAACGATCCCGAGCAGAAAATGAAGATCTTCGAGGAGATGGGCATGACCAGTCTCCTGAGCGGGGCCGAGGCTGACACCAAAGTCGTCGCCGAAGAAAACATGAAGTTCATGTCCTGGGCGACCCAGATCCAACAGGAGCTGGAAACCAACCAGGAGCAGAACCAAGATCTCCCACCCGAGCAGATTATGGCAGCGATTATGAGCACGTTCCCTCTCGAAGGGAACCCGGTGCTTGACCACCACCCGACGCACCTCGTTCATCATCGGCGACTAGGCCTCACGGATCAGTTCCGCGCGCTGCCCAAGATCCTGCAAGACATGTTCGTCCAACATATAGTCCAGGCACACTACGGATATATGCTGGCCGAGCAAGCTTCGGGGATGGGACCGACGGGCGTGATGGGCGGGATCGCGATGGCCCAGCAGGGCCAGGGCAAGACAGGTAACCCGGCTCCGGGCACTTCTCCGAAGCAGGGGGGCGGGCCAGGTGGCTCACTCGGCAAAGGCCCGGACTCCGGATCAAACATCCAGCGAGCGCTGAGCAATCCACAGCCAGTTGACACAGGGACAGTTCCTAGATGACGTTCGGTAACCTACCGGCCCATACCGAAATCAAACGCAGGCAAGAGCCGGCGCTTGGCGGTACGTGGAATCCTAGCTCGTGGGAAACCCTCAAGACGCTGCTGCAAGCAGCAGGCGAGGTTCCTGCTCCGTTTGCCGGTGTCCAGGACCCTAGCGGCTTCAAAACCATCAGCGATGTAGCGACACGCCAGGCCGTGCAACAGGCCCAAGCCGGAGACCTTACCGCGCGCAACGCGATCATCGAGAATCGGATGCCGCTCATTCAGAACCTGATGCGACGGACCCGCCCGGCCGAAGGCCGAGGCCCGGGGACGGCTCCGAGGGTTAGCGCCCAAGACCTGTCGCAGGAGTTCGTGGCTACGGACCTGCCCGGCGTTATCGCGCATTACGATCCATCTAGTCCGAAAGGTCTTGACGCGGCAATTCGGTCTAGAGCAAAGCACTCAGTCCGGGCCGCGCGCGAGATGGAAGCGACCGTTCCTAAGCCGGGCGAGGGTGATATCTATAACATGAGTGTTAAGATAGCCAAAGCCCAAGATGAGTTCCGAACCCAGTTCGGTAAAGATCCCTCTGATATATGGCTCGCCCGCAAATTCAATATGACGCGCCCCGCGATGAGAGACGCACTGGAACAGAAAGACCGAACTCAACGATTCGGATCTGTCAGCTTCGACACGATCGATCGAACCGGCCATAGCCTGTCTGAGCGAATTAGTGCAGAATCTGGGCTGATACCGTCTGCGATGCAGTCTATCGAATCCGAAGCCAGCAACTCTCCCAACCTCGCAGCGGCCACGAAGTTCATGGATCAGCTCGATCCAATCCGGAAGAGCATCTTGACTAAGATGATGGAGAGCAAGCCGACTCGGCAGATCGCTGACGAACTTAAGAGCGAGGGACAGTCGGTCAGCCATATGACCGTCAATCGGTACCAGCGCGAGCTTATGAAGCAGCTCAAAGACATCCGGGAGAACCGTGGGTTCCTCGGGAAGATGTCCGGGCGAGAGGGCGGTGCGGCCCCCCGGGCCGGTGAGAGTGTCTCCGAAACTGGAATGCCGATCCCGCAGTCGGTTGTCGATAAGACGGTCGCACGGTCAGGCAAGCTACCGAACCAGGACGTTGAACGCTCGGGCGCCGTCAAGCAAGCCGAGTCTATGGGCCTAAAAGGTGACGCCGCCGAGGCAGAGATCAATCGCCAGATGGGAATCAGTGGAGGCTCCGACGCCCCGCCCCCGGTCGAATATCGCGGCTTTCAGCAGGGCTACGGGGACATGCCGGGCTTCCATCTCTACAATCTGACCGATGACATCGTAGACGAGGCTGGTAAGATCCTCCATCCCAAAGGCAGTACCATCAGCGCGGAGACCCTCCGGAAGTACGGGATCAATGTTCCTCCCCCGATCAGTGGTGGGGCGACTGGGGATGACGCTTCCAAGATCTTCGACATGCTGGGGCACGTGCAGAGCCGAATGGGAGGGTATCGCGATCCCCAAGGTTTCGCTGGTCCCAACCGTCCTCCGATTGATATGGGGACATATGTTACCGACTTCGCAAGAGAACCGTCGAGAGTAGGTCCCCTCCTGAATCGCGACGCGCTAGCTCGATACCTCCTCGACCAACAGAGATAATATGCCATTCGACCAGGTCATGCGCAAGTTCAAGCACGGAGAGCTTCACAGTGGCTCCAAGACAGGCCCGAAGGTTAAGAGCCGCAGCCAGGCTATCGCTATCATGCAGAGTGAGAAGCGAGCAGCCCAAAAGGGCAAAACGGAGTATAAGAGTAAGGCTCGAAGCTCAAAGGGCTTCATGAGCCTGAAATAGGAATACCATGGCACTTGATCCCAACGCGGAATTCGTAGACACGCCGGGCGGCGATCCGGCTCCCGATCCTAAACCAGAGCCCAGGCCTGAGCCCCTGCCGCAGGCTACCGTCAGCAAAGCCGAGTTTGACACGGTACGCGGACAACTGAGCGATGCGATCAGCGAGATGGAAGGCCTTCGTGGCAAGACTGCTATCGTTGATAAGCTCGCCGCGGTGTTTACTGGCGAGAAGCCGGCCGACCCCCGAGACGCCTTCGTCCGGAAGGAGATCCTCCGGCTAGCGCCGGAGCTCGATGATATCGCAAAGCTGAAGCAGGTCCTGCCGCAGATCCTGGAAGTTCTGGGGGCGGTGGGTGAAGAGCGGGTCGCTGAGAAGGCGACCGGGGCGATCGAGCATATGAGAAGTCTGATGGACGGCATCGGCCTTGATGGTAAGGACGATGAGGCCGTCGGGTATATGGAAGAGGTTCTGACCCGAGAGATCAAGGCGAACCCGGAGCTGATCCAGCTTTGGCGTCGCGGTAATATCAAGGGCGCTGTCAGCAAAGCATTCGACAAAGCCCAAGGTAAGTTGTTTGCGCCAATCCGCAACAAAGTCAAGCGTGGCGCGGTAACCTCGATTCATGAGTCACCCAAGGCCAGCCCTCGCGGTTCAGCACCCAGTCCAGCGGGCAGCCAACGCAAAGTGGATACGAGCGACGTTTCGCGGGAAGGTGTTAAGAAAATCCACGATGCCGCCTTCGATAGACTCCAGGAGTTAATGGACAACTAGTCCAAAGGACACGCAATGCCTCAGACACTGTCTAGCTGGGACGCCGTACTGAAGGAGTGGTACGAGCCTGCGGTCGTATCCCAGATTGAAAACAAAACGCGCATCCTGAAGTCGTTTGGTGAGATGGACGCGCCGACTGTCGACGGTCGTCGGGTTGTGTTCCCGCTCCACATCGGGCGTAACGCCGGGGTCATGAGCTCCGTCGAGGGCGCCACTCTGCCGACCGCTGGTCGTCAGAACTATGTGGACATTCACATCCCCCTCCGGAAGACTGTTGGTCGTATCAACGTCACCAAAGACGTGATCGACGCGAGTAAGAGCAACCGTGGTTCGTTCAAGCGTGCGATGAGCACGGAAATGGACGGCCTAGTCAGGGACATCTCTGACTATCGGAACGAGATGATCTGTAACTACGGGTCCGGTATTGTGGCTCTAGTTTCGGGTGCTGCGGGTGCCGGCGCGACTACGCTGACCCTGAAGAATCCGGGCGGGTTCACCGGTACTGTAAACCCTAACCGCTTCACCCAGCCGGGTCAACTCCTGGCAGTCGTCCGGGCCGGTGCGGTTGTCGGTGTGTATACCGTTCTCAGCAACGTCGAGGCTGGTTCATTCAACCAGATCACCGTTGCGGCCAACGCGATTACCTCCGCTGACAACGACATCCTGGTTCGCGCGGCTTCTTCGGCCACTACTCTGCTGACGGATACGGACTACCTGAACCCGGTCATGGGCCTGTTCGGCCTGGTCGATGACGGTACGTTCGTCCAGTCCCTCCACGGCGTGGACCGTGTGACCTACCCGCAATTCAAAAGCTTCGTCATCCCGAGCGTTGGCGCTCTCAGCTTGGACGCCATGCAGCGGGCACTCGACGGTGCCGAGATGAAGGGTCAGGGCACGATCAACGAGATGTGGTGCGAGCATTCGGCTCGGAGAGCATATCTCACGCTGCTCGAAGCTGACCGCCGGTACACCAGCGAGAAGCTGATGAACCCGGATGGTGGCACCAAAGCAGCGAAGGGCGGCGACGTTACATTCGGTAATATCCCGTTCCGGACTGAGCGCGACTTCCCGTACGGATTCATTGTCGGTACTGACAATGAAGTCCTGGAGCGCTACGTCAACGTTCGGGGTGAGTGGGAGGACGAGGACGGGAATATCCTGTTCCGTTCGGCCAACACTCACGACTTCACCGCGCTGTGGTACATGAAGGATAACTTCAGTATCAGCCGTCCGAACAGCTGCTTCCGGCTGGACGGAGTCACGGTTACGGCGCTCGCCATCCACATTGACTAAGCGAAAGCTGAGTCGGTAAACCTACGCCCCGGCGAGGGTGTCACAGCTCGCCACTCGCCGGGGTTCACCCAAAGGAGTCCCTATGTTACTGACGGTAAAGAACCGCTGCCAGGAATCGGTTGTTGGGATGTACAACGGTGTGGTCTACGAAGTCAAAACCACGATGACGGTGCCGGCTCATATTGCCAGGCATCTAAAGCATCAAAGCGTTTACAGTGACAACCCTGTCACCGGGGAACGCAAGTTCCGGTTGGCGATTGTCGAGGATGGTGATGACGATTCACCGCTCGGCGAGCTGCCGCTTGACTCGCTGGATCGTACCGATATGGAGATGCCTAACGTCGAGTACAAAGGTAGCGGAGTCAAAACTGGAATGCCGGCCCAGCGTGGGTCGGGACGGTTCGACAGCATCACAGTTACCGACAGCAAATAAACTCCAAGGAGCGCGCCCAGGTAAAACCTTGAGGCGAAAGAGCCGGGAGGCTCACTAACATGGCCAATTTTGCATTGATCGGAACCCTCCTTGAGGGTATCCTCTCCAGTCAGCTCAACGCCGCTCGCCACGTCCAGGACGTGTGGGAGTGGTACAACGCTCTGTATCGGATCATGAGCCAGAACCGGTTCGCCGGAACGGCTACGGTGTTCGGGCCCAAGCAGCTTGCTGCGGGTACCAACGTCGTGGAGACCGTGCCGGTCAGCTTGTTCGGTGTCCTGATCGACAACAGCCAAGCCGCGGAAGATGCGTTCCTCGCCATCGCCAACGCCGCTGCGACCCCGGGCACCACGGACACTCAGGGGTACTTCTACGCCCCGCGCGCTGCGATGAGTTGCTACGTCATCGCCGGTCCTCGCGTCCAGACCACGAAACTCGAAGTCTTCAGCGTGCTAGGTACGGAGGCCGGCCTGGAGGCCGGTACCGCCTCGACTACGCAGCCAACTGTCGTTCTCGTCTACACGAAGTAAGGTCAGCTGAACCTGGGGGGCCTCCTGGCCCCCCGAACTCACAAGGAGAATATTTTGGTTTCTAGAGCTACCGCGTTCGTTGATGATACAGAAATCGTGGCGTCCACCGTCGCCTGCCGGCTCAAGGCCGTCGTGGTCGATGTGCCAGCTGCCGCGGCCGCTGAAACGTACATCCAGATTTGGGACAATGCCACCCCAGATCCCGGCACGACAGCGCCTAACATGGTTCTACCGGTCCCCCGTGTGGCTGTTATGGGGGCTCGCCGACGGCTCAAGTTCCTGTTCGCCGCAGGGCACGTGTTCGGAACTGCGCTGTCGTGGCTGCCGACTACAACGGTCTCCGGCCAGACTGTACCGACTGGCGCGGATGTTCCGCTGGCGGTTGAGCTCCACTTCGAGAAACTGTAAGCCATGAGCTACAAGGCATGGAACGGCACCAGAGACGTTATCAACGTCGCTAACGGCGGGACTGTTAGCGACCCCTTCAGCGCCCCCTTGGGCGCTAAGGTTCTGTCTATTTACTTCCCGGCCATGACCAGCGTCGCTGCGAGTGGTACGATCCAGGCGCTAGTGCCGCCAGAGCAGGACGGCGCTTCGGAAGTCTGGCTAGATGAGGCTGTCTTCGAACCGAGTACTGGCGCCCGAACTGTGATTAACGAGCTGATCGAAGCTGGCGGGGCGGCTCGGTGTGTCACCATCGCAGCCGCCATCCTTGGCGAGGGTGTGTATCGAATCGGCGGTCTTGAAGCTCAGGCGGCAGCTCGGGCTATCACGCTGTTTTGGGGGATGGAACGGTAATGGCTAAGATCAACATGCAGGCGTTCAGTGAAGTCGAACAGCTCGTCAACAGCGCCGAGCACGCGGTCCGCGTGCTCCTCCAGCTGAAGCCGGCGCTGGTAGAAATCAAAGAGATCGCGGCCGGGCTGAGTCGCGCGGCCCAGCAAGTCGAAGCCGCGAACAAAGAAGTCTCCGAGGCCAAGAAAGCCCTGGGGGGAATTCTTCAACAGCAGACCGACGCGCAGGCGAGGGTCACCGAGCTCATGGCCCAGGTCTCGAAGTACCAGGCCGTACTCGACGCGCTCAGGGCGTAACCATGGCTAGAAACTACTTCGCCCAGACAGCAGCGGCCGAGATTGCTTTGGGGGCGGGCACGCTTACGTGCATCGCCAGGCTCAACGCCCCCGCCAACCAGATCGTAGCAATCCAAGGGTTTGATCTAAGCTTCGACGGGACTAGCACCACGGCAGAACCAGTTATCATCCAGCTTCTCCGGGTGTCCACGGACGGTACGGGCATGTCCGCTCGTAACCCCCTCAAGACCAAGGACCGGGCTGCCGCGCTCCAGACCACCGGGGCGGTGGGTCCGGTCACGGCCGGTAACCTGCCAACGGCCGGTGACATCCTCAAGACTTTCCACATCCACCCACAGGCTGGGGTAGTGTATCCTTTCCCGCTGAA
>Ga0184623_10000983_pt1 | contig 12467 bp, 9 predicted proteins | sample PLM1_100_b1_FD_133138 | JGI IMG/M metagenome (GOLD analysis project Ga0184623, IMG submission 133138) | Groundwater sediment microbial communities from an aquifer in East River, Colorado, USA - PLM1_100_b1 | ecosystem: Environmental > Terrestrial > Soil > Riparian zone | place: USA: East River...
CACGCTCCACCTGCTCGGCGGTGGCGTGCGTCGTCCGCCCCACCTCCCGGCCGTCGTAGGGGTGCGTGACGATGAGTTCGCCGGCGCCGTGCTCGGGGTTGCCGGCGATCCAGATGGGCTCGACCATGGTTCCGAGCCTAGACCAGCGATCCGGGCTCGCAACAGCCAGGAGTCACGGAAATAGTCGCCTGAGCTCTTGCGGACGACGAAATCAGTGGCGAAGATAGCCAGAAACTATGCGAATCGCGCCGCACCCTCGCGCGGCGCGCGCTGACCGCACGGAGAGTCCCATGGACCGAGTCCTGAGCAACTTTATCAACGGGGAGCGGGTGGCCCCGGTCGACGGGCGTCACGCCGACCTCATCGACCCCAGCACCGGAGAGGTTTTCGCCTCCGCGCCGCTGTCCACCGACCAGGACGTCGACCTGGCGATGCGCGCCGCCGCCACCGCCTTCCAGTCCTGGCGTGACACGACACCCTCCGAACGCCAGCGCGCCCTCCTCAAGATCGCCGACGCGGTGGAGGCGCACGCCGACGAGCTCGTCGCGCTGGAGAGCCAGAACACCGGCAAGCCGATCGGGCTGACCCTTAGCGAGGAGATCCCGCCCGCCGTCGACCAGCTGCGCTTCTTCGCCGGCGCCGCCCGGGTGCTGGAGGGCCGATCTGCCGGGGAATACATGGCCGGGCACACCAGCTACGTGCGACGCGAGCCGATCGGCGTCTGCGCCCAGGTGACCCCGTGGAACTACCCGCTGATGATGGCGATCTGGAAGTTCGCGCCCGCGCTCGCGGCCGGCAACACCGTCGTACTCAAGCCCTCGGACACCACCCCCGTGTCGACGCTGCGGCTCGCCGAGATCGCCGCCGAGTTCCTGCCGCCAGGCGTACTCAATGTGGTGACCGGAGATCGGGACACGGGCCGCGCGCTCGTCGCGCACCGCACCCCCCAGCTCGTCTCGATCACCGGATCGACCCGCGCGGGCATGGAGGTCGCCACGGCCGCCGCGCCCGACCTCAAGCGCACCCACCTGGAGCTGGGCGGCAAGGCCCCGGTGCTGGTTTTCGACGACGCCGACATCGCCGCGGCGGCCGAGGCCATCGCGGTCGCCGGCTACTTCAACGCGGGGCAGGACTGCACCGCCGCCACCCGCGTGCTGGTCGCCCCGGGCGTCTACGACGACTTCCTGGCCGCGCTCACCGAACAAGCCAGGGGTACGCGCACCGGCGCGCCAGACGATGAGGACGTGCTCTACGGCCCGGTCAACAACGCTCACCAGCTCGCCCGGGTGCAAGGGTTCCTGGAGCGGCTGCCCGATCACGCCACGGTGACCGCCGGCGGCGAGCGGGTCGGCGACCGGGGGTACTTCTTCGCCCCGACGGTGGTCGGCGACGTGCGGCAGGCCGACGAGATCATCCAGGATGAGGTCTTCGGCCCGGTCATCACCGTGCAGCGCTTCACCGAGGAGGCCGAGGCGGTGGCCCTGGCCAACGACGTCCGATACGGCCTGGCCTCCAGCGTCTGGACGCGCGATCACGGCCGGGCGATGCGGGTGACCCGCGCGCTGGACTTCGGCTGCGTCTGGGTGAACACCCACATCCCGCTGGTCGCCGAGATGCCGCACGGCGGGTTCAAGCACTCCGGCCACGGCAAGGACTTGTCCATGTACGGCCTGGAGGACTACACCCGGATCAAGCACGTCATGCACAACATTGGGGCCTGAGATGTCGTCCGAGCTCATTCACAAGCGCCGGGTCGCCGCGGTCGCCCGCGGCGTGGGATCCTCCATCTCGTCCTATGTCGACCACGCGAGCGGCGGCACGCTCACGGACGTCGAGGGCCGGGAATGGATCGACTTCGCCGCCGGCATCGCCGTCACCAGCGTCGGCAACAGCGCCCCGCTCGTGGTCGAAGCGGTCCGCAAGCAGGTCGAGAAGTTCACCCACACCTGCTTCATGGTCGCCCCGTACGAGTCCTATGTGGCCGTCTGCGAGCAGCTCAACGAGCTCACCCCCGGCGGCTTCGAGAAACGCTCGGCGCTGTTCAATTCCGGCGCGGAGGCGGTCGAGAATGCCGTCAAGATCGCCCGCTATTCCACCGGCCGTCAAGCGGTGGTGGTGTTCGACCACGGCTACCACGGGCGTACCAACCTGACCATGGCGCTGACCGCCAAGAGCATGCCCTACAAGCACGGGTTCGGGCCGTTCGCGCCGGAGGTCTACCGCGCCCCGATGTCCTACCCGCTGCGCGACGGCGGCCTGGACGGCGCGGCAGCAGCTGCCCGGGCGATCGACATCATCGAGAAGCAGGTCGGCGCGAGCAACGTCGCGGCGATCCTGATCGAGCCGATCCAGGGCGAGGGCGGTTTCGTCGTCCCCGCGCCCGGTTTTCTGCCCGCGTTGGCTTCCTGGGCCCGTTCCGCCGGGGCCGTCTTCATCGCGGACGAGATCCAGACCGGCTTCTGCCGGACCGGCTCCTGGTTCGCATCGTCGCATGAGGACGTCGAGCCTGACCTGATCACGACGGCCAAGGGCATCGCCGGCGGTCTGCCGCTCGCCGCGGTCACCGGCCGCGCGTCCATCATGGACAGCGTGCACGTCGGCGGTCTCGGCGGCACCTACGGCGGCAACCCGATCGCCTGCGCCGCCGCCCTCGCCAGCATCGAGACGATGCGGGAGCTCGACCTCGCGGGCGCGGCCCGGCGCATCGGGTCCGCGATCACCTCCCGGCTCGCGGGGCTCGATCATCCCGCCATCGCCGAGGTACGCGGACGTGGCGCGATGATCGCGGTCGAACTGATCAAGCCCGGCACCCTGGACCCCGACCCTTCGTTGACGGCCGCGATCAACAAGGCCTGCCACGCTGCCGGGCTGCTGACGCTGACATGCGGCACGTACGGCAACGTCTTCCGCTTCCTGCCGCCGCTGGTCATGCCCGACGACGTCCTGGAGCGCGGCCTCGACATCTTCGCATCCGCCCTCACCTCTTCATGAGCTGCAGATCAGGGATATCCACGGAATCTTGGGTCAAGATTCGATGGATATCCCTGATCTGCAGGGAGGCACGCGGCTGCAGGGGTACCCGGCTAGCTGCCAGAAGAAGGAACCGTCGCCTGCGCACCGGGAGGTGCTGGTTCAGGGTAGGAGCCATCGACGCGGCCGGACAACGCATTTTCATCTGTCCGTAGTGGACGGAGTTGGGGCATTCGGCGAGCCCCAAGTGTCCGTTGAACAGCAGCTCAGAGCCCATTAGGCTCGACGCAGGCGAACAGACGGGAGAACTGAAACGTGGCGGCGACACTCGACGACGTACGCAAGCTCAGGGAGGACGACGACGCTCTCTTTGACAAGGTTCAGCAGGTTCACAAGGGCGTCAGCACGGTGGGGCAGAAGGTCAAAGATCTCCACGACGAGATGACCCACAACTTCGTCGCGACGCGGGCCGATCTCAAGATCCTCAACTCTCATGCCCGGATGACGGACGTGCGCCTGGAGAAGATCGAGACTCGCCTCGACGGCATGGACAAGCGCTTCGACGGCATGGACGGCCGCTTCGACGGTGTGGACGCCCGCCTCGACGGCATGGACGCCCGCTTCGACGGGGTAGACGCCCGCTTCGACGGTGTGGACGCCCGCTTCGACGGGCTCGAAAGCAAGGTCGATCAGCTCCTCGGCCTGGAGGGCAAGGTCGACCGTATTCTCGGGCATCTCGGGGCCGCCTAGGTTCCGTCCTGCTCGACGGTGCGGCGGTACTCGGCGCTCCGAGCCGCCGCACCGACCCTCCCTCGACTACTGGTACGCCATCCACCTGTCGCCGAAGCGGTCGCGTGGATGGCGTACCAGTAGTCTTTTCAAGATCAATGAGCCGCGAGCCTGGTGCCGCCGGTCCGGATCCCCCACGGCGTGCCGTAGGTCTTGAGCATGTCCAGGAACGGCACCGGGTCGAGGGCCTCCGGGCCGAGGACTCCCGAACCCTGCCAGACGCCGGAGGCCAGCAGTTCCAGGGCGATGACCGGGTTCACCGCGGTCTGCCAGACGACCGCCTGGTGGCCGTACTCGCGCATCGACCACTCGTTGTCGACGACGTGATAGAGGTAGACCTCCAGCGGCTCGCCGTCGCGACCGGTCCCGGTGACCAGCGTGCCGGCGCAAGTCTTGCCGCGCATCTTGTCGCCCAGCGTGGCGGGGTCGGGAAGGCGCGCGGCAAGGACATCGCGCGGAGAGACGTCGACCCCACCGACCCGGACCGGTTTCGTGGAGTCCAGGCCGAGTTTGTGGATCATCTTGAGCACCTCGATGAACTCGCTGCCCAGGCCGTACTTGAAGGTCACCCGCCGGGCGTCGACCCAGCGCGGGATGAGCAGGACCTCCTCGTGTTCCACGTTAACGCACTCGACCGGGCCGATGCCCTCCGGGAAGTCGAAGACCTCCGGCTCAGAGAAGGGCGCGGTGGTGAACCAGCCGCGACCGGCCTCCCAGATCACCGGCGGGTTCAGGCACTCCTCGATGGTCGTCCAGATCGAGAAGCTGGGGGCGAACTCGTAGCCCTCGACGGTGATGTTCGACCCGTCGCGTACGCCGATCTCGTCGATCTCGCTGAAGAGGTGGTCGGCGGCGTACCGGGCGAAGACGTCGGACAGCCCCGGTTCGACGCCGATGCCGACCAGCGCCAGCCGACCCGCGGCCGCCCAGTGCACGGCCGCGGCGAACTGGTCGTCGCCGAGCTTGACGCCGGTCTGCTCGTACGGATGGTTCGGGTGCGGATGCGACAGCGACATCGCCATGTCCAGATAGTCCGCGCCGGCGGCGAAGGCCCCGTCGAAGATCGGCATGACGAAACGGGGATCGACCGCGTTCAGGACGTGAGTGATCCGGTGCTCCCGGCAGACAGCGGCGATCGCGTCGGCCGACGAGGCGTCCACCTGCGCGGGCGTGAAGCGCCCGCCCAACGGTGCCACCGCCCGTTGCGCGCGCTCGAGCGAGTAGTCGGCAACGACCATATGGGAGAAGAAGTCGCGGCGGGCGGCGATGGCGGCAGCGGCACTGCCTACCCCGCCGGCGCCGACGAGAAGAATACGCATGATCAAGTCCTAAGAAGAGTCTGGGAGGAGAGTCGTTGATCATGAGGTTCGGGGGTGCGACACGCCGTCGACAGGGACCCTTAGTTCATGATCAACGCGGAGGGAGCTAGGAGTCGAAGCCGAGGCCGGCGCGGTCCAGGGTGCGCAGCCACAGGTTGCGGCGGCCCTCGTGAGCGTCGGCGCGGGCCAGCGACCAGCGGGTCAGGCCGATGCCCAAGGAGCGCAAAGGCTCAGGAGGAAAGGGCAAAGGCTTGCTGCGTACGAAGCGCAACCGGGTTCGCTCGGTCTCCTCACCGGCGAGCAGGTCGAGCATCACCTGCGCGCCGAACCGGGTCGCTCCGACGCCGAGCCCGGTATAGCCGGCCGCGTACGCCAGCCGGCCGCCTAGCGCCGTACCGAAGAACGGGCAGAACCGGGTGCAGGTGTCGATGACCCCGCCCCACGCGTGTGAGAACTCCACCGAATCGGCGAGCTGCGGGAAGGTCGCGAAGAAATGCGCCGCGAGCAGCTCGAAGGTGGCCGACCGCCGCTCCAGCGACGACGAGATGCGATTGCCGAAGTGGTAGATCGCGTCGTAGCCGCCGAAGAGGATCCGGTTGTCGGGCGTGATCCGGTAGTAGTGGAACTGGTTGGCCATGTCTCCCAGCCCCTGCCGGTGCTCCCAGCCGATCGACGCCCGCTGCTCCGCGGTCAAGGGTGAAGTCATCAGCGCGTAGTCATAGACCGGCACCAAGTACTTCCGCAACGAGCGCAGCAGCGGAAACGCGTTCGTCGCCAAAGCTGCCTGCTCAGCGCGTACCACTCCATGAGGTGTGAAGACCGCGATGCCGGCGCCGTCCGGCGCGAGCTTGACCGCCGGGGAGTTCTCGTAGATGCGCACGCCCTGGCGCACCGCGACCTCGCGCAACCCCCAGGCGAGCCGGGCGGGGTCGAGCATCGCCACACTGTCGCGGTCCCACAGGCCCGCGAGGTAGGTCGGCGAGTGGACTTCGTCCTGGACCGCCTCTTGACCCAAAAACGCCACGTCGTGGCCGTAATCCAGCGCGTCCTCCGCGGCCGTTCGCAGGTCACCGACCTGGTAGGGCTCGACCGCCACGGACAGTTCACCGGTGCGCTCCCAGTCGCACTCGATGCCGTGGCGGCGGATCGTCTGCTCTATCTCGTCGAGGTTCTGCCGACCGAATCGCTCCAGCCGGGCCACCTCGGTCCCGAAGCGTTCCGCGCCGTTGGCGAGGCCGTGGGTGAGGCTCGCCGCGCAGAATCCGCCGTTGCGGCCGGAGGCGGCGTCGCCGCAGAGTCCGGCCTCGACCAGCACCACATCCCGGTGCGGGTCGCGTTCCTTGGCCAGCAGAGCTGTCCAGAGCCCGCTGTAACCACCGCCGATGATCACCAGCTCGGTGGTCTCCGCGCCGCTGAGCGGCTCGCGGGCGACGGGCCGGTAGGGCCGGTCCGTCCAGTACGGCGTCGGAGCTGCGTTACGCAGGGCCGACGCCCACAGATGTGATCCTTTGGCGCCCATGGCCGATCACCTTCTCCTTCTCTCGCACACGCCCGCGCGTGTGGTTCTTGTGCGTGCCGATCGAGCTCCTCGATCGGCGCTACCCGCAGTGCGGCTACCTGCGGGTCCGCGGGTGGTTCCCCGTCCGGCGCGCCCTGGGGCGTTCGGCGGCGAGGCCGCGAAGTCCTATATGGGTACGCCCCGCGTTGTTGTGATCATTGCTCCCGTTGCCGGGGAACGCTCGCGTGAGCCGCCGGAAGTGCGGTCAGTGGTTCGCACGGGCAATATGCCCGGCTCAACCACTTGAAGGGAGCAATGATCACAATGGGGTTAGGAGGCAGCAGCCCGGCGGGAGCGGCGCGCGCTGCGCAACTGGCCGACGGCGACGATCACGAAAGCGATCAGGAACATGCCGGTCGCGATCGCGTTGACCTGCGGCGGGATGCCGCGCTGGTTGGCGCCCCAGACGAACAGCGGGAAGGTGCGCACGCCACCGCTGTTGAACGTCGTGATGATGTAGTCGTCGAACGAGAGCGAGAAGCCCAGCAGGGCGGCGCTGACGATGCCCGGCATCACCAGTGGGAGCGTGACGCGGCGGAAGGTCGCCCAGGGGGTGGCATAAAGGTCCATCGCCGCCTCCTGGAGCCGGGGGTCGAGCCCCGCCAGCCGCGCTTTCACCGTCACCACCACGAACGAAATACAGAACATCACATGGGCGATGACGATCGTACCGAACCCGAGGTCGATGTTGGCCGAGATGAACAGCGTCAGCAGGGACGATCCCATCACGATCTCGGGTGTCGCCATCGGCAGGAAGATCAGGACGTTCAGCGCCGAGCGGCCGAAGAAACGGTGCCGGACCAGGGCGAACGCGATCAACGTACCCAGCACGGTGGCGATCAGGGTCGCGATCGCGCCGATCTTCAGGCTGACCCAGAGCGACCCGCACATGTCGTCGGCGCCGCCGCAGATGTTGGTCCAGTTGTCCAGCGTCCAGTGGACGCCGTTCTCGTCGAGCAGGTAGGTCGTCTTGTTCGAGTCCGGCTTGTTGAAGGACAGCAGCATGATCACCGCCACCGGCAAGGCCATGTACGCCAGGACGACCAGCCCGACCGCCATGATCCAGTTGTCGCTGATCCTTCGCGCTGGCGCGAGGAGACCGCGCAGCGGTCCCCGCAGCGCGCGCCGGTTGGCAGAGGGCAGTCTGCGCACCTAGACCACCTCGTCCGTGCCGGAGACCGCTACGTACACGGTGACCAGGACGAGGATGCCAGCCATCAGGATGAACGAGAGTGCCGCCGCGACCGGGATGTCATTAACTCGCAGGTACTGCGACTGGATCACGTTGCCGATCATCGTCGTCGCCGGGCTGCCCAGCAGCTCGGCGTTGATGTAGTCGCCGGCCGCCGGGATGAATGTCATCAGCGTGCCGCCGACCACTCCGGGCAGCGACAGAGGCAAGGTGACCCGGAGGAAGGACTTGATCGGATTCGCGTAGAGGTCACCGGCCGCCTCCAGCAGCCGCGGATCCAGCTTGCCCAGCGAGGCGTAGAGCGGCAGCACCATGAAGGGCAGGAAGTTGTAGGTGAGGCCGGCGACGACCGCGAACGGGGTGGCGAGCAGCCGGTCGTCCGGGCCGAAGAACGGCGTCATCCGCAGCACGTCCATCACCCAGCCGTGGTCGGACAGGATCGTCTTCCAGGCCAGCGTGCGGACCAGGAAGCTGGTGAAGAACGGGGCGATGACCGCGACCAGCATCAGGTTGCGCCAGCGGCCACCCTTGAGTGCGATCGCGTACGCCAGCGGGTAGCCGAGCAACAGGCATGCGACCGTCGCGATGAACGAGTACTCCAGCGAGCGCCAGAACTGCGGCGCGTAGGTCTGCAGGCCGTCGCTGAAGTTCTGCCACCGCCAGGTCATCTCGTAGCCGGTCTCCAGGCTTCCCGAGGGATCCCAGAGAGTCGAACTCGCCAGCAGCCCGACCGGGACGGCGAAGAAGAGCAGCAACCAGACTCCGCCCGGCAGCAGCTGCAGGTAGGGCACCCACCAGCGGCGCTTCGCACCCGCGACCGGCTCGGCGGGCGGCTCGTACTCCGTGTCGCCCGCTGGACCGGTGGCGAGAACGGCGCTCACGGCTGCTCCACTAGGGACGAAGCCTCGCCGTCGGCAGCGAGCAGGAACGAGTGGGCCGGATGCCAGAAGAGGGTCACGTCGGCGCCCGGCTGCAGCGGGCCGCCGGTGCCGGAGTTCGGCGCGAAGACCGCCAGCTCGGCGCCCCACGGCGCGCGCACCAGGTACTGAGTGGACACCCCGACGTAGGACGAATCCGTGATCACACCCGGGACGGCGTTGTGCCCCTCCGGGACGGCGCCGGTCGTCACGTGCAGCTTCTCTGGGCGTACCCCCAAATATGCCGGACCAGAGGTGACCCGGGAGCGGGCCGCGGGCACCGCGAACCGCGAGCCGTAGGCCTCCACCGCGATGTCGGCGCCGGACGGGCCGTGGATCTGCGCGGTGAGCAGGTTGGACTGGCCGAGGAAGTTCGCGACGAAGGCGCTCGCCGGGAACTCGTAGATCTCGGTCGGTGCGCCGAGCTGCTCGATCCGCCCGGCGTGCATCACCGCGACCGTGTCGGCCATCGTCATGGCCTCCTCCTGGTCGTGCGTGACGTGCACGAAGGTCAGGCCGACCTCGGTCTGGATCCGCTTGAGCTCGATCTGCATCTGCCGGCGCAGCTTCAGGTCCAGCGCGCCCAGCGGCTCGTCCAGCAGCAGCACCTGCGGATGGTTGACCAGCGCCCGGGCCAGCGCCACACGCTGCTGCTGCCCGCCGGACAGCTGAGCCGGACGGCGGTGGCCGTAGTCGGCCAACTGCACCAGCTCGAGCATCGCCTGGACGGCCGGCCTGATCTCGCTGCGCCTGACCTTGCGCTGCTGCATGCCGAACGCGACGTTCTGCTCGATCGTCATGTGCGGGAACAGCGCGTAGCTCTGGAAGACCGTGTTGACCGGGCGCTGGTAGGGCCGCATCCGGGTGATGTCGGAGCCGCCCAGGGTGATCGAGCCGCTGGTCGGCTCCTCCAGCCCGGCGACCATCCGCAGGGTGGTGGTCTTGCCGCAGCCGGAGGCGCCCAGCAGGGCGAAGAACGAACCCTCCGGAATGTGCAGGGTCAGGTCGTCGACGGCCGTGAAAGCGCCGAAGCGCTTGGTCACCCGCGTGAGTGCGAGGCCGCCGGGGCTGGGGGTGCCGGTCGCGGCGGAGACCGCCGCGACCGGGTTGTGCACGACAGACATGAGAAGATCAAGCCCCGATCACTGCACGGAATTTGCGCTCGTAGTCCTTGCGGACGTCCTCGGCGAGCGGCATGAACGCGTGAGCCTTCTTCAGCTCGGTCTCGGTCGGGAAGATGAAGCTGTCCTCGACCAGTTCGTCGTCGATGTCCTTCATCGCGGCCTGCGCACCGGCGACGGGGCAGATGTAGTTGACCCACGCGGCCAGCTCGGCGGCGATCTTCGGGTCGTAGTAGTAGTCGATCAGTGCCATGGCGTTGCTGGCGTGCGACGACGTGATCGGGATGAGCATGTTGTCCGACCAGTACATCTGCCCCTCCTCGGGGATGACGTACTTGACGTTCTCGTCGTCCGCGCCGGTCGCGATGACGTCGCCGGACCAGCCGATACACGCCGCCGAGTCGCCCTTGGCGAGGTCCTGGAGGTAGTCGTTGCCGGCCACGCGCCGGATCTGACCGGAGTCCACGGCCTTCTTCAGCTTGTCGATCGCCGCGTCGTAGTCACCGGAGGTGAAGTTTCCCGGGTCCTTGCCCAGCGAGAGCAGGATCAAGCCCATCGTGTCGTTGAGCTCGGTCATCACGGTGACCTTGCCCTTGAGGTCCGCGCGGGTCAGCAGCTCGTCGATCGTCTTCACCGGGGTCTTGACGACCTTGGCGTTGTAGCCGATGCCTGTGAAGCCGGACTGCCACGGGGCGGCGTAGACCATCTCCGGGTCGAACGCCCGGCCCTTCAGCGACGGCGCCAGGTTCTTCTGGAAGTTCACGACCTTCGTCGGCTCGAACTTCGCCGCGTACCCCAGCTTGATGAACTTGGCGGCCATCCAGTCGGTGAAGACCACGAGGTCGGGCTCGATCGCCTTGCACTCGCCGAGCTGGTTGCGGATCTTGCCGAGGAACTCGTCGTTGTCGTTGATGTCCTCGCGGTACGTGACGTCGATGCCCGTCTTCGCCTTGAACGCGTCCAGCGTCGGGTGCTTGCTCGGGTTCTTCTCGTCGGTGTCCATGTACTCGACCCAGTTCGAGAAGATGAGCTTGCGCTCCTGCGCGGAGACGTCGGGGGTGGCGCAGACCTTGGCGGCGCTGCTCGACGCGGCGGTCGGGCTCTTGCCCTTGGTGCCGCAGGCGGCCAGGGCGCCACCGGTCACCGCGAGAGCGCCACCAGCGGCGACGCCGCGCAGCAGGCCCCGGCGGGACGGCATCGCGTTCAGCAGCGCTTGAGCCTCCGGGGAGAGGGGTTTGCGAGAAGACGAGCGCATGGTCAGGGGTCCTTGTCTTCATGTGGGGTGGGGGGATTTGAGGGGGTATCAGGCCGTTCTTTGGTGCGGGCCGGGGTTAACGAAATACTGAGCTAGCCAAAGATAGTGCGGTGCCACGGCTTGGCGGCAGCCCCGGTCAGGTCCAGCATCACGTGCTTGACCTGGGTGTATTCCTCGAACGAGTACGCCGACATGTCCTTGCCGAAGCCGGAACGCCGGTAGCCGCCATGCGGCATCTCGCTGATGATCGGGATGTGGTCGTTCACCCAGACGCAGCCGGCCCGCAGTTCGCGGGTGCCGCGCAGGGCCCGGTAGACGTCCTTGGTCCAGACGCTCGCCGCCAGCCCGTACGGGGTGTCGTTGGCCAGCGCGATCGCCTCGTCGTCGGTGTCGAACGGCAGCACGGTCAGTACCGGCCCGAACACCTCCTGCTGCACGATCTCGCTGTCCTGGGCCGCGTCGACGATCAGGGTGGGCAGATAGTAGGCGCCCCTGCTCAAGGCCCCCTCGGAGGGAGCCGAGCCACCGGTGACGGCCTTCGCGCCAGCCTCGAGCGCCCGATCCACGAAACCCGCCACCCGATCGCGCTGGGCGAACGTGACCAGCGGACCGAGATCGGTCTCCGGATCGGTCGGGTCGCCGAGGCGTACGCCCGCCATCAGCTCAGCGACCCGTGCCACGAAGGTTCCGTAGACGGGCCGGGCGACATAGGCGCGGGTGGCGGCGGTGCAGTCCTGCCCGGTGTTGATCAGCGATGCGGCGACCGCGCCCTGGGCGGCGGCCTCCACATCGGCGTCGGCGAAGACAACGAACGGAGCTTTGCCGCCGAGTTCCAGGTGGACGCGCTTGACCGCGCCGGCGGCGGTCGCGCCGACCTGGCGGCCAACGGCGGTCGAGCCGGTGAAGCTGACCATGTCGACGTCGGGGTGCGCGACCAGGGCCGCCCCCGCCACGGCGCCACGGCCGGAGATCACGTTGACCACGCCGGCGGGGATGCCCGCGTCCAGCGCCGCCTGCGCGAACATCACGCTGGTCAGCGGCGTGATCTCGGCTGGCTTGAGGACGATCGTGTTGCCGGCGGCGATCGCCGGGAGGATCTTCCAGGCCGCCATCTGCAGCGGATAGTTCCAAGGCGAGATCGACCCGACAACGCCGATCGGCTCCCGCCGGATCATGCTCGTGTGGTCGCCGGAGTACTCCCCGGCGGCCTTGCCTTCTAAGTGACGGGCGGCGCCCGCGAAGAACGCCGTGTTGTCAACCGTCCCGGGGACGTCGAACTCGGTCGCCAGCCGGATCGGTTTGCCGGTCTGGCTGACCTCGACCCGGGCCAGCTCCTCCGACCGCTC